>Ga0307422_1000663_pt1 | contig 18832 bp, 14 predicted proteins | sample SalMarWE160290MG_FD_202153 | JGI IMG/M metagenome (GOLD analysis project Ga0307422, IMG submission 202153) | Salt marsh sediment microbial communities from the Plum Island Ecosystem LTER, Massachusetts, United States - WE1602-90 | ecosystem: Environmental > Aquatic > Marine > Intertidal zone >...
CAGAATGTGGAAGTAGTCGTCTAATGAAAGATTATGAATCTGCTGAAATAGTGTGCATGGATTGTGGTTATGTAGTTGCCGCAAAACTGACAGATCAAGGACCAGAATGGAGAGCCTTTGATGCCGAGCAACGTGAAAAACGTGCACGAGCTGGTGCTCCAGCCACATTTACAATTCACGATAAAGGGCTTTCCACTACGATCGACTGGCATGATCGAGATGTCCATGGTCAAAGAATCCCTCACGGTCAGAAGGCTCAAATTTATAGGTTAAGGAAGTGGCAAAGACGAATTAGGGTTTCGGATGCAACGGAAAGAAACCTTGCAGTTGCACTTTCTGAAATATCAAAGATAGCAAATAATCTCAATTTACCTAAAAACGTTCTAGAAACCGCTTCCGTTATTTATCGAAAAGCAGTCAAGGAACGTCTCATACGTGGAAGGTCTATTCAAGGAGTAACAGCAGCCACTATTTATGTGGCTTGCCGACAATGTGGAGTAGCAAGAACTTTAGAAGACATCTCTCAGGCCTCACCAGTAAGCAAAAAAGAGGTTGGACGAAGCTACCGTTTCCTATTAAAACAACTCGACTATTTCATTAAACCAGTAAAACCTGGCCAATATATAACTAAATTCTGTAATCAGCTAACAATGCAAGGTAATGTTGAAGAGATTGCCCATAAGATTCTTTTTGCAGCCACAGAATTGAAACTTACTTCCGGAAGAGGACCTACAGGTATTGCTGCAGCAGTTAGCTATATTGCCTCAGTATTAATTGGAGAAAGAAAAACACAAAGAGAGATCGCAGAGATTGCCCAAGTAACAGAAGTAACCATAAGAAACCGCTACAAAGAACTAGTTGAACGTCTTCAATTTATAATATATCTCTAACGTCATGCTTTGGGTTTGGGGGTTAGAATTTAACCCTTGAACATTTTTAAAAAAAGGGGAGTTGGCGGGGGATGTCTCCATCTTCACTAGTAAATGCGGATTCACTGGACCGTAGGGGATATTTAGAGGACCTTTTTTATTTGTCTTCAAATATGCTTTCGGTCACTTGCGTTTTCTAAAGAGCATTACGTCTTGGGGCGTTGTGCAGATGTATTCGAATCCGGCTTCCACGAGTTCTTTTGCTTCTGTTGTTTTTTCTGATTCTGAAGCTGAGTTATGTAGCCAGCTATCTGTTTCTCAGCTTTGTTGATGAAATGTTGGTAAGGGCTTCTGCGAGTTTTTTGTTGGTTTCAAAGTCTGTTGTGAATTTGTCTGGAAACCGTTCCACCACTTCTTGAGCTATTCTCTTCTCTAACTCGGTTCGCACCTTACCCCAAGCTTTCACTTGTCCTCCATGACCAAGCAGTTCTCATTTGCCTTAAACACCAAGGTCGTTTACTCGTAGTATATCAGCTCTTTTTCCTCAAGGTTTTTATGAAGTTTATCAACCGCTTCGTAAACGTCTTCTTCTTTCGTGGCTCCTGTGCAAACAAGTTTCCCGCTTGCAAATAAAAGAATAACCACTTTTGGTTCATCCATTCTATAGATTAGACCCGGAAACTGTTCGGGTTCATACATGGTTCTTCCGAGACTGTAAGCAGCTTCTTCAAGCTCTATTCTCCCCAAAAGATTCGCTGAGGCAACCATGTTCACTACTTTGATCTCGGCTTTGCCAGGGATAATTATTCCGCTCTTCTTCAGTTCCCTTACAACTTTCTTAATAGCTCTTTTCGCCTCTTTTTCAGACTTGGCTCCGGTGCAAACCATCTTCCCAGAATTGAAGATTAAGGTAGCCGTCTTAGGCCTCTTTAACCTAAAAACCAAGCCCGGAAACTGTTCCGGACGATATTCAACGGTTGGGTTTCCCTTAACAACAGCGTTCAAGTCAATCCTCTGATTCAAAGTAGCAGATGCCACAACATTTTCGATCCTGATAGAAGCTTCAACTCGGAGCATCCGAATCCACCTTACATCATTAATCTGGCGAAGTTATTTAAATTGTTCTAAGTGCGTTAAATCAGAAGGTATTATTTCTTAACGAATCAAGTTTGGGGCTAAAAACTTAAGATGTGAATTTTAGGGCTAATGATACTTTGATTCCTTCTTCTAGACACCCTTAAATAGGTTCATACGTAACCTCGAGGATAGGAACGAGTCAAATGCGAATGAAAGTGTCACGGGAACGAGGTCGCCCCCGCGGCAGGTATCACAAGCTTGCTGATTTTAGGTCTCTTGAGTATCTCGCTCTTATTTCAATGACGTATGGAATTGATTCGAACGATTTTTTTAATAGCTTCGTTGAAGCTTGGGGACATCAAGAATCTACATGTAAAAGCCTTTCAATTAAATGCCGTAAGAAAACACGAGATAATGCCGTTTTTCTCATAACCAAAGGTTTCAAAGTGGTCGCCCAATTCCCCATACCCAAACACATCCTCGAAGAAACCAATCCACTCAAAGATTTTGCTTCCACAAGGACGTCAAGGAGAACAATACCCGAGAGGATTAAAATTGAACACCCACGGATCGTAGATTTAACGTTTGGAATGAACCGAATTAACTTAAAAGCAAGGGTCATTGAAATCCCAAAGCCGAAATCCGTCTTCACTAGGTTTGGAAATTTTGCCACGGTAACGAACGCAAAGGTCACAGATGAAACTGGAATTATTCAACTACCCTTGTGGAACCAACAAATAGCCACAGTTTCTGTGGGAGATACTATCCAAGTTGAGAACGCCCGTGTTGTAACCTTTAGAGGCGAACGCCAGTTAAGGGTCGGCAGAGGTGGACAATTGAGTGTTATCGAAAAATGCGCGCACGCATAAACGAAATAGCCATAGATTCGCTATCTCCGGCACCACCATAATATCTAAGTGACCTCCCTCTAAAAAGTTAATGAAAAAGCGATTTTGCATGAATAAGTGCCTCCAATGTGCGCTTTGATCAAAGCTGAACTTTGAACGGTGTTTTATACCCTTTAGTCACCAACCTTGTGTGGATAGCACTCTTCAAAACTCCTAATCCTTTTCCTGTCTTTGTGCTTGTCGTGAATACGTTGTCTCTTACAGCAGATGGGTTACCGTTGCTTATCCGATTCAGAAACTCGTTAAGGTTAACATCGAGTTCCTCTCTGTTTGTCTTATCGATTTTGTTGGCAACCACTACGGGAAACTCGCCTAAAATATCCGCCAAAAACTTCACAATCTCTACGTCCATCGACATGAATCCCTTCTTCTCCAAACGCCAAGTTACCTCCAAGAACGTGGATATGTCCAAAACAGCGACGGCTAACACTATGTTTTGGGCGTTGGATTCCAAGAACTCGATGATCTGGTCATTGATTTTATTCTCCAAACGTTTAGAAGCTCCCATCATTTTACCCAATCCCGGCATATCTACAAGAACCAAATCGCCGCTCAAAGGATATTTTGATATCCGTCGTGTAGTTCCGGGGCGCTTACCAGTTGCTATATTCAAGTCTACGACTTCTTTGATGATACTACTCTTGCCAGCATTAGGCCTTCCGGTGAAAACCAAATACTTTTCTTGCATACTAAAGAGTACATATGACACATGACACTTGAACGTATCCTACTGAAAGGTGCCATACTCATACTTTGGCTACACTTACCTACACATTTTTTAAAGTTGACATCTTTCTGAAAACCTATTACCCATTACTTCAACAGCATTTCAGTGTCAAACCAAATTACACGCGCTGAACTCTCAGTATCCTGGAGGCATTCCACCTGGACCACCAGGAGGAGCCTTGGTCTTTCCGCCAGATATTACGTCGTCAATCCTCAAAATCATAGTTGATGCCTCTGCGGCTGATTTTATTGCTTGTTGCTTAACGCTTAACGGTTCGATAACTCCTTTCTCGTACATGTTAACAACTTTGCCTGTGAAAACGTCGACACCCATCGAGTGCCCTTTGGGTTTCTCGTGGGCTGATCTCAGGTCAACCATGATATCGATTTGTTCTAAACCAGCATTCTCAGCTAACGTTTTAGGAATTATTTCCAAGGATTTCGCAAAGGCCTCAACTGCCAGCTGTTCTCTGCCGCCGATCTGGACTGCATACTCGCGTAGTTGCTTAGCCATTTCAGTTTCTGCGGCTCCGCCACCAGCAACGACCTTGTTCTTAGCGAATACGTCAGCAGTAACTGACAAAACGTCATGCATAACACGTTCAGCTTCGTCTACCATCCTCTGTAAACCTGCACGTATCAGGATAGAAACAGATTTTGGGTTCTTACACCCTTCAACGAAGACCATCTTGTCATCGCCGATCTTTCGTTCCTCAACAAGCTCAGCATAACCCAAATCTTCCGGTTTCAAATCAGATAGGTTTGTTATAACCTTTCCAGCGGTTGCTCTTGAGAGCTTTTCCATGTCAGACTCTTTTGCGCGTCTAACCGTTAGTATGCCTTCCTTGGCCAAGAAATGTTGGGCCATGTCGTCTATGCCCTTCTGGCAAATCAAGACATTGGCTTTTGCTTTCTTGATTTTCTCAACCATTTTCTTGAGCATGCTGGTTTCCTTATTTAGGAACTCCGTGATTTGAGCAGGATCGTGAATTCTAATCTCAGCGCTAACCTCAGTTTTTTTAACTTCTAACGGTGTATCCACAAGGGCAATTTGGGCCTGTTTCACGCTTCTGGGCATACCAGCGTGAACAATTTCTTTGTCCAATATTATGCCGCTCACAAGCTCTGTGTCTTGAAGGCGTTTGCCCTCTTTCTTTACGATCTGGATGTTGTCGATGTCAACGACCCATTTGTCGCCACGTTTTTCAGCTATTTGCTTAACTGCGTCAACAGCGATGTCAGCAAAGTGTTCGCGTGCTGTACCTACAGCCTTGCTTCCCATCGCTGTCCTAGCAACTTTCTTTAGTGTCTCTTTGTCATTCAAGTCCACATTTTGGCTGATTTTATCCAAGACTTCTAGAGCTTTTTGAGCTGCTTTCCGGTAACCCTCCACAATCAATGTTGGATGAATGTTCTGTTCTAGCAGTTCTTCAGCCATTTTTAGCAGTTCTCCTGATAGAACTACCGCAGTTGTTGTTCCATCTCCCACCATGTCGTCTTGGGTTTTGGCGACTTCAACAATCATTTTGGCTGCTGGATGTTGGACATCTATCTCATCAAGTATTACTGCTCCGTCATTGGTGATTGTTATGTCACCTAAGCTGTCCACAATCATTTTGTCCATGCCACGGGGTCCAAGCGTAGATCTTATGGCTTCAGCAATAATTTTGGCGGCCATGATATTGTTTTTCTGTGCCTCTTTTCCTCTGTTCCGCGAAGTTCCTTCCTTTAAAATAAGTACTGGTTGCCCACCTTTAGTTTGGGTTAAATATGCCATTAATTTTCTCCTCTGTTCCTGTTGTTTAACCTTGATTTCGTCAAGCAATCAAAGTTTCTGGGAATATAAACATTGCTAGATTCTGACACAGTAGTTATGATGAATTGTTACCTAAGCGCACGCAATAAGTATGCATTAATGAATGTAGTTTCAGCTCTTCTAAAATCGGATTTTGTCTTTTTTAGATGTTTTTCCTCCAGATTTTCCTGTCCAAGTAAATTTGCAAACGTTACATTCCTTTTGATTTGCAGTTATCGTGAATTTCTTACTTCCACATCGGGGACATCGTTCTTTTCTACCCATTTATTTTACACCTCTTCAACTAGCGTCTAATTGACTAGCATCTTGTTATCAAACAATATACCCTTTCAACTTGTACTAAAGATTTAAGAAACAAACACGCACGGCATTACGGTTTGGAGACAACAGAGTAGAGAAGTTTCATAAATTCCAAGATTGTATGTCGTAGTTTTTCTTGAGAAACTGTCCAATTATCTAGTGCATCCCAACTTTCGTCTGTAGCCTCTGTATAATCCTCTGTGGAAAGCTCGTGTTTTTCTTTGTGTTTAGAATCCCATACGCTAGCATAATCCTTAGTTTGGTGAAATAATTCAACAATTCGTTTACTATACGTAGTAATTTCTTCAACTGCTGAGGGATTTTGTTTTTTTGCATAATCTGCAACCATGAAGAGGCGTTCCATATTAGTCCAATATACTTCTGCGGTTCCAAACCAATCGCGAAGTGAAGCGAAACAGTTTTTATCCCCATAAAGCATCCCATAGCTCATCAAGAATCTTTGCGTCTATAGACCTCATAAAATAATTTATTGAACGCGCCAGAGTAAAACCTTTTGTGCACTAAACCGCTTTTATCTCGATAAATACTGCGGTCCTCAATTTATGTTCTAGAAATTTTGCCTAACAATTGAAATAAGGCCGTGCAGATTTTTTACAAAAAAATGGGGAGTTGCGGGGGATATCTCCATGATGGCTGACAAATGCGGATTCACTGGATCTTAACAAGATTTTAGTGGACCAGTTATTTCTGTTTCTGGATTAGCATGAACTTTTTTAACGAATAGTTATATTCAAAGTCAGTTTTTCTAGCGTAGATTACGTTTGTTTTTTTGGGTACCTACATTTCATAATAGAATGTAGTTATGTGCCTGCCGTCTGAAAGGAAATATAGTGGATTTGCATAGACTACTGTATAGTCAAGCAATGGGGGGTGAGACAGTGGGGGTTCAGAATGTTGATGAAAAGTATCGTTGCAACATTTGCGGTAACGAAGTTGTTGTAACTAAGGTCGGTGGCGGAACACTTGTGTGCTGTGGACAAGATATGGAATTAATCAGTTAGAAGCTATAAGTTACGCTTGTATCTGGTTTGCTCCGTTTCTAAACAGTAGAATCTGTGATAGAACAATTATGTGAAGTTCACAACCAAATATGTTATATTGTATACCCCATAACGAGTAATCTTCATTTGAAGAGGCTAAGCCACATTGAAGGCTGCAAGATGTTAGCTACTGTTTCAAGACCCGAGTTTATTCCAGCGAATTCAGTTGAAGCCTTTTCCATAAACCAAAGAAGCTGAAATCCGCTAAGCGTTAGTGGAATTCACAAAAACAAACTTTTTTAAGCAATAATTGTAATCACTTCCAGACGCGGGTAGGTGGAGCCTCCCACCCGTTCCGCAATAAAAATCCCGGAGTAGGGAGGTAAAAATAGAGAATGAAAACAAATGAAATAACCTTAACGATAGTTTTCACAAGTTTGTATGCGGTTTTAGTCATTGCTTTAGGAACAGTGGGTCAAGGTCCTGTGCAATTACGTGTTGCAGATTGTCTGATTCCATTAGCAGCTTTGTTTGGTTGGCCAGTTATTGCTGGAGTAACAGCTGGATGCTTTGTTGGTAACTCAGTCGTTTGGTTGGGTACAGAGGATGTCGTCTTTGGAACAATTGCTAACTTGATCGCAGCAACCATAGTTTTTCTACTTAGAAAACGGCAATTGTTGGCTTGCACTGCTGGTTCTTTTCCAATCGGAATAATTGTAGGCAGCTACCTTTGGCTATTCTTTGAGTTCCAAATAAGCGTCTTTGGGTTACAAATTCCAGCGTGGGCTACTATGATGGTAAGCATTACAATTAGCACTTTGATTGTGATGTCGGGAATAGGCTATGCTATACTCAAAACATTGAGCAGTTCCAGCTTTATCCAAGCGTTCAAATCTTGGGGAATAAAAGTTTACAATAAAGAATAAACTGCATCAACATGTGTGCCGATTTCAGAAATAACCTGTTGAAAGGCGAGATTCAGAGTGGGAACAAGATAGAATATATGCTGTCGCAAATAATGTATGGCTGAAGAAGAATGAACTACGAAACCGTGTTCGCGTTAGCAGAACCATACCTGAAGAGAAACGATTTTGGGATGCCCCACACCCGAAGAGTCTTTGACCTTGCAAAGAAAAACTTTGAGATTCCCCAGGAATTGGAGGAATTGGTCTTCTGCTCCATAATCATGCATGACATCGGCGGAAGCACCATCCAAAAACAGTACGAGGATGGTCCAGCAATAGCCGCGTCTATTCTACAGAAACTGGGATATGACAAGAGTTTTGTTGATGAAGTTTGCGAAATTGTGCGCACGCATCATGATCACTCTAACAATCCTTCTCTGGCTTTCAGGATCTTGTATGATTCAGACAAGCTTGTTATGTTCTCTACCGAAGAATTTCCTCACTACAACTCGAAACCGAACTTTAACTGGAACCAAATTGTTGATCTGATATATTCTGAGCATGCCCGAGATTTAGCCAAAAAACTTTTGCAGCGAAGAATAACTGAAAAAACAAACTAAACTCTTGTCGCTAACTTGGGTTTATACACAAATTTTTTGAGTCTTGAAGTATGGACATAACTTATGTATATTTCATATCGACAGACTGAAGATGCATTAAATAGGGGAAACAAAAATGCATAACAAAACATTGCCTAAAATTTTAGTAGCGCTCATTATGGCATCGATGGTCTCAACAGCTACTGTATCATCAAATTTCTTCACTGTGCTCGCAGAACCAGCCACTCTCGAGGACATCCTTGCAGAGATAGAAGCGCTTGACGGCAGACTGGATGACATAGAAGCAAATATAACCACCCTGAATTCAGCTTTAGATTCATTAAACACTGCAATTGATAACGTAGAGGTCATCTTGTATTCTCTCAGCGCAACCACCGCAACCGCCACGGAAATAGCCATTTTGGATTCAGCTTTGGACACACTAAACGACGCAAGCAACGATCTCCAGTCTAGCTTGGATTCTCTCAACGCCACTGCCGCAAGCGAATCTGATGTAGCCGCTGTAAGTTCAACTGTGAACGAACTGAGCATAGCCCTTGACGAACTTGAAGCCAGCTTGAATTCTCTCAGAAACGCCGCCGCAACTTCAGAAGATCTAGACGCCACAACAAGCGACCTGTCTGGAGACATCGAAAGCTTGAAAACGCTGGTAATCGTAGGCATCGGTTTGGCTCTGATAGCAGCCGCAGCTGCAATAGCCGCAGTCTACTTTATACTGCGAAAAACAGTCAAGAGCCTCAACTAAACTGGGCAAAACTTTCCTTTTTTATTTTTTTATTCAAGAATTCACCGTGACATTTTATAGAACTGTTTCTGAAACAGAATAGACCATTAACCGCAAATAGCTGTGGAGATTCGGTCCGCTACTTAACGTAGAAAATGTAAACCTGTCGTTACCTTTTTTCCATTACCTTAAATTAACCCTGTTTATGCGAGCGCATTGGAGCTAAAATTTAGCTCAACCAACCAACCACGGAGCGAACGACGGAACGACGATGGACGACCTGAACGACGGACGAACATAACGATCAAACGACAAATGGACGACCTGTATACCTGATTTGGGTACTTTCTTTTTCTAACTAGATTGTTTAACTTGAAAACATCAGGTGAAGCATTTCCAGAAACTAATCGCAGGAGGGGGATAGAAATGATGATTGATTATTGGGGTCCAAAGAATGTTCTGAGGCATAACGAACCAGTTAAGTCCAATAAAATTTGTGCATATTGAAGGATAAAAAGTCCTATAATGTTTACATTCACAAAAAGAGTGAATGTTGTGATGGGTTAAAACTGTCCTGCTTAATGAATTTCGTTCATTACTTATAGTCAAGTCTAGATTAAAATGGATACTACTCATATTCTCATAACTTTGATTTAGTCTAATTTCATATTCTTCATTATCGTTGGTGGCAACAAAATATGTGTAGTTGTTTGGGAAACCATTTGCGCACTTAATAGTTATTCATCAACTTACCTATCGATTTGTGGTTTTGAACATCCATTAGGTTAGGGGTATCAATAATTATTTCACCTGATAGTGATGTCTCCTATGCAAACAAAAGGTGTCTCTTTAAAACGCGATTAAACTCCTGTGCACTTAGGTTATGTGAATTCATAACTTTTTTATATCTCAAGTGATGTTGGTAGTGATATTTCAAGGTGATTACATGGGCATTTATGGGAAAGACAGGACAGTAGGTGTCCCTAGAGGTCTTCTCAAATTCTTAGTTTTAAAGATGATTAGCGAAAAACCCATGTCTGGAGTAGAAATTGTGGAAGAAATTGAAAAACAAACTGGAAGCTGGAAACCCAGTCCAGGATCAATTTATCCCCTCCTAGCTTCGTTACATAAAAAAGGTTTCACTAAAGAGTTACCCAAGGACGAACTTGGAATTAAACGCTATAGTTTTACAGATGAAGGAAAAAGGTTCTTTGAAAATCAAATAGCATTTGGGAAGGAATTTATAAAAAAAATTGAATTCCTTGCACCTATGTTGGTGGGTGGTTTTGACCTTGCAGGTGATAATGGAAGATTTCGTGGGTCAAAAGAATATGTTAAGAAATTAATGAAGTCCTTCTTTTTTTTGCGCCAAAATGCTGATAAACTTTCGGACAAGGACGCTGAAGAGCTAGTTGAAGTTGTAAAAGTTTGTTCCTTAAGGCTTGACAAAATCATTAAGAGACTTGAAGAGGAGAATTAACTGTCATTTTGGAATTTTAGTGAAAATTCATTCGGTTTCCTTTGTTTAATGTTTGATTTGTATGGATTTATGAAAATTAATTGGTGAAAATTTTGGGATTAAAATCTAGTTTTATGATTGCTTGGCGGTCGTTGTCGAGAAGAAAAACAAAAAATCTTAGTGCAATTTTGGCTGTAACTTTAGGTGTCACTTTACTTGTTGGAATTACAATTACTACCGATACTTTGGAGAACGCTTTCTTAACTAGTATTCTTCAGGGTGAGGGAGAAGTCGATATTAGAGTTACAAACAGCACCCAAGGTGGGTACCTAAGTATTGCTGATCAAGAATCCATTGAAAACCTAGTTCCTAATGCAGTGGGAGTAATGCCTGAGCTCTCTACTCAGGTTCCAGCATTGATATCTAGTCAATTTGATCCTAAAATGATTCTTGCTGGACTTCCTGTAAATTATCCGGATGCGTTTGGAACGTTTTATGATTGGAAAACCGAAGACCAAATGGATACAAGCATTCTGCTAGGCGATAACAAAAGCATCATACTATCTAGTGATCAAGCTGAAAAGTTAGGGTTAAACCAGGACACACCCCTACCCGTCACTTTAACCACTGAATTCACTAATCTTTCAACCACCGTTATACCGCCAATTGTTCCTTTGTCTGAATGGGTAATTAATGCAAACCTAACAAACACCAATTATGTTCTCAATAGCAGTCATTCTAATCTACAAATTGAACTTGAACCACTTGATTTCACTAGCATGGTGACCGTTTATACCCTAGACTGTCCCCAATTAAATTTGTCAAATTATGCTTATGTTAACGTAACAGCCACAGGAACCAATAATACAGGGGTTCTTTTGGGTTTCTTCTTAGATGACGAAAGCAAATTTGATGTGGCAAATTGGACCGATATTGCCACGCTTGATAGTTCAACTTTCGATCTAGCTCCCTATGCTGGAAGATCTCTTAGGGGAGATGCTTACTTAGCAATCAGGAGTTTTGATGGAACTCAAGCCAGTATTGACATAACGGAGATTGCCTTTGAGGCTCCAACTCCATATGGTTACCAAAGATTACCTATCATCTCATTTACTCCTGAGATTTCAAAAGTGGAAATGCACGTAGTTAGCATTTTTGACTCTAACCGTCCCGGAATTGGTTCTCAGTATTCAGGAGCTGTGATCAGATTAGATCATCTACAGCACTGGCTTAGTTTGAAGGATCCAAAAAGGGAGACAGATATAATCAGTACATTCTTAGTGTCCTACAAAGCAGACCACTTTATCTTGGAAATAGATGAAAATTATTTGCGAACTAAAGTAGAACTGGTAGAAAACTCAATTCCCGAAGAGATTGACCCTCAGACAGGCAACGCACAAAAAATTTATCAGGTTACTTCGAATCGACTGGATTTCATTGGTTTTGCCGAATTCTTCATCACAATAATGAGTACAATGTTGACGGCTTTGGGTTTTCTTATCACGTTAACCGGTATTTTATTAATCACTAATGTTCAGCTGATGAGTGTAGAAGATCGAGAGTTTCAAACAGGGGTTTTACGGGCAGTTGGTGCTAACCGTGGAGGAATTTTCCAGTCTATAATACTTGAAAACTTGTTCCAAGGGATAATCGGAGGAATTCTAGGACTAGTTGGTGGATTTGCATTTGGTCAAGCCGTAGCCATGTATCTTGTAAGCCTATTTGGAACTGGTGAACTAAGTGTTCAACCGGTTGTTTCTCAAGAAGCAGTTGTTTTATCCGTAATTATCGGTGTAGTCCTGAGCATAATAACTGGGATTCTTCCAGCTCTAAGGGCTTCTCGAGTCAATATTGTGGAAGCTCTTCGTGGAATAAAAGTGGAATTCAAAGAAAAATCCAGTCGAAACCTAGCAGCATTTGGTGTTTTAATGATAGTAGGTGGTATTATTCTTCTTCTATACAACGGAATAATTGAGGAAGCCTATCAGGTCTTTTGGATTAGTGAAGGCTGGGACAGCCTCGATGAATGGAAGTTTCTGATGATGGGATTTGGTTTATTCACTGGAGGTCTAGGTCTTGTCCTCTCGAAGTTCATGGATAGGGTTAAAGCTTTCAATATAACAGCGATCACCCTTTGGGTTATTCCCTCGGTCTTATTTGTTATAGGTATGGGTAACTGGGTAACCGACATTTCTGGTTTATCCATTGAAGTCTTGATTCTGGGAATTATTGAAATAATGATTGGGTCTATACTGTTTGTTTCCCTCAATCTACCCATTGTGATGCGGGGCTTAAGGAATGTCTTGATAAAAATTAGGGGTGTAAAGGGTGTTGCCCAAATATCCCCATCATTAATTTCCTCACATATTACTCGTTCCACTCTAACCTTTGCCATTTTTGCAGTAATATTGACCCTTAATGTTCTGGTTGCCGCGTTAATTCCTACAAGCTTGGGAACTGCAACTCAACTTGAAGAGGACTCCAAAGGTGTTGATATTGTAATATTTCTAAACAAACCTGAAGCAATCATCCTTGGAACTTCATTTACAAACGAAATTTACCAGCTTGACGGTCGAATAACAGATGTAATTGGTTTCAAAACTTTTCAACCTAATCAGGATTTCGCAAAGTTCATTGCATTAGAAAATCCTCTTTCTCCGGATTTTGATGCTACAACAGATTTTGTTCCAATCGGAACTGGAGAATTTAAAGCCGAACAAATTCGGGGTAATGCTTCAGACTATTCAGATCCCAATTGGCGTTACCCCTTTTATCTAAATGATCTGCCTGATGGTATTCGTGAATCGTCTCTTTCAGATCTTTCTGATAATGAACTGCTAGAGCTATCCAAGAAAGCTTGGGATCAATTCTTTAACCCTCAATACGAGATGGCTGCTTACAATGTTACATCTGGTTTGCTTGCCGTATTTTCTGGAGAAACCGATCTCTCTGAACTCGAGCTAGGAGTCGCAGGTCCTGCAGGGGCTACAGGCGGTTCAGGTGAAGATCCGCTTGAAGGAGTTGAACCTTTAAGGGATTATGAGGGTAAAATTATCAAAAACCCCATAGTCTTTACAGATTCGTTTATTTTACCTCTGGGACTTCAAATCTGGATACCCATGAATACTTCAGACAATGGATTCCCTAATTATCAAGCTTTTACTATTGGAGGAAGTCTTGACAGTCAACGTGCTGGAGGTTTCCCTTTGGGGGCAGGGTTAGCCATTGGGTCAGGAGACGTAGATTTTAGGTCAATTCTAGGAACTATATACCTACCCGAATATTGGGTAAACCAAACAAATTATCTAGGTGAAGCAGACGGTAAAACCCTAATATCTAGGGAAAAAGACCAGTACAACTCTTACTTGATAAAAACTAACCTTCCCATTGATGATCCTCAAATTGAGGATATAGCTCAAACAATTGAAGAGTTTACAAATACAAATGGAGAAGGATATCGTTCTTTGGCGGATGATAACTTCTTTGTTGCAAGTTCTACTCTGACCTACTCCAGAATAGAGTCAACCTTGGAGATGACAGATCGAATAGGATCTTTCCTGCAAATCTACGTTACATTTGGACTGGTAATAGGAGCAGTAGGTATGGGAGTTATTTCAGTTCGAAATGTTTCCGAAAGAAAACGGGAGATTGGGATGATGAGGGCTATAGGATTTCCTAGGGCACAAGTGATTCTTTCGGTTCTCCTTGAACTGGTAGTACTTGGGATAATCGGATTACTCATTGGGATTGCTAACGGGTTGCTAGTGAGTGTGGGTTTTGCAAACATGCAAGGTGTAACACTAGTAATTCCTTGGGAGGAAATTGGATTGTATCTTTCCATTATTGTGCTTATAGCCTTAGGCTCGGGGGCACTCCCCGCGTTTGTGGCTTCAAGAATTCCCCCAGCAGAAGCATTGAGGTATGTTGGATGAAAAAGTCAAATCAAAAAGAAACGTTATCTCGAAAGCCAATCCTTTCAATTTCAAAGTTACATAAAAAATACAATGAAGGGAAACCGAACCAAGTTCATGCTCTTAAAGGGATAGAATTAACTGTAAAAAAGGGGGATATGATGGCGATTATGGGTGCCTCTGGATGTGGAAAAACGACCCTTCTAAATATGATAGGTAACCTTGACAAGCGTTCTTCTGGTACAATAATAATTGATGGAGTAAACACATCTTCCCTTTCCGACAGTCAAATGACAGCTTTTCGTCGAGACAATATTGGATTCATTTTCCAATTATTCAATCTCTTTCCATTCTTAACAGCTGTTGAAAATGTTGAAACACCTTTGTTACTTAGTGGAGTTCGTTCAGGTTTAGCTAGAGAACAAGCAAAGATGTTACTTCGTGAATTAGGAATGGGGGATAGACTTTATCACCTTCCTACAGAACTTTCTGGAGGCCAACAGCAAAGAGTTGCCGTAGCTCGAGCCCTAATAAATCAGCCCGCCATAATCTTGGGAGATGAACCTACAGGGGATTTAGACTCTGCTACAAGTGCCGAAGTTATGGATCTATTTCGTCGGATAAACAGAATTAATCAACAAACACTAGTTCTTGTAACTCACAACAGATGGATTGCTGAAAAGTGCGATTATATCGTACACATGACCGATGGAGTTGTCTCGCATATTGAAGAGGACTTATTTAATCCTGGGGGAAAGAAATAATGAAAGCGTATTTTGGGGCTTTAATAGATAAGTCCGTCTCTAAACAAAACTTGAAATTGGCTGATAGAATTCAAAAAGAGATTAGGAAAAACTTCAAAAAATCAACTATAAACAAAAAAGAACACAATACATTCTTGTTTTTGGGGGCTGAAAAAAGCCTCGAAAAACCGCTTGAAATGGAGACTTTGGAAAAAACAGAGGATAGAGTCTATCAGTTACTCCAAGAGTATTATCATAAAAATAAAACAAAACTAAAGAGACTTCTAACGGATAAACAGGAGCTTAAGGAAACCTCTCAGATCGTCAAAGAATTCTTAAAGGAAATTGACCAGAAGCTCCCAAAAACCTTTGAATTGAGTCTAAAAAAATTATTATTGGATTTACCGAATCAATATTTCGAAATTCAAGAAAAAAGTATGGTCATGATCTGGGATTTGAAGGAAATTAACCAAACCCGTCTTCTTCTCTCAGGATGTAAAACCAAAATATTCACGATATCCGATTGGAATGAAGTTGATTTGGAGGAGATGAGTGACAAACTAGTACTAATGAATTTCTTTTTAGTTTTTCTAAATCCCACATTATCTCATTTAAGAAATATGCATAACGTGTTAGAGAGATTAAGTTTAGGCCTTCAAGGAACACATTATAGAATCAGTGACCCCAAAATTCAGGGCAAGCTTGAAATGTTTTTTAGAATTCTTCAAGCTAAACTCAGTGCGCTACAAAATATGGATAAAACCATCTCCACTATTCTTAATCTATTTCGGGTGCCAAAATCCTTTTTCTTTGGAGAACATGACTTTAAACAGGTTTGCGAGAATTTTGATTCAACCCTAAGGCAAGTCGCTTGGAATATCAATCAAGGGAAAGGGTTACTTTTAGAGGTTCAAAAAAAACTTGAGATCTGTCAAATTGCCCTCCGGGATTATTTGGATAAAACAAAAAATGGAGTTAAAACTGTAAATTCTATTGATGAATTTAAACTTGCCATGTTGCCATTGGCCGAGTTAAGTTCAGATCTTTTTATCGAAGCTGAATTGTTGAAAATGTGGTTAGATTTTTTTGGATCAGATCTTCCATATTTCACTTTTCAAACTAGAATTTTTAGTGACTCTATTCCTGAAGATATTGAAACTTCCGATGATAATATCATCTCAGTTAGGGGTCTTACAAAAAATTACAATCTTGGAAAAACCACTGTGTATGCTCTGAGGGGAATAGATTTTGATATTAAAGAAGGCGAATTTGTGGCAATAGTGGGAAATTCTGGCGCAGGAAAAACCACTTTGTTAAATTGTTTGGCAAGTTTGGATGAACCTGATTATGGGTTTGTTTTGTTCAAAGGAAAGAACATCCATAAACTAAGTGACAAAGCAAAATCAAAAGTCAGGCTGTTAGATATGGGATTCATCTTTCAAAGTTATGCCCTGTTGCCACATTATGATGCCCGGGAAAATGTTGCTCTCCCTGCTGATCTGGCAGGGTTTAGTAAAGATCTGAGAAATAGAATTGAAGACCTCCTTGACGGTGTTGGAATCAAACAGCAGGCTAAGCAGTATCCAGCCCAGCTGAGTGGGGGGCAAATGCAACGTGTAGCTATTGCTCGGGCATTAACAAACCGACCACAAGTTTTGTTTGCAGATGAACCTACCGGGGACTTGGATTCAGAAACTGGAAAGCAAGTAATGGAATTGATAAAAAAGTTTCATGAAGAGACAAAAACTACAATTATAATCATTACTCACGAACAAGATATTGCCGACTATGCCCAAAGAAAGATCAAAATGGAAGATGGAGTAATAAAAAGCTAAAATGCACACACGCATTTTTGGATCATTTAACGTTTTTTGGAGATAACCACATGTGCGCCCAGATGAGTATGCGTGCGCAGTAGCCACTAACGAGGCAGCAGTTCTCTTGAGGTCCCTGATTCCAGAAATCTCTCCAAGTCCCTGTTCAAAAATAATGTAACTTATTGTCCGTTGGTTTTAAAAAGCCTACGAAAGTATACTAAATCAAGGAGGAAAAAATGTGATAGGGGCAGTTGTTTTTATCATAGTTTTTGTTTTGTTTCTAATAATTTCACTTGTTGGGATAGCTCTACCACCAGCAGACTGGATTATCCAAGAATACATTGCCGACATTCTACAAACCGATTACGCAGCTCTAGCTGAGGGCATCATAAACGGAGTAATATACGGGGTCATTGTTTGGGTGATATTCACTATAGTCAAGATGCTCTATGATAGAATGCAGGGTCCAAAAGAAATAGTTGTGAAAGTGGCAGACACGAATGTTACCGAGCCTTTACCGAGTTCTGATAGGGTAGAAGAAATCGAAGGCATCGGACCTACCTACGCAAAGAAGTTAAAGGACGCAAGGATAAAGACAACCGATGAACTATTAGGCGCCGGCGGCACCAAGCAAGGACGAAAAGAACTCTCAGAAAAAACGGGGATTTCCGAAACCATAATTTTAGAGTGGGTTAACATGGCTGATCTCTTCAGAATCAAAGGAATTGGTGAAGAATATTCGGACCTCCTAAAGGAGGCGGGAGTCAGCACCGTGGTTGAACTTGCAAGAAGAAACCCTGAAAACCTTCACGAAACTTTAGTCGGCGTAAATGAAGCAAAAAAGTTGGTACGAAGAACACCAACACTAAACCAAACGAAAGACTGGATTGAACAAGCAAAAATTCTGCCAAGAAAGGTGGAATATTAACTACCCTCCCCAACAATCCTTTTTCACTTATTTTTTAATTGGTTATATTAGCAAGCGAAATCCCTTTCATCATAATCACTGTTGAAAATTACCTAAATAGAAGCATGTGTGTGTTTGGGTTTAGGGGTTAAAAATTAAAACCCCCCACAAAATGCGTGCACACCGTCACTTCACGTAGAATATGTCTTTTGCTTGTTGTGGCTTCTTTATGGCTTCTTTTCTTATTTTCTTCTCTATCTTTTTTTCTTGGCTTCCAGTTATCTTTGCGTCGTAGTCTACAAAGGCGCACACAAGATCGGCGAGATTCTTGTTTATCTCCGTTAACTCATCTAGAGAGAATTGAGCCATAATGTCGGGATTGTCAGCCCACTGCATCCACCCCGTTACGCTTCGCTGCAGTGCAAGAATTGTGAACCTGATGGTCCGCACCATGTCTAGACGGTCATGCCCTTCAACCTTCTCTGACTTCTTTATCTCATCCAAAATCCGTTGGCAGTCGTTAACCCATCTTCCTTCCATGAGCCATACCACAGTATGCCCTAGGGAATTTCAGGCATAAAAACTTTCTTAATTTCAAATATTTTTCACAAAAGCATATAAGAATCGATAAAATCTCCTTTCAGATATGAGACTAACCAATAAGGAAAAGAAAGAACCGTCATTGGCTTTTGGCGGACAAGCAGTAATGGAAGGAGTGATGATGCGCTCCAAAGACCATATGGTAGTGTGTGTGCGGCAGCCAAACAACGAAATAGTGACAAAAACCGAGGAACTGCATTCCCTGTCTGAAAAATACAGGTTCCTGAAACTTCCATTCTTGAGGGGCATCCTGGCTCTGTTTGAAACGTTATACTCGGGAATCAAGGGCATCTATTTTTCCGCAAACGCCGCTTTTGGCGAAGATGAAAATGAGGAAGAGGTTCTTAGTCCTATAGAAATCGCCGTGGTCGTTGCTTTTTCCATAGGGTTATCAATTCTCCTGTTTAGTGTGACACCTTTTTTCTTGACGTCTCTCCTGAATTTCGGGG
>Ga0307422_1000665_pt1 | contig 18801 bp, 20 predicted proteins | sample SalMarWE160290MG_FD_202153 | JGI IMG/M metagenome (GOLD analysis project Ga0307422, IMG submission 202153) | Salt marsh sediment microbial communities from the Plum Island Ecosystem LTER, Massachusetts, United States - WE1602-90 | ecosystem: Environmental > Aquatic > Marine > Intertidal zone >...
CCCCTGCCGAGGTAACACGGCTTGCGGAAAAGATATGCCGGCTCAGGGAGCAGGGGATCACGATCCTTATCGTGGAGCATCACATGGGGATGATCATGGATATAGCGGATGAGGTGGCTGCCCTCCATAACGGTGAGCTTATTGCCGAAGGCCCCCCTGATGCGGTGAGAAATGATCCCCGCGTCATTGAGGCATACCTAAGGGGGAGGGATGCTTAGGATAAAAAAACTGATCGTCCATTACGGCCCATTCATGGCGCTCAACGAGATCTCCCTGGAGGTCAAAGCGGGAGAGGTGGTTGCCCTGATCGGCCCTAATAAGGCGGGAAAGACCACCCTTCTGCTCACCCTCTCCGGCATCGTGGAGACGACCGAAGGGAGGGTCTTTTTCCAAGACGTGGATATTACAAACCTCGATCCCTACAAGATCGTCGCAAGAGGGCTCGGCCATGTCTCTCAGGGACGCCACATCTTCCCTACGATCTCTGTCTTTGACAACCTCATGGTGGGGGCATATATCAGGAGGAAGGCCGGAGAAGAAATCAAGGAAGACGTGGCATGGATATATGAGCTTTTCCCTGTCTTGAAGAAACGCGGCAAGCAGAGGGCGGGTACCCTCAGCGGCGGTGAACAGCAGATGTTGGCCATCGGCAGGGCCTTGATGGGGCGTCCCACACTCCTGATGCTGGATGAACCCTCATCGGGACTTGCCCCTCGTTATATCGATGAGATCTTTGCGGCCTTTAAGGAGCTGAACAGGCAGGGGCTGACCCTCTTCATCGTCGAACAGGAGATTCAACGGTCCTTGGCCATCTCGCACCGAGGATATGTCCTGCGCAATGGCCGTCTGATCAAAGGGGGACCCGCATCGGCCCTCTTAGAGAGCCGGGAGGTACAGGAACTCTGTTTGGGGTAGGAGGTGAAGGAGAAGATACTAACAACTATCCCGTGGAACGGGGAGCGACCTAGGCCGATGACGGGATGACCTGAGACAAAAAGGCAAACCATTGTTCCTGGAGGGCGATCCTCCGCCTGGGGACGATGGTAACGGGGGCAAACCTGAGGGTGAAGGTCTTTCCCCCTTGATCTCGGAAGGTGAGATTGAACAGGACGGTGTCCGATCCATAATAATTGTCTCGGGTGAGGGAGATCTTCTCCATCCTGGAAAAGGGGATTGTCAAGTCGATCTTTTCCCCTTTCTTGCTCGCGGGCACCTGAAAGAACAGTTGTGCTTCCTCCACCCATAAGCGCCCCTTGCGTCTGGACCCTTTGACCGCGAGCCCTCCGTAGTAATACATTTTGCACGGTTGAGGAGTCATCGTTCAAAAAGTAAGATAGCACTGACGACCGTGTGCGTCAATGGGAAGGGGTTATACGACATGGTCAGCTTTCACTACCTTGATTTTTAAAGATTTTTTCTTCATGTGACGTTTAAAATTTGTTATAATGTATCCATGCGAGAAGCAAACAGGAATGTCGTATATTAATTGTTAGAGCTTTAGGAGATTAAGTATGGACATTATATCTTCTATAAGTAACTCGATAACATTGGTCAAGAGATTACGTGAGATTTCAAAGAATGTTGCTGAGGCAGAATTTAAAAATTTACTTGCCGACCTTTCTAGTGAACTTGCTGATGTCAAAATAGAAGCCGCAGTATTAAAGGAAAAGATTGCTACTTTGCAAGAGGAAAATAGAATACTTAAAACAACAGCTCCAGACAAGGAAGATAAACCTATTGGAACAAAATGGGGATGCTATCAGTTTAATGGTGATGATGGTCTTTATTGCACAGGATGCTGGGACTCTCAGCGTAAGAAAATAAGGACAAATCGAGTAACATCCAGATTTAGGCAATGTCCCGTTTGCAAAGCAACAATTGGATCATAGATCTAACATCTCACTGGTGCCGAACCAAAAGATGGTCGGCACAGTACGAGCGTTCGGACATAAACATACTGGCATTTTGTCAGAGAGACTGCGTAGAATAGGGTCGCAATATGCCAACAGGGAAAAAGCTCTACATCGATAAGGAGGGGGTAGAACGTGGGTATTACGTCTACGTGCACAAAGACCGCGCAACAGGTGAGGTCTTCTATATAGGTAAGGGACATGGAAAGCGAGCCTGGGAGACTGATAGGCGTAACACTTTGTGGAAGGAAAAAGTGTCCTCGCTTACTAATGGATGGATTGTTGAAATAGTCGAACAAGGTTTGAGCGAGATTGAGGCGTTCGATTTGGAGGCTGAACTCGTTGAACATTATGGAGGTCCGGCAGCAGATGGAGGCGCTCTTACCAACTGGATACCCGGTGGTGAACATCCAGTCTCTATTCAACTTGGATATGAGTTCGAGTTCAACGATGGTGGATGGACAGAAGCGTACTATGATGCACGGAAGTTCAAAGAGTTCCCACATGGCGAAAAAGAGATAAGAACGCTTGCCGTTTCGTTGAAGAAAGAACTTGACGGTATTATTGTCTCACTTCAGCATCTGGAAAACGAAGCGAAGGAAAAAGAGGACAAAGGGTTAATTGACAGCGTTACTGAACTTGATTCTCCTATCAATAATCTCCGTGATGTATTACCGGACTTCCTGGCCCATCGGGTATCTCGAAGGGATTTCGCAATAACACTTGAAGAGGCTTATGATGAGCTTGAATGGATGATAGAAGACATTACGAAAGATGATAAAAGAATCAGACATATAGTGAAAGAGATACTCACGCTGACGATGAAAACAGCCGATGCAATCGCTTCGGTCAATAGGGAAGAAGCAGAAGCAATTGCTACTAGAATGACAACCGCATCAGCCGCCGAACAGGGTGATGCAGCAGCCCAAGTCCGCCTAGCCTATAGATATACTATCGGACGCGGTGTTTCGCAAGACGATGTCCAAGCCTATAGATGGTGTAAACTTGCCACAGCACAAGGGTATTCCGGTTCTATGGTCGACGCTATCAAAGATATATTGAGAAACAGAATGACCATCGAACAGATTGCCGAAGCCGAACGATTAATTCTGAAGCTTCATCCTAAAATGAGGCGAAGATTATAATATCACTGCCCACAATAACTACAAAACAATGGGCAGTGACAAACAAAAAGAAATGGGGAGTTCGCCCCATCCAATGGCGCAGAGTTTGCGCACCCCAGCGCTCCGCTCCTCGCGTCTGCAAGTCCTACAGCCCGCAGCCTCAGTCGCAGACGCTCAGCGCCATGCGATGCAGCATATAAAAAGGAGTGTTACCGATGAAGCGTACAATTTTAATGCTTATTGTTATCGTTTTTTTGTCTGGCTGTGCTGGATCTCCCTTCCAGCTGTCACGTATGGATCGTGAGCAGCTTTCCACTGTAACAGATGAGCAACTCATTCGAGCAATAGACAATAAGGTTTACCGAACTGATTTAATGTTTGAGGAGGCTAAGTCACGAGAATTGTTTACAGATGAAGAAATCAGATTAATTAAAGAGCAGAAGATTGGCATTGGAATGTCTGAGAAAGCATTAGTCACCTCTTGGGGAAACCCAACAAAAATCAACCGGTCAGTTAGACGCTACGGAGTACACAAACAATATGTGTACGGAAGCTACTCAAGATATTCAAGGCCGACCTATGTTTACGTAGAGAACGGAAAAGTAACGGGCTGGCAGGACTAAAAGGTCAAATTTGGAAACAAAGGGAACGTAGTTAAAACTATTAAATAACTTAGAGGATAGATCGATCCGAGAGGGGATGATAAAATATTTAAATAATTTAACTACATCCCCTTGAATTGCCCCTAGAGGCAAAGAGGAATATCGTATATTAATTGTTAGACGAAAATAGATAGTACATATATGCAAAGTAATCGTATTTTAGCCCTTTTTAAATTCGGAAATCGCCAGCATATTGATGAATTTGTGGGTGCGGGCCACCTTTTTATGAACACACTTAAATATTTTCGGGAGCGAGAAACAAAAGATATTCTAAGATCGGACAAGTATGAGGGCACGATTCATTGTAAGCAAACAGATGGTGCTACGCTCAGCATTAAACAAAACGATACTTGGCTTAAGATTGGAACAATTCAGGGCCCTATACTCGCATCAGATGGAAGTGAAGAAAATACTAATGTCTTTTGCATGTATGCGTTTATGGACAATGTTTCCGAAAAAATTGATCCGAAAAACTTTGATTTTGGCGACACATACGCTATTTTGACGGACGGTGACGAGTTTCTTCTCCGAGTCAGAAAAGCCGCAGAGCGAGAAGGTCTTACCTTGAGACATGATCTTGTGGAGTATGTAGACAGATCGACTTACAACGGAGTGATGGGTGTTTTTCGCAAGTTTTCAGAATTTGCATATCAAAGCGAGTTCAGGATTTCTGTTGTTTCTTACTTGAAAGGGCCTTACTCGCTAAGAATAGGTGACTTGTCTGATATTTCGTTAACAGGCAACCTCGAAGAGCTGAATGATAGAATTAGAATCAAACGAACCGACGGCGTCTAACCAGTCGCTCTACCGGATCGGCGCGCACGTACACCTCCCGGTGAACTTTTCGATTCGCCTGCTGGAAAACCTCGTTCGCCATCTCGTGCTCATTTTCAAATTAGGACACTATTGGCGCGCGGGATTGCTTGCAAAATAACATGCAGATTGTTACAGTAACGATACCATGAAACTACGGGTTGGAGCTAATTGGGATATCGCATTTCTTGACGCAGTAAAGGGGACATCGGTGGATGCCCTCTTTGGCAAACTCCCCTACGATATCGTGGGAGGGGCCAGGCCTGCTTTTGTCCTGCCACAGGTGAATCGAACAGAGGTACAACAATATATACAGGCCTGTCATGAAAGGGGATTGGACTTCAGCTACCTGCTGAACGCCCCCTGCCTGGGAAACCTCCAATACTCCAAAAAGGGTTACGGGCAACTGATCGAGCTCCTGGAATGGATCGACCGATCCGGCGCCGACTCAGTCACCATCGGCATGCCATACCTCATCGATCTCGTCAGGGAGCGCTTCCCCCGGCTCAAGGTCAAGGTCTCCACCACCGCCAGGGTCAATACCGTCCGCAAGGCCCTGCAATTTGAAGCAATGGGGGTTGAGGAGATCATCATCGATGAGAACATCAACCGGGAGTTCAAGACCTTAGAGGCGATTAGAAAGGCGGTGGGGTGCAACCTAGAGCTGATCCTCAACAACATCTGTCTCTGGCAGTGTCCGTATAATTACGAACACGTCAACCACGACGGCCACGCCTCCAGGGAAGGGGAGCAAGACGATTACTGCTATCTTCAGTATCCAGGCTACCTCTGCCTCTATAGAAAGTTGACGGACCCGGTGGAGCTCTTGAAATCCCCCTGGATCAGGCCCGAGGATGTCTCCGCGTATGAGGATCTGGGTTACGACAGCTTCAAGATCACAGAGCGGTTTAAACGGACTCCCCTTCTGATCGAACATGTCCGGGCCTATGAAGATCGGCGTTACGATGGAAATCTCTTGGATCTCTTTACCCTCCCGCGGAAAGATGCGTTCACACCTATCCATCTGGAGTATTTTATCAAACCCGAGCATGTCAACATCATGAAGGTCTCTGAGTTAGGGGATGTCTTCGACCTGGAGGTGCGGGAACTCATTCAGATTGACAACACAAAGCTCAATGGCTTTCTTGAACACTTTAAGCACAATGATTGCAATCAGACCACGTGTGCTCAGTGCCGGTACTGCGACGGGGTTTTGAAAAAGGTGGCGGTGATGGACGAAGAGGGACTCACGAAGGCCGCCCAAAAGGTCAAAAGCTTTTCTGATAAGCTCATCTCAGGGGAGATCTTTGATATACCGAAGTCCCACCTTGTATTCCGCATCCCCCTTATCAAGTCCCTGCTCAAAAAACTGCTCATATGGCGAGTACGGAAAGAACAAGGCGCTCACCCCTAAGGAAATCGCGGCATGAGGTTTTTGTTAGTCGATCCGCCCCATAAGATCTGGACCATTCTGAGGGCCTGGACACCCTCGCCGGGATGTCTTCAGTTGTTGGCCTACGTAGAGCGGGAAGGGTTCGATATCGAGTATATGGACTGCACGCTCAATGATAACCCGTGGGGTGATCTAGAGGAAAAGGTCCGGCGGGAAAAACCGGAGGTGGTCGGCATCTCCGTCAACTGCACGGCCTTCATCTATGACGGTATGAACGCAGCCAGCCTCATCAAGGCCGTCAGCCCTCAATCGATCATCATCATGGGAGGGGAGCACCCGTCCTTTACGGCGGAGGAAACGCTCAGGGATTGCCCTGCCGTCGATTACATCTGCGTCGGCGAGGGGGAGGTGACGCTGGCGGAATTCCTGCGGGCCATCGAAAAAAAGAAAGACCTCTCCGAGGTCTTGGGACTTGCCTATCTCAGTGAAAAAGGGGATTTTTGCTATACCGGCGACCGCCCCTTCATCGAGGATCTCGACACCCTGCCCATGCCCGCCTATCACTTGGCCAAGATGGACCATCCCTTTGTGGAGCTCCCCTCCGAAGGGCAGAGGAGCTTGGTGGTCAATTTTTCCAGGGGTTGTACCTGGAGCTGCACCTTCTGCACGGAATCGGCCTTTTATAAACGGACCTGGAGGAATAGAAGTCCCAAATTGATCGCCGATGAACTCGAGCTCCTCAAGGAGAAATACAACCGGGATATCTTCTACGTAGGGGACAATACCTTCAATATTAAGAAAGAACAAGGCATCGGCTTCATAGAGGAGATGCTCAAGCGCAAAACGAATCAGCACTTCTGGCTGCAATCCAGGGCCGACCTGGTGCTCAGGGATGAAGACCTCTTGGACGGCTATCGCGAGGCGGGAGTCTATCAATTTATGATGGGGATCGAATATAACGCGGACTCTGTGCTCAAAGACATCGGAAAGAACCTGACGGTGGAACAGGCCCGCAAGGCCATGGAGCTTTTGAGGAAACATGGGCTCATGGTCATGGCGACCCTGCTCATCGGTCACTGGGAAGAGACGGAAGAAGACCGTGAGGCCTTTTTAAAATTCTTCGGGAAATATGTGGACCACTTCGGTCTCAACCTAATCACCCCTTTGCCCGGAACGCCGTTCTTTGACCACATGAAGGCATTGGGAAGGATCGAGGATTGGGATTACCGCAATTACGACTATATTCACGCGGTCATGGCGACCAAAGAGGCGGACCACCTGGAACAGGTCAATCTCATTTATAAAGACGTCATGAGGCGTTACTATTGGCGCCCCAGGGAGTTGTTCAAGCTGTTCTCCCCCAATCCGATCTTGCGGCGCCACCATCGATACTACATCACCAAGGTGGCCTTTAATATCATGATGCATGAGATCTTTGGAACGCCGATGTGGGTGCAACCCAACTATCAGGAGTATCAAGACTACCTGGTAGAGCGGGGAGAGGCATCACCCGAGGCGCTGATGGCAGCCGCCAAGTAGACGGACTGCTACCGAGAAATGGACCGCCGAATGACCGTAAGCCTCTCCATGGACAAAAGGACATTCGTCCACCGCAGCTTTGCCGCTATCGCGGGGAGTTACGACCTGCTGAACACCCTGCTCAGCTTCGGCATTGATACGTGGTGGCGACGTGAGGCGGTCAAGGCCCTCAGGCTTTCAGGGCAAGAACATGTGCTGGACTGCTGTGCCGGGACCATGCGACTGGGCAGGGGCATTCTGCGCCGATGGCCCGGGGCGCGGGTAACGGCCCTTGATTTCTCTCTCGCCATGCTGGGCAGGGGAAAAGAAAGAGTGCAAGGTGCTGCCATCGATCCCATCGGCGGTGACGCCGAATTACTCCCCTTTCGAGCGGAAACCTTTGACCGGGCCATCATCGGGTTCGGGGTCAGGAACCTGGCAGACCAATCAGAGGGGATCAAGGAACTGTTTCGGGTCCTCAAGGGGGGAGGAGGATTGGTGATCCTGGAGTTTGGCAGGCCCACGGTACCTCTATTCAAGGACCTCTATCAGTGGTATCTGTCGCGCTTCATCCCCTGGGTAGGGGGGGTTATGTCCGGGCAGCAAGAGGTCTACCGCTATCTGCATGAATCTATCATGGCCTTCCCTGAACCTACAAAGCTGATGGCCATGATGCAAAAGGCAGGCTTCTCCCATATCCGCTGTCGGAAACTGACCTGGGGTATTGCCAATTTGTATAGGGGGGATAAGCTGCTTCGCCGATAGTCGCCCTCTGTTGTTGACGACGTAGTATAATGCTTTAAAAAACCTGCTTCATTTTCACTGTTCAGCCCGTTCTTGACAATGCTAGTGCATATATTTCATAATTCCCATGCAATCCCTCTGTTGCAACAGTGCGGTTAAAGACATACATTGAAAACCGGAAGCGTCAATGGCTGAACCAGTAACCGACATAGATTCCCTCCTGGCGATTTTTCGGGAAATGCATGAAAGTCTGCCGTTCAACCGCCTCCTGGGGCTGAAAGTGGAGTATCTGAGGACCGACGGAGCGGGGTTCAGTTTTACCATGAAAGACGAATTGGTCGGCAATCCCGTCCACGGCATTCTGCACGGCGGTGTCATCTCCGCGGTGCTGGATGCCACCGGCGGCATGACAATAACCGCCTCTGCCATGGAGAGGATGCAGGGGCTTTCACACGAAGAAATTGCGCGCCGCCTCTCCCGGATGGGGACTATAGACATTCGTATAGATTACCTCAGACCCGGCAAAGGCACACGATTTACATCCACCGGCACTATTATGCGGGCAGGAAACAAAGTGGCCGTGACCCGGATGGAACTCAGAAATCAGGATGATGTACTCATTGCCGTGGGGACCGGTGCGTATATGATCGGCTAACCGGCCTCAGATGCGCCTTCAACCACACCGCATTTATCGAACTCACTGTCACAACTATTCTTGACAAATCTATTGAATTCATTTCATAATTCAAATGTAAATCCCGTTTTGCAGCACTATAAGTCTGCATATATGCAGTATAATCTTAGGTTAGATCATACCATCGCAAGGTAAGGAGATGTCATGATAAAAAAGATCGTCTTTGGTCTCATGTGGTGTGTGGTTATATTTATCGTGAGTTACGTAGGTACAGGTATCATCCTTGTTTTACTTGTTTTAGGTCCCGAGACGAATCAGGTAAAATATGAAGCTGCCCAGGCATTTAAAAACAACTATATAATATTTTTTCTTGCCGGCTCCTTAATCCTCGCGATTCTCGGGACAGTTACCGGCATATTGCCCGGCACGAAGAAGAAGTCCCGCGCGAAAAAGAAGACGAGTGCAAAAAAGAAGGCCCGCAAGAAGAAATAACATTAACGAAGAAAAAGGCGTATACTATTAAAGAGGAACTTATTACATTAATCGGCCGATGAGATCTGTGATAAAGGATATTGAAACTCCGCTGTATACCGCAAGGGAAAAGGTCCGTGTCCTGGGGGTAACGTATGCCCATGTTAACTTGGGAGACGAGGGAGATTTATATATCACCAAACCGGGCCTTCCTTTTGCCGACTGCCTCTTTCCTGAAAATCATTGGGCGGACAAGGAATGGTTCGCGCAGCATTCCGAGCGGCTTTCAGGCACAAGCAGCCTCTACAGAGCAACCACGAAGAAGATCAACGGCAGACAGAAGGATATCGTCATCAAATGGAACCGTATGGGGCAGGAGATACCGGGCGACAACGAGTTTATGAATGCGGAATTCAACAGCCCCTTCGAGGAATTCTCCCTGGTTATGGATCTCAGGGATACCCTGAAGACAGCAGACCGCACGGTATTCACGCAGAAACCGCTGGCGATATTTGTCCCCGCAACGCGGGTGGAGCTCTGGCGCACCGGAAGAAAAGAGTACATGATGCAGGCCAAGATCGACAAGCACGTAGAGATCGAGCTTGACATGCATCGACTGTACGCCATGATATACGAATGGATCAAGGGGATCGATGCTGCCCAGGCGTGCGAACAGGGCGTTGTCGATGAAGACCACATGGTATCGCTCACCCTCTCTGCGTACGAGCGAATAGAGAGACAGGGGTTCGAGGTGCTCGATAGAAAACCGCACCACGTCATCGTCAAACCCCAGAAGAACGGGGAACTCCTGCAAGACAAGGAAGGGGACATCGTATGCTCCCTGGTCGATTACGAACTCCTCACCCGCACCCCGGAACACGAAAAGGCGGTCAGGCAGGAGAAGCGAAGCGATTATCTCAAAAAACAGCGGGATAGATTCGTCATCGAAACGCCCACGACCCTCCCCTCGCACCTCCATTACATGAACATATTCGGGGTAGGATATGTCTACGGCCGCACTCAGAGCACCGATGGAGAGCTCTGGGTTGTGGGGAAAGACCCCGAACTCTTCGACTACTTCCTGCCCGAACGCTGGGAAAAGGCCTTACGGACGCGTCTTTCGGCATTCCATGAGATATTCCATACCGTGACGAAAGACAATATCAACCTGGTATGGAAGGTGTCTCGCGTAGGGATTATGCCTGATATGGATCCTTTTAAAGATAGTGAACGAGAGATCATCGAGTTCGGCTACAACAGCCCCTTTGAGGAAGTGGCCCTTGCGGTAAAACTGGACAAGGAGGGTATTCCAAGCATCTACCCGCGGGCGATATACATGATGGGTGCACGGACCGAAATATCGGGATTTCTCTTTGATAACCGCAGACATGAAACGCACCAACACCTGGTAACCGCCGGGGGAAGGCCCATCTTGAGGACTGACCACAATTATATCATCATTTGGGGATACTGGAACGGGCCGGACGACATGCTGGCTGCCCGAGACGGCGACTATTTCGAGGGCGTGAATGCCTTGCGTGCATGGAGGGAAGGGATCATAACGGAGGAGGAATACGTGGGCCTCATGAAACGTATCCGGGAAAAACTGAGGGCCCTAGAAATAGAGGATCTTAACCTCCGCGGATCTCATATCCTCCTTTCACGGCGATTCAGCACAGGGGAGCTCGTACGGGATCGGGACGGCTTCCTTGAAACCCGGATATGCAACTTCGAACTGCTTCGCATGTCCGAGAGGTGGGAAGGATAGGCGCTTCCTCTTATCCAAAACGTCAGAATACTGAAATAAGGGGTCAAAGATGGACTCAACATATAAAGACATAATTGCCTTCCACGGGCATAGCTGTCCTGGGGTGACAATCGGGTATAGGATGACCAAGGCTGCGCTTGCTTTTTTGTCGGAATCGCGATCAACTGATGAGGAACTGGTGGCGATCGTTGAAAACAATGCCTGCGGGGTGGATGCCGTGCAGTATCTCTCCGGCTGCACATTCGGCAAGGGCAACCTCATCTTCAAAGACTACGGGAAGCATGTTTATACGCTGTACGATCGCAAGACCAAACGAGGCGTGCGTGTTGTCTTTAAGGACCGCGCTGTCCCCCAGGCCCTGAGGAATGATAGAAAGAAGTTTATCGACTGGCTCCTGTCCGTACCCGATGAGGAGATTGTATCCCTGAAAGAAGTGCGGATCGATGAGCCTGAACCCGCCCGTATCATGAAATCCGTGAAATGTGCGTTCTGCGGCGAGAGTATGATGGAGACACGGACTAAGGAGATCGACGGCAAGCTAGCATGCATCCCCTGTGCGGAGAAAATGCGGTAGCCTAAATTCAAAGCGATAGGCCGCGCAGTGACCAACTCGGCCACGAATAGTTCAGCATATCAGCTTCATGGCTGGAAAGTACCGAACATCGAAAAAGGAAGGAGAATGAACAATGGAAATTTTCGGTATTGCGGTATTCGGTGCCACATTCTTTGGCGTGGTTATTGGAATTATTATCAGCCTTCTTATCGCTGCCCTCGTGGTGCACTTTGCAGCGAAGTTGTCGGGGGTAAGAAACGCGACCTTTGGCAAGGCCATAACCATATGTATTGCTGCTATAGTTCTTGAAATATTTATTGGCTTCGTATTTTCAATAGTGCCGCTCCTCGGCACGATAGCAGGTTTCCTGATCGGGTTGCTGCTGACGCTCCTCATTATAAAAACCGTTTATGACACCGGCTGGGGCAGGACCTTCGTAGTATGGATCATGCAGTGGGTAGTGCTCATTATCGCCGGATTAGTCATAGCGATATTGGCCGGAATAGTGGCGCTATAATTTTGAGGCCAAAAAAGCCTATGGGTGGCTATTTTCTTGCGTCTCACTCTTATTCATGCGATACTCGCTGGTGATATTCCATTGGCTATAAAGTGATCTAATCCCGATAGTGGAGAGGACCGTTGTCCATGTTTAACCCCCCTTTTTCAGGCTCCATGCTCATCTACAGTGCTCTAGGGATATTGATCATTGGCGTGGCGCTGTTTATGGCATTCATCGTCAGGCGGGTGCTTTACATCATACGCCGTCTAAAGCGCAAACCGGTGAAGCGGTTCGATATCATCGCCAGTACCCTACGGCTGCTCCTCATCCTGCTGCTTATTGCTGTCTCGCTTGCTTGCTTATTCCTCGGTGCCTTTATCCAGTCCTATACCGCCTTTACACACCGTGAGTTTGCTGCCACGGTCCACTGCACCCCCGTGCCCGGTACGGAAGATACGATGATCCTTGAGCTCGTGACGCGGGACTCACCGGTGGCTGCCCACAGCCGTCGCTATAGGCTGCGCGGCCAGCAATGGACCGTCGAGGGGCACATCCTCAAGTGGGATGACTGGCTCAATTTCCTCGGCCTCAAAACCATGTATAAACTGACGCGCGCGCGCGGACGCTACCTACGGGCAGATGATGAGATGAACAAACCTGCAACCGTATACAGTCTAGTCGCCAACGAAGAAGACCCCCGCTGGCGCTGGCTGTACGAGTACGGCCCACGCCTCCCCTTTGTAGAGGCGGTGTACGGCAATACGGTCTTTACCTTCCCGTCCGAGACCAAGAGCTTCGCTATCTACGTCACCACCTCAGGGTTCATGATTGCCGAAGAAGAAAGACCGTAGGGGAATTTTTCATGAGGCAAACCCCTTGAGAGATATCAGTAAACTGATGGGGGCGTTTTGGGCACTAAAAGAACCATTGCTTCCCTAAAATAAAAAGGGTACAATATACGGGAGGGTGTACATCGTGGATGAGAAATCCGAACGGAGAAAGGCAGTCCGGGTCTGTTCCTTGAACTTTGTCAATATAGATCCGGAAAAAGACAACCCGGTCATTCATGGCCTCGGGAGGACCCTGGAACTGAATCTGGAGGGAGCAACTATCGAGGTTTCTGATAAGCTGGCTGTTGGCACCGTCATCGCCATCGAACTCGCCATGGGCGAAGTGATCACCTCTCTCAAAGGTGAGGTAAAAAACGTCCAGCCTTCTGCTCCAGAGTCAGGCCTCTACCGTGTCGGCGTCCAATTTCTCAAACCGAACACGGTCCGTCTGGCGTGATGGATAATCGGGTATGAGTGCATACGCAAGGGGGCGCTAAAGGGGTGCCACCCCCCCCCAAACCCTCATCTGAGACGATCTCGTAGATCAGGCGAGGTGCCGCTTCCCTATCGATCCAGATCAGTTTTAAGGCGTATCCCCCTGCCGCCGTTCCGCTTCTCAGTGGAGGGAACGTGGGGGATTTAGATTGCACTATTGCGCTAAATTCCAACGTCTGTTGCCAGGCGGTTTTTCAGCTTATGGATATCTCCCTGGATGGCCTTTCCCTCCTCGGGGCCGAAGCAGAAAAATGACAAATGAAGATGTGTGAACAGCAAAAATCAAGTTCCGGTCCCTGTCTTAGCCTGCAAGGTACTTGACAGCCTTTTTCATAGGTGACCCCCCATTACCATTACATTACCACATTAGTGCCATTTATTGTCAATTTCTATGACAAATTTTAGTCATGTGCGCGGGCAAAGGCTATCATTCCTTCCCTTTGTGGCCGATATGTGCAGTTTAAATAAGCAGATTCTTATGGATAAACCGAATCGTATATATTGGCATCTAATATGCACGATTTTCGAGAAAAAAGGCACGTTTGGGCAACAAAGGTGCAAGTGAACGCTAAGGGACAGGAGATCATGGGTTTCAAGACCAGGTGTCTCAAAGAGTATGCAATATAATAAGCCCTTAACAGAGAGTAGAACCATGATTATTACGTGTGAGAACTGCGGGAAAAGGCATCACATAGATCCTGAGCGGTTTCGAGAAGCGATGACTACGTTCCAATGTGACGCCTGTAAGCATGTAATGACATTCTCGGTTCGAGCGGACAAGCCTGAAGGCCTTTCTACCTCAGACGCAGAGTTCATAGACGTGTCGGAACTGAACGAAGAGACAACCCTGTCGGACCCTGAAACAAAAACTGGGGACTCACCAGAGCCTAACCCCCCTCCCATTACCCTTGATGATTCAGAGGATATAGACTGGGCAGAAGTTATCAAGGAGGTAACGCCGCCGGCCCCTGAAACAAAAGGGGAGGAATCACCGGAGTCCGGTCTTGACGAAACATGGGCTTTTAACCCAGAGAAGCCGGAGTTCATAGACATGGCAGAACAAAAAGAAGATGCAACCCTGCCGGCCCCTGAAACAAAAGGGGAGGAGCCGCCGGAGTCTGATCTTGATGAGACATTGTCTTTTAACCCCGAGGAGCCGGAGCGCCTAGACGTGACGGAACAAGACGAAACGGCAATCTCCTCTGCCCCAGAAACAACAGGGGAAGAGCCACCGGAGTCCGGTCTCGACCAGACATGGCCTTTTAACGCAGAGGAGCCTGAGGATCTAGACATGACAGAACAAGCCAAAGAGATGACTGCGTCAGTCCCTCAGGCAGAAAGGGAGGAGGGACCACCAAGACCTGCCCCCCGGAAAAGGGAAGGTCCTGTTATGCGGGGTAAGATGTTTTCTCTATTTCTTGTGGTCCCCATCTGCCTTATCATCGCTGCGGTTTTCATTCACCGGAATTCCATGGAAAAACTTACCGGTTTCATTATTACGGAGAGTACTCAGCTGGTTACAAAGATGGCCGAACATGCGATAGCCGAGAAAGGCAGGTTTGTGGCCGCAGAGGTCGGGCGCTATTTGCTGAGCCATCCGGATTTGCCGAAAGAGAATTTCATGCAGGATCCGGGGCTCAAGGGTATGGGTATACAGAACGTGGGGAACACAGGATATACGTATCTTATTTCCATGCGTACTCCAACCGAAGTCAGTGCCCTTTGGTTACATCCCGATGAAAAACTCATTGGGAAAGATGTTATCCCCGTCATGCGCAAAGCTCTCGGGGATGGATACCAAGGCTGGAATAGAATTCAGGGTATCGCCTTTACACAAGGCACGGAGGCCGCCGGATATTACACGGGGCACGACAAGCGGGAGAAGTACATAGTCATGGTACCTGTTGAGGGAACGGCCTTCTTTGTTGCCAGCACCACCTACCTTGATGAATTTACCAAACCCCTGATTGCGCTTCAAGGACGGGTCAACGAATTAACAACTGCAGCGGCCCGTATCATGACGGGTGTTTTGATCGCCACAGCCCTCATCATGGTCCTTCTCTTTGCTATCAATAATTACCTATTGTCCGGAAGGCTAAAAAACGTGCCTGATGCCGCTGACCATAGCGGTGTAGACGATTTAGCGGTGGAAACAGGACAAACCACATGGGGGAATGAGAGCAAAGTGGCCCCTGCTATCCGTCGTATGCAAGGGGGCATCCAGCATGCTATAAAAAGATTCCGCGAGCGGACATAGCAATCAGGATCTGACAAAAAGGGGTTCTTGCTTCCCCGCAAAAACCCTGTTATAATAATTATTTAGGCTAGGGGGTCACCGATTAAAGGGTGCCCCCCTTTTTTGATTTTTCAGGCTACTTGGCTATGTGACTGGCAGGATGATCCAATCTATGGAAAACTTTTATATCCGAAAGAGCAGGTGACGATGCCAGGGGTGGATGAATCGTATCAAAACATACCAAAAACAAGCAAGACAAAATAACCATGATGTGTTATGTTCGTGGCGAAAAATACAGAAAAGAAAGGAACCGAGGATGAAGCTCTCACTCTTTTCTCTTGAAGGAAAAGTAGCCCTGATCACCGGCGGGAGTCGCGGCATAGGACGTGCCAGTGCTCTTGCTATGGCCGACGCCGGGGCCAGTGTGGTGGTCGCCAGTCGAAAAATCGCTAATCTCGAACCGGTGGCCGAGGAATTAAAGGCCAAAGGCGTCAAGACAATGGCGATAGCATCCCACATCGCCAAGATTGAAGACTCTAAGGCTTTGATCGATCAGGTCATGAAGGGATTCGGAAGAATCGATATTCTTATGAACAACGCGGGAACCAACCCCTATTACGGCCCGCTTATGGACCAGGATGAGACGACCTATGATATCACCATGAATGTCAACCTAAAGGGTCTCTTCTTTCTGAGCCAGCTGGCGGCGCGGATCATGAAGGACCAGGGCGGTGGATGCATCATCAATACCTCGTCCATTGGCGGATTGAGGGCGGGCGAACTTGGTGTGTACTGTGTGACCAAGGCCGCCGTTATCATGCTCACCCAGGTCATGGCCAAGGAGTGGGGACAGTATAACATCAGAGTCAACGCTATTGCACCGGGAGTCATCAAGACGCGTCTCAGCGAGGCCCTGTGGAAAGATCCGGCGGTCAGTGCGAAAGCAGTTGCCCAGATTCCCCTGATGCGACTCGGCGAGCCCGAAGAGATCGCAGGAACCGTCGTGTTTCTGGCCTCCGATGCCGGAAGCTACATCTCAGGAGAGACGATCGTGATCGACGGGGGCCGCGTCCACGGCGAACCCGCATATCTGGAAAAGAAATAATCGATAGGTCCTTATGGGACGATGGAAATGATTCCCCACTCAGACAGGAGGAAAGGCAATGCAGATTACTTCGGTTGATCACATCAGCTATGCCGTAAACGACATTGATAAGGTCGTCGAGGCGTGGTCACGGCTATATGGCATCGGACCGTGGACCTTCAAGGAAAACGGCGGCAAGGATGCGAAGGGACGCCCCTGGAAAATACGAATGGCCTTTGCCTACGTAGGGCCCGTGGAGATCGAACTCGTGCAGTGTCTGGAGGGAAGAATCTTCCAGTCCAAATTTATCGACACGTGGGGAGAGGGTGTCCATCATCTCGGTTTTTTCGTAGACAACGTCGACAAGGAAACGGCAAAGCTGGTGAGCGAAGGAGCCACACTGCTCATCCATGATCCGGGGCAATTCGCCTATCTGGATGCAGGTGGCCCGGGCGGCGCTATCTTCGAACTGATGAAGAGAAGAGACTGAACTGAGAAATCCGCCGCAGGCAAGACGTTACATCAGCAATCTGTAATTACGCCAGTTTCTTTTTTAACTATCTCAATAATTAAGTATGATGTCCCCAGAATTCCAGCCGTGGTCGTAAAAGACCCGCGATCGCTCACGAAGGTTGGGTTGTTCAATGATATTCGAGGGTATCTTTTTCTTCATTGTCAAGAGATGTTTCTATGATAACAAATGGGGGGGGATTTAAAGATGGTTATGGTTTACATGGGTCTGTTCCTAGCATGCAGAGAGAGAATGAGGATGTGTGAACAGCAAAAATGAAGACCTGATTCTAGGTTTTAGCTCAGAATAGCAATATTGCACGAGCGCGCCCTAATCCCTAATCCGGTTCCTTTCCAAGACTGCGAATTCAGGTTTAACTACCGCAATGAAACTATTTGTGATATGTTACTAAACGTGCGCAGAGAGAATCCTCTGCTTTCGTCATGACCAAATCAATACTTACGAGGCCCGCATGAATAACACAAGCAACCCAATACCTGATGTAACGCTGGAACAACTTCCCGTACGCTTGCGAGATGCCGCCGCTCGTGCGGGTTGGACGGTCCTCATGCCCGTTCAGGCACGGGGCATTCCGTACTTGCTCGCGGCACGAAACATGATGATACAGGCCCGTACCGGCAGCGGCAAAACCGGCGCGTTTGTTTTGCCCATGCTGGAGCGGCTCGATTCAGCGAAACATTACTGCCAAGTGCTCATTCTCGTCCCCACGCGCGAACTGGCCCGGCAAGTGTCGCAAGCAGCCGAACTGCTGTGCGGCACGGCAGGCTTTAGGGTTGTTGCCGTGTACGGCGGTGTTGGTTATGGTGAGCAAATAGACGCATTCCGCCACGGTGCGCACATTGTCGTCGGTACGCCGGGGCGCATACTCGATCATCTTCTCAGGCGGACACTTTCTCTTGAACATCTTGAGATGCTCATTTTTGATGAAGCCGACCGCATGCTGTCCATGGGTTTTTACCCCGACATGAAAAAGATACAGAAATACCTTCCTGCTCGCCGTATCAACAGCTGTATGTTCTCGGCAACCTTCCCGCCCCATGTCATCCGCACCGCAAGCGAATTCATTCATCAAGGGGAGTTCATCTCCCTCAGCGAAGACCACGTGCACGTCACCGACACCGAGCATGTCTTCTATACCGTGCCCGGCATGGACAAAGATCGCAGCCTTATCCGCATCATCGAAATTGAGAACCCGGCTTCAGCCATTATTTTCTGCAATACCAAGGCTGAAGTACATTATGTGTCAACCGTCCTGCAAAATTTCGGTTATGACGCGGATGAATTGACATCCGATCTTCCACAGAAGGATCGCGATCGGGTTCTGGAGCGAGTTCGCAAGAAGACGCTTCGTTTTCTGGTGGCCACCGATGTGGCCGCTCGGGGGCTCGACATCCCTGACCTCTCTCACGTGATTCAATACGAACCGTCCAAAGATTTAGAGGACTATATCCACCGAGCCGGGCGAACGGGCCGAGTTGGCGCGGCGGGAGTCGCCATGACGCTGGCAACCAACCTGGAAACATTCGTTCTCGACC
>Ga0307422_1000666_pt1 | contig 18797 bp, 14 predicted proteins | sample SalMarWE160290MG_FD_202153 | JGI IMG/M metagenome (GOLD analysis project Ga0307422, IMG submission 202153) | Salt marsh sediment microbial communities from the Plum Island Ecosystem LTER, Massachusetts, United States - WE1602-90 | ecosystem: Environmental > Aquatic > Marine > Intertidal zone >...
TTCACCCTTAACACCGCAATGATTCAATTCTCTCCAAAATTTGTTGAAATTTCTTCCTTCGATGCTGTCCTGGGATCAAGTGACTTCAGATTGAACGGAAGACTCACAAATTTCATACCCTATGCTCTTAATGATGAAACCATAAAAGGAGAGTTAAGTCTTAACTCCAATAAAATTGATCTGAACGAATTCATGACGGAGGAAGAAGATATGGAAGAAGATGTACCGGAAGATACATCTGCCCTCGAAGTTATTGAAGTACCTTTAAATATCGATTTTCGACTTACTTCATCAATTAAATACCTGAAGTATGATAAACTTGATATTAATAATCTTATAGGCATTATTTATGTTAAAGACGGCCGGGTTGTGATGGAAAACCTGAGTATGAATACTCTTGACGGTTCCCTTAAATTATCGGGCGAATACAATACTCAGGATATTAAAAATCCGTTGGTAGATCTCAATTTTAATGCAACTGGTATTGATATAATAAAAAGTTTTGCCGCCTTCGATATTTTAGGTAAAATAGCCCCCATCGCATCAAAAGCTACCGGTAAAATAACATTAGACCTTACATACTCAAGTCTGCTAACCAGCAAAATGAAACCCGTTATGAATACTATTGCAGGCAGCGGCCGACTTCAATCGGATCAGATTGGAATCACAGGTGCCAATGCCTTCACTGCAATTGGGCAGGCTCTTAAAACTGACGCCCTCAATAATATGGTACTGAAAGATGTCGATATTAAATTTGAGATCCAAAATGGCAGTCTGCACGTTGAACCCTTCGATACCAAAATGAGTGATGTCACAATGACCATAGGTGGTGAACAATCATTTGACAACTTACTCGATTATTCTATAAATCTAAGTGCTCCAAGACAACTCCTGGGCCTGGAAAATCCTGCGGTTAATAATCTATACAGTCAGGCAGCTTCAAAAGGAATTCAAATTTCCAAATCAGAAACCGTCGATATGCTCATAAAAGTAACAGGACCTATGAAAAATCCTCAGGTTAAAATCGATCTGAAACAGAATGTTGCTAATACTGTTGAAGAAATTAAAGAAGAGGTTAAAGAAGCTGTTAAAGAGGTTATTGAGACTAAAAAGGAAGAGGTAAAGGAAGATGTAAAGAAAAAAGCCCGTGAAGAAGCCGATAAAATATTAAAAGAAGCTGAAAGGCAGGCAACACAAATTAAAGCTGAAGGAAAACGTGCTGCCGATGCTGTTAGATCTGAAGCTAATAGTAATGCTAATAGAATAGTTAAAGAGGCAAAAAATCCGATTGCTAAAGCAGCTGCTGAGCAGAGTGCTAAAAAGATACGCCAGGAAGGTGAAGATAAAGCCCGGAAAATAGAGAACGAAGCTAACCAGAAAGCAGATAAAGTACTTCAGGAGGCCAGGGCCCGTGCTGATAAATTACTTAAATAACTATTTTCCTGAATTATGCAAACAAGGTTGAATCTATTTTACTTCAATCAAGTTCTTGAAAGAAGTAATAAAAAAAGAGGTCGTGCAAATCATATGATTTGCACGACCTCTTCATTATCCTGTATAATGTTTTAAAATCTTTTCTCCTGTATACGAGCTTTCTTACCAGTAAGATCACGCAGGTAAAAAATTCTTGCTCTTCGTACGCGTCCCTTTTTATTAACATCGATCTGATCAATGAAAGGAGACACGATCGGGAAAATTCTTTCAACACCAATATTTCCGGACATTTTTCTTACAGTAAAAGTTTCTTTAGGTCCTGTTCCCTTTCGTTGTAAAACCACTCCACGGAAATTCTGAATTCTTTCTTTATTTCCTTCTACAATTTTATAATGAACAGTAACAGTGTCACCTGCCGTAAAATCAGGGAATTCTTTTCTGTTATCAAACTGTTTTTCAACTGCCTTCAATAATTCCATCACAAGAAACTTTTAATGTTTATGTCCCAAAATTTTCAGGTCGCAATATTACGAATATTTTTTCAATACTCACAACAGTAATTCTTATAATTGATGGCGATGTATTAAAAATCAATATCATTTTTAGATTTTATTTTAATGTGAAGTTTCACCATGGTATAAAAATTTCTCACCGGTTTCATTAACAATTCTCCGATACCAGGACTCCCCATAACCCGGTTGTTCAAGCTCAGGATTTAGTTCACCTGGAACAGGAGTTTTTACATTACCATCCATAAATCGTGTGAATAAAAACCTGTAAAGTTGTTGCCACTCTATGAATGTATTTTGTCCGGCAGCAACTGAAAAATCAGTTAAAACAGCCAGTGCTTCAGCCTCATTGGTTGAGAAAAGATTTTGTGCTGTACTATCAATAACCTTAACCTGTTCGATATAGTATTTTTCAAGTTCAGCCTGTTTTTCCCTAATGTAGTGAATCATATAATTATACCTTGTATAGGCAAAGTTCGAAACCTGATTAAAAATCCAGAATGCAGAACTATCGCTGAATTCCATCATAGAACCGTTTCCTGCAGCGAAATTTGATGGAACTTCAGTGATCCCACAATACATAGGAGTATATACTGTGCTATAGGTGTCATCTACACCAAACCAAAAAATTCCTCCAATGGGATCAGGTAACCAGTTTCGCGATTGAGCTACAAACGAATACCCGGTTTGTTGTGTGGATATAGCTCTTTCGTTGAAATAAGTTTTTCCATCAAGTTCCCATGTCAGGGGGCGCCATCGAATAATTGATCCATAGGGTCCTGCTCCAATATCCTTTGTCATATCCATAGGTGTTCCCTGAAAATAATCTCGCATCAGTTCCATCACATCTTTAACCGATAATTTATTGTCAGGTTTGATCCATAAGGGCATCCTGTTTTCCATATTGAATCCCATGGCATAATCTTCATATTGAAACATATCATGGTTAACTCTTCTGAAGCCTGACCATACACGCGATTCGCAAAATCTTGCACCGCCAAAATCCAATGGAGCATAGGCATCAGCAAAACTGAATTCCTTATCCTTTCCTGTAAAGTATCCTTTTTCGCGTGCAAATGTTATAACATCCGAGGCATACAGACAGTTTTCCGGATCGTTCTTTGGAAATGTAGTTATTCGGGACTGATTTGCATGACCACTGATAAAACCGTCGGGAATTTTTCGGGCTACCCATACAGCTCCCTTGTTGCCAACTCCCTTCCCTATCATTTCCATAATCCAAACTTCATTAGCATCGGAAATAGAGAAGGATTCACCTGTACTATAATAGCCGTATTCTTCGACAAGATTCGTCATTATTTTTATGGCTTCCCTGGCAGATTTTGCACGCTGTAATGCTATATACATTAAACTTCCATAATCCATTTTCCCCAAAGTGTCCTGCAATTCGGGTCGCCCGGTATAGGTTGTTTCACCAACTGCCACCTGATGTTCATTTATATTTCCCACAACCTGATAGGTGTTTTCAACCTGTAAAATTTTTCCCAGTTGTTTTCCGGTATCCCATTCATAAATGGTCAGAGAATCTCCTCTTTTATTTATACTTGCCGGCCAATAGTAAAGCTCACCATAAAGAATGTGGGAATCGGCCGCATAAGTTATCATAGTAGAACCATCAACAGAAGCTCCTCTTGTAATTAAAAAGTTTGTACAGGTTTTTCCATTTATATAATAAAGGAAGAACAATGTTGAAATGATTACAATTTTTCGACTCATATGTATATTATATTAAAATTTTTAATGAAAATGAAATATATGAAGGAATTTGTTACAAATTGTAAGTTATTCATAATTTGTATATACTTTTCGTCATAGAAAACAGCAACTTAATAAAAAATTAACATATTTTTAGTAAATGTATTTAATAAAAGACTACCTTTGTAGTACAAAAGTTAAACAGTCTGACTGATAGTAAGTTCATATTAATTTTTCTTTTGTAATTAATTAGGGTTAGCAAGTTTAGTTAGTAATTAGATTGTTTTTAGTAGTTAGGGTAAAGAGAGTGGGAACAATCCCACTCTCTTCTTTTTTATGGCATATGAAGCACTCCACATACTGAATCACTTTTTGCACCGGTGACACTCGAAAGACAATTAATCTGGTTATTCAACCGAAGCAATCCCAAACAACCGAATATCAGCGCCTCTTTATATTTTATAATTAATTTATCGGGTACTATTATCTCTGCCTTAGATTCCGATTTTAGAAGATTTAAAAGAAATTTATTAAACACACCTCCTCCTGTTACTAATATGTTACTGATAGTATAGTCGTCAATTACTTGAAGAATCTGATGCGTAATATGTGCGTAAACTGTTGCTAATTTATCTTCTGGTTTTCTCTTATTACCAACTAAATGAACCAAGAATTCTGATTCCATCCATTCTCTCGACAATGATTTAGGAGGAGCTTTTTTATAGTATTCGATGAGGTTCATTTTTTCTAACAAATTTTTATCAATTTTGCCCTGTTCACCGATAAAGCCATTTTTATCGTAATCGTGTCCACATTTCTGTGCTAACTCATTAAGGATTATATTGACCGGACAAATATCAAAAGCTATCCTCTTCCCTTTTAAATCGAATGAAATATTAGCAAATCCACCCAGATTAAGACATGAATCGTAATTAGCAAAGAGCAATTTATCTCCGACAGGCACCAATGGAGCTCCCTGTCCGTCCCTGGCAACATCGGTTGAGCGGAAATCACTTACTACAGCAATGCCTGTTCGGGCAGCAATATTAGTTCCATGTCCGATTTGAAATGTATATCCCTTATCAGGTTTATGAAAAACGGTATGACCGTGTGAAGAAATAAGCTGTGGTTTAATTCTCTTCCTGGAAATAAAATTATATGCTATATCGCCAAGATAGTCACCATAGTTCCTGTCTAAACAAACCAAGTCCTCTCCCTTCAACAGATGTGCATCACGCAGAGTTTTTCGCCAAAAATCATTGTACTTGACAGTTTTTGCTGCCAAAATTTCATAATGCCAGTTTCCTTTATGCTCTTCAAAAGAACATAAAGCAATATCCACCCCATCCAGGCTTGTTCCGGACATAATTCCCGCAACAACAACACCATTATTTCCTCTAATAGTAGAATCTGTTTTCATACTCACTTCGATTGTATTTAGCATCGCTAACAACAATTTTGAGTTTGTGCGATTTTCCCTGTTCAAGCCTTTCAGCATCAATCGTATAAATTAATGTGCCAGATTTCGCGTCGTATTGCAGCAATACCCATTCATCGTCGATATAGGCATCATAAGATTGAACTCCTGAAAGCTTATCTTCAACTTTAAAAATTAAATTTTGATCTTTGTTATATCTGCCACCTGAACGAAATGACAGAGGTTTGATCAGGGGTGCTGTTGTGTCGACTGTTACTATGTATTTCCCGAAATTTCGCGTGGTAACACTAAGTACTCCATTATGGAATTCTCCCCCTTCGGCACTTATTTGTTTCCCTCCATTTAACCGGGCAAATAGTATTTTGTCTTCTAAATATTCTTTTACTGTATCAATTGTAACCCTTATTGTAATTCCTATATGCAAAGGCTCGGTTTCTTTGCATACTATCAGCGTATCGCTAAAAACATCTCCTGTGCCTTTCATGCTACTCACAGATAAATAAGTATCCTGGTACAATGCTCTTGGTGGTATGTGCACAGAAAAATTTCCAATAGAAAAATCATCTCCTTTTTCCCAGTTAACAAAAGTTGAATAATCTGGAAAGGTTCTTATTGCATTATCATTTGCTGCTGATGTGCAGGAAAAAATAAGCGTTGAGGAATTACCGTAAACATCAAGTGCCACAATTTCACAATGATATACCGAATCATCAGCCAGATATAGTAATCCATTATCAAGAGTGTTTGAATATATTGGTAACGAATTATTTGGTAGTGCAAATAAGCGATGTACACTTTTCCCCTTGTCAACTTTTAGTTCATAATCCATATGTGCATTTACAAAACGGCTGTTGACAAACGAAATCGCATCAATCTGAAACATAAATCGTGGAATATTATCAACTTTCAACTGGAGTAAATAGATGCCACATTTATTGGATGAACCATTCAGAAAATCATAAACTTCGGCTCCAAAACCCAGATAGTTATTGGTGCATTCAATGACCTTATCGACATAATATACTGAGTCATTTTTCTTGCGAACATTATACATTGTTCTTTCACTCCCTCCTATTGAAACAGTCTCTTCAGTCGGGTACGAATAAGCATACAACGACCTGAATTCAGGCCGTATTCTATCTTCGACAGGCAGGTGAAATTTCAATCCATTAACCGGAATTTGTCCATCGGTTTTTCTGATTTCAAAATGCAAATGCGGACCACCTGAACGACCTGTGTTTCCAGAATATCCTATCAACTCACCTTTTTTAAATACAAACATTTCTTTCGGTGGAAATAGCTCGATTTCATAACTTTTCCGTTTGTATTGCGAGCTTTTAACATAAGCTTCAACATTGGGCATGTACTTATCGAGATGGGCATATACAGTTGTATAGCCATTTGGATGAGTTATATACAGGGATTTGCCATAACCACCGCTTTGAATTTTAATGCGCGAAATATAGCCTTCGAAGGATGAATAGACCGGTTTGCCTGTTACTCCCTGAGTTTTTAAATCAATTCCTGCATGAAAATGAGTAGCCCGTAATTCACCAAAATTACCGGATAGAAAAAGCGGAATATCCAGTGGTGATTGAAAATCGGATGTAGCTGAATTTTGTGAAAAAACGTTGAAGTTAGACGCTAATAATATAAATAGTATTGTTAGGAACTTTGCCATAAGTTTTCTACTTTTATAGAAACTGAAAATGCCCGTAAGGCTTATAAGAAGGCAAAACTAAGACTTATTTTGTAAGTCGAAAAAATCAAGGGATAAATTTTTATATTTGTGTGATCGCACTAACTTTGTAACAGCTATTACTAATGATTAATATAAGTGATGATATCATTGCCTCACTAAGGAATAACCTGAAACAGATAATCAATCTTTACGAAAATCAAAAGGAAGAAGATAAAAAACTGAAACAGAGAAATAGTGAATTGGCTGATCAAATAGCATTATTAAGTAAAGAAAACGAAGAATTAAAAATAAAAGGTACCAATACAGACCTGACAACAGCTTTTATTGCAGCCTCAGGTACGAATCATGATGCAAAAATAAAAGTAAACAGAATTGTGCGGGAAATTGATAAATGTATTGCTCTTTTGAATAAATAAGATCCATTTTATGGATGAAAAGCTTTCTATACGAATAAATATTATTGACAGGTATTATCCTCTCAAGATTGATCGAAGAGATGAAGAAAAAATAAGGAAAGCTGGAAAAATCATAAATGAAAAGGTTCTTCAATATAAACAAAAATACTCTGATAAGGATGCACAGGATTTTCTTGCGATGGCAGCTCTTCAATATGTAACCAAATTGATGGATCTGGAAGAACAGGAAAACCCCTCATCACTGCTTGAAAGTATCAGAGAATTAAATGAAGAAATTGAAGTATACCTGAAAGAAGAGTAATAAAGGTTCTTTACATAAACGATATAGCCCGCATAATTGCTTCAAACATTTGTGAAACTCAACAATTAGCAAATTGGAGTTAAGCTCGGGTCATCTAAGGCAGGCCATAATTCCGCCCCGATTCGTCGGGAACTCGGAATAATCCTTCACCGGATCGATGGAAGCCTGAAATGATTTGGCAACTCCACCCATGTTTAATGGGGTTTCAATAAATATTGAAGGATTATGCGGGTTTTTTTTAACCTAAAGTGCTAACAAATGATAACATTACTATTTATAACAAGTGCTACCTTATTAATTAAAATGGTGGTTGCAGGAATTACTTCATTAATTATTGGTCTAGTTGGGGGTTATTTTATCTGGAATCTGGTATTATACAGAAAAAGTAATAACACCCTGAATGAAGCTAAAAGTGAAGCCGAAGTAATAAAAAAGGATAAAATATTACAGGCCAAAGAAAGATTTCTGCAGTTAAAATCGGAACATGAAAAATATATCAATGAGCGCAATCAAAAACTAGCGCAAAATGAAAATAAATTTCAGCAAAAAGAAGCCCTGATCTCTCAAAAAATCGAAGAGAGTCAGAGAGCAAAGAATGAAATCGATCTGATTCGTGAAAATCTTAATGCTCAGATTGAATTAGTCGAGAAAAAAGAGGAAGAGTTAGGAAAAATTCATAAGCAACAAGTCAAACAACTCGAAACCGTCTCCGGAATATCTGCTGCTGAAGCAAAACAACAGCTTATCGAATCGCTTAAGGAAGAAGCTAAAACTGAAGCCATGTCATATATTAATGAGATCGTGGATGAAGCTCGCATGACTTCTACGCGTGAAGCCAAAAAAGTTGTTATTGAGACAATTCAGCGGGTAGCCACTGAGACTGCAATAGAAAATGCTGTTACAGTTTTCAATATTGAGAGCGATGAGATTAAAGGACGTATTATCGGTCGTGAAGGACGTAATATCAGGGCGCTTGAATCTGCAACTGGTGTTGAAATAATTGTTGACGATACACCTGAAGCTATTATCCTTTCTGCATTTGATCCGGTGCGACGTGAAATTGCAAGACTTTCCCTTCATCAGCTTGTAACCGATGGAAGAATTCATCCGGCGCGTATTGAAGAAGTTGTATCAAAAACACGTAAACAAATCGAGGAAGAAATTGTCGAGGTTGGCAAACGAACAGCCATCGACTTGGGAATACACGGATTACATCCTGAACTTGTACGTCTGATTGGGAAAATGAAATATCGCTCTTCCTACGGGCAGAATTTGTTGCAGCACTCTCGTGAAGTTGCTAATCTTTGTGCTATAATGGCATCGGAAGTCGGACTTAATACCAAGCTTGCCAAACGTGCAGGTCTGCTTCACGATATTGGAAAGGTACCGGATGACGAACCTGAAATTCCACATGCTGTTTTTGGTATGAAACTGGCAGAAAAATACAAGGAAAAGCCTGAAATATGCAACGCTATTGGGGCACACCATGACGAGGTTGAAATGACAAGCCTGATTTCACCCATTATACAGGTTTGTGATGCTATATCGGGAGCTAGACCCGGAGCACGCCGTGAAGTGGTTGAGTCGTACATTAAACGTCTAAAGGAATTGGAAAATCTGGCTCTTTCGTATCCTGGAGTACTTAAAACATATGCCATACAGGCAGGCAGAGAACTTCGTGTTATTGTAGGAAGCGATAAAGTATCGGATAAAGAAGCCGATTCATTGTCTTACGAAATCGCTAAAAGAATTCAGGATGAGATGACATATCCCGGGCAAGTTAAAATAACAGTTATCCGCGAAACCAGAGCGGTTAGCTATGCAAAATGATCAGAAGATTTTAAGAAGTTCTTTCAACCTGTCAATCTTATCGTTGAATGCAAGTTTTTCATAGGATAGAATAAGATTGTTTATAAGTCTTTTTACAATATCCTGATTGCTACAGGGCATATAAAATGATTTATTAAGAGCTAATTGCTGTTGCTTGATAAAATAATCAATCTCCTTTTTTCCAAGCACTGCTCCTTTATTGTATGGATTAATATAAAATAAAATGTCATCGGTCTCATCCTCGGAATCGAAGTGCCGTAATTCATCTTTATAAGCTAAAATGAAATTTTTAGGAAGATTTACACCGTAAATAGGCAAATTCAATTTGTAGGCTACAGATAGATATATGATAGAAAGAGATATAGGATTACCTTTCTTTGTCTCAATTACCTGATTAATAAACGAATTTTGAGGAGAATAGAAATTATGCGTGTTACGGGAATATTTATGTAGATCGAAAATAACATAGTTAAGGATTTTTACTTTCTCAAGCGCTGTAAGATTACTGTTTATTTCAAGCCATATATCGTCTTTAATACGCTCCACTTCCTCATCAATTTTTGAACAACTAATTTCAGGAAACTGGAATTGAGCAAGGTAGCATGCCCCTTCCAGCACATATTGGGCATTATTTTTATTCCAAACATGAAGATTAGACTTTGTTGTCTCAAATTGTATATCGTGTATAACATTCTCAAGCCTTTCCTGTATTTTCATGTCAATCGTTGTTTCCCAGGCTTTTTCAAGGTGTGGAACAATAGAAATGCCTTGTTTAAGCAGGTTATCAGTTACAGCATTTAGTACTTCCACATCAGTGTCTCCAAGAAGGGCTATAAGTGCATCAATTTTGCTTCTTTCCATTACAGCATGTATATACTCAAAGCTACAAAATATTTTCACCTCAGTCACCGGCCATTTAATTTTGTTTTTAAACAATTGGAGGCATGAAACGGAAAATATCTAAATAATGAAATGTTATACATATCAGCACAATAGCATTTGATAAAAATTCTTCTGTTTTCTTGTGATAATCAAAAAAATTCACTAGACTTGTAGTCGTTGTGACTATTTCAAATTAATATTTTCCAGCCAATCGAATTATTACAATTATTAATAATTTAGGGAACATGATTTTGCTAGGAATCGATGTTGGCAGTTCAAGTATAAAGCTATCAATACTTGATGTTGTCTCAGGTAAGGGTATTGCATCGGTTCAATACCCTAAACAGGAGATGAAGATTATATCGCTCAAACCCGGATGGGCTGAGCAAAATCCTGAGGATTGGTGGCAAAATATTGTCTATGGATTACAAGAGTTGTCTATGGATATGAAAATTAACCTCTCCGAAATTGCAGCTATTGGAATAACTTACCAAATGCATGGTTTGGTTTGTGTTGACAAAAATAAAAAAGTTATCCGTCCATCGATTATTTGGTGTGATAGTCGGGCAGTTAATTACGGAAATAAAGCTTTCGACGATATAGGTAGTAACAAATGCCTTTCACATTTACTCAATTCACCTGGTAATTTCACAGCATCAAAACTTAAATGGGTGAAAGATAACGAGCCTGAATTATATGCGAAAATTTACAAGATTATGCTCCCTGGCGATTATATTGCCATGAAACTGACGGGCGAAATTAATACAACTGTTACAGGGCTCTCAGAAGGTATTTTTTGGGATTTTCCAAATAATTCCCTGGCTGGATTTCTACTCGATTACTATGGTATTTCGCCAGAATTTATACCCGATATTGTACCTGCTTTTGGTAATCAGGGCACTATACTACCAAAAATTGCTTCTGAGCTTGGCTTAAGACCAGGTATTCCGGTTACCTACCGCGCAGGTGATCAACCTAATAATGCTTTTTCACTTAACGTGCTTAAACCTGGTGAAATTGCTGCTACCGCAGGAACTTCGGGAGTCGTATATGGAATTACGAACCAATATTCCTACGATCCGAAATCGAGAGTTAACATATTTGCCCATGTTAACCATACCAAAAAAGACGTACATTTGGGAGTACTATTATGTATTAATGGTACAGGCATTCTGAACAGCTGGATCCAAAAAAATGTGGGTACTACAAAACTCGGGTATGCTGAAATGAATGAAAAAGCTTCGCTGGTTCCGATCGGTTCAGATGGATTGACTATTATTCCGTTTGGGAATGGCGCTGAAAGAGTGATCGAAAATCGCGACCTGGGCTGTCAGATAAGCAATTTGAATTTTAATCTGCACAACTCATCTCATTTATTCAGGGCAGCACAGGAAGGAATTGCATTTTCATTCAAATACGGAATCGATATAATGGCTGAGTATACAGGCTTAAAAGTCAATCAAATCAGGGCAGGACATACAAATATGTTTCTGAGTCCTATTTTTCGAGACACATTAGCCAGTATATGTGAAGTACCAATTGATCTGTATAATACTGATGGTTCTGAAGGTGCGGCGCGTGGTGCCGGAGTTGGATCGGGTATCTTTAAGTCGTTCGCTGATGCTTTCTCAAATCTTGAAAAGCTTTCTACCGTAGAACCTGTGATATCCAAAAAAGAGGAATATAAAGACTCTTACGAGAAATGGAATAAAGAATTAAAAAATATGTTAAATTAAAAGTCATATAGAACATGAAAGTTGTGATAGGAAATAAGGAATACTTCACTGGAATAGGAAAAATTTCATTCGAAGGAAAGGAATCAAAAAATCCCCTTGCTTTTAGGCATTACGATGAAAACAAGATGGTTGCTGGTAAAACAATGAAAGATCACTTTAGATTTGCTATTGCATACTGGCATTCATTCTGTGGCGATGGAGCTGATCCATTTGGAGATACAACTCATGATTATGTATGGGACAAAGGTACCGATGCCATAACAAAAGGCAAACAAAAAATGGATGCCGCTTTTGAGTTTATTACCAAACTAGGTGTCCCCTACTATTGCTTTCATGATTTTGATCTTGTTAAAGAAGGATCAAGTATTATTGAATCCGACAAAAACATTCAGGCTCTAATTGATTATGCTAAACAAAAGCAAACCGAATCAGGCGTTAAACTACTTTGGGGAACTGCCAATGTATTTGGTAATGCACGTTACATGAATGGTGCCGCAACAAATCCTGATTTCACCGTTGTAACACATGCTGCTACTCAAATAAAGCGTGCTATTGATACCACCATTGCCCTGGGTGGTGAGAACTATGTTTTCTGGGGCGGTCGCGAAGGGTACATGTCTTTGCTGAATACCGATATGAAACGTGAAAAGGATCATCTGGCTATAATGTTAACTAAAGCCAGAGATTATGCACGTAAAAATGGTTTCAAGGGAACATTCCTTATTGAACCCAAACCGATGGAACCTACCAAACATCAATATGATTTTGATACGGAAACAGTAATTGGTTTTTTACGCTACTATGGTCTCGACAAAGATTTTAAGCTTAATATCGAAGTAAATCATGCCACACTGGCTCAACATACATTCCAACATGAATTGCAGGTAGCTGCTGATGCTGGTTTGCTCGGATCTATTGATGCAAATCGTGGTGATTACCAGAATGGATGGGATACGGATCAGTTCCCCATAAACATTTATGAATTAGTAGAAGCCATGCTGGTGATACTTCCAACAGGTGGATTCAAAACAGGTGGTGTAAATTTTGATGCAAAACGCAGAAGAAATTCGACGGATAATGAGGATTTATTCATAGCTCATGTCGCCGGTATGGATGTCTTCGCACGAGCATTGTTAGTAGCTAATGATATTCTCGAAAAAAGTGATTATCTGAAACTGAGAAAAACAAGGTATGCTTCTTTCGATACAGGTGAAGGTAAAGCATTCGAAGATGGCAAGCTTGGCCTGGAAGAATTAAGAGAGATAGCCCTTAAAGCAGGAGAACCTAAGGTTATTAGTGGTAAACAAGAACTTTATGAAGGCTTAATTAATCGTTATATTTAGTTGTATGTTGAATTCTGCGTTCAGATTTCAAATTATTGAAGAAGAATTCGGGACAAAAACCTTGTATAAACTCTATGATAGTGAATCCGGGGAATTTGTCTCTATTCTCTCCAATCTGGGTGGTTCAATCAATCAAATGGTCTTAAGAAAAGATGAAAACCTGGTCGAAATTCTGGATGGATATGTATCACCTCAGGATGCGGAAAAAGATTTAATGTCATCCTTCAAGGGTAGCAATCTCTTACCCTTTCCCAACCGGATAGCCGATGGGAAGTACAACTTCCATGATCAGCTATTACAACTTCCAGTTAATTTTCAACAGGAAAATAATGCCATTCATGGTTTACTTTACGATAAAGAATTAAAAGTGATCGATCAGGAAGATGGCGAAATTGGCTGTATGCTTATACTTGAGTACCAAGCCGAAGAATCAGAAGGTTATCCATTTAAATATCACTTCAAAATCAGTTACCGTCTGTCGGAAGATCGTGGATTTGAATGTAAAGTTAAATTTACAAACCTCATGGATCAATCCATACCTGTCGGACATGGATGGCATCCCTATTTCAGGTTGGGTGAGAACGTAATTGACAATTTACTATTACAATTTCCAGCCAAAGATATACTGAAAGTAGACAAAAGGAGTATTCCAACCGGTGAATTGGAACCCTATAATAAATTCAATCAGATTTCCATAATAGGAAACACAGTGCTTGATAATTGTTTCCTTCTGGAAGATGAAGATAAGTATTCTGAAATTCTTATTATGGACAAATCCGAAGATTTTGGCTATAAAATCTGGCAGGAAACCGGTAAATACAAATACAACTACTTGCAGGTTTATACTCCACCTCACAGGAAATCTATTGCCATTGAACCTATGACATGTGCTCCTGACGCTTTTAATAATCAGATGGGGCTTGTTATTCTGGCACCACAAGAAGTGATGTCTACAACATTTGGTATATCTAAAATTTAAGGAATGAAGAAAAAACAGAAGTCCGCTTTATTCCTCTGTTTGTTGCCTTAATTGTTCATTGCGTATTACTCTTCCTTCCAGAATTCTAACATATTCAAGCGCTAGCTTGATTTTATAATCAGTATAAGCTTTCTCGGCCCACTGAATGGCGAGCTCTAAATTTCCATTGATTTCGTTGATGATGGCCATATTGTAATGTGCTCTTCCGGCAATTTTCCCTTTCGGATTAGTGGTTTCTTTTTCCCATAACTGTGCTGCTCCATCCCAATTGCCCGTTTGAGCTCGACGTTTGGCAATTTTAAAATTATCACTTCCTCTTACATAATATTTCCGTGATACCCTGATTTTATAAGGTAATATTCTAGATGCATAATTCTGACCAACAGTATAACTAACCTGTTTCACTGCTTCTGTTCGCCCTATAAGGGCAGCAGCCGCTGCAGCAGGATTAATTCCTTTTCCCGATTTTTCTATACTTTCCATAATCGGGAACTCATCAAGTATGATCCTGTTTTTTGGATCGTATATTCGCCAGCCAGTCTTCACAGTTGTTATCATATGGGCATAATGTTCCACTGCGGGTATACTAACACCCATTGGACCTTTTAATGTGACCGGCTTATTACTATATGATATCCGGGTGTCCGTATCGAAAAATTCCAGCACAAACAGTGCATCTAAATTATTCTCGATGCAAATTTTTTCCAATATCTCCCATGATAATGGAGTAGGAAATATTCCCATACCGGGACTTCGCAGGTCGAGTTCACTAAGAAATTTTACTTCCGAAAACCTTTCGTTTCGTGATAATTCGTCATTAATCCCCCTGAGTGTTTCTCTCGATCCTTCCCTATCCAGGTTTGCTCCTTCAATAGATAATACCTGGTCGAGTTTATCCTGCTGTTCGTTCTCTTCCGAGGGGAGGCTTCTGTCAATAATTCCTATCTTTTTGATGTGGGAGGGTATAGTCACAGGCGCAGGTTCCAAAACACTCATTGTTACATAATTAGTAGAACTGCAACCAATAATTGTAAAGCCTATCAGAAATAATACAATCGTATTTTTCATTTTAAAATATTTTAATCCATAATCCTTTCTGGTATTCATCTGAACAATACCATGAATTTAAGGATTTTTCCGATAGTAACTAATATGAAAAAAAAAGTATATGACAGATATTATGCGAATAGGTAATAAAAAAGCCCCGTAAACAGGGCTTTTTCGTATAGCAAGGTAAATCGTTATTTCAAAGAATTCAGGTACTCAACAACTTTGTTGAAGACATTCTCGGATGTATAGCCCAGTTTCTCATCCAATACTTTTGCCGGAGCAGAGAATCCAAAACTTTCTAGCCCGTAAACCATACCCCTTGTACCGACAAAGCCTGCAAGTGTTACAGGCAACCCGGCTGTTAGTCCAAATACCGGTACATTTTCAGGAATTACTGAATGTTGATAATCAGGATCCTGTTCGCGAAAAAGTCCCTCGGAAATAGCGGATACAACCTGAACTTTATATCCCTTTCTCTCTTTTAAAAGATTAGCACCACCAATAAGGGTTGAAACTTCAGAACCATTTCCTACAAGTACAATATCAATATTGCCTTCGTCTCTATGTACTATATATCCTCCCTTTTCAGCCATTAGGGCCTCTTTGTACCGACTTTTAACAGCAGGAAGGTCAGGAATGCCTTGACGTGATAATAACAGTGCAGTAGGAGTATGAGTGTTCTCAAGTGCCATCTTCCATGCAATATTAGTTTCTATCGCATCGGCCGGACGTAAAACCAGAACACTTCGCTTACCTGAATGGTTTCTCAATTGTTCTAAAAGTCTTATTTGTGCTTCCTGTTCAACAGGCTGATGTGTAGGTCCGTCCTCACCTACACGAAAAGCATCGTGGGTCCAGATATATTTTACTGGTAATTCCATTAAAGCGGCCAGGCGAACTGCTGGTTTCATATAATCAGAAAATACAAAAAATGTAGCACAAGCAGGAATAACTCCACCATGTAAAGCCATACCATTGGCTATTCCTGCCATGGTTAATTCTGATACACCTGCCTGTAAAAATGCACCGCTAAAATCGCCCTTAACAAATTGTTTTGTCTTTTTCAAAAAACCATCCGTCTTATCACTGTTCGAAAGATCGGCTGAAGCAACAATCATGTTTTCAACCTTTTCGGCTAAATATCCCAGAACAGTAGCGGAAGCAGCCCGTGAAGCTATATTTTGTTTCTGCTCAATGGTACTAAAATCAATTTCCGGAATCTTACCAGAAAAGAATTTGTGCAATTTTTTAGCTAGTCCCGGATTTTCGATCTCCCATTGTGTCTGCCTTTCTTTCCTTTCCTTTGCATTCTGAATTTTAGTTCTCTTTATTTTATCCCAATAATCTTTGACCTCAGGAAAAAGAGCAAAAGGATTTGAAGGGTCACCACCGAGATTACTAATAGTATTCTCAAATGAAGCTCCCGCATCAGATAGAGGCATACCATGAGTTGATGTTTGCCGTTCGAATGATGTCCCATTTTGTGCAATAGCACCTCTACCCATTATTGTTTTCCCAATAATCAATGTTGGTTTTTCTTTCTCGTTAACTGCTATCTGAAGAGCATTCCTGATATCATCCTGATTATTCCCATCAATAGTTATTACTTTCCAATTCCAGGCTTCGTACTTTTTAGCCGTATCCTCTTTAGTTACAGCCTTAGTTTCAGTTGAAAGTTGAATATCGTTTGAGTCGTAAAACATTATTAGATTGTTTAGTCCCAGATAGCCTGCAATTCTTCCTGCTCCCTGCGATATCTCTTCCTGAACACCTCCATCGGAGATGAAGGTGAAAATCTTATGTGACATCCAATCGCCAAACCGGGTAACAAGGAATTTTTCGACAATAGCGGCCCCAACTGCATTTGTATGACCCATTCCTAATGGACCAGAGGTATTTTCAACACCTTTTGCAGGATTAACTTCGGGATGGCCAGGTGTAATACTTCCCCATTGTCTGAAATTTTCAATATCGTGAAGTGTATAATAACCAGCCAATATCAGAACCGAATATAGCATAGGAGACATATGGCCTGGATCGAGAAAAAATCTGTCCCGATTGATCCATGTTCCATCTGTGGGATCATAATTAAGAAACTCTGAATAGAGAATATTGATAAAATCGGCTCCTCCCATTGCACCACCCGGATGTCCTGATTTAGCTTTTTCGACCATCGCTGCAGATAAGATTCGAATATTGTCCGCTGAATGTTCAATAACTCCCTTCATAACATTTTGTTTTGTAAATCTTTAGTATTAATTATAGTCATTTTGACTTATACTCCCACAAATGTAAGGATAAATCATAAAAAAATTTAATGTAAGATATTTATTTATTCAGTGAGAATTTCCTCCATTCCCTCCTTATCAAGCTCCACAAGTGATAATCTTTGATAATACTATTTAGCTTCTTTTCGAAAGATTACTATATTTGTTACAAAAATATTAATTAATAAATTATGATTCAGAGGATTCAAACAGCATTTTTACTCGTAGCAACGATTTTGGCTGTAATTATTGTTGTACATCCTGTTTCAGAAATGAATTTAAGTGATGGTTCAGTCGCTCTCTTTACAAGTTTCAGATTAAAGAGTCTTCAAGAACCGTTACAAACCTATACTTATACTTTTCCTATTGCTGTGCTGGCGATTGCATCGGCTCTCATTAGCTTTATAACCATCCTGTTTTTTCAGAAACGAACTCTTCAAATGCGTTTATGCGTTTATAATATTCTAATAACAATAGGCCTTTTCGCTGTGATGTTTTACTATTATTTTACTATTAAGAACGGTGAGATTGCTGAAGGATTATTTGTAAATATACACTCATTTTCATATACGATAATATTCCCTTTTGTAAATATTATACTGCTTTTTCAGGCATTTCGAACAATACGAAGAGATGATTTGCTAATAAAATCATACGACAGATTGCGTTGACAGAAAACTTTTACTCAAAGAATTGTCATATGCTCTTTTACAGTAAGTTTCTCGCAGTAGTGACAACGTAATTTTACTTCCTTTTTATCTATAACATGAAATCGTGTTGATATTTTCTCATGATTAGTAACGCACTGCGGATTCACACATTTAACTATTCCATTTATTTCATCAGGTATCTCTACAACTTTCTTTTCAATTACGGAATAATCTCGTATGATGTTTAACTTGGCCTCCGGAGCTATAAGTGCAATCCGGTTAATATCTTTATCTTTGAAAAATACACCTGAGAGTTTAATAATTCCTTTGCGACCAAGCTTTTTACTGATAAGATTGGTGCCGAAAGTTATCATCCCCTCAATCTTTTCGAGTTTGAGGATTGATACTACTTTAAATAAACTATCAGCCGGGATATGGTCAATAACTGTTCCGTCCTTAATGGCACTTACCTCAAGAAATTTATCTTTCATAGTCATGATTTCAATCCAAGAATAAGTGATATTATTGCCTGCCTCACATAAAC
>Ga0307422_1000669_pt1 | contig 18723 bp, 16 predicted proteins | sample SalMarWE160290MG_FD_202153 | JGI IMG/M metagenome (GOLD analysis project Ga0307422, IMG submission 202153) | Salt marsh sediment microbial communities from the Plum Island Ecosystem LTER, Massachusetts, United States - WE1602-90 | ecosystem: Environmental > Aquatic > Marine > Intertidal zone >...
GAGCACACAGAGATTTTTTTACCGCTAAGACGCCCCTCATGGAATAGAAGTCATTATTCCACAGGGCACGCAGAGGTCGCAGAGAAAAACAAAAATAATATTGTTTAAAACCCATCCCACCCCATAAGAATTAACCACAGATTACACGAGATTTTTCTACCGCTAAGACGCCCCTCATGGAATAGAAGTCATTGAGAGGTAAAATAACAATCCTTTTTTTTAAAGATTTTAATCCTTATCTTCAGGTTTCTTTTTTCTCCCCGAATCCTTTATTTTTTTTCTGTCTTCTATTTTCTTTTGTTGTGTTATATCTCTTGAAATACCAAGAGTCCCAATCGCATTTCCTTTTTCGTCATATCTAGGTATTTTTGTTGTTGAAACCCAGGCTATTCTTCCGTCGGAATAGGTCTCTTTCTCGATTTTTCCTTCAATAGGCTTCCCCGTTTCCATTATTTTTTGTTCATCTCGAAAAGCTTGTTCTGCATGCTCATCGGTAAAATAATCGAAGTCCGTTTTACCTATCAACTCATCGACGCTTTTGAGTCGAAGTCTTTCGACAACCGATTTACTCGCCTGTATAAAACGACTTTTTTTATCCTTAAAGTAAATGTGGTCAGGAATATTATCGAGAAGAGAAGAAAGTAGATTACTTTTAAAAACAACTTCTTCTCCAACTTCTGCCAGTCTCTTTTTTAGTTTTTTTTCCAATTCTTTGGTTTCGGTTATATTTCTTGAAATCCCCAAAATACCTATTACGTTGCCCTTTTCGTCATACCACGGAACTTTAGTTGTCGAAACCCAGTTTTTTTCCCCGCTCAGATAAGTTTCCTCGACAATTTTCCCTATAACAGGCTTTTTTGTTTTTACTATTTCCTGCTCTTCACGGTAGGCCTTTTTTGCATGAGATTTTTTAAAAAAGTCGAAATCGGTTTTACCAATCACATCATTAAAGTTTTCAACTCCCAAATCTTCTACGAATGCTCTGCTCACCCGTACAAAACGGCTTTCTTTGTCTTTGAAATAAACATGATCGGGCGTTTTATATAGAAGAGATGAAAGTAGATTATTTTTGGAAACTAATTCCTTCTGTAATTCTTCAATTTGTTGTTGAAGTTTAGATTCAAATTTTTTCCTTACGCTTATATCCTCAAAAAATACTAAAGATCCGATGTATTTACCCTTTTTGTTATATTTTGGAGAAGATATAACATGGAGAACCTTATTTTTTTCTCCCTTTTTTGAAATTTCTAATTCGGGTAAGTTATCTCCTTTTTTTATCCTTTCTTTCACTTTTTTAAACACCCTGGGGGTAATAAATTCTTTTAAATTACTTCCGTGTAAGTTTCCTTTACTTACGCCAAAAAGGTCATCACAAGAAGGATTCGAAAGTAAAAACACGCCCGTCGGGTTTAGAAAACACAGAGGCGCACTTATCTCTCCAATTATCTCAGAATAAATAGTGCAATCATTAAAAAAAGCATCTTTGTTTTCTTTCTTTGATTCTTTATCAGTCATTTTTCCCCAACCTTCCAATATTAAAATATTTTACAGCTTTTACAGAATTTAAGATTTGTGTAAAAACCATATTTATGCACAAGAGTAACAAACTCCCCTTATAATTAAACTAATATTCCAAGAAAAATTTGTCAAGGGTCATTTTATCAACGGGGTCAAACCTTGAAATGTGAAAAGGTTGGCAATTCTTAGTGAGGGTGAGTTTTACCTTACGCTTTTTCTTAATTATAGTAACTTTTTACCCATTCTGATTTAGTGAAAGTTCTATAGGTTAACCCGGTGATTATATTTCGGTAAGAAAAATTGCAGCCAAATCGAAAGATATGACTTTTCCAGTTACCTCTTTACTTTGTGTTAACGAGACCAAACTCCGTTAACGCTACAACGAGTTTTTTTGAAAAATCGATTTGTTTCAACAACTTATGTTGACTTTTATCTCAACAATCTTATAATTATGATATGAAGAAATTCTTTTTGTTCGTATTGATATTGTTTTTTATGTCATGCGAAGATAAACAAATAACTGAAGCAGAACTTAGAGAGGAGAGTCTTTCTTCTTTTGTTCTCAGGAATTACAGAGAAAGTCAGCTTGAATGGAAATTGATCGCGGGCGAAGCTGAGATATCTGATACAACAGTTATCTATAATTTGAAATTGGTATTCATGGATGAAAATTTGCAGCCTTCTTCGACGTTAAAAGCGGATAGTGGTTATGTTGTTCAGAAAACGAACGATTTGAAAGCAATGGGAAATATTGTGGTTGAGTCGAGTGACTCGGTTACTTTGTGGGCCGAAGAGTTGAACTGGTCTGAAGAAAAACAAAAAATATTCACGGATAAAGAAGTAAAATATACTAAAGACAATGAGACTTGCATGGGAAGAGGGCTTGAATCGGATCCGGAATTAAAACATATTATTATAAAAGAAAAATTTTCAGGGACAGGTGATTTCGAGTGATTTTTTTACTTTTAATGGTTCCGTATGAAATATATTCCGGGTCGATGGAAATCATAGACAGGAATAAGAAAATATTTAAAGACATTGTAGAGGTTCACTCCGAAAATTTTCATTTAATCGCGGAAGAAGCGACGCAAACAGATACAACCGTGATTTTTAAAGGTAATATTGGCGTTAAAACAAAAAATTTTTCTTTGACGGCGGATTATCTAAATTATAAAGTTCCCATTGAAGTTATTTTTGGTAGTGGAAATATAAAAATCTGGAGAGAAGATACTTTGAAAGGAGATTCACTGGTTTTTTTCAGAGATAAAGAAGAGGGAAAGCTAATCGGTAATTTGATATTTGTCTCAGATTCGGTTCAAATAAAAGGAGGGTCGGCGGATTTTTCCGAAGATTCTGTTATAATAAAGGGAAAACCGCAATTTGAATCTCCTGAAATCAAAGTCATATCGGATTATACGATATATATTATAAAGGATTCAACTTACAAATTTTTGTCCAAAGTAAACTTTGAAACTTCAAATATCTTTGGCAATTGCGGGAAATTAATTCATGATATTAAAAATGAAACTTCACTTCTCCTTGGTGCACCGTTTATATTAGAAGATAAAGATTCTATTATGGGAGATAGTATTCTTGTCGAACATGAGACGAAAGTTATGAAATCTTTAAATGGAGAAGTAATAACATATAGGGAAGACGGAAGAAATATTGTTTGGGGAGATACTATTGATGTTTATTACAATAAAGAGTCTATAGATAGCGTTTTTGTGAAAGGAAAATCGAGAGGTAGTTTTGCTAAAAATGAAACTGAAAGCGGAAAATCTAATAAAAAGGTACAATAAAAAGACAGTAGTCGATAGGGTTAATATTGAAGTGAAAGAGGGGGAAATTGTTGGTTTGTTGGGTCCAAACGGAGCTGGCAAAACCACTACTTTCTACATGATAACCGGATTTATTAAACCTGAAGAAGGGGACATTTATCTCGATAACGAGAAAATTACGAAAAAGCCGATGCATAAAAGGGCTAAACTCGGAATAGGATATTTACCGCAGGAAGCTTCTATTTTTAGAGGTCTTTCTGTAGAGAATAACCTTATGGCTGTTCTTGAAATTCTAATTCAGAATCCCGCAATAAGAAAGAAAAGATTTGATGAATTGGTAGCGGAATTCAGGCTTTCTTCTTTGCTTGATAGGAACGCTAACAAACTTTCCGGAGGTGAAAGAAGAAGAGTTGAAATAGCCAGAGCCCTTACTTCGGATCCCAAATTTCTGTTATTAGATGAACCCTTTACCGGCATAGATCCTATAACAAGGGAAGAACTTCAGGAGATTGTTTTAGTGTTAAAGGAGAAAAACATAGGGATTTTGATAACCGATCATAATGTAAGGGAAACTCTGCAAATTACCGATAGAGCGTATCTGATGTTTGATGGTCAAATAATAGTAGAAGGAAAAGCGGGCGATTTAATTTCAAACAAAATCGCAAAAAAACTATATCTGGGCAGTAAATTTAGGCTCTGAAATTATGGAAAATAGAAAGAATTCGTCTATACAGAAACTTCAACACGGATTGAAACTCGATCAAAAGATGAGTCCGCTTCAGGTCCTGATGATAAGAATTACTCAGTGTCCGCGGCTTGAATTAAAGAAAATAATTTATCAGGAAATAGAAGAAAATCCTATGTTAAGTCTAAACGAAGAAGATGAATTTCCGGAAGTTTCCGGGTCAGTGAATTCGGACGAAGAAAAAGAGGAGAATGTTTTTAATAGAGAACTAAAAGATTTTTTTGAAGAGGATTTTCCCACATATTTTGTTCCTACCGATTTAGAAACGATGGAAAGAAAACAAATACCCTATACCACGACACTTTCTGAGCAATTAAAAACAGACCTCAGGATGGAATTAACCGATGATAAATTGATCGAGGTGGGGGAATATATGATTGATTCTCTTACAGATGAAGGTTTTTTAGACACCCCTTTGCCGACAATCGCGGAGTTTTTCGGTATTCCTGAAAAAGATTTGGAAAAGGTTCTTAAAATTATTCAAGAATCCGCTCCACCCGGAATTGCCGCAAGAAATATTAGAGAATCGATAAAACTGCATCTTGAGAGAGAACCTGAGAAATCGAAGTTGGAACTAAAAATTGTTAACGATTTATGGGTAGAATGTAAGAACAAAGAAGTGAAAAAAATATCAGAAGCGTTGAATGTTGACGAAGTAAAAATAAAAAACGCAATAGCGAATATTGAGAAAATAAATCCGAGACCTACCGGAAGAGATTTCGGAAGAGTTGAATATGTTACGCCTTCGGTAATAGTCGAAAAAGACGGTGAAGAATTGAAAGTTTCGATAAACGAACCGGAACTTCCTTTCTTTCGATTAAATTCTAAATATCTTAAAGTTTTACAAGCACCTGAGAATTATGATAAAAAAACGATAAAATTCGTTGAGAAATGGATGGAACGAGCCAAATTTATTCTTCAGTCCCTGGAAACGAGAAAAAAGAATTACAGAAAGGTTATGGAATATATAGTAAATTACCAGCGAGGGTTTTTCGATAAAGGAGTTATGCACATGAATCCTCTTACACTGAAAAAAATAGCTAAAAAAACGAATTTATCCGAATCAACTATCTCGAGGTATATAAAGGATACGTATATTCAGAGCCCTAAGGGGGTTTTTCATATGAAGCATCTTTTAAGTGGAGGAATTAAGGGGAAAGAGCAGAATTTCTCAACAAATACAATTAGAGAAAGAATAAAAAGAATGATAGAATCAGAAGGAAGCAGGAAGTTTTCAGACGTAGAAATAAAAAAGGAATTGGAGAAGAACGGAATAAATATTACGCGGCGTACGGTTGCCAAATACAGGAATCAGATGGGAATACCGCCGAAAGCAAAGAGAAAATAAAGGGATTGATTTATATGGATAAAACAACTCAATGCATTTTTGACTTATTAAGGAAAAGTTCTTCTGTTTATTTGAATATAAAGTTTCTGAAGAAAAAATGCGGTAAGAGAATCAACTCTTTATTAAAAAAACTTGAGGAAGAAGGAAAAATAGTTTCTAAGGGGAAAAAATACGCTCTCGCAGAGAAAGCTGGATACATAAGAGGAATTTTCGACGGAAAAAAAGATGGGTACGGGTTTTTGATGCCATCTTCAGATATGAAGGATCTTTTTATCCCTCCCGATGAGACTTACACCGCGCTTAATGGAGATTTGGTGTTGTCGAAAATAACCGGGGAATCGAGAGGAAGATTAAAAGCGAGAGTTAAAGAGGTGATTGAGAGGTCGAGAAATTATTTTGTCGGTAAGGTGGTCTTATTCGATGGGAGATTGATGTTTCAGCCCCAGGATAGGAATATTCCCCACCATTTTGAGCTTGAGGATGCTCATAAAACCGACGAAGGCGATTTCATCCTCGCGGAATTTGTTAAATGGACTACACCTGTGCTTCCTCCGCTCGTGAAATTTTCCAAGAAAATAAGCAAGGATAATTTGTATAATGTGCTTGTAAAACAGGAATATAATTTGACGCATAGATTTTCTAATAAAGCCCTGGCTGAAGTTAAAGATTTTTCTCCACCTTCAATAGAAGGGAGACAGGACTTTACTTCTTTAAGAACTTTTTCCATCGATCCTTCAGATGCGAAAGATCTTGACGACGCGATTTCTGTAAAAAAAGATAATAACTGTTTTCACCTTTGGGTTCATATCGCGGATGTTTCGGGGGGAGTACGTAGAAATTCTTCGATCGATGAAGAGGCAAAAAAACGGGGTTGTACCACATACCTTCCGAATGAGACCTATTTTATGCTTCCGGAGAAAATAACAAATTTGTTAAGCCTCGACGAAAAAAAAGAATCGCCTTCGATTACGGTTTATATTAAATTTGATAAAAGAGGTAATCCGCTTGAAAAGAAGTTCTATAAGTCGAAAGTTAAATCCGATAAAAAATTTTCTTATACGGAAGTTCAGCAAATTCTTGACGGTAAAACCGATTCGGCATTTGTATCTGATCTTCAAGTTGCATCGGAATTAGCGAAAATTCTTTCTGAGAAGAGAAGAAATGAAGGTTATCTTGATTTCTTTAGGGAAGAAGTCAAAGTCGAGATTGAGGATACACGACTGACGGCAGTTTATCCCGTACGAGAGCTCTGGTCTCATAGAATTATCGAGCAGTTTATGTTAGCTGCGAATGAATCGGTTGCTCAAGAATTGGAGAGGAGAAAAATTCCTGCGATTTATAGAATCCATGAAGAACCGGAAAAGAATGAATTGGAAGAGTTTAAAGAACTCGTAGAGAACTTTGGTTTCCAATTGTCTTCAATTAAAAGGAAGGATTTATCTTTTTTTCTCGATGAGATAAAAAATTCTCCTTACAGAAGAGTTTTGAACTATGAATTATTGAGATGTATGAAAAAGGCGAGATACATAGCTAAACCCGAACCGCATTATGGTTTGGGGTCTCAAATATATACGCATTTTACTTCTCCAATAAGAAGGTACCCCGATATAATTGTTCATAGATTGCTTTTTGGAGAAGTATATGCGCAGGAAGAATTGAAGTCAATAGCTGATCATTCGACAGAGCAGGAATGGAAAGCCGACTCAGCCGAAAGGGAAATAACAAAATTTTTTATAATGCGTTATTTGGAGGAAAATACCGATAAAGAATTTAAAGGAATGATAACAAATGTTTCCTCTGACGGTATTTGGGTGGAGCTTGACGATTTTTTGGTTTCCGGTTTTATTCCGATAAGGATTCTTCCTTCTGATAATTATAGAATCAGAGAGCGTTCTCTTTCGGGATCGTATTATAAATTTCAAATTGGAGATATTCTGCTCTGCAATATTTATACCGTTTCGCCGGGTACTGGTGAACTTATACTCGAATATTCAGGTAAGGTAGAGAAAAGGAAGTAATTTTTATAACAAATCACCACTAAGTTTTATACAGCTTGTGTTCTTTTATGTAGTCACGTACAGAGTCAGATACGAGAAAGTCTACAGTTTCTCCATTTTGTATTTTCTTTCGTATCTCTGTTGATGAAATTTCTATTATTCTTGAATCAAGTTCTTTCAATCCTTCTGGATATTTATGTTTTTTTTTGCTTCTTTTGAAAACGAAGACCTCCACCATTTTTAAAATTTCTTTCCATTTGTACCACTCTGTAAAATCTGCCGCCTGGTCTTCGCCTATTAAGAGGCATAGATTTTCTTCTTTTTTAAGGAGTTCTTTAAGGGTGTAATACGTATAGGAAATCCCCTTTCTTTTTCCTTCGATATTTAATACTTCGAAGTATTTTTTATTGTGCGTGGCTAATTTTAACATATTATATCTATCTTTAAAAGGGATAACAGAAGCGTTTTCCTTAAAAGGTGATTTCCATGCAGGAATGAACAGTACTTTTTCTAAAGAAAGTATGTGAAGAGAATCTGCGGCAAGTATTAAGTGCCCGATGTGGACAGGGTTAAAATTTCCTCCGAAGACTCCCTTCAATTTATCTTTTTTAACTTTTTTTGAGCCTGTTTTTTTAATTCCCCGTTTACCTTCAGGTAATAGGAAATTGCGAGTGAATCATTATCATTCGATAATGCAATATCTCCGAGTAACAGATTGGCTTTGTTATTCCATTCTTCACTATTTTCTGCCACCCGGTTGAGATAGATGGTTGCTGCTTTATCAATTCCCATTTTTATGTAAGTCTCTCCGATTTCCAATAATTTTTGATTTATCTTCTCCTGAGCTATTTTTTTTCCGGTATATGCTTCTTTCAGGTATTTTGAGTAGGGATATTTGCTGATAAATTCATCATAGGCTTCTATAGCTTCTTTTGTGAGCGATTGATCTCTCTGGGGTATAGGAGCCATTTGTCCCAGACATTGAGCTTTCCTGAGAAGAGCGAGTTCGCTCCAGTTAGAATTCGGGAAGTTGTTGAGGAGGAATTGAAACTCGTTCGTCGCTTCCATATAACTTTCTAAATTATAATAGCATTCCGCATAGTAAAATTGAGCATCATCTATCCAGTGACTACCGGGATATCTGTTAAAGAAGTATTTAAGGAAATCAATCGCTTTTTCATAATTTTCTTCTTCAAAGAGTTTAACGATTTGTTGGTATTCTTCATCCGGTGAAGCAATCGCTGGCTGAGTATTCTTTGAACAAAAACAGAACAATAAAAAAATCGCGGCAACGTATATTTTTTTCTTCAAGGATTATCCTCCATATGCTTGATAATTTCAAGAGCTTCTTCCGCTTCTCTTCTAATTTTGGGTTTAGCGAATCTATTCAGATCCAGTACCTTATTGTAATGATTCGCGGCTTCTTCGTATTTTTCCTGGCTCAATTTAATATCGCCCAGTAAGAAATGACCATCGTCTATCAGTACTTTCGGCATTCCCAGGGAGATTAACTCTTTAAGGTATAGTTCGGCGGAATCATAATTACCTTCTTTTATTCTCTTTTCGGCTAAATTGAATGAAGTTTTTCCCAACCAGTATCTTAATCGCCAGCTTGAAAGTTCTTTAGTCGATTCTTTTAGAACATCATAAGCTGAAACCAGATCGTCCGTGTTTATGTAGCATTGGGCTAATTTCAATCTTAAATCTTCATTATGAGGGTCGTACTCCAATCCTTTTATATAATAATTGATACTTTTTTCGTATTCTCTTGAATCAAAAAACCAGTTTCCCATTAATATATTTTTTGCTTTAAGTTCGAATTCGGGTTCAAATTCCAATATCTTTGAATAAATCATGACAGCCATAAAATCTTTCCTTTTCGTTGTCGCTTCCTCACCGGCTTCCAATAATTCTTTTAGTACTCTCGTTTTCCATCGCGGATCTTTATCGATCAGCTTTTCAAAAGATTTTAATGCTCTTCTCGTATCGTTTAGATTCAAATAAATTTTACCCTGCAGGTATATTTCTCTGGGTATATTAGAGTTTTCCAGAAGTATTAAAGCGCGTGTCGGTCTCAGTGAATGGTAATATTCAAAAGCTTTATTATAATTGCTTTCTCTCTCGCAATTTATAATAATAAACAGCAGCAATATGAAGGATAAGTATCTATATTTTTTTAACAACTTCTACAATTAACCTGGAAAGTTTTGAGGCGGCTTTATTAGCTGCTTCTAATACAATTTCGTGGCTGACCGGTTCCATGGCGTCCGGCAGGCAGGTATCGGTAATTATCGATAAACCAAGGACTTTTGTATTCATCCATCTCGCGACTATTACCTCCGGTACTGTAGACATGCCAACTGCATCTGCACCCAATGTTCTAATCATTCTGTATTCGGCTGCAGTTTCAAAAGTGGGGCCTTGCAATCCAAAGTAAACACCTTTTCTAACCTTTATTCCCGTCTGAAGAGCGATATCTTCTGTTTTCTCTATTATATCTTTATCGTAAGTGTTGTACATATCTACGAATCTGGGACCCAGACGTTCGTCATTTAAACCTCTTAGAGGATGTTCCGGAAAGAAGTTAATATGATCGGTTATAATCATTATATCCCCTCTGGAAAACAGAGGATTTACACCTCCGGCCGCGTTAGATACAATAAGAGTTTTTATTCCTAAAAAACATAATAATTTTGCCCCAAAAACAACTTTTTCTATGGTATATCCTTCGTAGTAGTGGAATCTACCGTTCATCACGCACACTTTTTTATTTTCAATTTCTCCGCATATTAAATTTCCGGAGTGCCCTTTAACTGTGGAAACAGGAAAGTTCGGAATGTCTTTATATAATATTTCCACGGGATTTTTGATTTCTCCGGAAACATCGCCAAGACCGGATCCCAGTATAATGCCAAAGTCAAATTTGTCGAAATTAGCTTTACTTATAATATATTCTTTACTTTCCGATAAAATATCAAATATTTTTTTTTCGTTTGAGCCCATTATTTTTTAAATTTATTCCTTGAACAATTCCTGAACTTTTGTCTTTGCTTTCTCTAATTCTTCAGTTTTTTCATTTTCAGCAGAAGAATGTTTTTTATTTCTTTCTTTCGCGTTGATAATCTCAACCTCTTCCAGCATTTTTAATTGGGAGGAAAGAAAGCTGCGTAATTGTATTACAAATCCGTCTTTTTGATTTCTTAAAGCGCTTATCTGGCTTTGTAAATCTTTTACTTTGGCGGCCGCATTTTCAATTATTTCACTTGCTTGCAGTTTCGCTTTTTGTAATATCATTTCAGCTTCTTTTCTGGCATTTCTCCTTATTTCATCTGTGGTTTTTTGTGTGGAAGTAAGAGTGTCTTGCAGAGTTTTTTCCATCCTTTTGTAATCTTCTATCCTGGAATCTAATTCCTTTAATTGGTCAGACATTCTTTTGTTATCGCGTACAATATTTTCTATTTCTTTTGCGAGCATTTCAAGAAATATATCTACCTCATTTTTATCATAGCCTTTAAATGATTTTCTAAATTCTTGCTTCCTGATGTCCAGAGGCGTTATTTTCATTTTCCCTCCCTTTTGTTTGGTGGAGGCGGCGGGAATCGAACCCGCGTCCGAAATACCTGTTTGAAGACCTCTACATGCTTAGTGATTGTTTTAATGTCGTCGTTTCTTTTCCCAATCACAGGAATTGAAATGACCGAGCCAGTTTTTTTTTCGGTCACAAAACACTGGCAACTTTGCGACCTATCTCCTTTTTATGACGCCCACATCCGGAGCAAGGAGAAAGCACCCGGAAAGGACGAGCAGCTTAATTAAGCTGCCATGGCGTAATTATAGTTGCCATTTATTACAAATTGCCACAGTTTTCCGAGCTATGGCAGCTCGGCATGCAGTTTTCAATCCAGTTGTATTCCGTCGAGAGCCAATTCGCCCCCATATATGTTTATTTTAACTATATAAGCGGATAAGTCAAGTCCTTTTCCGAATCATTTGCAGCCTTGACTTTTGAATGGAAAGTATTTATATTAATAAAGTGAGAGTTGGAAGGATACTATTATTAGATGGGGCTATAACAGAAGCGCAATTAAGTGAGGCGCTTAAGAGACAGAGAGAGGTCGGGGGACGTTTAGGCGCAAATCTCATTGAGTTAGGTTATGTCGGTGAAGAGCAGTTAATCAAAGCCCTTGAAAAGAATTTAAATGTAAAAGGTGTTGTGCTTTCTGGTTGTCCATTGGACGATGAGGTTTTGGATTTGATTTCTCCTGATATCGCCAGAGCCTATGAATGTGTTCCGGTTGAAAGAAAGGGAAAAACTCTGTATCTGGCTATGATAAACCCGAATGATGTTCAGGCTCAAGAGGATATTAGATTCAGGACAGGTTACGAAATAAAACCTTTAGTAGCCGCCGAGGTTTCTATTAAAAGAGTTTTAAAAGAGCATTATGAAACTAAAGCTCTTGAAGATGAAGTGGCCGAAGAAATGGGACTCGCAGAAGATTCGGTCGAAATATTAGAAAAAGAGGAAGAAGAAGAAGGAGTTTCGGCTCTTGCTGCCCAGATTGATTCAGGTCCGGTGGTACAATATGTCAACTATCTTTTAAAAAAAGTTGTGGCTGAGAAAGCCAGTGATCTTCACATCGAGCCTTTTGAGAAGGACGTTCGAGTCAGAATAAGGGTGGATGGTGTTCTTCATAATTTTCAGCCTCCTCCCTGGCGTCTTTATAAGGCTGTAGTGTCGAGGCTTAAAGTTATGTCAAATTTGAAAATACAGGAAAAAAGGAAACCCCAAGATGGAAGGTTTCAGGTGCAGCTTATGGGGAGAAGAATTGATTTTCGAATAGCCACGGTGCCAACGGTTTTTGGAGAAAAAGTGGGTATAAGAGTTCTGGATAAAGAAAGTATTGTGTTTGATTTAAGAAAATTGGGTTTTGAGGAAAAGGCGCTGAACGATACTTTTAAATCCATAAAAAAACCACACGGAATTATATTGCTTACCGGTCCCACAGGTTCGGGAAAAACCACGACTCTTTATTCGATATTAAAGGAAGTGAATAATATAGACATTAATGTTTCTACAGCAGAGGATCCAGTGGAATATACCCTTTTTGGTGTCAATCAATTACAGGTAAGGGAAGAAATCGGACTTACTTTTGTGGAAGCGTTAAAGTCTTTTTTACGTCAGGATCCCGATGTTATAATGGTAGGAGAAATAAGGGACAAACCTACGACGGATATTGCCATCCGTTCTTCGCTTACAGGTCATCTTGTGCTTTCAACAGTGCATACGAACTCGGCGGCGGCAACAATTACCCGCCTTCTTAATATGGGAGTTGCTCCTTTTCTTTTAGCTTCGACACTTGAACTTATTATTTCACAGAGATTGGTTCGGTCCATATGTCCCAAGTGTAAAGCTCCTCTCGCAGTTTCAGATGAAGATATATTAAAGTTGGGTTTTGATCCTGCCAGGTTAAACGGAGGGAAAATATTTCACGGTGTTGGCTGTGATAATTGCAGAAAAACCGGATATAGAGGTAGAATTGGTTTGTTCGAAGTTCTTCCGGTAAGTTCCACAATCAGAAAAATGATTATTGCAGGTTCCACTTCTGACGAGATAGAAGATCAGGCTCAAAAAGAGGGGATGAGTACTTTACGTGATGAAGGCATAAAGAAAATTCTTGCCGGGGTCACGACACTTGATGAAGTTGCCAGGGAAACTCAGGTGAGATAATAATGGAGAAACTTGGAGAAATTTTAGTTCAAGCGGGAAAGATAACTCCCGAGCAATTAAGTGTAGCTTTACGGAAACAGAAGCAGGTAGCTAAAAGATTGGGAGCGGTTCTTATTGAAGAGGGGTTTATAACTGATAGCGAATTGGCAAAAACACTTTCTTTACAATTCCGGGTTTCTTCGATTGATATTAAACCCGAGGATGTTGATAAAAATCTGATTTCTTTGATTCCACCGGATATGGCACAACGTTACCAGGTTTTTCCGATAAGAAGAAAAGGGAAAAAATTGATTTTGGGGGTTGTTAATCCCGGTGATTTAGAAGCAATTGATGCTGTTGAATTTAAGACCGGTCTAAAAGTTGAAACTGTGGTTGTGACTTTTTGGAAGATGAAAAAGCTTCTCGATCAATTTTATCCGGTTACTAAAGAAGTGGATAGAATAGAGAAAAAAGAACAAGAAGTAGAAAAAGAATTCATATTTGCTGAAGACAGTATGGAAAATATATTTGTCAGAAAGTCCGAATTGGGAGAGGAGGAAGAAGACTGGAGGGCCGAAGCTCAGGAAAAACCAGTAATAAAACTTGTTAATTATCTAATTACCTCTGCTGTGAAGAAAGGAGCGTCTGATATTCATATTGAACCTTATGAAAAAACACTCCGTGTGAGGTTTAGAATCGACGGAGTTTTACAACAGGTAGCCGAACCGCCATACAGGTTAAGACACGCAATTTCTACAAGGATTAAAATAATGACGGGATCGATGGATGCTTCGGAAAGAAGGCTTACTCAGGATGGTAGAATAAAAATCAGAGTAGAGGGCAAAGCTATCGATCTTCGTGTTAGTATAATTCCTGCTGTATTTGGCGAAAAAGTGGTTATGAGAATACTTGATCCTTCGTCTCTCATGTTAAATATGGGGGATCTCGGTTTTGAGCCGGATGCTCTTGAGAAATTTCAGAAAGCTATTGCCAGACCTTATGGGTTAATCCTTGTTACGGGACCCACGGGAAGTGGTAAGTCTACTACTCTTTACTCCGCCCTTTCGGCTTTGAATAAGCCTGAAGTCAATATTATGACTGTTGAGAACCCGGTAGAATATAATCTTAAAGGAATCAATCAGGTCCAGGTTAACCCGGATATAGGATTTGATTTTCCCGATGCGCTACGTGCTTTCTTACGACAATCTCCAAATATAATACTCGTCGGTGAAATCAGGGAAATCGATACAGCCTCTATTGCTATAAGGGCAGCACTAACCGGTCATCTTGTTTTATCTACTCTCCATACAAACGACGCTCCCAGCGCCGTAAACCGTTTGGTGGATATAGGCATAGAACCTTTTTTAATAGCGAGTTCTTTGAATTTAATACAGGCCCAGCGGCTCTTAAGAAAAGTATGTAAGAACTGTAGAAAAAAAATAGACTTTAGCAGTAGTGACAAAATTGAGGTTTTGAAAAGAATGGGATTGTCAGAAGAAGCCATCAAAAACGGGGATATTTATGAGGCCGGAGATGGGTGTCCGGAATGTAATTCAAGTGGGTATAAGGGTAGAATCGCTGTAACCGAGGTGATGCCAATTTCGATGAATTTAAGGCAAATGATTTTAAAAGGAGCTACTACTGACGATTTGAGAAAAGCCGCTCAGGAAGAGGGTATGAGGACACTTAGAGAAGACGGACTTATTAAATTGAGCAGAGGTCTTACGACTATCGATGAAATTCTAAGAGTGACTGTTGAATCTTAAATTTTATATATATAGAGGAGTTGTTTTATGGATTATGATATGAAAACTTTGTTGGAAGAAATGGTGAGCAGAGGGGCTACCGATCTTCATCTTACAACTGCTGCGCCTCCTATGTATAGAAAAGACGGACAGCTGGAGAAATCTAATTACGCACCGCTTTCTCCCAACGATCTGGAAACATTGGTTTATTCAATATTGAACGACGAACAAAAAAAGAAATTTGAAATGAAAAAAGAACTTGATTTAAGTTTTGGGGTCCCCGGCCTTTCGCGATTCAGGGCAAATGTTTTTTATCAAAGAGGTCAGGTTGCCTGTGCGGTAAGGACAATTCCCTTTAAGATTAAGAGTTTTAGACAATTGGGGTTACCTCCGGTTGTCGCCGAAATGGCAAATAAACAAAAGGGTCTTATTTTAGTTACAGGGCCTACGGGTTGTGGTAAATCTACCACTCTTGCCGCGGTCATAGATAAAATAGATAGAGAGCGAAAAGTCCATATTGTTACAATAGAGGATCCGATAGAATATCTTTTTAGACACGAGAGAGCTATTGTGAACCAGCGTCAGGTGGGTTCAGATACTGATGGTTTTTCTGTAGCGTTGAAATATATTTTAAGGCAGGATCCCGATGTGGTTATGATAGGCGAAATGAGAGATAGGGAGACTATGGAAGCTGCGTTAAATGTTGCTGAAACCGGGCACCTTACTATTGCTACTCTGCATACTAATTCGGCAGTTGAATCTGTTTCGAGAATAGTTGACACTTTTCCTCCCGAAAGGCACAATCAAGTAAGGGCGCAGATAGCTTTTGTTCTTATAGGGATCATTACTCAAAGTTTAATTCCGAAGAGAACCGGAGGTAGGGCTCTTGCCGTCGAAGTTCTTTATGGAACTCCGGCTGTTAAAGCTTTAATCAGAGATAACAAAACACACCAGTTGTATTCGAATATTCAGGCAGGACAAAAATATGGTATGGTTACAATGAATCAGTCGCTCTATAAGCTTTTTATGGATCATGAGATTAGTCTGGAGGACGCGATATCTTATTCCCGTGAACCGGGAGAACTTGAAGAAATGATAGCTAAAAAACAAACAATGGTACATTAAGGGGGATGAAAGATGCCTGATTATCTATGGAAGGGTAGAACGCCGAGCGGTGCGATAGAAAACGGAGAAATTACCGCACAAAATCCTTCTGAAGTTCAGAGAATATTAAGAGAAAGGAAAATTGTCCCGACTTCGATACGTTCCAAACCCAAGGAAATAACTCTTCCTTTTTTAAAGGGCAGGGTTTCAACCAGAGCTATTACTGTTTTTACAAGGCAGTTTTCGGTTATGATCAACGCGGGCTTACCTTTGATAAAATGTCTGGATATTCAGGTGGCACAGGTGGAATCGGATAGGTTTAAAAAGGTTCTTAAGGATTTAATTTCTTCTGTAGAAGGAGGTTCGACCTTAGCTGATGCCTTGAGAGAGCATAAGGATGTTTTCGGCGATTTATATATAAATATGGTAGAAGCCGGAGAAAAAGGAGGTTCTCTCGCTACAATTCTTGCCAGGCTTGCCGATTATCTTGAAAAAGCCGACGAGATAAAGCGAAAGGTAAAAGGTGCTATGGTGTATCCCGCTGCTATTGTTATTGTTTCTGTTATGGCTGTTGCGGTTTTATTGACTTTTGTAATTCCCGTGTTTTCCCAGATGTTTACTGATCTCGGAGGTCAATTACCTCTGCCCACCAGGATAGTTATCGCACTCAGTGATTTTTTAAGGAAATATTTCTTTATTATAGTAGCTATATTAATAGTTTTGATCCTTACTATTAGGTATTATTACAAGACCGAGGTTGGACATCTTCAAATAGATTCTATTTTATTAAAGGTACCAGTATTCGGCACTTTGATAAAAAAACAGGCTATTGCCAGGTTTGCGAGGACTCTTTCTACTCTTTTATCTTCGGGTGTTAACATACTTGATGCTCTTGAAATCACTGCGGGAACCACAGGTAATAAACTGGTTGAAAATGCGGTTTTAAGATCTCGTACGTCGATAGCCCAGGGAGAATCTATTGCGGAGCCTTTAAGCAAAGAAAAAGCTTTATTTCCTCCAATGGTAGTGCAAATGATTACGATAGGAGAACAAACGGGGGGTCTGGACGAAATGCTTTCAAAGGTAGCAGACTTTTATGATGATGAGGTCGATCAGGCTGTAGAGAATCTTATGAATGCCCTTGAACCTCTTGTAATACTTCTTTTAGGAGGTGTTATAGGTGGAATGGTTATGGCGATGTATCTCCCGATTTTCAAAATGGCTCAACAGTTTATATAAGTTGAAAAAAATTCGTGAACCGTAATAAGAGATATTGTCTTTATCGAGCAATTTTATTTCTTCTTTTGTTTTCTTTGATTTTTGTTTTCAGGGAAAAAGGGAGAAGTCTCTTACCTTTATTTATTCTTATTTCTTTTTTTGTTATAGATGAACTGCTTGTTTACTATGCCTTAAGGGAAGTCAGGGTATATAATTTTCTTTTAGATGTGACATATATTTCTTTTCTAATTGTTTTTACTGGTTCCGCTTTGAGTCCTTTTGTGCCTTTCTACCTTCCATTGATAGTCTTGAGTGCTTATTTGTTATTGCCTGTAGATTCTTTTATTGTAAGTGGTTTCTCAATATTCACTTTTGGGATGCTGTCTCTATTTTTTACCGAAAAAATACCTTCAATGTTTCTTCTTATAAGTTTGCCGGAAATGCCCTCTGAGGATTTTGTTTTAATCGAGTTTATTGTTTATTCTTTCGTTTTTATTTTTACAGCCGCGGTTTCTTCTCTGGTTGTACAGGTTTTAAGGGAACAGCTTACCAGAATCAGGGTCGACATTTCTGATATTGTGGAAGCGATCGATTACGGTATAATTGCAGTTGATGAAAAAGGTTTTATTCTATGGAGTAATTCCAAGGCTTCCGAATTTCTTGGAGTTTCACTTTTACAGGGTAAAAACCTTCCGGAAGTTGCCAGAGCGGCTTTTAAAGAGCCTATTGATAGAATATTAAGGGGAAAAGAAAAACAAATCGAGTTTGAAAGTGAGGATAAAGTGTTCATGGTTAGAAGTAGTGGCTTGTTCGAGGAAAAGGGGACAATTTTGATGATTAACGATAGAAGCGAGGAAAAAGAGATAGAAAAGAAAATGCAAATGAGGGAGAAGCTTTTAATACTGGGTAATTTTGCCGCCAACCTTGCGCATGAAGTCAGAAATCCGGTTTCTTCAATTAGAGCTTCAGCCGAATTAATCTGCTTCTCTGCTACCGGAGAAAAAGATAAAAATAAAAAGCTAAGAGAAGTTATAATTAAAGAATCTGACAGATTGGATTATCTGGTTGAAAGTTTTTTGAACTTTACTAAGAGTTTTGATTTGACAAATCAAGAAATAGGTGTTTACGAGCTTATAGAAGATGTTACAAGTGAGCTGAAACAAAGCAAATATTTAAATAAAAAAATTAAGTTAACGAATAATATTGGAAGTGATGTTTCCGTAAAGGGTGATTACAATCTATTAAAAAGTGTTTTTTTTAATCTCGGGGTTAATTCATTAAAAGCAATGCCTGAAGGGGGTAATCTTGTTTTCGGAGCAAAGAAAAACTGTGATAATACGGTACTTTTCGTGAAAGACGGGGGATGTGGTATTAAAAGCGGAGATTTAAGTAAAATTTTTTCGCCTTTTTACACGCATTTCAATGAAGGTTTTGGTTTTGGTCTTCCCATAGTGAAAAAAATAATAGAACTGCATAATTGGGATATAGAGGTTGATAGTTCAGTAGGTGGGGGTACAGAGGTACGGATTATAGTATGAACGGAAAGATTTTGGTAATTGA
>Ga0307422_1000670_pt1 | contig 18718 bp, 18 predicted proteins | sample SalMarWE160290MG_FD_202153 | JGI IMG/M metagenome (GOLD analysis project Ga0307422, IMG submission 202153) | Salt marsh sediment microbial communities from the Plum Island Ecosystem LTER, Massachusetts, United States - WE1602-90 | ecosystem: Environmental > Aquatic > Marine > Intertidal zone >...
CGCTGACTTTATCCAACGAGGCTTTTACGGCGGGAGAGTGGCTGTAACAATATGTAACATGGGCGTTAAGCTTCATATTCAGGTATTCCTGCCGGGAGGTCGGCAGCATGGTTTCCAGTTCGTCGAAATATTCGCCCCCGTTTGACTTTAGAGCCATCGTTTTCTCCTCTTGTAATGCTTCACATCGCGGTAGCTTTTCTTGGTGCCCAAGGTGGAAAGCCCCATGTAAAATTCTTTAACATCCTCGTTATTTTTAAGAAAATCAGCGGTGCCGTCAAGCACTACCCTGCCGTTTTCCATGACATAGCCGTAATGGGCGATATTCAGAGCGATGCGCACGTTCTGTTCCACCAGCAGGACGGAGGTCTTTTGCTCGGTATTAAAGCGCTTGATGATGTCATATATCTCCTCGACAAGCAATGGGGCCAGTCCCAGCGAGGGTTCGTCGAGCATCATCAGCTTGGGCGTGGCCATCATGGCGCGGCCGATAACAAGCATCTGCTGCTCTCCGCCGGAAAGATAGCCGGCCGTGTTGCGGCGGAGCTCCTTGAGGCGCGGGAAGTAATCATAGACCATCTCCAGGTCGGACCTGATGGCATGCCGGTCACGGCGGTTGTGGGCGCCGACCATCAGATTTTCCTCGGCGGTGAGGTGCTCAAAGACGTGCCGCCCTTCCAGCGCCTGGATAATGCCCAGCTTGCCTATCTGCTCGGCGTTTTTATTATCGATTCTGTCACCGTCCCACTCGATACTGCCGTCGGTTACCTCGCCTTCCTCCACATGAAGCAGGCCGGAGATAGACTTCAGGGTTGTGCTTTTACCCGCGCCGTTAGCGCCGAGCAGCGCAATAATAGCACCGTTTTCCACGGTCAGAGACACACCGTGGAGTACCCTGATAACGTTGAGGTACGTAACCTCGATGTTATTAAGTTTAAGCATTTATTCTGCTTTCAAAGCGGGGCCCCGGTTTACAGAGCCCCGCTTAATGGCGACTATTGACCAAACCAGTCAAGGTCTTCATATCTTACCACAGGGGCCTCAATCCAGTCTGTTATAGCTTTAATTATACCGTTTTGGATCTTGAAGATAAGAACCGATTTGGAGAGTCGATTATCATCTATGGTATAGCTCACAGGTCCGTGCAGTCCCTCGACATCGTAGTTGACGAGTTTCTTAATACCCTCATTTTCAGTGATGGCCCAGGCATCGGCATCACCGGAAGCCAGCGCATCATAGTCGGCGTTCTGGAGGGCGGTCCTTACAATCTCCATCATGATGAGACTCTGCGTCCACCCGGTGATGTAATCACCGTTGCCGGCATCTTCGGGGTGGTTGGCTTCACAGTACTCCATCATCTTATCCATACCGGGCACATCGTCACCCCAGCTGACGGTCGGGAACACACCGTAAACACCCTCGGCGTCCTCACCGGCCAGGTCAACCAGTGCGGAGGTGAGACCGGCATGCCCGGAAGCAATAACGACGTCCATCCCGAGTTCCCTGGCGTTCTTGACGATGAGCGCCGTTGGCGCCGGAGTGCTGGATATGTAGAGGACGTCAGGATTCATTGCCTTGATACGCGTTAAGGATTCCATTTCAGATATGCTGTCGGCCTTATGTTCGAAGGCTTTGCCTTCGGCACCGTCCCAGAGAACGGTAATTCCCATTTCTTCGGCATAGGCCCGGGCGGCGTTGATGGCGCCTTTACCTGTGGAGTTGTTCAACGCATGAATAGCCACTTTAGGCTGGCCGCTGCCTTCCCACATCTCGTCGAGGTAGTAATCCATAAAGGCCAGGAAATCATCGCCATAGTCCGGCAGCTGACCGTAGATATGCTGCGGGGGTCGATACAGGTTGGGCGATGAGAACGCCGCCAGACCGGCGAACCCGTATTCATTTGCCAACCCCATCGAGGCCGTCATCATGGCGGAGGATGATGTCGAGAACATGACACAACCCTCGTCCATGAAATTTCTGACGATGTTTGACATCTGGGCGGCATCATAGCCGTTGTCACGCCAGACTATCTCAATCTGGTAGCCTTCAACTCCCCCGAGTTCGGCATTGACATAGGCGATGGCGTCTTTCTGTCCGTGCTCAAGCGGTCTTCCTTTTTCGGCCGCTACTCCGGTTGAAGGTGTTGAGATCCCCAATTTGATTGTTTTGCCTTCTTTATCGGCGCCGCCGCATGCGGTCATATAAGGCAGACTTGCTATGATAAGTATTAAGCAAACGATAGCGCTGATAATAAGTTTTTTAGTTTTCATGCTTTTCCTCCTCCTTCTTTAGATGTAATTTGGTACTCATAGCCGGAAAACCTACATCAACCTGTACCCCCTTTACTTATTAATATGAAAATGGCCATAAACGATACGATGCTTTAATCAAGTTCCAGCGGTGTGCTATTCCTCTCGGCTCAAGTATCAGGAACAGGACAATTACCAGACCAAACAACATGGGCGTAACACCGCTGGCGAACCCTGACGGGAACATCGTGAGTTTGTCCTCAAGGAACGGTACCACGTTTATGGTTAAGACCTCTTTTAACAGATTGATAAGCAGGACGCCCAGTATCGGCCCTACGCTTTTTCCCAGTCCGCCGATAATGATAATCCCTACGTATAATATCGAATTTTTAAAACTGAATTGTTCCGGTGTCAGTGTAATATTCCAATGGGCAAACAGGCTTCCGGCAATCCCCGCGAAGAAACATCCGATGAAGAAAGCCATTAGTTTGTAATAGGTCAGGTTGACACCCATCACTTCCGCGGCGAGGTCATTATCACGGATGGCGATGAACGCCCTGCCTACCCTGGTACGTACCAGGTTCTTGGCAATAAATATGCACAGCACCGTTATGCCGATAATCAGGTAAAACTGACTCATCCCGCTCTTGAAAACGTACCCCCCTATCGAGGCGAACGGGACAGTCATGCCAAGCTGGCCGCCGGTCCATCCCCACTGGTTGATTATCCACATTATGATGAATTGCGCTGCTATGGTTGTAATGGCAAGATAGAATCCCTTAACCCTGATAGAAGGCAGACCGAAAATAATACCGATAACGCCAGCCATCAGACCCGCACAGATAAGTCCGACCAGGAAAGGCATCTCGAACCGTGTAGTAAGGATTGCGGATGTGTATGCCCCAACGGCGATAAAACCAGCATGCCCGATGGAAAGCTGCCCGCAATAACCAGTTAGGATGTTTAGACCGGTTGCGGCGATAATCGTGATGCCGATTAAGTTGAACACGCCAAGCCAGTAGTTGCTAAGATACAACGGCGCGGTAAACACCACCACCAGCAATCCGAGCAGCATGCCCCATTGTGTCTTGGTGCGCACAATGGCCATGTCCTGCGCGTAGGTTAAGTTGCGGATGCCGCACGGCAGACTCATCTGCTATATCCTCTCAATTCGTTCCTCTCCGAAAAGTCCGAAAGGTTTTATTACCATGACTATAATGATAATTACAAAGGGAATTATGTCCCGAACGCCTGCCCAGAGGTAGGTGGTTAAATATCCCCCTCCGTATGTCTCCGCCAGCCCGATTATCGGCCCGGCGACGATAGCGCCGATAAATGAGTCCAGGCCGCCGAGAATCACCACGGAAAATGCCTTAAGGCCGGTCTCGACAAGCCCGTGGGTTATACCGCCGATACTGGATATCAAAACTCCGCCGATAGCGGCGACTACACAGGCAAACATCCACGAAGTCGAAAATACTCTTGTTACAGGTATGCCGCAGGCCTGGACGGCTGTCTGGTCGTCGGCCGTGGCGCGCATGGCGATACCCATACGGTGATAACGGAAAAACACTGTCAGGGCTACGAAGACCAGCAAACAGATACCGATTACCCAGATATATTCCTGGGATATTACCGCCGAACCGATATGGATAACTTCCTTTGGAAAAAGTTCAGGCAGTGCCGCAGTGCTTAAAGGCCAGATAAAGGTAATCAGGCCTTCAAGAAAGTACCCGATGCCAAGGGTTACTGCAATCAGCGAAAGGATAGGCTGGGCGATAAGGGGGCGTAAAGCGAAGCGTTCTATGACCCAGCCGAGGAAGAGCGCGAAAAGAACAACAATGGGAAGCCCGATATAGGCCGGCAGTCCTGCCTGCGCCAGCATTGTATAAGAGAACCATGAAGAAATGAGGACAATCTGACCGAGTGCCAGGTTAGCCACGCTGCTGGCTTTCCAGACGAGTACAAAGCCGAGAGCGATAAGCGCGTACACCATACCTACCGAAAGGCCGGTGATGGTGAATTGGAGGAAGTTAGCGTTTACAACGCATAAGAACACGGAAAACGCGATAACGACACCGAGCAGCGTCCAGAGAGTGTATTTGAGTATCTTTTTAAGTCGCGCTTTTGTTGTCATACCTTCCATCATCTCTCTTTACAGGCTCCTGACCTTGATGCTTGTCTTTACCACGCCTTTACGGCCGTCGCGGTAAGTAACCGGCGCCTGGACATCTACCTTATCGCTTTTATTATACAAAGCATCGATGAGGTCTTTGTAGCGCTGTTCCATGAATTCCCTTCTTAATTTCCTGGTGCGCGTCAGCTCCGCTTCATCGGGGTCGAATTCCTTGTGGAGCAGCACGAATTTCTGCACCCGCGACTGCTCCGGTAGATAGCTATTGACCCTTTCCATGTCCTGCATAACCAGTTCGGCCACCTCGTTCTTTTGCGAAAGGTCGACGAAGGTGGTGTAAGGGATGCGGTGACGTTCTGCCCACTTGCCGACCATCGTGAAATCGATGTTGACCATGGCGGAGACGTAGTCTTTATCCTTGCCTCCGATAACCATGGCGTCCTTGATATAGGGACTAAATCTCAACCTCCCCTCGATGTACTGGGGGGCGTATTTGGCGCCGGATTTCAGCACGCCCATGTGCTCCAGCCTGTCCATGAAAATCAGGTGCCCCTGCTCGTTAAGATTAACGGCGTCACCTGTATAGCACCAGCCGTCGATAAGAGTTGTAGCGGTCTTTTCTTTGTCCTTGTGATAGCCGGTGAACATGCAGTCGGAGTTGACTAGAAGCTCGCCTTCATTCGTGATTCTGACCGAAATTCCCAGCGACGGCTGCCCCACGCTCTCGAACTTGATTTCGCCTTTGCCGTGGGAAGATATCAGCCCGGCTTCGGTGCTGGCGTAGCACTGCCTTAGCTCGATGCCGATGGCGTGGATTAGCCTGAAGGTATCCAGACTTAATACAGAGCTGCCCGTCACTCCGAACCTGACCTTGCTCAAGCCCAGCCTGTCCTTGAGGGGGCGGAAGAGCGCTATATAGGCGAAGAAGTGAAGGACTCGCCAGAACAGGTTGGGGATTTTCCCCTCGAACTTGAGGTCGGCGATTTTATGTCCCACCGGCAGGAATAATCTATAAACAAACCGTTTCAGCGGGTGGGCGTCCAGCATTTTCACCTGAATTTCGCTGACCAGGCCCTCCCACTGGCGGGGACCGTAAATAACGAAGTTTGGCCCCACCTCCCGCGTGTCTTCGGCGATTGTTTCCGGCTCCTCGGGGAAGTTCAGCATGGCGCCCGTCAGCAAATGGGGAATGGTAGCGAAAAAGCTGTCCCCTACCCAGGCCGCCGGGAAGTTAGAAATAAGATTGTCTTTTTCATCGAGGGGATAGCGGTCGGCGAAGCCCCGGGCGGTGGTTATCAGGGCGCGATGGGTAAGAATGGCCCCCTTGGGCAGGCCGGTAGTGCCGGATGTATAGTAGATAAAAGCCACGTCATCGCCTTTGCCTGAATCCACATTTTCTTCAAACAGGCCCGGGTGCTTTTTTTCGTATTCTTTGCCCAAATCCAGCACTTCATTGAAGCTGATGAGCGATGGGTCTTCATAGTTGCGCAGTCCCTTGGGGTCCCAGTAGATAATTTTTTGCAGTAGCGGCAGTTCCGCCTTAATTTCCAGGAACTTGTCCGTCTGCTCCTGGTCGTTGACGACGGCGAATTTAGCGTCCGAGTGCTCGGCGATGTATTTCACCTCCGACGGCACAGAGTCAACGTAAATCCCTGTGGCGATGCCCCCCGCCGCCTGCACGGCGAATTCCGCCCAGAACCACTGCGGCTCATTGTCCCCGATAATACAGGCGACATCGCCGCGCTTTAACCCCAGGCTTATCATGCCCAGGGAGAAATATTTAATATTGTTGTAGTAGTCTTGCCAGCTGTACCTGTGCCAGATGCCGAACATCTTCATCGACATGGCGGTCCTGGCGCCCCACTTAGCGCAGTTGGCATTGATAAGCTGCGGAATCGTTTCTATTTTTTCCATGGGTGCTGTCATAACTTAAAGATATACTTAAACTAAATTACCTCCCGCTTTTGGGAGGCAATCTTATAGTCAATGAAACCTTATAATAATATGTGAAATTGACCTATTTACTATTGAACCTCCCTCGCGCACCCCCAGTGCGCCCGGTAAAGACGAACTTCTGTTTCTCCAGTTTATTGCAGACGGATGATGTTAGCATACTTTTCACAGACAATTAACGATGGTCTAGATTAGCATATATAAAACGAGACTGTCAATATAAATGAAGCTGGGAGAATGAAAGTGTTTTTGCACTAAATAGAATTGTCATTCCAGCGAAGGCTGGAATCCATGCTCGAATAGATTAGAAGAAAGGTCTTTCCACATCGGATTTGTTTCTTCAATCAATCTGATTTTCCACTCTCTATGCCATGCCTTTAAATGTTTTTCTCTTTGAATCACTGATTCTATATCTTCACATTGCTGATAATAAACCAGATTATATACTTTATACCTTTTCGCAAAGCCTTTAACCAATCCGTTTTTATGTTCGTACATTCGCCTTATCAAGTCATTCGTAACGCCAATATATAATGTGCCCCTGCGTTTGCTGGCTAATATATAAACATAATAGTATTTCATACTAGATTCTGACCTTCGTCAGAATGACAAATTGTTGTTGGTTTGTAATTCGAATGAGACTGTCAATACAAATGAAGCTGGAACAGGAAGTAAGCCCGTTTACGCCGTCACCACCGTCGTACCGGTGGCTTTGGCGATGAGCTTGCCGTTCTGGTTGGTAACCGTCATCTCGGAGACGCCGATACGCCGTCCGCTCTTGACCACGCGGCACTCGGCGGTGAGTTCGTCACCGACACCGGCGCCGGATATCAGGTGGATATTGAACTGCGTGGCGATACTGGGGGTCACCAGGGAGTTCGTGGCGTAGGCGAAGGCCTGGTCGGCGATAGCCATGACAATCCCCCCGAATACCATACCGTTGAAATTAAGGTGCTCCGGCTTGAGCTTCATGACCACTTTTGAATAGCCGGGGGTTAGTTCGGTCAATTTCATCTTTAAAAAGTCGGCAACAGGTTCGCCGCTCTCTTTGGCTTTCAGTTCGGCTACATTATCTTGAGTTGCTTTCTCCTGGTCGGGCATCGGTCCTCTCCCCTTCCGGTAATGATTTCGCTACATTATAGCATAACAGGTACAAACGCATTATCAATAATTTAGATTCTTATGTTCATTGGTCAGCCCCCGCCTGCCCGTTATCCCCTTCCTTTACCTTAAGCGTCCTTATCATATCCATGAGTAAAGATACATCACTATCGTTTAATTTATCTATATTATCAATCCGACTTTTTATTTCTGCTTTTATAGACGATTTCAGGTCTTCCTTCTCTGCTCTCTTCTTCATTCTGGATTCAACCAGTGTCGCGCTTACCTGTGATATAAAAAGCGTCATAACCCCTATACCTATCACCATCAAAATCATGCCCATCACCCTGCCGGCGATGCTCTGGGGCACTATATCCCCATAGCCCACCGTTGTCACCGTTGATATGCTCCACCATACTGCGTCCGAAAAGTTTGTTATTTGGGTTTCTCCTGATTCTGTTTCCAGTATCAATACCGTCATTGCGCCTATAAATATGATGACAAATGTAATGATGAACATGGTAAGCAGATGGCTCCGCCTGAAAAACCCGCCGGACCTTGAAACTGCCCTCCTCATTCTGAAAAGCAGCAGTATTACCCTGATTACCCTGATAAGTCGCAGGGAACGCATTGCTGCTGATATCCCCGGTATTGCCCCCAGCCCGTACAATGCTATTGCCGGGACCATCGCCAGTATCTCGTAGCCGTTGGTTTTCATGAAGTGCAGCTTTCTTTCGCTTGCCACGAGCCTCTGGATAAAGTCGGCGGCGAATACCAGGCAGATTATCAGGTCGGCGATGTATATCCCCCACAAAGCGCTATCTGACAGCGTCATTAACGACTCGACAGCTACCAAAATGATAGAGGCGATTGCCAGCATACCTATAATGGGTTCAACTATATTTTTCTTTAACATCTTATACCCCCCGTCCGAACTTTTAACTGGATTATAGTACAGCTTTCATTTATCCTCAACGTGTGTCATCACCTTTTCCCTTCCTTGCTTACCCCATTGTCTCAAGGTTATAATTAGACAATGCCAAAGATAGTTGCCGGAATGCCGGCGTATAACGAGGAGAAGTACATCGGCACGCTGGTTCTCCAGACCCGCCAGCACGTGGACGAGGTCATCGTGGTTGACGACGGCAGCACCGACGCCACCGCGGAAATTGCCGAGCTGGCCGGCGCCAGAGTTATCAGGCACGGGGCGAACCGGGGCTACGGCGCCGCTATCCAGAGTATCTTTACCGAGGCTAAAAAGCTGGACCCGGACGTGCTCGTCGTTCTTGATGCGGATGCCCAGCACAGTCCGAAAGAAATCCCCAACCTCATCAAACCGATTATCGACGGATTCGATTGCGTTATCGGCTCACGCCACGAGCATGGGAAAAAAATACCCTTCTACCGCCGCGTCGGGCAAAACCTGATTTTACGCTCGGTAAAGACGCTTTCCGCGGATAAGCTAACGGACTCCGAATGCGGCTTCCGGGCTTTTTCCAGGAAAGCGGTGCAGACGCTGGAGTTAAGAGAAAACGGTATGGCGGTATCGGCGGAGACCGTGGCGGAAGCATCGCAGAAGAACCTGAAAGTGGTACAGGTACCGGTTTCCGTTACCTACGGTAAAGACACCTCGACATTACACCCGGTAAGGCATGGTTTAAGCGTCTTTACCAGGATAGGTATCATGATATCCGACCATCGCCCTTTGTTCTTCTTCGGACTTACTGGTCTGATTTTCATTATAGTTGGATTAGTATTCGGCATAAGGGTAATAGCGCTATTTACAGATTCTCGCGTCCTGCCCACAGGTAATACACTTGTCACGGCACTACTTGGTGGCCTCGGATTGATGTTTATTATCACCGGTTTTGTGCTCTCGGTACTGCAACCGGGTACGCATAACCGTGGTTTATTTTCCAGGATTGTAACAAAAATGTCGGAACACAATCCCCTGCTATATTTGGGAATTCTCGGACTGGTGCTGGTAATCGCTGGGTTAGTCTTCAGCGTCAGGGTGCTTAGCCTCTACGCGGCAAATGGAGTTTTACCTACGGGAACGGCACTGCTTTCTGTTGCTTTTCTAATCATAGGAATGTTTAGCATTTTTGCCGGTTTAATACTCCGTGGTTTTGCGAGATGGAGGAAATAACTCACCGTTTGATAAAGCCGTTAATATGCTTAGAGTATTACTTATTAATCCTCCCCAGTACACCCGCTATCCCCAGCCCCCAATGGGCCTGGCTTTAATCGCTGCTATTCTGGAAAAAGAGAGATACTCTGTCAGTCTGCTGGACGCCAACGCCCTTCAGCTAGAGCCGGAAGACGTGAATAAAGCTATATCGGATGCAGATATCGCCGGTATTACGTCCATGACACCGACAATCGGTAATGCCTTGAGTACCGCCCGTTATCTCAAGAGGGATAGACCCGACATCAAGATAGTACTTGGCGGACCCCACGTGACGTTGATGCCAGAAGAAACGCTGACCTCGTCGAACGATATCGATATAGCTGTCCGTGGTGAAGGCGACGATACTATTATTGAGTTGATGAGGGCGATAGAAAACGGCAAACCGCTGGATAATATAGCCGGCATAAGCTATAAGACTGACGGCAAGATAGTGCATACCCCCGACAGGACATCTAATGTGGATATGGACACGCTTCCCTACCCTGCCTATCACCTGCTGCCGTGGGAGAAATACCGGCCCCACCCCCCTCACGGCATGTCGATGCCTTTCGGCGTGATAGTGACCAGCCGCGGGTGCCCCTACCGCTGTGCCTATTGCTCCAAGCCTATTTTCGGCAGCCGATTCCGGGCGCAGAGCCCCGAGCGTGTTGTCGAAGAAATGGTTTATCTGCATGAAAAGTACGGTGTTAAAGAAATTGCATTTTATGACGATTCGTTTACGCTGGATAAAGAACGAGCCCGTGCCATCGCCGATAAAATAATAGAAAAAGGACTTAAAGTAGCATGGACGTGCGAAACGCGGGTAAACCTTGTTGATAAAGATTTACTTGCCCGTATGAAACAGGCCGGCTGTTATTCCGTGTCTTACGGCATAGAGTCGGCTTCGCCGCAAATCATTGAAGTCCTCCGTAAAGATACCACCCTGGAGCAGGTGGAAACGGCAGTCCGGGACAGTCGGGAAGTGGGTCTGCAGGTGGTGGGTTATTTTATGCTCGGCTCGCCCGGCGAGACCCCGGCGACTATCCGTCGGACTATAGATTACGCGAAAAAACTGAAGGTGGATTTTGCGCAGTTTTCCATCACCACCCCTTTCCCCGGAACCCATCTGTACGAAATTTATATGCGAGATAAAAAGGAAAATATCCCCTGGGAACAATTTGTTTATGCCGGCACGGATAACCCCGCCACGCCCGTTTTTGAGAGCAGTGAATTAAGTCGGGAAGACCTTCAGGACTGGATACGTAGAGCCTACCGGGAATTTTATATGAGGCCTGCTTACGTGTGGCAGCGACTCAAGCGCTGTACTTCCTGGGGCGAAATCAAGATGAATTTTAAGGGTCTAGCCATGCTCCTGCGGAGCGTTTAAGACTAGCTGTGGGCCCATTTTCGCTCTTTGACGTATTTCTCGATATCCATTTTTTCCAGTTTTTCAAAGTTGTGGCGGGCATCGACCCAGCGCATCGTGCCGGAGCGGCCGCGCATGGCAATCGACTGTGTTTGCGCCCCGCCGCTGAAATACCGCACCCCTCTTAACAAAGCGCCGCTGCTGACACCGGTAGCGGCAAAGAATACATCATCGCTGTTTATCAGGTCATTTGTTTTATAGACCTTTTCTATATCCTCTCCCCGGGCAATGCCATCTGCTTTTTCCTTTTCGTCGCGGGGCCACGCCTTGCACTGGATAGCGCCCCCGGTGCAGAGTATCGCCGCGGCGGACAAGACACCCTCCGGCGTGCCGCCGACGCCCATCAGGACATCGACATCCGTTTCCGGCAGGGCTGCTTCGATAGCGGCGGAAATATCACCATCGCTGATGAGTTTTACCCTGGCGCCGGCGTTCCTGATATCCCTTAGCAGCGTTTCATGGCGGGGACGGTCCAGTACCACCACGGTTATTTCAGAGACCTTCTTTCTCTTGGCGGCGGCAATATTGATTAAATTATCAGCTACCGATGCGTTGATATCGATGCTGTCCTTGGCCTCCGCCCCGACGGCGATTTTATTCATATAAACGAAATTTCTGGGACAATGCATCGTGCCCCTGGCGGAGAGGGCCACTACGGCGATAGCCCCGGGAAGCCCACGAGCTGTCAGGGTGGTCCCGTCGATGGGGTCGACGGCGATATCGACTTTTGGCTCCGTGCCATCTCCGATTTTCTCTCCGATGAAGAGCATCGGCGCTTCGTCCTTTTCCCCTTCCCCGATAACCACGATACCGTCCATGCGGACAAAGCCGAGCACGTTGCGCATGGCGTTTACGGCCGACTGGTCAACGAGGATTTTATCACCCCTCCCCAGGTAGCGCGCCGCGGACATAGCCGCGGATTCGGTGACCCGCACCAGCTCCATGGCGATATTGCGTTCCATAGGACGACTGCTATTCTTTTCATTCATTTTATGTCAACCCTCTTCATTTTTTATGGTCGGGGTGAGAGGATTTGAACCTCCGACCTCAGCGTCCCAAACGCTGCGCGCTAAACCAGCTGCGCTACACCCCGAATTTTTAAGTGGCCAGTTACAAAATGCCCTGCCTAAAGTATAGTCCAGGGAGACTTTATACGCAATATGTAAAAAAAGAGGGGCTTTTACGCCCCTCTAACTACTAAATACTAACTACTTGCTAGTCCCGGCAATCGGGGCATTTCTCGTAGTCGCTTAATGGCGTGCCGGAGATTTTAGCAATATACTCGATTTGTTTTTCCGGCGCCCAGTACTGACCGCAAACGGGGCACTTCCTTAGCTTGAACTCCATCGTGTTGTGAGGCCAGTTGATAGTACGCGTGCCTTTTTTATCTATCATAGTGATAGCGCCGGTGGGACAGCTGTAGGCGCAGGAGCCGCAGCCGATGCATGCCTCCGAAAAGTCCTCGCCGAAAGGCGTGGTAATTTCCCTGTCCACGCCGCGCTTGGCCAGGCTAATGGCGGCTACGCCGATCACCTCTTCGCAGGTGCGGGCGCAGTTGCCGCAAAGGATACATTTATTATTATCGCTCTGCTCCACGAATCGGGTCTTTTTAACACCGATTTTAGCGGCAAGTTCCTGGATTACTTCGGAATCGGGGCACCTGGCTATAAGCAGTTCCATAAGCATCTTACGGATTTTTTGTATTCTTTCCGTATCGGTCTGAACGGTTAGTCCCTCTTCCACGAGGTAGATGCAGGAGGTGACGAGTCGCTCCCTGCCTCTGGCGGTCTTGATTTCCACCAGGCAGAGTCGGCAGGCGCCGTAAGGGGCTAACTCTTCGTTGGAGCAGAGTGTGGGTATATAGATGTTATTGTTACGGGCGGCTTCCAGTATCGTTTTGTCCTCTTCCGCTTTTATCTTACGTCCGTTAATCGTTATATTTACCATCTTATCTTATCCTTACTTTACTTTGACCGCCCCATCTTGCAGACGCCGGCGGGGCACTTTTTATCTTTAATATGGGCTTCATACTCATCTCTAAAGTGGCGGATGGAACTCATCACCGGATTGGGTGCCGACTGCCCCAGCTGGCAGAGCGAGGCATCGACCATCATTGCGGAAAGCTCTTCAAGCAGCTCGATGTCTCCCTTCTTGCCCCTCCCCTCCGTGATGCCATCCAGGATATATCTCATCTGCCGCAGGCCTTCGCGGCAGGGCAGGCACTTGCCGCAGGACTCGCCTTCGAGGAAGGTGGTGTAGTAACGTGCCATGTCCACCATGCAGGTCTTTTCATCCATGACAATCATGCCGCCGGAGCCCATCATCGAGCCGGCTTTCGTAAGCTCGTCGAAGTCAACCGGCAGGTCGAGCAGGCTTTCCGGAATCATGCCGCCGCTGGGTCCGCCCGTCTGCACGGCTTTGAACTTGCGTCCCTTTGGAATGCCGCCGCCGATATCATAGACGATTTCTCTAAGGGAAGTGCCCATGGGTACTTCCACCAGTCCTGTATTAACGATGTTGCCCACCAGCGCAAATATCTTGGTGCCCTTGCTGTTTTTCGTGCCGATTTTGGAGTACCAGGCAGAGCCTTTATTGATAATAAGGGGCACGTTGGCCCACGTTTCCACGTTGTTCAGGTTGCTCGGCCGACCCCAGAGTCCCTGCTCCGAGGTATGGATGTACTTGGCGCGCGGCTCCCCTACCCTGCCTTCCAGCGAGGCCATCAAAGCAGTGGACTCGCCGCAGACGAAGGCCCCGCCGCCCCGCTTTATCTGGACGTTAAAGTTGAAACCCGACCCCAGGATATTCCTGCCGAGCAGCCCGTAGGCTTTGGCCTGCTCCAGGGCGATAGTCATATTCCTGACGGCCAGGGGGTATTCATTGCGGACGTAAATGTAGCCTTCGTGACTGCCGATGGCGTAAGCGCCGATAATCATCCCCTCAAGCACGCTGTGCGGGTTGCCTTCTACGAGGCTGCGGTCCATGAATGCACCGGGGTCGCCCTCATCGGCGTTGCAGATAACGTACTTGATTTTGCCGCTGGCTTTACGAGTGCTTTCCCACTTGTTCCCGGTGGGGAAGCCCGCGCCGCCGCGGCCTCTCAAGCCGGACTTCTTGACCTCATCTATAATTTTTTCCGGCGTCATTTTCAGGGCTTTAGCCAGGGCGGCATAGCCGCCGACGGCTAGATAATCTTCTATAACGGTGGGGTCGATTAAGCCGTTATTGCCGATGATGAGGCGCATCTGCCGTTTGTAGAAAGGCACATCGCTCTCATCGGTAACCTTCTGGTTGGTGGCGCGGTCAGTATAGAGCAGCCGGTCGACGATATTGCCCTTATCGATAGTCTCGGCGAGTATTTCCGGTACGTCTTTAGGCCGCACCCTCTGATAAAATATATCTTTCGGTTTAATTGTAACCAGCGTACCCCGCTCGCAGAAGCCGGGACAGCCGATAGGTTTGACAGCTACTTTAGATTCCAGTTTTTGTTTTTTTATTGCTTCCTGGAAAGCGGCTAAGATATTCTTAGAACCGAATGCCTGGCAGCCCGTGCCATTACATACCGTAATGACGGTCTTCTTCGGGTCTTTTTTGCCGGTTATTGTTTTTCTTAGGGCATCTAACTCACCCACGGATTTTAATTTTGCCACTGGTGACTTCCTCCGCTAGTTACTTATATTGCTCCAGCACGGGGACGATGCCTTCCGGCGTCATTTCTCCGTGGTAGTCTTCACCGATGATAACCATAGGCCCCAGCGCGCAGGCGCCAACGCAGTTGACTGTTTCCAGCGTGAACTTGAGGTCTTTGGTGGTCTCGCCCCTCTTGATTTTGAGTTTCTTCTCGACTCTCTCAAGGACTTTATCCGAGCCCCTTACGTGACAGGCGGTGCCCATGCACACGTTGATAACGTGGCGCCCCCTGGGGGTCAGGCTGAAAGCCTTGAAAAAAGTGGCGACGCTGTAAACGCGGCTTAAGGGGACGTCAAGACCCTGGCTGGCCTGCTGTAAAGCATCTTTAGTCAGGTAGCCGATGGCTGCCTGGATATCCTGTAATACATCTACCAGCCGGGATTTATCGTGCCGATGCTTTTCTAGAACCTGTTTTACTTTTGCTTTTTGTTCTTTTGGTGACATTTACCTTCTCCAGTAATTTTTGGTATTCCAGTTTCACACGTTTTTGTATCTGGGCAATGACATCGTCGCTCAAGTGGCGGAACCTGCGCTGTATTTTCAGGTAGTCCGCTATGGGGCGCAGCTTGGGCAGGTCGATGCTCATCGTATAAACGCCGTTTTCCACCTCATAGAGAGGGAATACGCCTGTCTGTACTGCCAGGCGCGACTGGCGGTTTATGGTATCCGTAGCGCTCCCCCAGCCGGTGGGGCAAACGGAGAGTATGTGAACGTAAGCCGGGCCGGGAGTATCGACCGCCTTGCGTACCTTTGCCATCAGGTCGAAGGGATAGCCGTGAGTCGCTGTGGCAACGTAAGGTATATTATGGGCGACGGCTATCTCCGGCATGTTCTTCTTCCAGCTGAATTGTCCGATACTTTTCTTGCCCAGCGGAGAGGTGGTGGTCGCCGACCCTAAGGGTGTAGCTGACGACCTCTGGTTGCCGGTATTCTGATAGGCCTCATTATCGAAACATATGTAAGTAAAGTTATGACCTCTTTCAAAAGCGCCGGAAAGCGCCTGGAGGCCGATATCAGAAGTGCCGCCGTCGCCGGCCATAGCGACTACCTTGGTATTCTCCGGCAGATTGCCGCCCTTCCGTCTCATGGCTTTATAGGCTGCCTCGACGCCGGAGGCTACTGCCGCCGTATTCTCAAAGAGAGTATGTATCCACGGCAGTTCCCAGTTGGAGTATGGCAGCTGCGAGGCAAATATTTCCGCGCAACCGGTGGCATTAACAACGATGACGTTTCTATCCAGGGCTTTAAAAGCCTGTCTGATTGACAGTGCTTCACCGCAGCCGATGCAGGCGCGGTGCCCCGGCGTGAATTTCTCCTCTTTGTTGATCAGCCGGGGGGCATATATTGCGTAATTTTCCATTATTCCCTCACCCCGTAAATTTCATATTCGTTTTTGCTTCCCTTGGCCGCTATGTTGATGCCCTTGTTTATAATGTCCTTGAAGCCGGAAACCGTGGTATCCCGTCCGCCCAGGCTGATTACAAAGTTGACTACCTTGGGGCGCTTTGCCTGGTTGTAGAGGGCGGCTTTAACCTCGGAAGCCAGCGGCCCGCCCGGCCCGCCGAAGGAAATGGCCCTGTCCATCACGATAAGCACGTCGGCGTCTTTAACCGCCTCCCGCAACTCCTGGAAGGGGAAAGGCCGCCACAGGCGCAGACTTATCTGTCCCACGTCCATTCCCTCTTTGCGCAGTTCATCGATAGCAACGGAAGCGGTCTCGCCGGAACTGCCCATGGTCAATATAAGGACCTTGGCGCCTTCGCTGTGATATTTTTCAACGGGCAGGTATTTCCTGCCGAAAACTTTTGCGAACTCATCCCAGGCTTTCAGGATGACCTTTTTAGAATTATTAAGGGCTACTTCCTGCGCCCATTTTGTTTCCGTAAAGATAAACGGCGGAGCGAATTCGCCCATGGCCACCGGCCTGTCCGGATTGAGGGGCAGCGGGAACCTGATTTTAGGCAGGTATTTATCCACCGTCTCCTGGGTGGGGAAGATAATAGGCTCGATAACGTGTGTCAGTGTGAAGCCGTCCAGGTGGACCATCACCGGCAGCAGCACCTTCTGGTCCTCGGCGATGCGGAAGGCGATAATTGTATTATCGACGGCCTGCTGCCCGTTTTCGACGATAATTTGTATCCAGCCCGTATCCCTGACCGACATCATGTCGGAGTGGTCGGGCCAGATGCTTAATGGCGCCGATAAGGAGCGGTTGGCAACTGCCATAACAATGGGGAGTCGCATCGGCGGGGCGACGTAAACGACCTCATTCATAAGGGCCAGTCCCTGGCTGGCCGTAGCCGTGAATGTGCGTGCGCCGGCTGCCGCCGAGCCAAGACAGGCGCTCATGGCGGAGTGTTCCGATTCAACCGGTATATATTCGGCATCCAGTTCGCCGTTGGCTACCAGCTCGGCCAGGTGTTCCACGATATGGGTCTGGGGTGTAATAGGATAGGCAGCGACAACGTCGGGGTTCGCCAGCTTGACGGCATCGGCTAAGGCAATGGAGACCTCAACACCTACTCGCGTGACCATTATTCCACCTCCTCGACCATTGTGATAACCCTGGTCCAGCATTCTCTGGCACAGATGCCGCAGCCCTTGCAGTAGTACATGTCGGCTTCAAAATAGCCGTCCTTATTCTGCTCGATGCAGCCTTCCGGGCAGTACAGCGCGCACAATCCGCACTTGATGCATTTGGTGAAGTCATAGGTGGGGCGCTGCGAGCGCCAGGTGCCGCTTTCATACCGCCGGGCGCTGCCGGGCGCTTCGATGATGCAGCCGATTTCCAGGTCTTTCCAGGTTAATTCATTTTCGGATTTTGCCATTTATTGCTCCTCGAATGCCACTTGTTTAAAGGCTGTTTCCATGGCTTTGATATTACGTTCTCCCAGCCTGCCGAAACGTTTTTCCAGCGGTGCGTGTACCGATTTCTTATCGGTAACGCCTGTAATCCTGACCACCGCCCCTAACATTGATGTATTAACGATGGGCACTCCCAGTACCTCGCGGGCGATTTTGCTGGCGTTGACCGTGGCCACGGGGTATTTTATCTTGAATTCCTTCTGTATTTCTTTGGCCGTTTTCCGGGTGTTGACGATTACCCAGCCGCCTTTTTTCAGACCGGAGGTAACATTTACCTTTTCGAGTAAACCGGGGTCGAGAACGACAACGTAGTCGGGTTCGGTTATATCGGCCCGTATTCTCACCGGTTCGCGACTGTCTATCCTGTTGAATGCCTGCACGGGCGCGCCGCGTCTCTCTGGCCCGAAGCTCGGGAAGGCCTGGGCGAATTTACCCTCGCTGATAGCCGCCTGCGCCAGTATCTCGGTGGTAGTAACCGCGCCCTGCCCGCCTCGGCCGTGCCACCTGATTTCTATGAGACTTTTTTCTTTAGTCATATTTGCTCCGTATAACCAAAACTGCCCCTGGAGCGACTCGAACGCTCGCACCCAGCTCCGGAGGCTAGTGCTCTATCCAACTGAGCTACAGGGGCTAATCATTAAAATAATACTATAAATCGTCGGTTCATCGCAACTGTATAAAACGTACTAAACGTAACGCCAGAAAAGTAGACCGTTGCATAATCCAATGACTAAAATCGTTGGTATAGCCGCGTACTTGATAAAAGTCCCCCAGGTTATGGGGTAGCCTTCTTTTTCTGAAATGGCGACCGCTACCACATTGGCCGAAGCGCCGATGGGCGTGGCATTGCCGCCGATATCCGCCCCCAGCGCCAGCGACCATGCCATAGCCGGCAGGTTGATGCCGCTGGTTTTCGCCAGTGTGCTTATCACGGGCACCATCGCGGCCGCAAAAGGAATATTATCGACGAAAGATGATATGACGGCTGATATCCACAGTATCAGGGCGATAGCGATACCGGCGTTGCCGCTGGCAATATCGCCGATTAGCTCCGATACTTTAACCAGTACGCCGGAAACTTCCAGTCCGCCCACGCAGATAAACAAACCGGCGAAAAACAACAGGGTGCGCCA
>Ga0307422_1000674_pt1 | contig 18627 bp, 18 predicted proteins | sample SalMarWE160290MG_FD_202153 | JGI IMG/M metagenome (GOLD analysis project Ga0307422, IMG submission 202153) | Salt marsh sediment microbial communities from the Plum Island Ecosystem LTER, Massachusetts, United States - WE1602-90 | ecosystem: Environmental > Aquatic > Marine > Intertidal zone >...
TGATTATTGGTATATGCTGGGTGAGACATATCGAAAACTTAATCAGTTTGAAAAATCTGCTGAATCCTATGATCGCGCAGTGGAGCTTGATCCAAACGATTATGAGTCATGGCTCTCACACGCCGACATATTTTTCATGGAAAATAAAGTATCTGAAGCAATTTCCCTCCTGAATAAAGCTTATGAATATAATATGGATATTTCTAGCATAAATTATAATCTTGCAGCCTATTATCTGTATGATAACCAGCCTCAATTAGCAGGCAAATATTTTGAAAAAGGACTTCTGATTAACTTCGATGAATATGGAGATATTTTCGATAGATTTCCTCTGGCATCGAATAATGAGATTTTTTCTCAATTAATTCGAAAACATAGAAAATTAAGTCAGTAACATATGAATTTTAAATTACCTTATATTCCCGATAGATCAAAAAAGCCCAGAAAAGAAGGACTTACTATGGTTATGGATAAAGGACTTAGCGTAAGAGAAACTGAAGACTTTATTGATACTTGTGCAGAAATTACTGATTTTGTAAAATTTGGCTTTGGTACATCGGCTATAACTACCCGGTTAGAGGAAAAATTAAAACTATATCGTGAAGCCAATATTCGTCCCTATTTCGGAGGTACTCTTTTTGAAGCTTTTGCAGTTCGTAAAATTGTAGATGAATATCGCAAACTCATTGATAAGTACAAACTTGATCTTGTTGAAGTTTCAGATGGTTCAATGAGCATGCCGCACGATGAAAAACTCGAATACATTCGTACCTTATCAAAACAAGCTACTGTAATCTCTGAGGTTGGCTCGAAACAGCGTGGCGTATTAATCCCTGCCAATGCATGGGTAGAGATGATGAAAACCGAACTTGAAGCAGGCTCTTTTAAAGTAATTGGCGAAGCGAGGGAAAGCGGTACAATAGGAATTTTTAATAGCGATGGTTCACCAAACGAAAACCTGATTAACACAATATCTTTAAATATTAAACCTTCAGATATTATTTGGGAAGCTCCTGAAGGCAAACAGCAGGTATGGTTTATAAAACTATTCGGATCGGAAGTTAACCTGGGAAATATAGCTCCTAATATTGTTATACCTCTCGAATGCTTGCGGTTAGGCCTTAGAGGCGATACTTTTTTCGATTTTCTGCCCAAAGAAGATAAGACACGCTAACAACCTACTTACGATTATTTGACTAATCTCGATTTTCAGATTTAGTTTTCTTTTATTCTCTGTTCAGTAATCATTTATTAGTATTAGAACATAAATGAAGGTATAGCTATTTTTAGCAAAAGCTGTAATGCGTAAATACAACTATAGTAAGAAATGCTAACTTAGCGGCGAATTTAAACGCAGGAGGAGTGAAAAGAATCAGACATTATTTATTACTTATTTTAAAGGGGGTTGGCATGGGTGCTGCCAATGTAATACCAGGAGTATCGGGAGGTACTTTGGCACTTATTACTGGTATTTTTGAAGAGTTGATTGATTCGATAAAATCATTCGATCTTGAGTCGTTACGTTTGCTGTTAAGAGGAAAGTTACTGGAATTTGCAAAACATGTTAATCTTTATTTCCTTCTGGCGGTTTTTGCAGGAGTTGCAACAAGTATCCTTTCGTTAGCCAAGATTCTCGAATATCTTTTTATTAATTACCCGGTTTATATATGGGCCTACTTTTTTGGTCTCATTCTGGCCTCGATATATTTTGTGGGTCGGACAATAACCAGATGGAAACTTTCAGTTGTTATAACCTTTCTGATTGGAACGGTTATTGCCCTGATTATTTCATTTCTTAAACCGGCAGCAGAAAATGATGGATTTGTTTATCTGATTGTATGCGGTGTGGTAGCTATTTGCAGCATGATACTTCCGGGATTGTCAGGTTCATTTGTACTTATCCTTTTAGGTAACTATCATCTAGTAGTTATTGAAGCGGTGAATGAATTGAGGATTGACATTTTTATTCCTGTATTATTAGGCACTGTTGCCGGACTTATCGCTTTTTCACATCTCTTATCCTGGATCTATAAAAAGTTCAGGAACGAGACAATTGCAACTCTTACAGGTTTTATTTCAGGATCATTAATAATTCTCTGGCCATGGAAAAATTCCTTTGATAAAAATGGGATTGAAATTATGATAAACTCTTTTGGAGCATTTATCGATAAGCAGGGTAAAATACTGAGTGATATTAAAGTTTATAGCTATGAACATGTATTGCCTGACAAAATAAATTCAGTGGTTATTTGGGCCGTCATTTATATTTTTGCCGGAATAATTTCGATATGGTTATTGGAAAAATATGCCGGAGAAAAAAATACTTCTGACAAAGTATGAGAAAATTCGGTTTGATAGGATTTCCATTGGAACATAGTTTCTCAAAAAACTATTTTACAAAGAAGTTTGAATCGGAGAAATTATTCGATTGTGTTTACCATAATTATCCTATCGAAAACATTCATCAGGTCCAAAAAATAATCAGCGATAATTCAGAGCTAATAGGTTTAAATGTCACTATTCCATACAAACAGAAGGTAATAGAATTTCTGGATACTATTGATAATGAAGCGTCTGAAGTAGGAGCTGTTAATACTATAAAAATAGTAAGAGAACAAAAAGGTTTCCATCTTAAGGGATTCAATACTGATATTCATGGATTTGAAAAACCTCTTTTGGAAAATCTTAAACCTATACACAGATCGGCTCTCATACTGGGAACAGGAGGCGCTTCAAAGGCTGTTGCCTATATTCTTCAGAAACATGGTATTATATATCATTATGTATCGCGTACACCTAAAGATGATACTATTTATTCATACAATGATTTAACTTCCGGTCTTATCAGAGAACACAAGCTTATCATTAATACCTCTCCATTGGGCATGTATCCTGATATTACAAAATGTCCCGCTATTCCTTATGAAGCCATTGGACCTGATCATATAATGTATGATTTAATATATAATCCGGAAAAGACATTATTTCTAGATAATGGAGAACAAAAAAAGGCAACCGTAATCAATGGATTGCCTATGTTGTATATTCAGGCCGAAAAGTCATGGGAAGTTTGGAACAGCTAATATCTTAATAAACCTGGTAGGCCATTTCGTTCAGTTTCGAACTGAGTTTAATGTTATATTTTTGAGCATTATTGGGGCTCAATTCAAATTTTAATCTATCTCCAATCACTACAAAATTGATAGCAGATCCTTGTTGAATAGCTGCATTTTTTTCTGTAATAATCAATGTGCTTTTATTTGTTACCTGTGTTACAATATTAGACATATACTTTGTCTCTGAGAACGGAACAAACAATATATGGCATGTTGATATCTCAGCAGGTGAACCATAACTTTTAACAGAAATCGGCTGACTGCCAACCTGTTTACCGGAAGTAAAGGTTCTTAGCTGCTCTGTAATGGGAGTTTTTCCAAGAACTCCAATCACAAAGGGACCTGTTTTATAATTTGCCGGCCATTCAATAAGGCGAGAAAAATTATATATAAACAATGCTTCAGCTCGTGCAATGTCGGTTTGGGCGAATGAAAGGATTGGCAGAATGCATAATGATAAAATCACCCCAATTTTTCTCATCGTTTCTAGTTTTTCATGATTTAACGGTTAAAATACTCAATTGTTTCTATTTTTCTTTAAAAAGATATAAACATGAAAACTCTACAAGGGCTACGGATATTCGATTAGGTGCAAAAAGAGGCCTTTCGCAGGTGCTGATTCTCCGGCACGGGAACGGTCTTTTGACTTGATGATTTCTTCTAACTCATTGGCTGTAATTTTTTTACGACCCAGTAATACTAAAGTCCCAACAATAGCTCTTACCATATTGCGCAAGAACCGGTCAGCTTTAATAGTGAAAATCAGCTTGTTTTCCTCTTTTGACCAACCGGCCGATTCTATATGGCAAAGATTAGTTTTGTTATCGGAGTGAAGTTTACTAAAAGATGTAAAATCATCATAGTTCATGAGCAATTGGGAACCTTTTTGCATCAATCCTGTATCCAGTTTTTGAAAAATTGACCAGGAGTAATCATTCCAAAATACATCTTTATGTGTGGAAATATAATATTTATAGGTACGTGATGAAGCATCGAACCGGGCATGAGCGGTAGAGGCAACCGGAAATATGCGCTGAATAAAAATATCATCGGGAAGAAATAAGTTCAGCTTGCGGGTCAGCGATGTCAGATTTTTCGATATATCTTCCGGGAGATCGAAATGGGCCATAAAATGCCTGGCATGTACTCCTGTGTCTGTTCTTCCGGCGCCCAGTGTTTCAACGGGTTGCTTTAATAGAATACTCATTTTTTCGTTAATCTCGGCCTGTACAGTGGGGGCATTCGGTTGGATTTGCCAACCATGAAAATTCTTACCATTATATTGTAATTTTATAAAATAGCGAAAATGCATTGTTTTACTTTTTATGTTGAAGATATTGTATTTTATAAATCACCTCCAAACAATTTTTTAATCCATCAATCAGAAATATATTTTAATAAAACGAGGTTAACCGGGTACTTAACATTTTTTAACAAAAATTCGAGAATATAAGGCATTAATTTAATTTTTTTAAGAGACCCTATACTAGTGAGCGGTAGTAAAAATTACTACTTTCGAATTCGAATTTAAAAGGAATAAAAAAGATTGATTATGAATCGAGTGAGTATTAATATTCAGGAACTTAACGAGAAGATAAAACTGGAAAGCTCTTTTGTGGATCTTGTTAATTTGGAAATGGGGAAAGTTATTATCGGTCAGAAGCACTTAATCGATAGTCTGCTGATTGGATTATTGTCTGACGGTCATATTCTTCTGGAAGGAGTGCCCGGTCTGGCAAAGACATTGGCAATTAATACACTGGCTACAACCATTGATGCTAAATTCAGCAGGATACAGTTTACCCCCGATCTGCTGCCGGCCGATCTTATCGGAACGATGATATACAGTCAGAAGAAAGAAGAATTTATGGTAAAACATGGACCCGTATTTGCCAATTTCATTCTCGCCGATGAGATCAACAGGTCACCTGCAAAGGTACAGAGTGCTTTACTTGAAGCCATGCAGGAAAATCATGTAACAATTGGTAGTGAAACCTATTCACTTCCACGGCCCTTCCTGGTAATGGCTACGCAAAATCCTATTGAACAGGAAGGTACATACCCGCTGCCTGAGGCACAAATGGACCGTTTTATGTTAAAAGTTGTTCTGGACTACCCGAAGAAAGAAGAGGAATTGCTGATTGTAAGAGAAAATCTTCAGCCCGAATTTCCTACGGCCAATAAAATACTTAAACCTGATAACATAATGAAGGCCAGGGAAGTAGTAAAAGAAGTATACATGGATGAAAAAATTGAAAATTATATACTCGATATCGTTTTTGCTACGCGATATCCCGAAAAATATAATTTGGCAAGGTTTTCGTCAATGATAAATTATGGTAGTTCTCCGCGTGCCAGTATTAATTTGGGTAAAGCCGCCAAAGCTTTTGCTTTTATTAAGCGAAGAGGCTATATAATACCTGAGGATGTAAGGGCAGTATGCCATGATGTAATGCGACATCGTATTGGACTTACCTACGAGGCCGAAGCAGAAAATATTACATCGGAAGAAATAATTACAGAAATACTCAACACGGTTGAAGTACCTTAAAAATGCATTTATGAATCTTTTCTTCAAATATGGACTGGCATTGATATTTTTTCTGAGTATACATTTATTTTCTTATTCTCAAAACTATATGGGTATGCACAAGGATCAGATAATCCAGACCATGAAGGAAACACAGAATAATTGCAAACTGAATACAGATGCAGTCAATACACATTACAAATACCTGAAATATGAAGATAGGATTAGTGAGATAACAATACTGTATTTTCTTAACGAGGATGATAAATGCGCTCTTATCAGAAAAATGTGTGATTATTCAAATATTAACGATGTACTGGCTGAGTTAAATACTACTTACAAATCGACCGGAAAAGATACATGGGAATATACGGATGGCGGAAAAACATACAACATAATCCTTTCGGAAGAAGATTGGTTTTTTACAGTAACGACCCGGGTAAAAGAAGAAAAGTAAATAATGGAGACTACTGAATTATTAAAACGGGTAAGGAGAATTGAGATAAAGACCAGGGGCCTTACACAACAGATATTTGCAGGTGAGTATCATAGTGCTTTTAAAGGTAGAGGAATGGCATTCAGTGAAGTGCGTGAATACCAGTATGGTGATGATATCCGGAATATTGATTGGAATGTTACGGCCCGTTTTAATCATCCTTATGTAAAAACATATGAGGAAGAAAGGGAGCTTACTGTCATGCTTCTTATCGATGTAAGTAGTTCACGAGAATTTGCAAGCCATGTTCGTCTGAAAAAGAACTTGATTACGGAGATATCTGCTGTTCTTGCATTTTCAGCTATTTCTAATAACGATAAAATAGGGGCCATACTTTTCAGTGATCAAACTGAAAAATTTATTCCTCCGAAAAAAGGAGTTCAACACATTCTGAGAATAATCAGGGAGTTGATATATTTCGAACCACAGAACCCGGGCACCAATATAAGCGGAGCTTTGGAATACCTGATTAATGCTATTAAAAAAAGAAGTACAGCCTTTCTTATCTCCGATTTTATCGACAATGGATATGATGATGCTTTGAAAATTGGGAGTAGGAAGCACGATATAATTGCCCTTAGGGTATATGATCAACGCGAAACTGAGCTGCCGGATGTGGGCATGATATCGATGAAGGATGCTGAGACTGGAAAACAGGTTTGGGTCGATTCATCGCTTCGGAGTGTTCGTGAACATTATACCCGGTATTGGCAGGAAAAAACATCCCGGATTCATGAAGTTTTGCAAAAGCTTGGGATCGATTATACAGATATCGCTACTCATGAAGATTATGTTAAACCTTTGATGCAATTATTCAAAAAAAGAGCCTGATAATATCAATTGTTGTGGAAAGAAGGATTTTTTTCAATATAGGCATTCTCATCTTATCAGGCGTAAATACCCTTTTTGCGCAGAAATTATTAGTTGAGACCAGCATAGATACTAATATCATTACTATCGGCGATCAGATAGGACTAAATTACACGCTAGAAAAAAAGAAAGATCTTGTTACGAAACTACCCTCTTTCTCTGATATCTTAACAAAAGGAGTGGAAATTATCGGAGAGTCAGTTATTGATTCTTTTCTTATAAAAGATGATTTGCTGAGAATAAACATTAACCTGACTATTACCTCTTTCGATACAGGTCTCTATTATCTACCCCCGCAATCCATAATATTCAACGATGAAGGTTTTTCCGATACCCTGTTATCAAGAGCAACGTATCTTATGGTTAAAGGGGTACCCATCGATACAACTTATACTGTCCGCGATATTAAGGGAGTCGAAAAAATGCCCCTAACACTTTTTGAAGGCATTCTCTATTCAGGTATTTTATTATTGATAGCAGCAATTGCATTTCTGATATTTTATTATCTGAAAAGAAGAAAGCAGGAGAAACCTTTCTTTAAGCCTTTGAAGCCGGAGGAACCTGCTTACATTACCGCTTTGCGCGAACTGGATAAACTTAAGGCACAGAAATTATGGCAGCAAAAACAGGTTAAAGAGTATTATACACGTATTACATTTATTATCCGATGGTACATTGAGAAACGCTTTTCATTGGCAGCTCTCGAACATACCTCTGATGAAGTTTTAATTCATATCAAGAAATTTGACATTGACGATATTAATTATTCAAATCTTGAAAGTCTGTTAAACCTGGCCGACCTTGTAAAATTTGCCAAAGGCGAACCTGATCCTGAAGAAAATATCCTACACCTCGACAATGCCTATGATTTTATAAAGAAAACCAAGGAAACAACTTCTGAAGTTGAAATACCGGATGTAAACGATAATTAATTGTGCTGAAGTATTATGAGTGAGATCGTATTTGCATATCCAAAGATGTTTTATCTGTTACTGCTGCTAATTCCACTGATTATCTGGTATTATTTCAGGCGGCATTCAGTTTCTTCAGTTCAGGTTAGTTCAACGGCATCAGTGGAAGGCCTGCCTGTTTCTCCGCGTCAGTACCTGAGACACCTGCTTTTTATCATACGATTGATGATTATTGCATTATTAATAGTAGTTCTGGCAAGGCCTCAGTCGTCAAATAGCTGGGAGAATGTGAGTACACAGGGAATTGATATAATTTTGGCAATGGATGTTTCCAGCAGCATGCTGGCTCAGGATTTAAAACCTGACAGACTCGAAGCTTCGAAGGATGTCGCTATCGAGTTCATTGCAGGACGCCCTAACGATAGGATTGGCCTTGTTGTTTTTAGTTCCGAGAGTTACACCCAATGTCCGTTGACAACTGATCATACGGTTTTAACAAATCTCTTTAAAGATGTCAAAAGCGGAATTATTGAAGATGGAACAGCCATTGGAGTTGGGTTGGCCACTTCTGTAAAGCGGCTAAAAGATAGTGAAGCGATTTCTAAAGTTATTATTCTTCTTACCGATGGAGTTAATAACCAGGGTGTTATTGATCCCATAACTGCTGCTGAATTGGCTAAAACGTTTAATATTCGGGTATATACTGTTGGGGTAGGAACGGAGGGTACGGCACCCTATCCGATGCAGGATATGTTTGGACGAAGGTATACTGCTTCAATGCCGGTCGAAATAGATGAAGAAACCCTTCAGCAAATTTCGGATATATCAAACGGTAAGTATTTCAGAGCCACCGATAACAATAAGCTGCGTCAGATATACTATGAGATTGACAAACTCGAGAAATCAAAGATCAATGTAAAGGAATTCAGCAGGAAAGAAGAAGAATATTTACCCTTCGCGCTGACAGCTCTGATATTGGTACTTGTTGAATTTCTGGTTCGCAAGATATTTTTACGTTCGGTCCCATAAAAATTATTGGAAGTATGTTCAGGTTTGCTAATAGTGCATATTTGTATTTGTTGTTTCTGATACCGCTGTTAATTGCGGTCTATATTTTATTGGTTCATTTACAGAGAAAGGCGACACTTAAGTTTGTGAATTCTGCTTTTTTCGAGTTGCTGATGCCACTGCGCTCACCGATAAGAAACCATGTAAAATTCATAATATTCCTATTTGTCTTGGCCTCACTTATAGTTGCCGTAGCCAGGCCACAATTTGGTTCAAAGCTGAAAGAGGTAAAACGTGAGGGGATTGAAATAATCATTGCACTCGATGTGTCGCGCAGTATGCTAGCCGAAGATATTAAACCGAACAGGCTGGAAAGAGCAAAACAAGCCATTATAGCATTAATTAATCGTATGCAGGATGATAAAATCGGTATGATTATTTTTGCCGGTGATGCCTACACACAATTACCCATTACTACCGATTATATTTCCGCAAAAATATTTCTATCAAACATCAATACAGAAATCGTATCCAAACAGGGTACTGCTATTGCTTCTGCAATTGATCTCGGCGCGAAATCGTTCACACAGGATACGGAAGCGAGTAAAGTAATTGTAGTGATATCTGATGGAGAAAACCACGAGGGAGATGCAGTTGAAGCAGCAAGATTGGCTGCTGAGAAAGGAATTAAAATCTATACTATAGGTATGGGCTCTCCAACTGGAGCACCTGTTCCTCTTTCACGCAGTGGGGGATTACAAACAGGATTTTTAAAGGATCGGCAGGGTGAAGTGGTTATTTCCCGCATGGATCCAACCATGTTAAGTAAAATAGCGGCTGCCGGTGATGGAGAATTTTTTGGTGCATCATCAGGAAATGTTGGATTAAATCAATTGTACAACGAACTAAATAGTCTCAATAAATCAGAAATTGAAACCAAGGTTTATTCCGACTACGACGATCAGTTTCATTACTTTATCCTATTTGCCATTTTTTTGTTGATTACTGATATTTTTATTTTAGAGAGAAAGAGTAGATATTTTAAGAATTTTACATTATTTAAGCATAAGTAAAATAATGAGAAAACTAATTGTATTAGTATTCATCGTGCCAACAATTTTACAGGCTCAAGAGGCCAGAAACGAAATAAGAAAGGGCAATAGTGAATATAGAGATGAGAATTTCAGCGAAGCTGAGTTGCATTACCGACATGCACTGGAGAAGGATCCTGAATCGTCGCGGGCAAACTATAATTTAGGAAACACACTTTATAAACAGCAGCAATACCAGCCTGCTATTACAAAATATGAAACATTGACAAATACTTCATCTGAAAAAGAAGATATGGCTAGGTATTACTATAATCTGGGGAATTCTTATTTTCAATCCCAGAAGTTACAGGAAAGTATTGAGGCTTATAAACAGAGTTTAAGGCTCAATCCGCAAGATGTAGATGCCAAACATAATCTATTTCTCGCTCAACAGCTTATGAATCAACAACAACAAAATCAGGACCAACAAAATCAGGATCAGCATAATAAGGACCAGCAAAATCAGGATCAACAGAATCAGGATGAACAAAATCAAGATCAACAGCAGCAGCAACGGCAGCCGCAACAGCAGAGCCAGCCGCAACAAATATCACAACAGGATGCTGAACGACTTCTCGAAGCTTTAGAGCAGGACGAGAAGGAAACTATGAAAAAAGTACAGGAACAAAAAATGAATGTCAGGAAAACACGGGTTGAAAAAGAGTGGTAAGTAACAGTATATTCGATCGATTATGAAACAACAGGTAATCAGGTATTTCTTTTCAGGTTGTATTTGCTTGCTGGGATTAATGTCTTTTTCCTTTGCTCAGGAAGTTTCCTTTACTGCTCAGGCACCGAAAGTCGTTAGGGCGGGAGAACAATTCCAGCTTCAATATACCCTTAATCAGAATATCGACGAGTTTATACCATCCAATTTTGGAGAATTCCGATACTTGAGCGGGCCAAGTACCGGTTCGAGTACATCAATCAGTATTGTTAATGGAAGAACGACACGTACATCAACCTATACTTTTACTTACTATTTACAGGCTCCATCTGAAGGAGGTACATTCACGCTGGAACCAGCTACTGCGACTTTCAAGAGAAAACAAATCCAATCCAATCCGCTTACAATTGAAGTAGTAGTTGCCGGAAGTAAACCTTCACAATCTACCGCTTCGGGAAAGCAAGGCACTACGCAGCAAGCTGCGGAGTCAACAAGCACAGGGGAAGATATTTTTATTCGCCTTGAATTGGATAAAAAAACGGCCTATGTAGGAGAACAAATTACCGCGTGGGTCAAATTATACACTCAGGTTAATATTTCCGGAATCGATCAACAGTTCAAAGGTCCCGAATTTGTTGGTTTTTATCAGCAAAATATTGAATTACCCCAACTTACTTCACTCGAACGTGAAAAGGTAGGTGACGATATTTATCATACAGGAGTAATACGAAAGATTATTCTGACACCACAAAAATCAGGCGAGATAATTATTCAACCTTTCGATTTACTGGTTGAGGTACAAAAACAAACCCGCCGCCGATCACAAACCATATTCGATGAATTTTTTAATTCGCCGTACGAAAGAGCTCGCTTGAATTTAAAAAGTAATCAGGTTAAGCTGAATATAAAACCTTTACCTTCCAATCAACCAGCCCATTTCAGTGGTGCCGTAGGAACCTTCCAGATTAACGGATCGGCCAATCTTACGGAAGTTTCAGCAAACGATGCGGTTACATTTAAGGTGAATGTTACCGGTAAGGGAAATATTAAGCTGATCGATAAGGTTTTGACTAATTTTCCTCCGACTTTCGATGTTTTCGATCCTGTTAAGAAAGTTCAGACTGATGCGAGTACTGATGGAAGAACAGGAAAGGTGACTTTTGAATATACGGCCATACCAAGACATGCGGGTAATTTTAGTATACCCCCCTTTTCGCTGGTTTACTTCGACCTGGCAACTAATTCTTATAAAACTATAAGTACACAATCGTTTGATATTGCTGTTTATAAGGGTGAAGGAGATAGCACTTCCATTGTGGCCAGCAATTTGTCGAAAGAAGAAATTGAATTGCTCGGAAGCGATATCCGGTATATTGAGACAAAAACCAATCTTATTGCCAGGGGAGATTTTCTTTTCGGATCGAAATGGTTTTATGGAATTTACATTATCAGTACATTGGCTGCTATAATCATTTTAATTGCTCGTCGAAGAAAAATTCAACGAAATGCCAATGTGGCTAAATTTCGCAACAGAAAAGCAGGGAAAGTAGTAACAAAGCGTTTGAGAAAGGCAAAAAAATTATTAAAAACCGATAATAAAAATGATTTCTTCGATGAAGTGGAACAGGCATTGTGGGGTTACCTGGCTGATAAATTCAATATTCCTTATTCAGAATTATCAAAAGATAAAGTGAATGAAGAATTCAATCGGTTGAAAATTTCGCAGGAGATATCAGATGATCTTTTTAGAATTCTGGACACCTGTCAATTCACGCGCTTCGCTCCTGGTGGTACAACAGAAAAAATATCGGATATATATTCCAAAGCAGCCAATATAATAAGTAAACTGGATCAAAATCTGTAGCCATGAAAAAGTGCTTACTTCTGGTAACTTTATTTTATGTTTTCAATAATTTATTACTTGGTGCAAGTTTCAATGTTGATTCAGCTTTCAATTCAGCCAATAAAGAATACATAAACGAGAATTATAATGAGGCAGTCAGGCAATATGAAGCCTTACTAGGCCAGGGATTTGAATCGACCGAATTGTACTACAACCTGGGTAATGCATATTTTAAACTCACAAATTATCCGAAATCCATTCTGAACTACGAAAGAGCACAATTACATGATCCACGCAATGATAATATTAAATTCAACCTGGCAAAAGCCCAGATTTATATTATTGATCAGATTGAGGAGATTCCTGAAATAATTATTACAAAATGGTTACGACTTGCAATTGCCTGGTTTTGGTCCGATACTTGGGCATTGATGAGTGTAGTTTCTTTTCTCATTTGTTTAGCGGGATTTTTACTTTATTTTCTGATTTTAAAAATAAGTTTTCGTCGGACAGGATTTTATATAGGAATACTATTTCTGATTTTGTCTGTCTTCACTTTTATTATGGCCTTTAAAGCCAGGTCGATACTCGTAAACAGCAGTGGCGCCATTGTAATGACTCCTACAGTAACTGTAAAAGGATCGCCCAGCCAGACCAGTACAGATTTATTTATTGTACATGAAGGGGCAAAAGTATTTATACTGGAAGAGCTTAACGAATGGTTTGAAATTAAATTGAGCGATGGCAAACAGGGTTGGCTTCTTAAATCTGACGTCGAACCCATTTGATTTTTCTATCTGGAGATATTAAAAGAAACTTTCATATTTTCTGAGATCCGATCGTGCATTAAGGCACATGACCGGAATATTGTAATTGTTTGAGATGTATTTTTGATCTTTTAATCCAAGCATTAGTTTGGCTACAGTAATGTTTTTACTGAGCATAATAATTATAAGTTCGGCCTTAATTTGATTGGCATATTCAACTACTTCATTTGGCTGGCTAAAATAACTTCTCCCTGTAACTATTTCATAATTAATATCCTTTCCTTCAAGAAATCTTTTTGCAAATTCAAGATTATTTCGAACATGATAATCATTGGCATGGGGTTTAAAAAGATAGATCTTCGAAGTATAATATTTGGAAAGGAAGCTTATCCATGATAGTTTTTCTTTATTTTCATACCTGAAGTCGATTGGAAAAACCACACGTCGTAGTGCTATTCGCTTAGGGGGAGCCTGAACTAAGTAAAATGGAATTTTTGAGCCGATCATAACTCTGATGGCTCTTGATCCCAAATATTTTTCTTTGCCGTGAGGCTTCTGAGTTTTCATCACAACAATAAGGGCATCAATAGTCACAGCAAAAGTTCTTATAACATCCGACACACGTCCGGGCCGGACTTTACACTCTATGTTAACTCCATATTTGTTAATAAATCCTTGGGCAGCTTCCTGAAGTTGTTTTAAAGTTTTTGATTCATTCTTCAGATTGTGAATAACATGCAGAAATACAATATTCGACTCAGTTATCGTTGCAATTTGTACCGCATGTTTAACAGCATGCTCAGAAAGTTCTGAAAAATCGTAGGGGACTAATATTTTTCTACGAGTTTGATCCATTTTAACCGAATTTACTACAATTAAAGTAATGATTTTTTATGATATTTCAGTAAATTAATTTAGAATGAAGTATTTTTCAATTTAATTTCAATAACAATGAACGCAGTTTGGCTTATCATAGTTACATTTTCCGGGTACATTCTTGCCTATTATACCTATGGAAGGTTTCTAGCCCGCAAAATCTTTAAGCTTTCCGATAACAATCGTATGCCCTCAGAGGAATTTAAAGATGGAGTCGACTATGTTCCGACGAAGAAAAATATTGTTTTCGGGCATCATTTTACAACAATCGCTGGCCTTGGACCCATCGTAGGACCGGCAATAGGAATAATCTGGGGATGGTTACCTGCGTTACTCTGGGTTTTTCTGGGATCGATTTTTATGGGTGCAGTGCATGATTTTTCGACCCTGATAATTTCGGCGCGCAACAAAGGTATGACAATAGGTGATCTTACGGGGGATATTATAGGTCCGGGAGCCAGATATGCCTTACAGCTTATTATGCAGTTATTGCTCTTTATAGTGCTTTCTGTTTTTGCTCTGATCGTTGCTACCTTATTTATTCTGTACCCTGAATCGGTGATCCCAATTTGGCTGCAAATTCCTATTGCGATGTGGCTGGGCCGTCAGATTGAAAAAGGGAAAAATGATTTTCTGTATTCCATTGTTGCCCTTATATTACTGTATGCCTCAATAATGCTTGGCATATACTTTCCGATTGATCTGGCTAAACTTTCATTTATCAGAGGTTTCGCAGCCTATGGGATAGATGTAAATAATCTGATAACTGTTATCTGGTGCTTGCTTCTTTTTATTTATGTTTTTTTTGCATCAACATTACCTGTACACCGCTTGTTACAACCCCGGGATTATATTAACTCGCATCAGTTGTTTGTAGCGCTGTCGCTGCTTGTTGTGGGAACTATTATTGCGCATCCGGTAATTACGGCACCAGCCATCAATTCAAGAGCATTTGCTCCTGAAAGTGATGTACCGAACATGATGCCAATTCTATTTATAATTATTGCATGTGGGGCTATTTCAGGTTTTCATTCCATTGCAAGCTCGGGTACTACAGTTAAACAGGTGAAAAAAGAAAAAGATACTTTATTTATAGGATATGGCGGCATGCTCACCGAAAGTTTTCTGGCTGTGTTGGTAATAGTAGCTGTTGCCGCTGGGCTTGGGCTAGGATTTGAACAGAATGGGATTAAATATACCGGAAGCGATGCCTTTTTCCATTATTATTCATCGTGGTCGGCCGCCAACAGCGGTATTGGTGCTAAACTTGCATCTTTTATCCAAGGAGGAGCCAACCTGTTCGAATATCTTGGTATTCCTCTTTATATTGGAAAAACCATGATAGCCGTTTTCATAGTAAGTTTTGCAAATACTACGCTCGACTCAGCTGCGAGGATACAACGTTTATCCTTACAGGAATTGTTCCGCTCGAAGAAATCGGAAAAGATTATCAGACCTTTTAATAATCGTTATATGGCAACGCTGGTCGTTGTTTTAATGGCTGCAATAATGACTTTTGTGAAACCCGGGGGGAGAGGTGCCATGATACTCTGGCCATTATTTGGCTCGTTAAATCAACTATTAGCTGCACTTGGTCTCGCTGTTGTGAGCGTATATCTTTATCAGAAGAAAAATAACTATCTGCTTGCTGCAATTCCCATGCTTTTTGTGTTGGGAATGACACTGTGGTCGATGTTTGAAAATCTGCAGGATTATATAAATACAGGAGAATACCTTCTTTCTTTTATTTCATTAATAACTCTGATCTTGGCACTTTGGTTGTTAATTGCAGGAATACGTTCGGTAATTAAAACAATTGTTAATAAGGTGTAGATTGAATATCTCCGATTAGAGTAATAGGCAATGATACAGGGAGGTACTATTATTCAATGTGTAATATCAAAATGCTTGAATCCTTTAACTGTATCCTCACTTTCTTTAATTTCCGATACATTTGCATAGGTCGGTCCCTTGTAGCACCAATCGATAAAATGCCTTAACTGTAGTTCAGTACCCTCAGCTTCAATGTAAACATTTCCGTCATATAAGTTTTTTACGTATCCCTTAATGCCAAGTGAATTAGCCATATTCCTACAGGCAAATCGAAATCCGATACCCTGAACCCTGCCTATAACAGTTATTTTCTTATGTATTTTACGAATATTGGGCATAAACTCAATAAAACTATATCGTACAACTTATTACACAAATGTAAAAATAGTATTGAAATCTTTTTTACCTGCATTAATTTATTAGTCTGAATAGAATAAACTGGAACTAAAAAATGCTGTTTATTTTAATTACTGGTAAAAAGTGAAGTCAGCCGGTAAAGTATTTGTTCACTAACTGCAACAATTCCTCTACTTCAATGGGTTTTGTTATGGTGTCGTTACAACCTGCAAGCAGACAATTTTCTCTGTCTTCTTCTGAGGAGAGTGCAGTTTGAGCGATAATGGGTATATTTTTATTAAACTTTTTTATTTCTTGTGTGGCTTTTAAACCATTCATCACCGGCATTTTAATATCCATCAATATAAGATCTATTTTATTAATCGATTTACAGAGTTCTATGGCTTGTTTACCATTTTTTGCATAAAGAGTCTGGGCACCTGTTTCCTGAAATACTGCTTCCAGAAATAGACCATTAACTTCTTCATCTTCCACAATTAAAATGACTCTATTCTTCCATTTGTAATGTTCTGCAATGACTTCATCATCTTCTATTGTATGATTTATTTGCACCGGAGGTATCTCATAAGGCAATGTAAATTCGAATATAAATCCTGAATCACTATTTGTTTCAAAATTAATTTTGCCTCCAAGCAGTTTTACAATCGATTTGGCAATATTTAGTCCCAGGGAAGATTCTTCATTATAACGGCTGCTTTCATCAATACTAAATTGACCAAAACGGTCGAAGATGTTTTTTAAATCTTCTTTTTCAATACCCTGACTTGTGTCTTTAACGAAAAATTCTATTTTATTTTCGGATGGATTTTTATAACCGAGTTCAATATATCCATCCAGTGTATATTTCAATGAATGATTCACCAGGTTGATAAAAACCTGATGCAATCTTCCTGCATCTATAAAGATTTCTATTCCTTCTTTAACGGGAAGCGATACTATTATTTTTACATGCTCTTTTCGAATTTCTGAACGAATATTTTCAATATCTCTGACTATTTCATTAATTAATAGATTGAGGTTAACAGGGGTTTTTGCGATTGTTAATGTTCCGCTTTCATATTTAGCAATTTCTGCAACATTATCGATAAGTTGCAAGAGGCTCTTACTTTGCTTTTTAATTACTTGAATGAATTCTCTCCTGCGTTCAGGTTCGGGATCGGTCATACTCAATAATTCGGCAAAACCTAGAATGGAGTTCATAGGTGTGCATATATTGTGCGATATATTAAGAAGAAATATAGTTTTGATTTTATCTGATTCTGTTGCTTTGTCAAGATTTCGCTGCAGGTCCTTCACCAGCTTATTTTCCTTAGTAATATCACGTATTACACAGGTAAGAATATCTTCATCATCGTTGTTTTTATCATAAATTCCATTCAGCTGAAAGAACTTAATTTCCCTGCTGTCTTTATTACGCTGAGTTAGTTTAAACTGACCACTTATTTTTTTTCCTATTGGTTTTGACTTAAAAATATCTTCAATAAATTGTTTATCGTCTGCATGAACTGATTCGATGAGTGCTCCCGGATTTATCTTCTGATTGGTTAAACAATTGGCAAATTGTGCTTTTAATGAGTCGTTAATAAATAAAGAATCAGTTGAAAAATTATATTGAAAATATCCCATTGAAAGCAAGTTGCTTAGCTGAATAAGAAAATTGATGTCATTTTCTCTGTCTTGCTTCTGCTTTTCTAATTGTTGGTTCAATACCTGAATCTGAGTACGGAGTTCCTTAAGTTTCAGATTATTTTTATTTATAATTGGCATAATAGATAGTCTATAACATCAATGAGAAATTGAAAAAATGAATCAAAGGGTTTAGCGGTTTTCTACTTCTATTGATTGTATAAAAGCCGTATAGGTAATTTCTTTTTCGACATGAGCCTGCGAAAGCAAAATAAGAACCGGCAATTCCTCTCCTGTTTTTTTCCTGATCCTGATCTCTTTTCGCTTGCCAATTATTTTATTATCACCCGGGCTTGTATATTTTATGAGAAATTCATCTTTATCGATGGTTTTTGAATTAAAAAGCAAACTGATATCCTGATTCAGGACTTCATCCTTAGTGAAGCCAAAAAGGTCGACAGCAGCTTTATTGTAAAAAATGATTTTATTATCGTATGAAGTGGTGATAATTACAACAAGAGCATCTTCGAGGGTCCTTTCATTTCTAAGTTTAATCTGTTCAATTTCTTTAAATTGCGTCTTCATTTCATTCTTAGCCTCTTTAAGCTTAAGGCTCAGTTCTTTTTCCGATTCACG
>Ga0307422_1000675_pt1 | contig 18592 bp, 8 predicted proteins | sample SalMarWE160290MG_FD_202153 | JGI IMG/M metagenome (GOLD analysis project Ga0307422, IMG submission 202153) | Salt marsh sediment microbial communities from the Plum Island Ecosystem LTER, Massachusetts, United States - WE1602-90 | ecosystem: Environmental > Aquatic > Marine > Intertidal zone >...
GCATCATTTTTTTCACTTGAGCAATATGACGATGCCTTAAAATACTATGAGTTTTGTCTGCCTCTGGAAAAAGCAGTAAATGATAATGAAGGGCTCGCAATGACAAATCTGAATATCGGAGAGGTTCTAAGGATGAAACAAGTATATGCCAAAGCGGAAAAACACCTCTTAAGAGCACATGCCATCAATAACGAAGTAAAAAGCAATTATTTACAATCGATGATATGCGATAACCTGGGACTGTTATATATGAGCCTGGGAAAAAAACAGAACGCTCTTTATTATTTTAATGAAGCAATCCGTATAAATAAAATTTTATCAGATCATGATGCGCTTTCAAATAACTACATGTGCCTGGGAGAGTTTTACCTGGAATCACGGAATATCAGCAAAGCAGAAAAATATTATCTGCAAGCCGTAAATATTTGTACCAGGGCAGGTTTTATAAGCCGCGCTTCCGAAGCAGCAAAGGCACTGAGCGAAATATACGTGTTGAAAAATAATTATAGTAGAGCATTGCACTATTACCAAATGTACAGTGATCTGCGGGACTCGGTTTTTAACATTGAAAGCAAACGACAAATAACGGAAATGAAGACCAAATACGAAACTGAAAAAAAAGAAAAAAAACTGGCACAGAAAGAAATTGAACTGACAAAAAGCAATGCAAAAATCAAAAAACAAAAAATTATTACTGCTTTCAGCCTGGGTGGAATTATTACAATATTGCTTTTTTCTTTATTCATATACCGGGAATACATACGAAAAAATGAAGCATATCGTAAGCTTGTCAGGAAAAATATAGAAGCCGTGAGATGTGATCAATACAACAAAAAAGTAATTGATGAAATAAACACGGAGGCTGTTGAAAAATATAAAAATTCGAATCTGTCGGATACTCAGAAAAATAACATCCTTAACAAGTTGCAAATTTTGTTAAAGGATAAAAGGATATATCAAAATCCGTCATTAAGTATTGACGAACTGGCAATAAAATTAAATACCAACAGAAGTTATTTATCCCAGATAATCAACGAATTCTACAATCAGAATTATTATACTTTTATTAATGAATTGAGAGTGAGGGAAGCTCGGCGAATTTTTGCAAATCCCGAATACAAAAAATTATCCATCGAAGGAATTGCAAGACAAGTGGGGTTTAATTCAAAATCCTCTTTTAACACTGCATTTAAAAAATTTACCGGGGTAACACCATCCTATTTCGCTAAAACAGTTCAGCACGAACAGATGATATTATCCTGACCTTTGAAAAAATCAATTGTTATTCCCTCTTAATTCTTTTCTTAAAAGATGTACGGATTGCTCAATCCGTACACATTGAATCCAACATCATAAAATGTTTTCCGTAATTTTAATTCGTTATCCACTTATCAGTTATTAATGGTAAGGTACTATGTGCTGATTCCCGGAAAAAAAACAATAAAAACAAACCTGACTATGAAAAAATTTTATTTCACATTCTTTTTGGTAGCTGTGATCAATGCAAACCAGATTTCCGCACAGCTTTTCGAAGAGCAAACGGATATTGAGCTCACAGGAATAAAATATGGTAGTATCGCATGGGGCGATTATAACAACGACGGTTACCTGGATATTCTCCTGACCGGCGATACCCAAACCGAATACATCACAAAGATTTATAAAAATAACGGTGATGGCACTTTCGCTGAACAAACGGGTATTGATCTTACGGGTGTTAAAAATGGACAGGCAGAATGGGGCGATTACGATAATGACGGATACATAGATATTCTGATGTTCGGAGAAACCGCTACAGGAGATATTACAAAGCTATATAAAAACAATGGCGATGAGACTTTCACTGAACAAACTTCTGTATTACTTCCAGCCGTATCGAAAGGCTGTGTTGCCTGGGGCGATTTTTACAACAATGGCTATCTGGATATCCTCATCACAGGAGAAACCGACACAGAAAGAATTGCCAAAGTATTCAAAAATAACAAGGATGGGAGTTTTACCGAACAAACGGGTATTGAACTTACCGGCGTTCGATACAGTGCAGTTGCTCTGGGCGATTATGACAACGACGGTGATATGGATATTTTAATTACCGGTTTTAATGCCGACAATACCAGAATTTCCAAAATCTATAAAAACACGGGAAAAGGTAATTTTTCGGAAGAAACAGGTATTGACCTTACAAATTTAGCTTACGCGACCGTGGTATGGGGAGACTATGATAATGACGGCTGCCTGGATATCCTTATGACCGGCCACGATGGTGGAGGAAGGATTACAAAATTATATAAAAACGATGGAGCAGGTGGATTTGTAGACCAATTGATTGATGATATACCGGGAGTGAGGGGCACAGTAACGTGGGGCGATTATGATAATGACGGGTATCCGGATATCCTGCTTTCAGGGGAATATTATGATGGCGGATGGCAAAATGCCAGCCGGATATATAAAAACAATGGCGACGGTACATTTACCGAACAAACCAGTATTGTCTTAGTGGACCTAGGTTATACGGCAAGAGCTGCCTGGGGCGATTATGACAACGACGGTAAACTCGATATAGTACTTGCGGGCCCCACCGAAACACAATATATTACAACAATTTATAAAAATCTCACACCTGCAGCGAATACGATTCCCGGGACCATTACGAATTTGCAGACTGCAATTGACACCAGCAATATTGTTTTTTCCTGGAATAAAGCAACGGATGCAGACCAAAATGACGGCTTGAACTACAATCTGTATTTATATGAAGAGGGACAGGCCGGATTTGTGCAATCTCCTCATGCGTTCACACAAACACATGAGCAAAACGGAAAACGTCTGATTGCAAAAATCGGAAACATTCAAGGTATCATTCATGAAGATAGTGTAAGTTATTTAATGAAAAATGTTTTTAATCCGGAAAAATCTTATTATTGGTCTGTTCAGGCTATTGATGCAGGATTGGCCGGCGGTGAATTTGCAGAAGAACAAGCCATTAAATTAACCTTTATTAAACAAACCGATATCGGTCTTGAAAAAGTTCACAATAGCAGTGTTGCATGGGGCGATTATAACAATGACGGCTATTTGGACATTTTGCTTACAGGTTATAATTCAGAAAAAAGGGCCTTTTCAGGGATTTATAAAAACAACGGGGACGGAACTTTTTCTATTCAGCCTGTTTCTGTCCACGATGTCTATTATGGCTGTTCAGCATGGGGGGATTATGACAATGACGGATACCTGGATTTTATTGTTACCGGCAGATATTATTTATTGGGAGACTATTATCCAACAGCTAAAATTTATAAAAATAACGGGGACGGAACTTTTTCTGTGCAAAACGATATTGATCTGCCTGGTGTATATGCGAGTAGCGTGGCCTGGGGCGATTACAACAACGATGGGTATTTGGATATCCTGTTTACAGGTTGGGACGTGAATAATAAATATGCAGCCATATATTCCAATAACGGCGATAATACATTTACAGAATTAGCCGGAACCGGATTCCCCGGTGTTTATTCAAGCTGTGTGGCATGGGGCGATTATAATAATGACGGATATGCAGATATATTCTTATCCGGCAGTATTTCCGGTTCAGAAGAAGTATCAACAATCTATAAAAACAACGGGGATAGCACCTTTACCGAACAAACCGATATCATATTACCCCAGGTATGTAATGGAGATGCAGCCTGGGGCGATTATGATAACGACGGCTATTTAGACCTTCTGCTTACAGGATACGGCCCCGGCAGGGTGTCTGCGATATTCAGAAACGATGGAGCAGGAAATTTCACGGAACAATCTCAAATTGATCTGATAGCAGTAAATAGCAGTGCTGTCGCCTGGGGCGATTATGATAACGACGGCTATCCGGATATCTTACTATCAGGCAGTATTTCAGGTTTGGAAAAGGTATCAATCATTTATAAAAATATGGGCGATGGTACGTTTACCCAACAATCCGGTATTGATTTAGCGGATGTAAACAATGGAAGTGTAAGCTGGGCTGACTATAATAACGATGGTAGATTGGACATCTTACTTACGGGTTTGGGAAATGAAAAGAAAGCTGCCATATATAAAAATAATACTTCCGATAGAAATACGATTCCTGACACCATTACCAATTTACAGTCAGTGGTTCACGAAAAAGATATTACTTTTTCCTGGGATAAAGCAAGCGATGAAGAACAAGCTGACGGCCTTTCATACAGGTTGTATGTATATGAAGAAGGTCAATCTGATTACATAACACCCCCGCATGCTCTACCGCAAACACATGCCCTCAACGGGAAACGGCTTATTGCAAAAATCGGGGATATTCAGGGAATGAAAAACGGTAACACGGTTAGTTATACATTAAGAAATGCATGCGACGCGTGCCGTTCGTATTACTGGTCAGTGCACGCCATTGATGCCGGGTTAGCCGGTGGAGCATTTTCTGAAGAGCAAATCGTCATCATGGATGATATAAACCCTGAAATTACATCATCACACAATACGCAGACCCTCATTGTAAATATGAATTGTGAAGCTATTTTACCCGACTATACAACCACTGTAATTGCATCGGATAATTGTGATGAAAATCCGGATATCACACAATCACCCCTGGCCGGATCTAATATTTCAGGTGATAACAATACCGTTGTTTTAAGCGTTACCGATGATGCGGGTAATCGTACTGAAATTACATTTGATGTGGAAGTTACGGATACCACGAAACCGGTAATAGCCTGTGCCGGGCCTGTAAATATTAATGCTGATCAAAATAATACCTACACGGTATCGGGAACGGAATTTGATCCTGTTGAGATCAGTGACAACTGCGAAATTGAAAGTATTGTAAATGATTACAATAACCAGGCTACACTAAAAAACGAAAAAATTCAGGCAGGAACATATAGTATTACGTGGACAGTTACCGACTATTCAGGAAACGCCCAACAATGTATTTCTGATATTATAGTAAATCCTTACACCACCAATACAGATATGACACAAAAAGATGATTTTTCAATCTATCCAAATCCCACAAGCGAAAAAGTAACTCTTGAATTTGCCGGTACTTATATAGAACAAATAAAAATTTTAAATTTAACCGGCAAAACAATACTACAAAAATCGGATTTACAAAATAACGAAATATTCGATCTTTCTGGTTATGAGGATGGGATTTATATTATGCGTATTTGGACAAATAATAAAATACACCATGTTAAATTGGTGAAAGAATGATTTGATCGAACTGCAGCTTACAATTTTTAAACAGTGTGAAATTTTATTTAAAATCAGGGCGTAAATATCTCACGATTCAAGTGGACTGTATCCGATCAATCCGGGTGTCAATTCGATTCAGACCAAATGAAAAACCACATTATCTGTAAAGTAGGCCTATTTTTACCGCTATAGCAGTAATTTTCTTTAATTCTATTATAAAATAGATGCTTTTAAGGATATTTCACCTCTATAGCGGTAAATATTAACAAAAAGAATTGTAGATATAAATGAATTACTTAAATATATACCACTATAATAGTAAAACCATGTCAGAACCTAACCTGTATTATTGACTTCGCCTAACTTAAGGTTCATAAAAATGAATGAGAATTATGTAATATGTTGAAAAACATTAAAATAACAAATAAAAACCGTGAAATATATTTTTCATTGATTTTTATGAATAATGCAGGATAGAATCAATCTGCAATGGAAATTCTTTTTATATGCTGTTTTTTATATCTGTAATAGTAACATTGTTGACTATTTTGTTTCAAACTGTTAAAGCATCAAGGATAAATTTATCAGAATGTATTAAAATAGGTGAATAATTATCAATCAATTCCATAATAGTGATTATTAATCACACATCTGTTTCAAGTTTAAATTAACATCATTTGTAAATAAAAAATGTTAATTTGTAAAAAACAGCTTAACAAAAACGATACGCCCCTGGAAGTGAACAGCCTCATATCTTAATATTGAAGTGGAAACATTTCTTGTACTTTATTGTTTGTCATATAATGAAACGAGCATGATATTTTTTAAGCATAAATATCAAAAAAGAATATGTTTAAAAAATATTATGCGAGAGCGAAGCGGTTACATTCGTTCTCAAATTTTTAATTATTTTTTTATCAAATAATTACAAAATTTTAAACGAATGAAAAAGTTTATCTCCATATTATTATCCTTTATGCTGTTGGCAAGCCACATGAGTTTGGCTGTTGGTACTCATTTTTGCGGTGGGGAAGCCATTGAGACAAAGATAATGTTGGGTGATGCACAATTGGATTGTGGCATGCCGGATATGGAGGAACCGTGTGAAGATTCTGAAAAATCCAATACACACGAGGTGCATTTTGAAAATGTTCCATGCTGCGAAAATGAATACCAAACCTTTCAGGTTACCGGTGAATTTGTAAAAAACGTAGCTCCGCAATCATTCAGTATTGACTTTGCATCAGGGTTTATTTATGCAAATCCGGATGTGGATTTATTTCCAAAGTCAACTCATCAGTTTAATGCTGAATACATTTCCCCGCCCCTTGAAAAAGACATTCAGGTGCTTTTTCAGGCATTCTTAATTTAATCTTATCATGAATTATTGATTCCATGCTACGACTGCTGGTAGTGTGGCTATTGACGCATTGCACCATCGCAATCAGTCATTATTCATTTTAAAATCATTCTGGTATGCTCAATAAAATCATCAAGTATTTTTTAGAGAATAAGCTGGTAACCATACTTATTCTCACAGGGTTGGTAGCATGGGGTATTGGTACCGCTCCTTTTGGCTGGCAAATAGGTGGTTTACCATCTGACCCGGTGCCTGTTGATGCCATACCGGACATTGGCGAAAACCAGCAAATTGTTTTTACGAAATGGCCGGGACGTTCGCCACAGGATATTGAAGACCAGATTTCATATCCGTTAACCACCTATCTTCTCGGTATTCCCGGGGTAAAATCTATCCGGAGCACATCGGTTTTCGGGTTCTCCAGCATCTTCATCATTTTCGAAGAGGATATAGAGTTTTACTGGTCGCGTTCCCGGATTCTTGAGAAACTGTCATCATTACCATCGGGATTACTCCCTGAAGGGGTTCAGCCTGCCCTTGGTCCCGATGCTACAGCCCTTGGGCAGGTGTACTGGTATACCATCGAGGGGCGTGATAATAATGGAAAGCCGACCGGTGGCTGGGATTTACACGAAATACGAACGGTGCAGGATTTCTACGTGAAATATGCCTTAAACGCTACGAAAGGTGTTTCGGAAGTGGCTTCTATCGGCGGCTTCGTACAGGAGTACCAGATTGATGTGAACCCTGACGCGTTGAAAGCTTACCATATTCCATTACACAAAGTCATGATGGCTGTGAAACAGTCAAACAAAGATGTCGGGGCTAAAACCATTGAAATTAACCAGGCTGAATACCTCGTCCGTGGATTGGGTTACATAAAAAAAGTAGAAGATATTGAGAAAGCAGTAGTTGCCGTACAGGACAATGTCCCGATCCGTATCCGGGATATTGGTGTGGTCTCCCTGGGACCGTCAACCCGCAGGGGTGCCCTTGACAAAGATGGCGCCGAAGTGGTTGGTGGCGTGGTCATAGCACGATATGGAGCAAACCCCATGCAGGTGATCAACAACGTGAAAGATAAGATCGATGAAATATCCCCCGGACTACCCAAAAAGACTCTGGAAGATGGTACCGAAAGCCAGCTTACCATTGTGCCCTTTTATGACCGGTCAGGCCTGATCCGGGAAACACTTGGTACCCTTGAGGAAGCACTTCTCCTTCAGATCATCATTACCATTCTGGTCATTATGGTCATGGTCATTAATCTCAGGGCTTCATTTTTGATATCCGGCCTGTTGCCCATATCAGTGCTTATGGTATTTATTGCCATGCGGTATTTTGGGGTTGATGCCAATATTGTGGCCCTCTCCGGGATTGCCATTGCCATTGGTACCATGGTTGACCTGGGTATTATCCTCTCGGAGAATGTCATTAAACACCTCAATGAGAACCCGCCGGGCCAGAAAATGATCACAACCATATACAACGGCGCAGCCGAGGTCTCTTCGGCCATCCTGACGGCTGTATCCACCACCATCGTTAGTTTTATACCGGTGTTCACCATGCAGCAGGCAGAGGGTAAACTGTTCGGGCCCCTTGCATTTACCAAAACATTTGCCCTTATCGCGGCATTGATCGTGTCCTTATTTATTTTACCTGCCCTGGCGCATTGGTTTTTCGGAGCAACCATTAAAAGGAAAGTGATCGTGAAATGGCTGAATATAGCATTGACACCACTCGGTATTCTTGCCTTGCTCTTCGGTTTTACCTGGGCAGGGACCATTCTTATCGCGTACGGGCTAGCAGCGATTGTTAAAGAAAAACTGAAACATACCGAAGTGGATAAAGAACCGGGGGTTGTGAATTACTTAAAACGGCTGGGATTGCGTGCACTTCAATATTCAGATCTTATCATTGCCCTGATAGCTGTGACATGGCTGCTGGCAAAATACTGGCTGCCCCTGGGGCCATCACGAAGTCTGTTGGTTAACTTTGTATTTGTAGGGTTATTGGTAACAACTATCCTGGGTTTCTTCCTGCTGTTGGAAAAATATTATAAACCGATACTCAACTGGACACTAAATTACAAAGCCAGGTTTTTAAGCATACCCGTATTTTTCTTTGTACTCGGACTAACCATCTGGATGGGTTTCAATAAGTTATTTGGATTTGTCAGCAAAGGTTTTGATGTTATTGGGGTTAATATACGTACCACCGGCGTATGGTCCGGTCTTTCCCATGCGTTTCCCGGAATGGGTAAGGAGTTTATGCCCTCGCTCGATGAAGGCAGCTTCCTGTTGATGCCCACCACCATGCCGCACTCAGGCGTGGAGTTAAACAGAAAAGTTATGGGGCAGATCGATATGCTGGTTACCGGTATACCGGAAGTGGAACTAACCGTGGGCAAGATGGGGCGGGTAGAATCAGCCCTGGATCCGGCCCCGGTATCCATGTTCGAAAATGTGATCAATTACAAACCGGAGTATGCACTTAATCAGAAAGGTCGCAGGCAAAAATTTAAAGTAGACAATGAAAACCACTTTATAACAGCCTCCGGGGATACCTTATCCAACCAGGAAGCCATTGAACTAGGCTTAATGGCTGATGATCTGATTCCGGATGATGATGGGCAGTATTTCCGGAATTGGCGGGAACATATCAATTCACCGGATGATATATGGGATGAGATTGTGGAAGTGACCAAAATACCTGGTCTTACATCGGCACCCAGGTTACAGCCCATCGAAACACGGCTTGTCATGCTTCAAACAGGTATGCGCGCCCCGATGGGGGTCAAAGTGTACGGGCCTGATCTAAAGACCATCCAGAATTTCGGGCTTAAATTGGAAGATATCCTGAAGGACGTCCCTTCAGTTAAAGCGGAGGCCGTTTTTGCCGACCGGATCGTGGGAAAACCATACATACATCTTAATATCAACCGCGATGAGATTTCCCGGCACGGGTTAAATATTGAAGATGTGCAGCAGGTTATTGAAACCGCCATTGGTGGTATGAAGATCACTTCCACGGTAGAAGGCCGGGAACGGTTCCCTGTGCGGGTACGCTATCCGCGTGAACTGCGAGATGATCCCGAATCATTGAGCAAAATACTCATTCCAACGCCAACAGGGGCCCAAATACCGCTTACCCAGGTGGTTGATTTTGAATATGTACGGGGCCCGCGGGCCATTAAAAGTGAAGAGACTTTCCTGGTGGGTTATGTGCTTTTTGATAAAAGGGACGGGCATTCCGAAATCACTGTTGTAAACAATGCCCGGGATGCTATCCAAAAAAGGATCGATTCGGGTGAATTGAATGTGCCGGCGGGCGTGAGCTTTAAATTCTCAGGTAATTATGAAAACCAGGTAAGGGCCGAAAAACGGCTTTCCATCATCGTGCCTGTAGTCATGGTCATTATATTTCTCATTCTATACATTCAGTTTAACTCGGTGAGTACATCATTGATGATATTTTCCGGTATTATCCTGGCCTTCAGTGGTGGATTCCTCTTATTATGGTTCTATGGCCAGGAATGGTTTATTAACTTTTCCTTATTTGGTGTCAACCTCAGGGAATTGTTCCAGATGCAGACGATAAATCTGAGTGTGGCAGTATGGGTAGGTTTCATCGCCCTCTTTGGTATTGCTACGGATAATGGCGTATTGCTGGGCACCTACCTGGACCAGAGCTTTGAAAGAAATAAACCCGATAGTTTGCAAAGCCTTAGAGCAGCGGTTGTAGAAGCCGGGCAGCGCAGAATTAAACCGGCAATTATGACCACGGCAACAACCATTATTGCATTGTTACCTGTACTGACCTCCACCGGTCGGGGTGCGGATATAATGGTTCCCATGGCTATACCTGCTTTCGGGGGTATGTTAGTAGCGGCCATTACCTATTTCCTGGTACCTGTACTGTATAGTTACAGGGAAGAAAAGAAGCTGAAAGCTAAAAGTTGAAAGCTAAAAGTTGGAAATTAAATGATAGAATTAGATAAGGAAATGATACATGAGTTAATAAACATAAAATACACAATACAATGATTAAATCATATAATGATTAGTCCATAGAAAAAAAAGAACTGGATAAAATCAGTATTATGTTAACCAAACCGGAATAATTATGAAAAATAAAATAAATATAACCTGTACCGTACAAAATGTTGTAGTCAGCAGCAATTGGAAGCGTTTGTCAACCTTTCAGCTTTCAGCTTTCAGCTTTGGACTCCGGACTTCGGTCTTCATTTCCCTCTTGGCTTTATTATTCTCCACTCCTGCCACCAATGCACAAACCCTGGACGACTATTTCCAGATTGCCGCCGAGAACAATCCGGGTTTGCAAGCGAAGTATAAAGCATATGAAGCGGCCATGCAAAAAATACCGCAGGTTAGCTCCTTACCCGATCCGACTTTCTCATTCGGTTATTTTATTTCGTCTGTTGAAACACGTGTAGGTCCCCAACGGGCACGGTTCTCACTCACACAAATGCTCCCCTGGTTCGGCACCCTTAAAGCACAGGGTGATGCTGCTGCATTGGGGGCGGAAGCCAAATTCCAGTCCTTCCTCGATGTACGGAATAAATTGTACTACCGGGTTGCAGCAGCCTATTACCCACTTTATGAACTAAAACGGTGGAAGCAGATCGAAGAGGAGAATGTGGATATTTTACAATCCTATAAAACGGTTGCCAATGCCAATTATCGGAGTGGCAAAGGCGATATGGTGGATGTATCGCGGGTGGATATTATGCTCAACGATGCCCAAAACAATTTGGATATTCTGAACGACAAAGAAAAACCGTTGATAACAGCTATGAATAAATTGCTCAACCGGGAAGCTGATGCTGTCATTACGGTTGGCGATACGCTGGTACCTGAAACCATACCGTACAATTACATGAAGGATTCATTACTGGCTGATCATCCTGCCCTGAATGAACTGGAGCTACATATCGAGGCCGGCCATGCGAGTGAGCGGGCTGCACGAAAGCAGGGCCTTCCTAAACTGGGCGTGGGACTTGATTACGTGTTAGTGGATGAACGCACGGATATGGATTTGCCGGAAAACGGAAAGGATGTCCTCATGCCTATGGTTTCCATCAGCATTCCCTTATTCCGGAAAAAGTACGATGCTGCTGTAAAAGAGGCGCAATTGCAACAGGAACGTTATGCCCTGCAAAAAGAAGAATACAGCAATACATTGGAGTCGGACTATGAAAAGGCCATGTTCGAACTTCGCAGACAAAAACAGATGATAACATTATATGATAAGCAAATTCGTGAATCAGAACAATCCCTGAACCTGCTTTATACAGGCTATAGCAATTCAGGAAATGACTTTGAAGAAGTACTGCGCATGCAGCAACAATTGCTTAAATATGAAAAAATGAAGGCTACGGCAGAAGTTCAATACCAGATTGCCCTTGCCAAACTCGATTATTTAACAGCAAAAACTTATTAAAATGATTACAGATAAAAAAACGATCATCATTGTTATTTCTGCATTGGTAGCAGGTTTAATCCTGGGTTGGTTGATCTTTGGAGGTTCCGGTAACGAATCTGATGAGAACCGGCATGATACGGAAATGGAAGAGGAAACCACCTGGACATGCTCCATGCATCCGCAAATTCGTCAGAACGAGCCGGGTGATTGTCCCATTTGCGGGATGGAACTGATACCTGTTGATGAAGATGAAAATGAAATGGACCCGAATGCCATTCGTATGTCAGAAACCGCTATGCAACTAGCCGGCGTGCATACAGCTGCGGTGGGTAAAACGAAACCCTTAAAATCAGTACGTCTGAATGGAAAGGTCAAAGCCGATGAGCGCCTGGTCCATTCCCAGTCTACGCACATTCCCGGCAGGATCGAAAAATTAATGGTGAATTACACAGGTGAATTTGTAAAAAAAGGTCAAACCATCGCCTACGTTTATTCGCCCGATTTGGAATCTGCCCAGGAAGAACTTCTTGAGGCCTATAAAATAAAAGCGGAACAGCCCCAAATGTTCAATGCGGCCAAAGAGAAATTAAAGAACTGGAAACTAACAGATAATCAAATTGCAAAGATACTGGAATCGGGAAAGATCAGGGAAGAATTTCAGATCCTGGCCGATGTTACCGGTTATGTAACAAAGAAAAATGTTAAGCTGGGCGATTATGTGAAACGAGGGCAAATGATCTATGAGATCACTGGCCTTTCTAAGGTATGGGTCCTTTTTGACGTATATGAGACGGATATACTCTGGATAAAAAAAGGGGATCAGGTAAACTTTACCGTTGCCTCATTGCCTGGTAAAACATTCAACAGTACTATTTCATATATCGATCCGATAATCAATCCCATGACCCGGGTGGCAAAAGCACGCGTTGAAATGAACAATAGCAACCATGTATTAAAGCCTGAAATGTTCGCTTCCGGAACCGTTGAAGCCAGCTTGCCGGATCATGATGATGCGGTTACCGTTCCCAAAACAGCTGTTATGTGGACCGGTAAACGCTCCGTGGTATATGTAAAGAACACAACCGGGAACGAAATAAGCTTTTTGATGCGTGAGGTAACATTAGGACCGGCCTTAGGGGACGGTTATATTATAGAAGATGGCTTGCAGGAAGGTGAAGAAATAGCCGTTTACGGTACATTCAGTATTGATGCTGCAGCCCAGTTAGCCGGGAAACCAAGTATGATGAGCCCCGAAGGTGGGCAGGTTATGACAGGACATGATCACGGGGGCACGGACATGGGAGGAAGTGCATCAAAGGAAGGGCCCGTGGAAGAATTAAAAGCAGAAGTGTCAAAATCTTTACCTGCTGACAATAAAGTCCGGGATGCCTTGCAACCTTTATATAAAGCATACCTGCAATGGAAAGATGCATTGGCGGGTGACAATTTAGAAGAAGCCCGAAAAAATGCTTCCGGCATGAAGTCTGCTTTGGATAAAATCGACATGGGCGTGTTTAAAGGCGATTCACATCAGGCATGGATGGATTACCAGGAAACACTGGACAAAAGCATGCAGCATGTTCAGCATTTCTCCGATATTGAGCAATTGCGAAAAGCCTTTCAAACAGTTTCTGCTACAATGGTTGAAATGACAAAATTATTCAATCCACTCGATGAAACCATTTACGTGCAGCACTGCCCCATGGCCGATAACAACAAAGGGGCCGATTGGCTGAGCACTGATAAAGAAATCAAAAACCCATACTTCGGAAGCTCGATGCTGACTTGCGGAGAGGTTACCAGGACAATCAAATAATTATTTATTATTCATAGGCCACGATACACCTATGCACAAAGCCAAAAATGGAGTATACAATGCACTTCCCGAATGCTGTAAATACGACCGTTCCGATAATAAAAAGGAAATAAAAGGTCACGACAATCATAAAAAATAATCAAAACAAAGGCTGTCTGAAATATGACAGCCTTTTCTCCATTTTTTAAAATGTGACAAATGCCTTTGGAAAAAAGGATTGTTAATACATCCGGTGAAGGATACAAAGCTGTAATAAGAACAAAACATTTTTTAAAGGAAAAGAAAAAATGTCAGCCGGAACAAAAAACCTAATAGAATTTTGCGCTCTTTTTTAAACAAATACAACATAGGAAATAAACATTAATACAGAATAACTGTTGGTTATTATTAAATAACATGACAAATAAAATACAAAAGCAGTATAACAGGATAGCCCATGTTTGCGATATCCTTGAATCACGGATGGAAAAGGGGTTTTCAAAATGGAGAGCCGACTTATTGAAAGACATGCCAGGAGTGAAATAGACAAAGAAGAGTTTGAAGATCGAAAAAAAGATCTTATGTAAAACCATGTAACAAACAATGCCGATCAATTAACAAACAATGCGGATGAGAAGAGAAGAGAAGATGTTTTAACCCTTTTTTTCAGTCTGCATTTTTTCATTATAAGCTTCTTTCTTTTAAGGAGCCTGAAAGGCACTCAGAATTAAGGCTACAATAAAATTATTATCATATGACTCATCCACACGACCAAGACCAGGGACATAATCATAGTTCTCATAACCACACGGAGCATCATACTGAGCATAAGCATGGCTCTCACGATCACACCTCTCACCACGCTATGATGATCAAGGATTTTAGAAAACGCTTCTGGATCTCCCTTGTAATTACGCTTCCCATTTTGGTATTATCACCAATGATACAAAGCTTATTTGGTTTTGAATTTACATTATTCAGGGATTTTGATCAATATATCCTTTTCGGCCTTTCCACTGTTGTTTTTTTCTACGGGGGTTGGCCTTTTTTAACAGGTCTGGCGGATGAATTAAAGAAAAAACAGCCCGGCATGATGACCCTGATTGCCGTAGCCATTAGCGTAGCATGGGGGTACAGCTCTGCCACCACTTTTGGCGTGGAAGGAAGCACTTTTTTCTGGGAGCTGGTCACCCTGATAGATATCATGCTGTTGGGTCACTGGATCGAAATGAAATCGGTGCTTGGGGCCTCCCGGTCACTACAGAAGCTGGTGGAAATGATGCCCTCCGAAGCCCATCTGTTAAAAGACGGGGAGACAGTGGACATCAAAGTCGACCAGATTGAGAAAGGCAACCGGGTGTTGGTATGGCCGGGTGAGAAGATACCGGTTGACGGGAAAATTGCAGATGGCGAAAGCCATGTAAACGAATCCATGGTCACCGGCGAGTCAAAACCTGTTAAGAAAGTCCAGGGCAACAAGGTGATCGGCGGAACTATCAACGGGAACGGTTCATTAACGGTCATCGTCAAACAAATAGGGGAAGATGCCTACTTGAGCAAAGTCATCAACATGGTACGCGATGCCCAGAGCAAGAAATCAAAAACACAGAACCTTGCTGACCGTATTGCTTTATGGCTGACCATCATAGCCCTCACTGTCGGTTTTGGAACACTGGCTACCTGGCTGGTGCTGGGCAAGCCTTTTGTTTTTGCCCTGGAACGCATGGCCACGGTTATGGTCATTACCTGCCCGCATGCCCTTGGACTTGCCGTGCCGCTGGTTGTTGCCATTTCTACCTCTATTTCTGCACAGCGCGGATTGCTCATCCGAAACCGCACAGCCTTTGAAAATTCACGTAAGATCACATTGCTGGCATTTGATAAAACAGGAACGCTTACCAAAGGGAATTTTGGCGTTACCCGTTACGGGTCACTGGACAAAAACCTGGATGATAAACAGGTATTGCGCCTCGCGGGAGCGTTGGAAAGCCAATCAGAACACCCCCTGGCCATCGGGATCATGGAAAAGATAAGGCAGGAACAGGTCGACCTGCCAGAGGTAAAAAACTTTAATGCCATAACCGGAAAAGGCATAGAAGGAAATGTGGAAAACAAAAGCGTACAGGTAGTTAGTCCGGGGCATGTGCGGGGAAAAAACATTGAGATCCCTGCCAAAGCCTATAAAAACGAACAGGAAACCGTTGTTTTTGTGATGGTAGAGGATAAACTGACAGGTTTTATCGCCATGGCCGATGAAATTCGCGAAGAGTCGTACAAGGCTGTAAAAACACTGAAAAACAACGGGCTGAAAGTTTATATGATGACCGGCGATAATGAAAAGGTGGCCAAAAGCGTCAGTGACGAGCTTGGTCTGGATGGTTATTTTGCGGGAATTCTTCCCGACCGGAAACTTGAGAAAGTAAAAGAATTTCAGCGAAATGGCGAGTTTGTGGCCATGACTGGCGACGGGATCAACGATGCCCCCGCCCTGGCTACTGCCGATGTTGGAATTGCCGTAGGATCGGGTACGGATATTGCCGCCGAAACGGCCGATATTATTCTGGTAAACAATAATCCCGGTGATATCGTTTCGCTTATTCTGTTCGGAAAAGCGACCTACAAAAAAATGATTCAAAACTTTATCTGGGCTACCGGGTACAACGTGGTAGCTATACCACTGGCGGCCGGTGTTCTGTTCACCGCGGGGATCCTCATTAGTCCGGCATTAGGCGCGGTCCTGATGAGTTTAAGTACCGTTATCGTGGCCATTAACGCCCAATTATTAAAACGAAAAATGAGATAATATTATTCTATTAAAATTATAAAAGCAGCGACAAAAATATGCAATCACCGGCCAATACTTGGGGAACAGATGCAAGATACGGTTTGGATTATAAGGTAATGTATTTTGAGGACTAACCAGAATTGATATAAACATATCTATTAAAAACCATGCATAATGACAGGGTAATTATTAAAGAATGTATTGTATGCGCTTCTTATTTCACAAGAATATATTTTATTTAAGTTATTAGTAATTAATTTGTTATTTGGTTTAATCAAAGTTGGTGGTAGTTGTTCACCTGTTATTTATTTTAAATGGTGTTCACGAGCTCTCCCGCTTACGCGGGATCGGTTGTTGCCTTACCAAATTTTTATATTTTTTAAGTGTTATTCACCATCTATTTATTTTTTATGGTGTTCATGAACTCACTTCGTTCGTTTCGGCGAACCCTCATCCCTAATAATAAACCCTAAGTAAATATTCATGTCCTGTTATTCACCCCATTATTTATTTTAATTGTGTTCATGAGCTCGCTTCGCTCGGTTGTCTTTATACTATTTAAATTAAACTCCTTGAGGATGAGGGTTTCAATTGTTTATCTACTATTTTATCAAATCTGCTATCCATACATACGCTGATATCTGTTGTAATAAATTTTCCATCATAGAACAAGCTGAAAATCGTTGCCGGTGTTGGTGCTGATTGTGTTTGTTCCATTGTCTCCAATTTTATAATTTCTAAAGGCAATTTTCGTTTTTCTGCTGTTTCTGTTAGTGAAGTCGTTACATGATACTCGGAATATGGGCAACGGTTTGAATAATAAACAACCAATCCATTCTTTTTCACGGTATCTTCTCTTACTACTGAATTTCTAAATTTCGGATTTTCAGCTTTGGGATTTATCTTTTTCACAAGCAAACTAAACCCTGATGGTAATTTTTCACAGGTCTCAAATCCTTGTTTTAATAACCATTTTGTGTCACTCATGAAATGGAATTTTTTTGTGCCGACAACAGTTACTAATCCATCTCTTCCCTGATTTTTAACATCTTCAATCGCCAGTCTCAGTAATTCTTTGCCATAACCTTTCCCTTTGTATTGTCCGGATACCCAAAAACAGTTTAATAATAAATAATTTGGTGCATCAATTGGAGCCCAGGCTTTTTCAGCCGGTCCATACTCAATAAACACTTTTGCCCTGGCATCGATTCTTCGAAAAACATATCCATTGTCAAATTCCTTTTTTAACCAGTCTTTTTTTGCTTGATAACTATCTTGGCATTTCTTATCAGAGAATGCACAACAAATATGTTCCTTGTCAATATTTTCAGGTGTAAGCTGTATTATTTTTTCCATCGTTTAATTATTTTTCCATCGTTCTTAACGCTTCATGCCACAAGTAAAAAGCCATGCCATGAATTTGTTAGGATGTCCATTTATATAATCAATAGATTTATTTATAGCTTTATTGTTTTCGTTATTTGTATCTGGTTTCATTCGTAAAACAATTTGAAACAATAGTATCTTAAGTTTCAATTTTTCAACTTATCCAATCCTGCTAATTTTATGCAGGATTGTCTTCTTAGCATATCATACAACGACAGTTTGTCTAAAAACTTATTTTAACCCTCAAAGCTTTTGAAATCCGGACCAATTTACGGACAACTGTTCAAATATAAAAATAATAAATTCAGGTTTTAAGACAGTCTGATGGCAAGCGGTATAGCCTGTAAGAATTTGTGGGCTTCTACATTATCACCCGTGACAAAAGTTTAAGCGGTGCAAAAACCTTCGAAAACAACCGGAATATAATTAAAAATGGTTGAGAAAAAATACCGTATCCCGTGAAAAGTCAATCCCGGTCGTGCAACCGGTTACTCACTCCGTTCGGCCCTGGGTCCGGTTACTCACTCCGTTCGGCCCTGGGTCCGGTTACTCACTCCGTTCGGCCCTGGGTCCGGTTACTCACTCCGTTCGGCCCTGGGTC
>Ga0307422_1000676_pt1 | contig 18560 bp, 15 predicted proteins | sample SalMarWE160290MG_FD_202153 | JGI IMG/M metagenome (GOLD analysis project Ga0307422, IMG submission 202153) | Salt marsh sediment microbial communities from the Plum Island Ecosystem LTER, Massachusetts, United States - WE1602-90 | ecosystem: Environmental > Aquatic > Marine > Intertidal zone >...
ACGGAAGTGCAAAGGATCGTTGCCTCCGACAGGGCTGAACATGACGAATTTGGTTGGTCTGTTAATATATCCGGAGATTTCGCTATTGTTGCTGCTCCTAACGAAGATGAAGACGCCGGAGGAGGGAATACCCTTAATAACGCCGGCTCGGCCTATGTCTTTGAGCGTGACGGCAGCGGAAACTGGACGGAAGTGCAAAAAATCGTAGCCTCCGATAGGGCTGAATATGACGAATTTGCATCTTCAGTAAGCATCTCGGGCAATTATGCCCTTGTTGGTGCTAATTTTGAAAAAGAAGACGCTGCAGGAGGGAATACACTTGATGAAGCCGGCTCGGCCTATATCTTTGAGCGTGACGACAGCGGAAACTGGAATGAAGTGCAAAAGATCGTGGCCCCCGACAGGGCTGAGTGGGATAACTTTGGTTTTTCAGTAAGCATCTCGGGCGACTATGCCATAGTGGGTGCTGTTGGTGAAGATGAAGACGCCGGAGGAGGGAATACACTTTATGGCGCCGGCTCGGCGTATATCTTTGAATCGTGCACGCCCGGAGGTGCTTCGGATCCGGATAATATTATTGAGAATGGCGATTTTGAGGACTGCATACTTTCGCCCTGGTCGCTTAACGTTTTCAGTGATGCTGGTGTAACGGCCAATGCCGTGCTGTTTGACGGGGAATGTATTATATCGGGTATAAGCCTTCCGGCAGATCCTCAAATGTGGGACATACAACTCAATCAGGAGTTTACCGCTTCACAATTAGACCGGCTTGAAACAGGTTCGGTATATACACTTTCCTTTAAAGCATCTGCTGAAACAAATAACAGGCCATGCCGCGTAGCTTTTCAGGAAAGTCAAGATCCCTGGCCGACATTACTGGATAAAAACATTGTGATAAATATTACGCCTGCAACCTATTCGTATGAATTTACCGCAACCACCATATACACTGCCATGACGCTTACGTTTCAACCGGGCGGGGAAACAGGATCGATAACATTAGATAATGTTAGTTTAAAAAAGAAGGCCGAAGAAAACCCAAATGCAATTGACGCGAGCAATAGTACCGGGATAAAAATATTCCCTAATCCAACAACTGACTATTTGAACATTTATGCAGAAGAGGGTTCAACGGTGAAATTTTACAATAATATGGGTATGCTGGTTATGGAGGAAAACATGCTGAACGGCCGGTTACGTATTAAAACAGGCGGTTTACCAAAAGGTGTTTATATGGTAAAAGTAAATACGGGGAATAAGGTTATTGTAACCAAAGTGATTATTCAAGATTAGCCATTTATCATAAAATATTGTTTTCATGTTGATTCATGAAAGTCCCACAGGTGTGGATTCTAACCCCAATCTCCCGCAAGAAGCGGGACAGGCTCTTAAAAAGAGGCTATAACAGATTCGGGTACATTGAAAATTTTGTATAAATCAAGTTCTAGCTGAATTGATGTTTCTCGTTGAAGCAGCCTGGTATGAGGATAATATGATATGTTTAAAATTGTCGGATGGTAAAGAAGTGCACTTTCCAGTCGATAAAAACCGTAAATTGCGCCAGGCAACAGATGAACAACGAGGTAACATGGAGCTGATTTGCAATGGAACAGGACTTCATTGGCCCGATCTTGATGAAGATTTATCCGTTATCGGTATTATGAAAGGAAAATTTGGAAATTAATGTACCTATGAGTTGATAAAGTCTCCAGGCTTCTTCCTCATATATGAGTTTTGTTTACCAGCCGATAAACTTATAATTATGGAGAGTGTGCAACCTCCGCTCAACAGGCTGTTTCATTCTGGCAGGAAGGTATGCTGCGGTATAGTTCATTTTTTTAAAAAAGGTATTAGTGGAATGAAGTGCTTGTTTTTAGGGTTTTATATCTTACTTTCCTCAGGTTAGATAATCTGAGGCTGTTTTGCCTGAAGCGGTTATTGAAAACGGTTATTCAACGATTTTTTCCTTAAACTCAATATAAATAAGCTCAACGTGATATTAGTTGTATTTTGTATCAAACACAATTTCAAGATTTTACAAATTCCTGATTTTATATCACACTAAGGGTTGTCTCCTGGTATTTAAGACATTTGAATATTTTACTATGTTTGTGGGTTGTCATCAACTTATAGCAGACTATGCCCAGTTTTGTCATTAACGAAAAGTGCGATGGCTGTAAAGCCCAGGATCGCACGGCCTGTCAGTACATTTGTCCGAATGACCTGATGGTGCTCGATATGGAGAAGAATAAAGCTTATAACCGTGCCGTGGATATGTGCTGGGAATGTTACAGTTGTGTGAAAATTTGCCCAACACAAGCCATTGAAATCCGTGGATATGCCGATTTTATGCCGTTAGGTGCGGTTGTGCAGCCTATGCGCAGTACCGATGCTATTATGTGGGCAATACGCTTTCGGAACAAGAATATCAAACGCTTTAAATTTCCTATTCGTACTACTCCTGAAGGAAGCATTGTCCCTGATGCCGGCTATTCTACGGGAACGGATGACTTAAAAAGTCCGCTTTTAAGAACCGAGCCGGAATCAATTGGAACAGACCTTTATAAAAAATAAATAATTAAGAATTAAGAATGAATAATTTATTCTTCCATTCATTTTTAATTTTTCATTATAAATTCTTAATTAAATGAATTATGAATCCCGAACAATTCGAAACCATAACAATAGAAACTGATCTTTTAATCCTTGGCGGAGGCATGGCGGCCTGCGGCGCGGCTTTCGAGGCGGCTCACTGGGCCAAGAAGCATAACATGAAAGTGACAGTAGTGGATAAGGCTGCCATGGAGCGTAGCGGAGCTGTGGCCATGGGACTTTCAGCTATTAACCTGTACCTGGGTTTGAAGAATGGCAAAAATACAGTCGAGGATTATATCAATTATGTAAAGACCGACCTGATGGGTATTGTACGCGATGATCTTGTTGCCAATATCGCGCGTCATGTTGATTCAACGGTACATCTGTTTGAAAAATGGGGTCTTCCTATCTGGAAAGATGAACAGGGTAATTATATAAACGAAGGCCGCTGGCAGATCATGATCCATGGCGAATCGTATAAAAATATTGTTTCAGAGGCTGCCAAGAATGCCCTGAAAGAACTGGGTGCAAACGGGCAGTATTTCGAGCGGATCTTTATTACCGAACCCATTATGGAAGGGGATCGTTGTGTTGGGGCAGCCGGGTTCAGCGTGCGTGAAAATAAATTTTACCTCTTCAAGGCAAAGGCCGTACTCGATGTTATGGGCGGAGCAGTACATATTTTTCGTCCGCGGTCGGTAGGTGAGGGGCTCGGACGTTCCTGGTATCCGCCTTTCAACTCGGGGGCAAGTGCTTATTTTACCTTAAAAGCAGGTGCCGAGATGACCTGTCAGGAAATACGGTTTGTACCTGTTCGCTTTAAAGATTCCTATGGTCCGGTAGGAGCGTGGTTCCTCTTATTTAAGGCAAAGGCTACCAATGCAAAAGGTGAGGATTATATGGCTACGAGGGCTGCCGAACTCGAAAAGTGGGCTCCCTATGGTACGGCAAAACCCACTCCGGCAAATCTCCGCAACTACCTGATGATGCTTGAAGTGGAGGCAGGAAACGGACCTATTTATATGCGTACCGATGAAGCTATTAAAGAGATTGTGGCCAATATCCCGGACGAAAAAGAAGGAAAACGGAAATTGAAAGAGCTGGAATCGGAAGCTTGGGAAGATTTTCTGGATATGACAGTAAGCCAGGCACTCAACTGGGCCTCGCATAATATAATGCCCGAAGAAACACCTTCGGAAATTGCAGCCTGCGAACCCTATTTTATCAGTTCACATTCCGGGGGTTCTGGTGCATGGATCAGCGGAGAGCAGGACCTTGCTCCAGACGATTATTTCTGGGGCTATGGAAATATGACTACTATCAAAGGTCTGTTTGCAGCGGGAGATGCTTCCGGTGCTTCATCCCATAAATTTTCATCCGGATCTTTCACTGAAGGCAGAATAGCTGCCAAATCGGCCCTGGCATTTTGTGCCGATCATCCGGATGTTATACCATTCTCTGATGATAAAATTGAAGAGTTGAAGAAAAAAATCTTACAGCCTCTGGCAATTTTCGACGAACATAAAGACTATGCAAACGATGAAGATGTCAATCCGAATTTCATCAAGCCCAAAATGTTTATGTTCCGCCTGCAAAAAATTATGGACGAATATGCCGGTGGTGCTTCGGTTGGTTTTAAAACATCGAAGGCATTACTTGAGAAAGGTTTGGAGTTTTTGCAATTTATGAAGGAAGATTCGGAAAAGCTGGCAGCTTCCAATCTCAACGAGCTGATGCGATGCTGGGAGAACATCCACCGTATGTGGCAGGCCGAATCGCATATCCGGACTGTGTTATTTCGTGAGGAGACCCGATGGCCGGGATATTATTTCCGGACTGATTTTCCAGAGATGAAACAGGATTGGAAATGTTTTGCCAACTGTCGTTGGAACCCTGAGAACGGTGAGTGGGAAACAATGAAACGGGAAATTCATGAACTGGCTTAAATAGAATGAATAATTAATAATTAAGAGTTAATAATTGTGGACTTGAAATGGCAAAGGATGAAAATATCATATTAACTAAGACCTATAATTTTGCATTAAAAATCATTAAGCTCTATAAAGAATTGATATATAATCAAAAAGAGTTTGATCTTTCCAGGCAATTACTCAGAAGTGCTACTTCTATAGGTTCAAATGCTGAAGAAGCTGCCGGCGCTCAATCAAGAAAAGATTTTATAGCAAAGTTTTCCATTGCATATAAAGAATCAAGGGAAACAAATTATTGGCTCCGATTATTAAGAGATTCACAAATTATTAAAAGTGATACGGCTAATAATCTTATTGTTGATTGTGAGGAAATACAAAAAATAATCACATCAATTCTCAAAACAACTAAAGCTTCCTAGTCAATGAGCGGACATCTGAAAATATCAATTCAACCAGTATTCATTATTAATTTTTCATTTTTAATTACCTATTTTAATGGTATTATTGGAAAATAAACCCATTCTTGTAATCGGGGCAGGTATTAGCGGAATTACATCAGCAGTGGAAATTGCCGAAGTTGGACGAGAAGTAATTCTGATCGAGAAAGAACCCTGGCTGGGTGGAAATGTGGTGAAGATGAATAATTACTTTCCGAAACTTTGTCCTCCGGCCTGCGGACTGGAAATTAATTTTCGAAGAATACGTCAAAATTCAAGGATAACAACTTATACTGCAACTGAAGCTATTGCTCTCAGCGGATCAAAGGGTCATTTTACGGTTACACTCCGGCAGGCACCTCAACTTGTAAAAAATAACTGTACTGCCTGTGGAAAATGCGTTGATGTTTGTCCGGTCGAAAGACCCGATGATTTCAACTATGGCTTTACCAATTCAAAAGCCATTTACTTACCTCACGACATGGCTTTTCCCATGAAATATTCGATTGATGATAATTACTGTACAAAATCGGAATGTGCTAAATGTGTTAATGTATGCGAATACAATGCCATCGATCTGCAGGCAACCGAAAAACAATTTAACGTGGAAGTTGAGTCAGTAATAGTTGCCACCGGTTGGAAAAATTACGATGCCGGAAGAATTGAAAATCTTAACTATAATAACTTCGATAATGTGATATCGAATATTGAATTCGAACGTTTAATTGCCCCAGGCGGAGTTGGAGAAGGTCAATTGGTAAGGCCTTCGGACAGAAAAATCCCTAAGGAAATTGTATTTGTGCAGTGTGCCGGATCGCGCGATGAAAATCACCTACCCTATTGTTCGGCAGTGTGTTGCTCTGCCTCCCTCAAACATGCCCTGACCATTCAGCAAAAGTATCCTGACAGTAAGATCAGGATATTCTATATCGACTTGCGGGTAACCGGGAGAAATGAGGATTTTTTAAATAAGGTGCAGGACAATAAGAATATTGAGTTAATCAAAGGAAAGGTGGCAAAGATAGAAGAGGTAAAAGAAACAAAAAATCTGGTAGTTGAAGCTGAAGATATTCTGGCAGGTAAAAAGGTAAGGATGGAAGCTGAATTGGTAGTTTTAGCAACAGGCATAGTTCCAAATATTCCTTTGTTTAATACTGAAAGGAATGAGGAAGGATTTTTATCAGCAGACCAGGGCAATGGTATTATATCTGTGGCCTGTTGTAAAAAGCCAATGGATGTATCCTCCTCGGTGAAGGATGCTACAGCAGCGGCACTGAAAGCTATTCAAAGTAAAAACTAACAGCGAGCGATTTGGAAAAGAAAACAGGAATATACATCTGCTCTGGCTGCGGGATTGGCAAATCACTTAAGCTGGAAAAGCTTAAACAGATTGCAGTTCAACCTTCTGTGAAGATTTGCAGGTTGCATGGTTCACTTTGTTCGGTCGATGGCTTTGAACAAATTAAAAATGACATTGACACAGAAAAGCTCGATAACATAGTTATTGCAGCCTGTTCACCCAGAGAAAAAACAGATATATTCAGTTTTCCGGATCATATTCTTATGGAGAGGCTTAACCTGCGCGAACATGTGGTTTGGGGTTTGGAGGCGGAAGACGACGACAGGCAGATGGCAGCGGAAGATTATCTGCGTATTGCACTCGCAAAGCTTAAAAATATTACAAACCCGGTTCCCTACATTTCGGACAACATCAGCAACACAATAGTAGTTGTGGGCGGGGGTATAACAGGAATAACGGCCGCCCTGGAAGGAGCTAAAGCAGGATATCCGGTTCACTTGGTCGAGAAGGAAGATTCACTGGGAGGTTGGTCTGCCAGCTTACATAAACAAATGCCTTCAGCTCCTCCGTATAATGAACTTATCGAACCAGTGATTCATGCTAAGCTTGCCGAAGCATTGGCAAATCCTGATATCACTATACACAAATCGACCCGCATAGAAAGCATTGCCGGACAACCCGGGAACTTTGAGGTTGTATTGCAGAACGGGCAAAGTGAAAAAATTGAGGCAGGTGCCATAGTAGCTGCCATGGGTTGGAAACCTTACGATGCAAATAAATTATCGCACCTGGGTTATGGAAAATCCGATAAGGTTTTAACCAATATTGAATTTGAGGAGAAGGTAAAAAGTCAATCCGATTTGCCTCAAAATATTCTGTTTATACAATGTGCCGGATCGCGCGATAAAAATCATCTGCCCTACTGTTCGACATATTGTTGCGGAACATCACTTAAGCAGGCCAGATATATCAGGGAGAAGAGCCCGGATTCTTCGGTATTTATAATTTATAAAGATATCCGAACACCCGGGATGTATGAGGGATTCTATAAGGAAGTACAGGCCGATGACCAGGTTTTTTTTACGAAAGGGGAAGTTACCGCTGTTGAGGATATAGAGAATAAAGTAAAAGTATCTGTGAAAGATACCTTATTGGGGGATGATATCATATTAACTGTGGATATGGTAGTGCTTGCTACGGGAATGACACCTGCCGGAACAACGGATCTTAATTTGAAATACAGGCTGGGGAAGGGACTTCCTGAATTGAAATACGATTTTTCTGATTCGCATTTTATTTGCTTTCCCTACGAATCGAGGCGTACAGGTATTTATGCAGCCGGTACAGTAAGGGCACCTATGGATATTGCATCCTGCATGGAAGATGCTTCAGGAGCCATGCTAAAAGCCATTCAGTGTATTGAATTCATGAAGAGGGGCGAAGCTGTTCATCCACGCTCTGGTGATAAATCGTACCCTGATTTGTATATGGATCGCTGTACCGATTGCAAACGCTGTACGGAGGAGTGCCCTTTTGGAATGTACGACGAAACGGAAAAGGGTACACCACTACCAAACTTCAATCGCTGCCGGCGCTGCGGCATTTGCATGGGTTCCTGCCCGGAGAGGGTGATCAATTTTGCTGACTATTCTATAAATAGTGTTTCAGCCATGATCAAGGCTGTAGTGATACCGGATGAATTTGAAGAAAAACCGCGGGTACTCGCATTTGTATGTGAAAATGATGCCTATCCTGCTTTTGATATGGCAGCACGGAGAGGTTTGAAATGGAGTCCCTATGTACGTATCATACCTGTACGTTGCCTGGGATCGATTAATAAAGTATGGATCTCCGATGCCCTTTCCTGTGGATATGATGGCATATTACAAATCGGGTGTAAGCCCGGCGATAATTATCAGTGTCACTTTATTCATGGCAGTGAGCTAACTAGAACACGGGGAGAAAATATCCAGGAAACTCTGCAATCAATGATGTTGGAGCCGGAGAGAATCCGGACTGAATTTGTGGAGATCACCGATTATCGAAAGATACCTGAGATTATTTCAGAATATATGGAAGAGATTGAGTTGATAGGGCCCAATCCATTCAAAGGAATGTGATGTGTAATGAAGAATTAAAAATGATGAGTGGTTTAAACATAGATTCTATCTATTACTAAAAATTTTTAATTATTAATTTTTCATTTTTAATTAGATATGATTGAGGTAGTCCCCGACATACAGTTCAAGAAACAACTTAAGCAATTAAGTAAAGCACCACTGAACGAATGTATGCAGTGTGGCACTTGTTCGGTAGTTTGTTCGCTTGCCCCCGATGAAAAACCCTTCCCTCGCAAGGAAATGATTTGGGCAGGATGGGGTATGAAACAAAAATTAATGGCTAATACCGATGTATGGTTGTGTCATCAGTGTGGCGACTGCAGCACCTATTGTCCGCGAGGTGTTAAACCTTCCGATGTATTGGCAGCTGTTCGTCAAATAGCATATATTTACTATGCACGGCCGCGTTTTATGGGCATCATGTTAAGCAAACCAGCCTGGTTGCCGGTTGCACTTCTTATTCCGGTTGTGATCATTTCTTTAATTCTGACCTTAGCAGGTACCTTTACTATTCCTGACGGCCCTGTAAATTATTCCCATTTTTTTCCGCATGCCTGGCTTAACGGTTCTTTTTCATTAATTACTTTTATAGCCTATGGATTGGCGTTTTCAGGATTGTTGAAATTCTGGAACGATCTGAAACGTTCGTACCCCGATACCAAACCGGATAGAGGATTTATACCCTCACTCTTCACGCTGCGAAAACAAATCTTCACTCATACTCATTTCGGAAACTGCTCAGCCAATAAATTACGAAGGTGGACCCACATGTTGGTTTTTTATGGATTTATTCTTTTACTGCTGGTTACTGCCTATGCAATTTATGCGGCAATTTCGCACAACTATCCGCTTACATTGACCAATCCTTTTAAATTACTGGGCAATATAGCGGCTATAATGCTTATTGCCGGACTTGGAATTATGATGGTAAACCGGTTGATAAATAAGGAAAAGACCAGTTCCGGTAATTATGCGGATTGGCTCTTCCTGATATCGATGTTCCTGCTTACTATTTCAGGTGTCGTGGTCGAGTTGGCACGTTTTCAAAACTGGACCTTAGCTTACCACTTGTACTTTTTTCATCTGGTGTGCGTTTGGTTTGTTATTATCTACTTGCCCTATACGAAATTCGGACATCTTCTTTATCGTTCAATTGCGATGAGCTTTGCCGAATCAATTGGCAGGAAAATTAACTCTTGATTTTTATTAGATGATCTTCGATTTACATGAGATTAAAAAAATAAGCGAAGAAAAGAAAAAGGAAAACCTTCGTTTTATTTCTTTCTTAAAAGGACAGAATTCTGCACGGATTGATATTTTAGTCCATGAACTGAATACATTCCATATATCGATTATTGATTGTACACAATGCGGCAATTGCTGTGTTTATCTTCGGCCCATCCTTGCGGAGAGTGATATAGATATACTTATAAAAACCCTGAATGTATCACGCGGAAAGTTTAAAAAAGCATATGTAATGACGGATGAAGAAGGTGATATGCTTTTTAAAAAATTACCCTGTGCATTTCTGAGAGGAAAGAAATGCAGCCTTTACGAGTCAAGACCTGAAGATTGCAGTTCCTATCCACATTTGTATAAAGATGATTTTACCAGTCGTTTGTATGGGATATTCGAAAACTATGCTATTTGTCCGATCGTATTTAATGTAGTTGAGGAATTAAAGAAAAAATTAGATTTCAGGTAGATTTTCTATTATATAGTAAGTACATCCATGTTCTGAATCGATGAGTCAATGGGAATAGTGTCGATATTTGCAGCTCCTTTTCTGGCCAGTTCATACCTTACCATAGCCAATGATTGCTTTTTATTCTCAACATCGACCTGTATACTGAATTCAGTAAAACTCTTCCCGACATTTTTGGTAGGTTCGTCGGCAAATAATTCATTATCACTCAGGTAATTTTCAATCTCGGCGATTTTATCGTTGGCAACATTGAACAGGATCATTACCTTATTTTCAGCATTTACTACTCCGTACAGGTTAAGTAAAAACATCCTGAGCAGTTCGGTTTTCTCCTTATTCTTTTTTAATGCAGGATTGATATAAATACCGGTCTCCGATTCAAGTATAGTTTCGGTAATAGTAAGTCCGTAATTCCGGATGGCGCTGCCGCTTTGTGTAATTTCCAGACCAATGTCGGCGCCACCGTTTTTAATCTTGGCTTCGGTTTTTCCCCAGGTTTCATAAATCAGAATGCCCTGCGAAATGCGTGAAGGGGTTTTGTATTTTTGTACTGAGAATTGAGAAAACTCATCGAAATGACCGATTTTCTTTAGAACACTCTGGATCCAGTTAAGTGCCAGATAGGGCATTTCAGTGACAACTGTAATAAGTTTTTTTGATTGGCACACTTGTTTGAGAAAGTCTTCCGTTGAGGTATAACTCTGCCTGTTTACAATTCCTACCAGTCGGACTCCACCTCGTTTTAATGAAAGCACCTTTTCAAGTTGTATTCCGGTTTTATATTCCAGTTGTAGTTCCAGGATACGTTCCTGAATCCAGTCATCGCCCGCTATAGCAACATCCAGTTCACCTATTCCCAGTTGCGAACCAAATTCCTGTGGACGGCCATCCCAACCGAAGAGATAGTTAATGGAACTAAATGCACTTGGTCCACCCGCTTCATATCCGCTGGTACGGAACCCGGCTCTTTCCAATAATTGAATAAGATTTCCACCACGATTGGGATTGGCCAATGAACCTGCCGGCATGCCTATGATAAGTTGTGTTTTGGACATTCGATTATTTATTTTTCAAAATTTGTTAGTTGAACTATTAGTTATTTCTCAATGAATATCAGTTTATTTCCTTCAATTTTCCGGTAGTAACATGATGTATGTGCATTTCCATCTTCCTTTTTTGCATGGCATGCCCCTTTACCAAAAGGAGTAACCAGGTAGAGCAGGGAGTTCTGTTCACAATTTATTCGTATTTCTTCAACCTTCAGCAGATCCCCGGAGGTCATACCTTTTTTCCACAGCTCATTCCTGCTGCGGCTCCAATAGGTTGCATAGCCGCTTCTCAATGTTTCTTCGAATGCCGGTTTATTAGCAAATGCAACGATTAAAACTTCTTTGGTACTAAAATCCTGCGTTACTACAGGAATTAATGTATTTCCATCCTCACCAAAATTGAGCATTAGCTCCTCGGTGTATTCTTTAGCCATGATATAATTTTTAATAGAAGATGCAAAGGTAATAGCTACCGATCAGAATTGAAAACTTTATTGTTTACGGAATACGATTAAAAATAACTAAACAGTTCAACAATTATAGAAAAGGATTATTCCTTATTTTTAGCAGTATGGAATTGTCGTTTGAATTATTTCGATATCAGCCAGATAAAGAAATTGTGACAAGTATTTTCAAAGAGGGATGAGTTTATACTTTTTCGATTGCCATAATGGGCTGGTTCTTTGAAACCGTATCGCCATTTTTAACAAGAATCTTTAAAACTTTCATTTTGAAGGGAGTTTTTATCTCATTAATAAGTTTCATGGCTTCAAGAATGAAAATAGTATCACCTTTATTGGCAATAGCTCCTTCTTCAACAAAAGGAGGTTTGTTTATTCCGGGTGCATGATAAAATGTACCGGCCATAACTGCATTGATATAATCATCGTAATCGGCAACCGCTTTTTCTACCTCCTTTTCAGCGGTTTTTTCCATTACCTTCTCATTTGTTGTTTCTGATTTTTTCTCCGCGTTTACGACAGACTTTTCCTGTTCACCAACCGATTTGGCAGTTTCGTTATTTGATGAACTATTATTCCCTTTCTTTAAAGCCAGATTGAAGTCGCCTTTTTTTATTACAAGTTCATGCAACTCCATATTCGAAGCTTTTTCTATCAGGTTACCCAGTTGTTCAAGATCATTAGGATGAAGCATGGGATCGACAGTTTGCGATTGAGCTGCTTCAACAAGATATTTCTTTTTAGTTTCAGGACCTGGTGTAAGTGCTTCCAGTTCGATATCAGCAGGAGTTTTTGGTCTTTTATCTTCGGGGAGGGCTCTCCATTTAAAGTACTCCATAGCTACCTCAGGGAAAATGCAATATGTCAGAATATCCTCTTCATTTGTGATTAGTTCCGGTTCACTGATATTATCAGTCGCATGAGGCAGTGTATCCTTTAGGTCATCGGCAGGACGATGATCGATTGGTTTTTCAATTCCGAGAATTTTCTTGATGAATTTTGGATCGATGGGAACGGGCGAGCGTCCATATAAGCCTTTAACATAGTTTTTTACTTCCTGGGGAACAATTTTATAGCGTTCGCCGGCAATAACATTCATTACAGCCTGGGTACCAACAATCTGACTTGTGGGTGTGACCAAAGGTGGATATCCCAGATCCTTTCTGACTCGAGTTACTTCTTCCAATGCTTCAGGAAGTTTTTCAATCGCATCCTGCTGTTCCAACTGCGAGCGGAAGTTTGAGATCATTCCTCCGGGGATCTGATGAATCAGAATTTCCGAATCGATAACGGGTTCAAATCCTCTACCTTTGATTCGTTTTGGAGTAAGATCGGCAAAATATTTATTAATTTTTCTTAAAGCTTCCAGATTGAGGTCTATTTCAAATTCAGTATCGCGGAATATTGCATCGATAGTTTCAACCGGAGGTTGCGATGAGAAACCTGCCAACGCAGTTATTGCGCAATCGATAGCTCCGGCTCCGGCCTTAACTCCTTCATAGTAAGTTAATGCAGCCATTCCACTTGTAGCATGACAGTGAATCTGAATAGGAATATCCAATTTGTTGATCAATGCTGATACTAATTCTTTCGATTTGGTCGGAGACAATAAGCCAGCCATATCTTTAATACATAGTGAATCGATACCGAGGTCCACTTGCTCCTTAGCATCGCCAACATATTTTTCGACGGTATGTACAGGACTAATGGTGTAAGATAGAGTACCCTGGGCATGCGCACCATATTTTTTTACAGCCCTGATTGCTGATTGTAAATTTCTTGAATCGTTCAGAGCATCAAATATTCTGAAAATATCTACCCCGTTTTCCTGTGCGGTTCCTACAAACCTGTCTACCAGATCGTCAGAGTAATTTTTATAACCAACAATATTCTGACCCCTCAGCAACATTTGCAGCGGAGTCTTAACTGCCTTTGCTTTAATCTGTCGTAATCTTTCCCATGGATTTTCGCGTAAAAACCTTAGACACACGTCGAAGGTAGCTCCTCCCCATACTTCAAGCGAATAATAGCCGACAGAGTCAATGGTTTTGATTATTCCAAGTATGTCATCCGTCCTCATTCGGGTTGCCCATAAGGATTGATGACCATCTCTTAATGTGGTATCAGTTATTCTTAGTTTGGTCTTTTTGTTCATGTGAATAGGGTAATAGAATCAGGATTTAAGTTTGATTTAGATCTACCAGGATTAAAACATAACAGAAAAATTAGGATTAACCAGTGGTTGAAAATCTTCCGATTTCGGAATATTTTTTAAATCTGGCCTCGATCAATTCGTTGGTACCTAATTCTTTCAGTGCTTTAATGTTTTTAATGATAGATTTTTTTACAGCATTTGCCGTTTGCTGGTAGTTTAAGTGTGCACCTTCACCAGGTTCTGTGATGATTTCATCAATCACATTCAGATCGAGTAGTGAACTTGCAGTGAGGTTTAAAGCTGCTGCCGCATCGGAAGCATATTTGGTGTCTCTCCAAAGAATTGAAGCGCATCCTTCAGGTGAGATAACTGAATATATTGCGTTTGATAGCATCAGGATTTTGTCTCCGACTCCTATTCCAAGGGCTCCGCCGCTTCCTCCTTCGCCTATAACAACTGAAATTATAGGCACTTCAACCGAAGCCATCTCTGTTAAATTTCTGGCGATTGCTTCAGCCTGTCCCCTTTCTTCAGCTTCAAGTCCTGGAAATGCTCCGGGAGTATCGATGAAAGTAACAATGGGAACATTAAATCGTTCCGCTAATTTCATTAATCTAAGTGCCTTTCTGTAGCCTTCGGGCCGGCCCATACCGAAATTTCTTTCGATATTATCGACAGTGTTTTTGCCTTTATTGTGACCAATCAGCATGATTTTATGGTCGACCAGTTCGGCAAAACCACCAATTATGGCCCGATCGTCCGAAAAATATCTATCACCCCGGAATTCAACAAAATTTTTAAAAATCAATTCAAGATAATCTTGTAAAACAGGTCGTTCAGGATGTCGGCTTAGTTGAACAATTTCCCAGGGAGATAAACCCAGATGAAGAGACCACATCAGATCTCTCAGCTTAGTCTCGTACTCACTAATCTCAGAGCTCAAACTAACTTTACCATTTTCGTTACGCTCTTTGAGTTCTTCAATTTTTTCTTTGATTTCAAGGATTGATTTTTCTGGTTCCATAGTTTATAATCTATAATTAATAATAAGATTTATATATAATAGATTATGAATTAAGAGAGGGCCAAAATATATGATGCAAATATATATATATTTTCCTTTTTACTTCTTCCGACTTATAAGCTTCATGCTTCATATGCTTTTACTCTCTGATTTTGTGATATTTATTGATTATAAAAACCAAGAACATTGCTTATATAATTTTTCAGATCCTTCCGGTTCACTATTGCATCAATAAACCCGTGATCGCGCAGATATTCTGAAGTCTGAAAACCATCGGGTAATTTTTCCCCGATTGTTTGTTCAATGACCCGTCGTCCGGCAAAGGCTATCAATGCACCCGGTTCGGATATATTTATATCTCCCATCATGGCAAAGCTGGCCGAAACTCCGCCGGTTGTTGGGTTAGTTAAGACGGAGATATAAGGAATCTTCTTTTTATTCAATCGTGAAATACCGGCACAGGTTTTAGCCATTTGCATCAAAGAAAGAGTTCCCTCCTGCATTCGTGCACCACCCGATGATGAAAAAATTATATAGGGTAAATTATGATCGTAGGCATAATTTGAAGCCTGAAGAATTTTTTCGCCGGTACTACTTCCTAAACTACCCCCAAGAAACCTGAAATCCATGACCGCTAATACGACATGGATGTCATTTATGTTACCATGACCTGTAATAACTGACTCTGAAATACCGGTTTTCTTTGTTGTAGCCTTAATATTATCCTTATAACTACCTTTTAAATCGATAAAATTTAAAGAATCGACAGGAACAATATTTGAGAAGAGTTCTTTGAAAGTATCCGCATCAATAATCTGCTCAATTCTTTCATGAGAAGTCAGACTTCCATGATAATTGCATTTTGGACAGACGTTCATACTTTTTGCCCATTCTGTAATGTAAATGTGTGAATCACATTCCTTACACTTAATCCAAAGATCCTTTTTGTTAGCTATTTTTTTTGTAGTAGTACTATTAAACCAAGTCATCTCTTTGTTCTCCAATGATTTATGTTAAAATACACTATAAAAAAAATATGAACCCGTTCATCAAAGTTCACTTATTGAAAAGATTTGAGCCGCGAAAAATAGCTATTTTTAATATATAACACAAAATTATTTGAGAATTAACTCTTTAAATTAATTGGAAATAGCGCAAAGTAATTAGGATACAATAAGTTACAAATATCAATCTAACGTTTTATCTATACATAAATGATATTAAATGTTCAGATAAACAATGAATTAACCTCATAGTTCTGGTCAATATTACCATATCAGTTTAATTATATCTGCCTTATTCTGAAATCTTTATGTTCTTCATGCTATTATAACTGTTTTAACGAATTTGTATGTCATTATGGAAAAAACTTTATTTAAACTGTTCACAAATTGAATTCAAAGTATCAAAATCACTTTTTAGTCCCAGCAATTGTGTAAGCTTGAATTTCTATCAGGATACAGCTTTATAGCATAACTTAGGCGATAAGCATTTTCCAGCGTCCGATATTTAATCGATCTCTCTTTCCTCTACCCTGTGTCAATAATGATAATGTTGTTAATTATTTATTCCTGATGCAGAAATATTTATCCTGTATATATTACCCATACCATTCAATATCAGGTCTGCCAAAGGAAGTAAATATAAGTACACGTTCATTGGGCGAAACATAGGCATTAAACTCCCAGCGAATAGAATTCACAGCTGTATCGAGCCGCAGAGGTTGTGAATAGCACCCGTCGGTATATTTGCTCATATAAATATCATCTCCGCCCAATGCATCGGCATAGCGGGCAGTAAAGTATAAATTACCATTTAAATATATCGAAGGATAAAATTCTTCAGCTTCTGTATTAATTATTGTGTCCAGGCTTGGCGGATTTGTCCATCCAGAATCAGTTTTAATGACAAACAGATTGGTTTTTTAGTAATTTCGGCTTATAATGAAATGTATATTTTTATTATAATAACTAACTATGGATCCACAGGCAGCAGCTCTTAATAAAACAATTGAAGATCTGAATCCTAATATCCTGAAAATGATTTCCGCAAGAGGGAAAAACATTTTCTTTCCCAAATTAGGAATTTTATCACAGGCAGCACAGGCTCGCGGTAAAAACATCAATGCTACTATTGGTGAAGCCCGTGAAGATGATGGTTCGTCGATGCACCTCGAGGAATTCGAAAACATGATTAACCTGCCTGTACAGAATGTGTTTCCTTATGCTCCCAGTTACGGAAAACCTGAGATACGGGATAAATGGAAGGAGTTTATCCTTAGGAAAAATCCCTCGCTTAAGCCGGCTATATTTAGTAAACCTATTGCCACCAATGGGCTTACGCATGGTTTAAGTATTGCAGCCTATATGTTTGCCGATGAAGATGATAGCCTGGTGTTATCGGATCTGTACTGGGAAAATTACGATCTGATATTTTCCAATGGTTTTGGAGCCCGGATGGAGACGTTTGAGTTGTTCTATGGTGGGGGCTTCAATACTGATGCCCTTGACAGGAAACTTTCTGAAATAAAAAAAGATAAGATTATTCTCCTTCTGAATTTTCCGAATAATCCATCAGGGTATACACCACTGAAGAACGAAGTTGAAGTAATTGTGTCCATTATCGAAAAGCAGGCAAAAGCCGGGAAGCAGCTTGTTGTTATGATCGACGATGCCTATTTCGGACTGGTATATGAAGAGAATGTATTTCCGGAATCCATTTTTGTAAAGCTTGTCAGTCTGCATGAAAATGTTCTGGCTGTAAAACTCGATGGACCTACCAAAGAAGATTACGTATGGGGCTTCAGGGTGGGCTTTATAAGCTATGGAGTTAAAGGTGGCACACCTGAACTTTATGAGGCTATGGAAGCCAAAACTGCCGGAGCTATTCGTGGAAATATTTCGAACATCAGTCATTTGTCACAATCGCTATTACTCAATGTATACATGAGTGAGAGCTATGAAGCTACCAAACAAAAAAAATATCAAATACTCAAAACACGCTGCGAGATTCTGAAAAACTGTTTCAAAGAAATTAAATACAGTGAGTACTTTAAGCCCTTACCCTTTAACTCGGGCTATTTTATGTGTGTAGCTATAAAGAAAGGACTGGATGCTGAAAAAATACGGCTTCATCTGCTGGAGAAATACAGTACAGGAGTCATCGTATTTGGCCATGTAATCCGACTGGCTTTTTCAGCTACGCCCCAGGATAAAATACCGGAACTTGTTGAAAATTTGTATAAGGCTTGTGTGGACTTAAGCGCATAATTATACATCTCCTTTTTTCTTTTTGAACCTTTATTTACACTTCATGTCCTTTGTAGTAAAAAAAATAGTTCAATCAGAGCACAAAGATAATTTCGGCGTAAAAAAGAATTATGCTATTAATTTCGTTCTTAATTTATTTTTTATGCTTCCAGAAACCTGATTCAGGGGGCAGGCGAGATGGATACAATGCCTGCATTGAATAATACCCAGGAGGATAAAAAACATAGCAGTGGCCAGTGAGTAAAAAAACAGGAGCAGCCACAATTTCTCCAGCACCATAATCAGGAAGGGGAATCCCCAGACACTTATCAGTCCGGTGAAGAAGATAATTTTCTCAATAAGGCTCATAAGACCCGGACGATACTTCCATAATTTCGGAATTCCATAGTTCGCCCAGCACAGCAGCATGGGTGATGCTTCAGCATAATGAGGACAATGGGAGCAGAGCACACGGATCTCTACGAAAATAAAAAACAGGACCAGGATCGCTACCCAGATAAGCTGGGCGAACTGG
>Ga0307422_1000678_pt1 | contig 18507 bp, 12 predicted proteins | sample SalMarWE160290MG_FD_202153 | JGI IMG/M metagenome (GOLD analysis project Ga0307422, IMG submission 202153) | Salt marsh sediment microbial communities from the Plum Island Ecosystem LTER, Massachusetts, United States - WE1602-90 | ecosystem: Environmental > Aquatic > Marine > Intertidal zone >...
GTTGTTGTTGGACAGTCAACATACTATCTTTCAGAAAACGATCCACCAGAACAAGGATTGAAACAGATCCGGTGTTCAGCGATTGGTCACATAATGACCGCTTTCAGAAAACGATCCACCAGAACAAGGATTGAAACCAACCCAGGATGTCTTTTACCCCTCCGCCTATTCCATCCTTTCAGAAAACGATCCACCAGAACAAGGATTGAAACTTAATTTTAAAACAAGAAACCATGAAAAAGAAAAGACTTTCAGAAAACGATCCACCAGAACAAGGATTGAAACTTTGTTAAGGAAGGCTGAACTCGGGAAAAAGGTCGGGTTATCATGCGAATGGATTAGTTTTATTTCCTTACTAATGCAATTGTAAGGGATTATAAAGCCAGACAAGTTTATTTAACACGTTAAATTATTGTTCTCCAACTTGTTTTAAAATCTCTACAATTAATTTTTCACTTATCCACACATCTTTCTCAGTCAATTCGTAAAGCAGTGGTTTTAAATCTCTTATTATACCTTGATTCTTAGCTTTAATTAAAATGCCAATTGTACCAGTCACTTTTATTTCGGCATGTTTCGCATGAAATCGTCCCAATTTTTCATCAATAATTATTAAATCCGCTCCTATCTCAGTAGCAAGAATAATTGCTTCCGATTCACCTGCATCTAAATCAAGAAAATATTTTAGTGCTTGTCTATCTTTAATGTTAACAATATTAATCCAGTCAATTTTTGATAAGTCCTGATAATATCCTTTGCTTTTACCAGCTTCAATTTCGTGGAAAACAGCATTTGGTATTGTAATCTCCGAGTATAATTCCTTCAGGATATCAAGTTGTGATAGTTTTAGCAATGAGATTATTGGAGTTGTATTTGATACTATTTTAGGCATTGGCAATATCATCTATTAAATCATCAGTATCATATTGTCCAAATGGAGAAACTTTATATTTTGCAAGCAACTCTAGAAAATCTAATCGGGATAATCCTAATACTTTGGCGGCGGTACCGGATGATACTTTCCCCAGTTCAAACAGCTTCACTAAAGAACTTATTTTCATTTCATTCTCAAACTCTTTGCCTTTCAATTTTAATGAATTAGCCAATGATTCCGGATATTCAATGTTTATAACGCCTTTCATATCTCATATATTTAGGGTCTGCTGAAAAACACAAAATAGATTAATAGTCAGCACAATACAACAACTAATTGTTTGCCAAGTGCGAGGGTTTTAACTCATATTAATAAAATTCCTTGCATTTATTAAGGATAAAATTTCGTTAGTCTGTAGCACATCATCTACTGCGTTGGCTGCAGCTCGCAGTATTCTTATACAGCTTCGCTTTGCTGCCTTGTATCTGATGCACTACAGACTTTTTCATCAGACCCTATTTATTACAAAGATAGGAAATTTATGAGTTATTGATTGTAAATTGAATGAAATACAAAGAGGATGGTTAAATAATGCCAGCATCCGTGAAACCGAGTATGCATATTAAGGACCATAATAGATTGGAGAGTATTCCTGATGCAATTGCATAGTATAAGGTATTTATACGATTTCTGAATAAAAAATCGTTTTACCATGATGTTGTTTTAACCGGTTTTTATTTTTTCGTTCTTTGGAATGCTTTTCATTTTAAGCTGTACAAATCCGCAAATTCGGGTCGGAACGGATTCAGGCTTACATTTCCAGGGAGAGGGAAAAATCGCTATTTTGAATTCTTTTTTATTGACAGGATACTATAATATCATCCGGGTTTGATCTGTGTTTCTGAAATCATTCTTCCCCCTTGCATAAAGTAGGTGATAATCGCCAGGAACAAACTCAACAGGATACCGGCTAACCTGCTGCTTTGCGCAATCTGGCTGTATCTATACCAGATTTGAAAATCAGTTTCCGCGATTTCCTTGTGGTCTGTTCTTATTTTTGCCATTTGAACTGCATTTTTTCGGGATATACATAGAGCTATTTAGAGTTTATCAACAGACACTATTTAAAATGCCGTAATTCAATTCTTCTTACTTTACCGGGTGATTTTTGAATTACCAGGTAGTTTTTTTCGTTATTTTGTTCAAAATATACAGGTTCTCCTGCCGTATAGTCTGAATACAAATATTCAATTTTACCGGATATTTCTTCCCTGCCATAAAGATTAATAATCCGGTACTGTGTTTCTATCCTTCCCATAGCTTCAACAGGTACCGATATTAAAACTGCCCATCTGTTGTCATCGGTTATACCGGCAATTTGCAGAATTGATCCTTTGTCATTGTAAACAGCAATTGAGTCTTGTTTATCAGTATTAATCATTAATGTGTTTTCATCTTCATCAACATATACATCAACAATATCACTATCAAATGTTTTACCTGCAGGAGAGATATAGCAGTTATTGAAAAATATTTCAGATATGCATATATCGTCATAAACGGTTCCCTGGTAAACGCTAAGGATCTCAATTTTTACAAGTACGAGGGTGTCAGACATTGTAAGATCAAAGTGGGATTTATACCGGGACAGAACCTCCCGGTGATGCTGCATAAATTCCTTATTTATATTTTGTATCAAAATATTTTGTACACCAAAAGTATCTGCCAGATATATTGTTCTCTGATAAGGTGATTGAAGAGCTTTGCATAAAAGCCCGTGTTCCGACACGTAGCCATCAGGCACAAGCGCGGTAAATAAAGAAATTTGAATTTTCTCAGGGCGTGAATTCTTATAAAACAGTGATTCGCTTTTCCCATACCCGGAGAAAATGTTCAGTTTAATATTGTTTGTTATACTTTGTGGCACGGCAATAAAAACATACGGATAGGTATTGTCGTTTGGTATGTGGCTTACCCAGCATGTGGCAAAACCGGCATCGAACAGCCGGCCCGGGGAATAGCGGATATCGGGTACGTGTTCAGTTCCAAAAAGGGTATACTCCATGGTATCAATCAAAGGTATATCTTTCCAGCAGTCATTTGTTTGCGCCCGGACCCCGGAACAGAACAAAAACAAAAACAGTACAAAGCTACAATCATGACCGGCTTTGATCCTGTGTTTCCTTGCAGTAAATGCTGTACTTCTGTTTTTCATAATTTTCCGGATTATTCAGGTAGTTTTCTGTTTTGGATTCGAATCGTAACTGTCCAAAGTAAATATTATTTTAAAAAATTACAACAGTTAGTCAATGTTCCGGACGGAGAATTATTCGTTTTTCATCCTGTTTTGAACAGCCGTTGTCAGCACAGTACCTTTAAGTATACCTCTTTACCGTATTTTATTGTATGAATGAAACGTTATTTTTTATAAATAAATTCGTGTTCATGTCCAATAATAATTAATTTATCGCTATATATTTTTCATAAAGGCAATTGCAATTATCTTATTATTTGAGGTAATTATTTTAACCTGAAAAGATTCATACGTAAATTTCATCTATTCATATCGGCATGTAAAGTACATATAACCAGGTTTTTAATGTTGTCTTTTTCTATATGTTACCTTAAACCGATGATAATGATCATCATAATCAAGTGACGAAATATTACAGAATCGTTGGTTCTTATCATTGCAATCTTACCAACTCCATTATCACCTTATTCGTAAACTAAAATAGCATATCAGGAATTATCTTCTTTGAAATTTGCATAAAGATTTAGTACTAACATATGAAAGCATTTTTAGCCATATTAATAATTCTAACATCATTTATCCCCGAAGGTAAAGGAAATGAACAGGCTGACAATGATCTGCCTACACATTATTTATCAGGCATTCACTATATTAATACAGGTACAGGCCAGGATGGAGGTTTAGCTCTGAGCATGAGCGTTCTAAAAGGGAGAAAATCGCTTGGTGCGGGATTCATATACAGTGAACAGGAAAACAGATTTGCAGGGATCAATGTTAATTTCAGGATCTATCCGGGTGATATAAACAGGATCAATACCAACAGTGGATTGTTTATTCCTTACCTCTCTTACAATATGATCCTCCAGAAAGGAACTTCAAATGCCAGTGATATTATTCAACTGGAAGAAGAAGTCATCGAAATTCCAGGTTCACAGCCGGGAATTGTTGCTACCATAGGGCATTATATTGGCCCCGGCGTTCAGGTGAATGTATTTGAAAGATTATACCTCGATGTTTCTGCCGGCTTTGGTATTTATCAGGGATCGCTTGATAAATTGCAGACTCCAAAAACTGCGGGATGGCATTTTGAGAATCATGGATATACTTATTCATGTAATATAGCCATTGGTTTCCGGATCAATAAATAGTGTCTGTCCATAATGTCCGATATCCGCGTTGCTGCTCAACCGAACGAAGTGAGCTCTTGAACACCTTTAAAAATTATTTACGTTGTGAAAACTTTTTAAATCCTCGAATACTTTAGTATACCGCGGTTTAAAATGATCACGCGCCTTGATCCCGAACATTCTGAACAAACACTACGAGTTAATTTACAGACTCTAAATATTGTCTGTCCATAATGTCCCATTTGCCGTGTCACGCTTGTCCGAAAATTACTCATTTACAACACGTAAATTCTGTATTTTTAGATTATTATTTGATCACTGAATGAAACCGGCTGATGTTGTTTTCATAATCTTCGGATTGCATATCTTTTTTTTTCTGTTCACGTATATAATTAAAGATGTAATATTATATTCTGATATCAGCAAATGTATTTCTGAGTATATTGTATCAGAGATATTTAGCAGCCGCGGGATAAATTAATTCCACAAATAATATTATACTGCCCGGTTAGATTAGATCCAGTTCCGTATGATTTTTAATAAAAAATATGTATCTTAAACAAAAGATAATACATGTAGATTTAGTATCCTGCAGAAAAGCAGAGGATAATTTTCTTTATAAAATATATGCTTGCATACATTTGATTTTTGAATAATGAAACCCCGCATTATGACAAACCAATGTATCCCCGATCTGCATACCCTGATCATGAACCTTAACGGCGCTGTTTACAGGTGCAAAAACGATGCTGAATGGACAATGGAATATATTAGCGATGTTATTGAGAATATTTGCGGGTATTCTTCAGCAGATTTTATTGAAAACAAGGTTCGTTCTTATGCTCAGATTATTCATGAAGAGGACAGGCAGCGCGTGTATGATGAGATACAGGTGGCATTGAAAGAAAAACGGAAGTTTACGCTGGAATACCGTATACGAACATCGAATAACAGGGTCAGATGGTTATGGGAGCAGGGTTCGGTAGTATACCGTAACGGGGAACCGCTGGCACTGGAAGGATTTATCGAAGATATACATGACCGTAAGGAAGCAGAACAGGCTATTATTGAGAGCCGTGAACACCTGCGCGTTACTTTTGATGCCATGGCTGAGGCAGTTATCGTTACAGACATGAAAGGAAAGATAACCAGCATGAATCCTGTTAGCGAGAACCTTACAGGCTGGAATGAATCAGAAGCCAGGAAACAGCATGTAACCTCAGTTTTCAATATCAAAGATACAAGTTCCGGCAACCGCGAAATTGATATCGCTGCATTTGTTTGCAGTACATTGCAACCACAGAATTTGCCCGAACATACCAGGCTTATTTCAAGAACAGGGACGAGATACCATGTTACCGGATCAGCAGCCCCCATAAAGAGCCTTGCCGGGGATATCAAAGGTGTTGTCATGGTATTCAGGGATATAACAGCAGATTATGAAATAAGGTATGCTTTGAAAGAAAGTGAACAGAGGCTTACGCATGCCCAGCGAATTTCAGGTATGGGTGATTTTATCCTGGAATTGTCCACCGGCATTGTTAACTGGTCAAAAGCCATGTACTACCTGCTGGGTTACCCGGAAACACGAACAATTGATTTTAAATTTATCAGTGAAAAAATTCATCATCCGGATGACCGCGAGGCGATAAACAATTGGCTGCAAAAGTGTCTCGGGTCGGGCCAGAAGGATCACCAACCTTTTGAATACAGGTTGATCCGCAAGGACGGTAGGGTAATAAACGTGCAGACATTTATTTCAGTTATATATCAGGGCAAAAAGCCGGTAAAGGTGTTTGGTACAGTGCAGGATATTACATCGCTCAGGAAGGCTGAAGCAATGCTGCGGGAGAGTGAAGAAAGATACCGGTTTTTGTTTGAGAATATGACCCAGGGGGTTATATATCACAGTGAAACGGGTGAGGTCATCAAGGCAAATAAAGCCGCGGCAGAGATACTTGGTTTGAATATTGACCAGCTATTGGGAAAAACATCCTTTGATCCGCGGTGGAGATCCATTCATGAAGACGGAACGGATTTTCCCGGTGATCAGCATCCTGCTATTATAACACTGAAAACAGGCCGGCCTGTCAGGAATAAGGTTATGGGGGTATATATCCGGCAAACCGATTCATATAACTGGATAAATATCAATTCCATACCCAAATTTTCTGATGATTCAAAGAAGTCTTTGCAGGCAGTAGTGACTTTTGAGGATATCACATTGCGGAAAAAAGCAGAAGAAAAATTATTTGAAAGCAAGGAAACTTATCGTAATATCTTTCATAATGCCCAGGTTGGATTGTTCAGGACAAGGATCGCGGATGGGAAGATACTTGAAAGTAATGATCAGCTTGCCAGAATGTTTGGGTTTGACAGCAGGAACGAGTTCATTGCAGAATGTATAGTAGCTACCATGTATGTTGATCAGGGTACCCGGGAAAGGATGATAAAAGAAATAAATAAGAAAGGGTCAATCCAGAATTTCCTGGTACGTTTTTACCGGAAAGACAAATCGGTTTTCTGGGTCAGTTATTCAGCCAAGATATTCCCGGAAAAAGGATGGATCGAAGGAGTGGCAGAAGATATTACCGAGCGTATGCAGACCGAAGCAGAACTCAGGACTTTAAAAGAAAAGCTTGAGATACAGGTACATGAAAAAACAAAGGAATTGCATGAAAGGGTATCCGAACTGGAAAGGTTCCAGGAAGCTACCATCAATCGTGAACTCAGGATGAAAGAACTCAGGGATGAAATACAAAGACTGAAAAATGCTTTGGCAATAAAATACAGGACCCCAAAAACAAAGATATGAACTTATTCATCTGGAAATCCTGCTTCCTGACTGCATTTGTCATACAGTTTTTTTGTATCAACTTATTAAATTGTTTTTCGGCAGATACAGTGATCAGGGCGGGTATTTATCAGAATGAACCCAAGATATATATTAATGATCAGGACCGGCCTGCCGGGTTATTTACCGAACTACTTAATGAAATAGCAAAAAATGAAGGATGGCAGCTTGAATATGTTCCCGGCACCTGGGATAAATGTATACGGCAACTCAGGGCAGGGGAAATTGATATTATGCCCGATATGGCATACTCTGTTCAAAGGAGCGGGGATTTTGATTTTAACAGGATTCCGGTAATACATAGCTGGTCACATTTGTATGTCCGCCCGCGGTCAAAGATCCGCCAGTTCAGCGACCTTGACGGAAAACGGGTTGCAATGCTCAGCGGGGCGGTGCAGGTGCCTGTTCTCAGGCAAAAGACAGAAGGATTTGGTTATGACTGCAAGATTATAACTGTACGATCCTACCTGGAAGCTTTTCAACTTGTAAAGCTAAATCTGGCCGATGCGGTGGCAGTCAATTATTTGTACGGCGATTTACATTACAAACAATATAAGCTGGAGAAAAGCCCGATAGTGTTTAATCCTGTTCCACTGCATTTCGCGGTAAAATTAAACACGAATGCCGGATTGTTAGCTACAATTGACAGTTACCTGGAAATCTGGGGTAATACACCGGATTCATTCTACTTCCGTACACTGAAAAAATATACCGGTGAATCAATTGTACCAAAGAGAAGAGTTCATATTGACCTGATATGGATTATGACAGGCTCTGTTGTAATTTTAACAGGCATACTCTTTATTGTTTCACGAAAGGTTGTGACAAATAAAACCAGAAATAGTGCAGGCTCCCGCGAAGCGCTGCTAAAAGAAAAGAAGGAATTGTATTCATACCTGGATTATGCCCCTTACGGGATGTTTCGCACAAACGAAGACGGCGTAATTATTGAGAATAATCCCGGCCTGTGCAGGATAACCGGATATACCGGCAGGGAATTAGCCGGGAAAGAAATACTAAGCCTGATACCAAACCCTGAAAAGAAAAATGCAGGAATGCAGTTCAAACAACCTGACAATGGAAAAATGACTGAAGGCATTTATCCTGTCTTCGCCAAATCAGGCGATCAAAGATACTGTAAGATAGATACGGTAAAGTTACCCGGCAACTATATGCTTGGATTTGTTTCTGACATTACCGGGCAAATGGCCGATCAAAAACGGGTGGAAAGGTTAAGCCATATTATTGAATATTCCCTGAATGAAGTTTATTTATTTGAACCACGGACATTTAGGATTGTTGATGTCAACAGGGCTGCCCTGAACAATACCGGTTATTCAATTGAGGAGATAAGAAAATTAACCGTGCCTGATTTGAAACCCGAATTTCCCCGCGAAGAATTTGAACGCCTGGTTGAACCCCTTGAGAAAGACCTAAGCCGGAAGATAGTTTTTGAAACAGTGCATGCAAGAAAAGACGGGTCATTATATCCTTTGGAGATACAACTGCAGAAGATCTGCTGCGAGGGTGAAGAACTATTTGTAGCTGTTGCCATAGATATAACGGAACGAAAGAAGAAAGAGTCGGAGCTTCGTAAATTAAAAGAAGAGCTGGAGATGAAAGTAGCCGGGAAAACAAAAGAACTAAAAGAACGCCTGGCCGAGCTGGAGTATTTTCAGGAGGTAACTCTTGAACGGGAAGCACGCATACATGAATTAAAAAATGAAATAGCAAAACTGAAAAATAAAGCACGCGAAAAATGAGGTATGATTTTTTTTCAGAAGGTTGTTACGGGGATTTAAGGAATGGCGTGTGCTGCAAGCTGCTTGTCGCTGCCTTTCTGCTGCTTTTGCCTTTGGTACTGTTATCCCGGGATAACAGTAATGAAAACAACCACCGGGATGACAGCCTGCCGGTTATTATCGCGGCATCGGAGCCCGATTACCCTCCTTTTTGTTTTGTTGATAAAAACGGTAATCCTGCAGGGTTCGCAGTAGACCTCTTCAGGGCTGCTGCCGAGGCCGCGGGGTATTCCGTAGATTTCAGGATAGGCGTTTGGGAAAAGATTAAACAGGATCTTGCCCGGGGCACGATAGATGCCCTGCCCCTGGTTGGCAGAACGCCCGAAAGAGAAGATATGTATGATTTTACCATGCCTTACCTGTCGCTTCACGGTGCCGTATTTGTAAGGAATGGAACTACCGGCATTTCGTCGGTTGAGGATCTGAGGCAGAAAGAAGTTGTTGTTATGAAAGGTGACAATGCTGAAGAATTTGTCAGACGTGAAAATATAACCACAAAAATATTTACTACCCCCACCTTTGATAATGCCTTCATCAAACTTGCTGCTGGGGAATATGACGCGGTGATCACCCAGCGTATCATAGGCATCAGGCTGCTCGAACAGATGGGTATAACATCAGTGGAACCACTGCCTTTTCAGTTGCCTGAATTTCGCCAGGATTTCTGTTTTGCCGTTACCGAAGGCAATGACAGCCTGCTGGCCAGCCTTAGTGAGGGGCTTTCAATTGCCATTGCCAATGATACTTATGAACAATTACACTATAAATGGTTTGGCCCTGAGATTCAGGAACGCATTGCACTTAAAGACATCCTGCGCAATGCCTTATATATAACCGTACCCTTGTTTATTATTTTTTCCGTAATGGCCATAATCACTCTGCGGCGCCTTATAAAAAAGCGAACCCGGGACCTGAGAAATGAAATAGCAGGGCATAAGCAAACATTGGAATTGATGCACAAACAAAAACTTTTGCTGAATGAAATGGAAAAAGTTGCCAAAACCGGGGGGTGGGAATATGATATTGATCAAAAAATTGTTACATGGACTGACGGGATTTATGAAATATTCGCGGTTCAACGTAATTCTTTTGATCCGTCGGACTTTGATCGGAATTTAAACTTTATCGATAATGAAGACCGCCAGGCCTTCCTTGAACTCTTTACGGATTCAATGAAAACAGGGGAGCCGTATGATATTGAGTTAAGGCTGCATGCGGCAGATGGCATATTTAAATGGGTTCATATGGCCGGCCGTACGGAGTTGAAAAACGGCAAAGTAGTAAGGATGTATGGAAATATCAGCGATATTACCCAGGCGAAACAAAGCCATGAAAAATTAAAAAACAGCGAAGAACAGATACGTTTATTATTAAACTCTACAGCGGAGGGTATCATAGGAATTGATACGGACGGGCGTTGTACTTTTTGCAACCAGTCAGCCCTCCGGCTACTTAAATATGATGACGAAAGATCAATTAAGGGGGAAAGCATACTGCAACTGATCTATGATAAGCATTCAGATAAAACCGCCATGCCGGGAGCAGGGCAGGGTATTATACGGGCAATTGAGAAGGGTGAAGGATTTAACGCGGATAATGAATTATTTTACCGGTCTGACGGTTCATCCTTTATCAGCGAGTATTTCTCGCATCCCGTGAAAAAAGAAAATAAGGTGGTGGGGGCAGTAATTGCTTTTTGGGATATTACCCGCCGCAAAAAGGACGAGGAAGAACTAAAGAGCCTGAAAGACGGCCTTGAAAAGGAAGTTGCCGAACGTACCGGGGAACTTAATGAGAAAGTCCAAAAGCTGAACAGGATACAGAAAGCTATGCTCTATATGGTTGAAGACCTGAATTATATTACTGCAGAGCTGAAGGAAGAACAGCAGAAGCTTGAACGTTCAAACAAGGATCTGGAGGCTTTCACCTATTCCGTGTCTCATGACCTTAGGGCGCCTTTGCGTTCAATCAGCGGTTTTACCAGCTTTTTAATGGAAGACTATGCCGGTAAGCTGGATAGTGAGGGAATGCGGCTGTTAACGATTGTGCATGATAACGCGAAAAAAATGGATACTCTTATCACAGAGATTTTAAACCTCTCACGTATCTCAAGGACCGAGATGCGGTCATCAGAGATTGACATGACAGCCCTTGCCAATTCCATGTATCATGAAGTCGCCACAGAAGAAGAAAAACGTTCTTTTTCCCTCAGGATCAAAAAAATGCCGCCTTCAAAAGCAGATCCTGTACTTATAAAACAGGTATGGCAGAATCTGATAGGAAATGCTTTGAAATACAGTTCAAAATCAGAAAATAAAAGGATTGAAATAGGTGCAGAAGACAATAACAAGGAGGTCATTTATTATATTAAAGATGCAGGTGCCGGGTTTAATCCTGAATATACCGGAAAATTATTTGGATTGTTTCAGCGGCTTCACACTGAAAATGAATTTGAAGGAACAGGTATAGGCCTGGCAGTGGTCAAGCAGATCATTAATCGTCATGGTGGTAATGTTTGGGCAGAAAGTCGGATAAACAAGGGGGCAACATTCTTTTTTTCACTGCCTTCAGAATCATATTATTCAATAAAAAGCAAATCACATGAAAAGGTTGAATGAAGTTGAGATCCTTATTGTTGAGGATAACCGGAATGATACCGAAATGGCACTCAGGGCACTGAACAAAAATAATTTGTCCAATAATATTCTTGTGGTCGGTGATGGTGAAGAAGCGCTCGATTTTGTGTTTGCCAGGGGTAAATATGCAGGCAGGGACAAAGATGCCAGGCCGAAAATTATCCTTCTCGACCTGAAGCTTCCGAAAATTGACGGCCTGGAGGTATTGAAAGTTTTAAAAAGCCATCCTGAGTCAAAGATAATACCCGTTATTGTGCTCACATCTTCAAAGGACGAATCAGACCTTATAAAAAGTTACCGCCTGGGTGTAAACAGCTATATTATGAAACCTGTGGATTTTGATAAATTTGTGAATGCAATTAGGGATATAGGACTGTACTGGTTATTATTGAATCAACAACCCGGGTAATAGAAGTAAACTGCATGAATAATACAGTTAAGTTGTTTTTTTAATTAAAAGAAGCAATTGATATGTCAAAGAAACTGCCTGTTATAAAAATTTTGTTCGTGGAAGACCTTCCTTCCGATGTTGAACTGGCACGCCGTGTTATAAGCAAAGAGAATATCAGGTATACATCTCAGGTGGTGGATTCCGGTGCGGCTTTCCGCGAAGCGCTGACCGGGTTCAAACCTGATGTTGTTGTTTCCGACTATTCCGTGCCTGCATTCGATGGTATGAGTGCCCTAAGGATCACCCGTTCGGTGGATCGTTTCATGCCTTTTATAATGCTCACTGGTTCGATGAATGAAGAAACAGCTGTATCATGCATGAAAGCCGGCGCCAATGATTATGTAATCAAGGAACATATTGACCGCCTGCCTTTTGCCGTGACAGAGGCTATTGAAAACATCAGGGCGAGGAAGGATAAGGAGGAATTCGAGGCCAGGCTTCGTGAAAGTGAAGAAAAATTCAGAAATATTTTTGAATACCATTCCGCGGTTAAGCTGATCATTGACCCTGTTAGCCTTAAGCTGGTTGAGGTAAATAATGCAGCGGCAAAGTTCTATGGAATAGAAATGGAAAAATTGAAAAAACTGAAGTATTCGGAGATTTCGGCTCTTGATCCCGCGGAATTAAAAAATGAACTGGAGGGGTTGCTGCATAATAAAAACAATCATTTTGAAACGAAGCATTACAGAGCCGGTGATAAGGTATGTGATGTGGAAATCTTTAACTCAAAGGTGAACATTGGCAGCAAGGAATACATCCATGTCATTATTCATGACATTGCGGATAAGAAACAAACGGAAGAAAAGCTTAAGCTTGTGAGCAGGTCGGTGGAGCAAAGTCCTGTAAGCATAGTGCTTACCGACAAGGAAGGAAAGATCGAATATGTAAACCCGCTTTTTTCCCGGCTTACCGGTTTTCATATAGATGAAGTTATAGGAAAAACCTGCCGCATACTTAAATCGGGCCATCACAACCGCACATTTTACAGTAATATGTGGAGAGTTATACTGGAGGGAAAAGACTGGAACGGTGAGATCCTTAACCGGAAAAAAGACGGGTCGCTGTACTGGGAGAATACCCTGATATCACCTATAGTTGATCAAAACGGTAAAATCACCCATTTTGTATCAATAAGAGAGGATATGACCGAAAAGAAAAAAATGATAGAGGAACTGATAGCTGCAAAGGTAAAGGCAGAAGAAAGCGACCGGCTGAAATCAGCTTTCCTGACTAACATGAGCCATGAGATTAGAACTCCTATGAACGGGATCATGGGTTTTCTTGAACTCCTTGAAGACAGCCTGCTTACTCCTGATCAAAGGGAAGAGTATATTGAGATCGTAAGAAAAAGCAGTGAACGGCTTCTAAATACTATAAACGATCTGGTCGAGATCTCCAGGATAGAGGCAGAACAGACTGATACCCGGCTTACGGATATCCGTATAGATGAGGTAATGGATTATTTTGAGCAGTTTTTCGGACGTGAAGCCAAACTGAAGAACCTGGAATTTAAAGTATCATGCAAAATGCCTCCCGGCACGGAAAGTATTGTTTCTGATAAGATCAAACTGGAATCCATTCTTATGAACCTCTTGAAAAATGCAATGAAATTCACTGATGAGGGACATATTGAGTTCGGTTGTTATCCTGACAGGGACAGCAATATTGTTTTCTATGTCAGCGACACCGGTAAAGGGATCTCCCCTGATAAAAAGGATATTATCTTTGACCGCTTTGTGCAGGCCGACCTGAATTTAACAAGAGGCTATGAAGGGACCGGCCTCGGCCTCTCGATATCCAAAGCTTACGCCGAACTGCTGGGTGGTAATATCTGGGTTGAATCGGAGCCGGGGAAGGGAAGTACTTTTTATTTGACGATCCCACCGCGGGATGATACCGGTAAAAGCAGTGAACAGGAGAGACCGGAAATGGAAAAAGGGCAAATATTGCACCATGATAATGATGATATAACATTACTTGTTGTTGAAGATGATGAAACGAGTTTTGCATATATTGAATTTGTTTGTACAGAGGTAGGTTATAAGATCATTTATGCCCAAAACGGACAGGAGGCCGTGGATCTGCTGAAGGAGCATCCTGAGATCCGGCTTGTACTGATGGATCTGAAAATGCCGGTAATGGACGGGTATGAGGCTACAAGAATAATAAGGGAGTTTAACACAGCCATTCCCGTGCTGGCACAGACGGCTTACGGTCTTCCAGGTGATAAAGACCTGGCTCTTAAAGCCGGATGTAATGCCTATATAACAAAACCCATAAACCAGTCCAGGTTATTGAAATTAATCGAACAATATTTATGAATTTATTAACCGGGCAACTTTTACTATTTTTGAGTTAAAATAGGATTGATCATGCCATTAGACACAGAAATAAAAGTAGCTGTTGCCCAGATAGAGGTTGCTCCCGGCAGGCCGGATAAGAACATTGCCAGGATACTTGAAAAGATCGGGGAGGCAGGAAAGGGGAAGGACGATATGGTTATCTTTCCCGAGATGGCAGTTGCAGGTTATTTTCTCGGTGATGAGTGGGAAAATGAAGCTTTTGTTAATGATGTTTATGGGTATAATGAAGATATTATCGGGGCATCAAAGGGTATTACCGTGATCTGGGGCAACGTGGATATCGACAGGCATAAGGTCAATGAAGACGGCCGTACGCGAAAATATAACGCGGCCTTTATTGCACAAAACGGCAGGCTGGCAGGTAAAACCCACAAAACACTTCTGGCCGGGTACCGGCAATTTGACGATGCAAGGCATTTTTATTCATTGCGCAGGGAGGCATGGGATGCCGGCAGGAAGGCTGAAGAATTACTGCAGCCTTTTCCATTGATCATCAGGGGGGAAACTGTCAAAATAGGGCTTATCCTTTGTGAAGATATATGGAGCGATGATTATTCGGTGCAACCGGTGGAAATATTGCAACAACATGATGCAGAAATGATAGTGAACCTTTCATGTTCCCCATGGACATGGCGAAAAAATGATAAGCGCCACCGGGTGATAAGAGATCGCCTTAAGGAACATCCCGTGCCTTTTGTTTATGCCAATAATATCGGTATTCAGAATAACGGAAAAAATATTTACCTGTTTGACGGAAATTCGACCATTTATAATGCTGACGGCAGCCTTCAGAAAATGGCGGAAAATTATAAGGAAGAAATGCTGCGGGCTATTGTGACCGGCAAGGTAGGGGAATGTTTGCCTTCCCCGCCGCCGCTCAGTGAGGAAAGGGATTCTGAAGAGCTTTATCGTGGTCTGATCTTTGGCATCCGGAAAACTTTTGCTTCTTTCGGTGATCCAAAAGTGGTTGTTGGCCTCAGTGGGGGGATCGATTCGGGGCTCAGCGCCACACTGCTTACTCTTGCCCTGGGTGCTGAAAATGTTTATACCGTTAATATGCCCTCACGGTTCAATTCCGAGACAACTATATCAGCTGCCCGTAAGCTGGCACAAAACCTGGAAGTCAGCTATACATCCCTTCCTATACAGGAATCATATGAATATACTGTTAAGCAGATCAATAAGGCGGTTTTTGAAAGGCTTGACCGGTCGGGTGAAAGAACACCCGTAAAGCTGTCATCACTCAATGAGGAAAACGTGCAGGCGCGGGACCGCGGATCACGTTTGCTGGCCGGCATAGCTTCGGCACTGGATGCCGTTTTTGTGAATAACGGGAACAAAACGGAGATAGCCATTGGATATGCTACCTTATATGGTGATGTGAACGGTGCCGTTTCACTATTGGGAGACCTGTATAAAACAGAAGTATACCAACTGGCGCGGTACATAAATAAGCTGCACGGTCGTGACCTGGTACCACGGGTGATGCTTGAACTTCCCGCGTCAGCCGAGCTAAGTGAGGCACAAAATGTGGACAAAGGGAAAGGAGACCCCCTTAACTATCCATACCATGACCGGCTGATACGTGCTTTTATTGAATTCAGGTTTGACCCGGAAGATATTCTGAGTATGTATTATAAGGATGAGCTGACTCAAACACTGGGGGTGGAACAGCATGTTTTTGATGAATATTTTCCGGATGCCCGCTCATTTGTAAATGACCTGGAACATAAATGGCGGTTGTTTAAAATAAGTTTTTTCAAACGGATACAGTCACCGCCGGTTATCGTGGTCAGTAAAAGGGCTTTTGGTTATGACCTGAGGGAAGCACAGAACGATGTATATTTTACCAGGGAGTATTACAGGTTGAAGGATAGGATATTGGAAGGATGTTAGTATTACAGTACTTATGTAACTCATCTGCCGGGATAATTGCTGGTTTATCTTTATGAAGGGTCTGTCCATAAAGTCCCATTTGCTGCGTTACGCTTGTCCGAAAATTGCTCATTTACGACTGGTAAACTCCGCATTTTCGGACTGTGCAAGCCTTGCAAATGAAACTTTCTGAACAGACACATGATCGTTTAAACATTTTGCCAACTTTCTGGACAGACACTATTTAGAGTCTGTCAATAAACTCATAGTGTTTGTTCAGAATGTTCGAGATCAAGGCGCGTGAGCATTTTAATCCGCGGTATACTAAAGTATTTGAGGATTTAAAAAGTTTTCACAACGTAAATAATTTTTAAAGGTGTTCAAGAGCTCACTTCGTTCGGTTGAGCAGCAACGCGGATATCGGACATTATGGACAGACACTATTTAAGGTTTATTCCAGGATGCCGGCGTGATAGTTGGAGATGAATTCGCGGATCTCCGGAAGGGTGAGGATCCTGATGTTCGTGATGATGTAATTTTCGTCAAGTGAGCACCCAAGCTCGTTACACTCGTCAATTATCCCGGAAAAAATATCCTGAACGGGTATAGTAATAGGTATTAAGGAAAGCACTGTAGCAATATTATTGTCAAATTCCAGGATCTCCGGTTCGGCATTAAATTTCTTAAGTATGTAACGTGTTTCATCGCGGATGACCTTTTGCTTCAGTTTATTCAGATTGGTGCCGTTGAAAGTGAAAAACACCGTAAAATACCTAAGCTTAAGACCTCTGCCCCCAAGACCCGTTGAGATCATGATCTGGTTTTCATCAAGTAATTTGCTTTCCAGCAACATGCGGCTTTCATGAAAGGCCATTCGTGCCCAGTCATAAAGCCGGCTGTCAGGATTATTAAGATATTTTTCAATGGTCCTGTAAGCTTCAATGCTTTCAATCGATGCAAGTTGTACCAACAGGTTTTTTTCATCTTCAAGGGGAGTGTCTGTATGAAAAATTGTATCCTTGCGATTGATTATTTCTTCAGGACTCAGTTTCGGGTTGTTGTTCTTTGAGTATTCATAATACTCCATTTGCAGGTCAACATCAATCTGTTCTTCAAGAACGCTGAGGTTGTTGTATACGTCCCCGAACATTTCACGTATCTTGTCATATATGTTTTCCTGCAAATTCATATATTAAAAAACCATTAATCGGGTGTGAATTTATAACGAAATTCAACTTCTATTGTTTTATTAAATATCACATCCGTCCAAAATAAAGTTTGAATAAAAGAAAAAAGGGACTGTTTTAACCCAAAAGGGTTATTTTTAAGTTGCTAAACAAAAAACACAGTCCCTATGATAAATCTATCTCTTTTTTCGCAAATTACAAAACTAATACCCAAATCCATTTTTTCAGAAATCATTTCAAAACATAATAGTGATAAATATTCCAAGGGTATTGATAGCTGGACACATTTAATAAGTATGCTATTTTGCCATTTAGGTCATGCTAACTCTGTCCGTGATATTTCCAATGGTTTAAGGAGCATTACCGGTAATATTGTTCACTTGGGTTGCACGAAGGCTCCCTCAAAATCATCGGTATCCTATATCAATGAAAATCGTGACTATAAAATATTTCAGGAGTTATACTACGCATTAGCTGGGCATCTGAAAATGCAGACCAAATTCTCAAGGCAAGCTCTGGCACGAATAAAACGCAAAATTTATTTGTTGGATGCAAGCGTAATTTCCCTATCATTATCATTATATGACTGGGCGCAGTTCAGAACCCGGAAAAGAGCTATTAAGCTTCATCTTTTATTGGATTATGATGGTTGTTTACCTGCATTTGCTGATTTAACAGACGGGAAAACTCATGAAATAAATATCGCCCGGGAGATCCAATTCCCTCCCAAGAGCGTATTGGGGTTTGATATGGGATATTATGATTTTTCCTGATGGTATAAATTGGACAGCAACAACAGTAGCCAACATATATAAAGAGCGCTGGAATATTGAATCCTTTTCAAAATGATTAAACAAAACCTAAAAATCAAATCTTTTGTAGGAACAAGTGAGAATGCCGTTCAAATCCAGATTTGGACTGCTCTTATTACTATCCTGTTGCTAACTTATTTAAAAACCAAGGCAAAATATCAATGGCATATGTCCAACCTGATAACATTCATCAGGCTTAATCTCTTTGTTAAAATTGACCTGTGGAAATGGTTAGACCAACCTTTTGTTGAGAAAAGCAATCCGGAGGCTTT
>Ga0307422_1000683_pt1 | contig 18440 bp, 10 predicted proteins | sample SalMarWE160290MG_FD_202153 | JGI IMG/M metagenome (GOLD analysis project Ga0307422, IMG submission 202153) | Salt marsh sediment microbial communities from the Plum Island Ecosystem LTER, Massachusetts, United States - WE1602-90 | ecosystem: Environmental > Aquatic > Marine > Intertidal zone >...
ACCTCGGCGGCGGGCATCATCACGGCCATGAGCACGACCACACGCACGATCATGGCCACAGCCATGCTCACGAGCACGACCACGACGACGCGCACGATCATGGGCACGGGCATGACCATGCTCATCCACACGACCACACCCACGCGCATCATCATCCGCACTCGCACGACAGCGCGCACACGCACGACAACGTGGGCGGTCAGGTCGTTGAGCCCCCAAGTCTCAAGCGCTTGCTCGCGCTCGGGATCACGGGCGGCCTCGTGCCGTGTCCGGATGGGATCCTGCTGATTCTGGCGGCGGCGTACCTGCAGGTCGTCGCGTTTGGAATCATGCTGCTCGTCAGCTTCAGCCTTGGCCTCGCAACAACGCTGGTGACGATCGGCGTTCTCGTCGTGCGCGGCTCGAAGCTGATCACGGGGCGGCTGAAGAAACCGGCCCGCTTCTTCCGGTGGGCGTCGATGGCGTCGGCGACGGTCATCACGCTGATCGGCTGTGGCATGGCGTATGCCGCGATAAGGTTCCTGGCCGCCCGCTAAGAGCAGGGCCGGGGGGCTGCTCGCACGCGAACCTCGAGCGGTGCGGCGACGCATAGCTCGCCCGGGGCGCGCGACGAAACGCGATCACTCTGCCTTCAGGGCGAAGTTCTTGACCTCCCATTTCTTGACCAACTCGGGATCACGTTCGCGCATCTCGAAGGAGTGGAGCTCCTCGTCCTTGTTCGCCCAGCATGAGGCGGGGTAGATTAACTTTGTGCCGTCTTCGCTTTCCTCTGACCACACGATGCTCCGGCGCGGCTCCGGCCATTCCTTCGTCGCGATCCAGAAGTCGAAGCCGTGGCCTTCCGGCCCCTTGTCCGTCTCGACGTTGATGATGGCCTGGTTCTCCGTTCTCTCGATGCTGACGATCTCCCACTTCACGCCGCTGGGGCTCTCGCCGTTCGCGCCGACCTTGATCTCATCGTCTTCAAGGACGACGACGACCTTGTAGCTGTCGTCGTCGTAGTACTCGACGGTGATGGAGCATGCCTCGGTCGTCTCGGGCGCCCACCAACCCACGTGCACCACGCCAAGTGTCCACCCGCGCATCAGGCCCATGGTGGGATCGTGCGGCTCCACCTCTGCGCCAGTGAGGCGGACCTCCTGGCCTGGTGTCACGAAGTAGGCGACGTACGGCACCAGGTTCTCGTCGGTCAAGCGCCCTCCGTCATTACCCCATTCGTACGCGAGCTCACCGTCCTCGTCGGTTGTCGCCGAAAACGTGCGCTCAAGCTTGAGGAAGCGGTCGAGAGCTTCCTCGCACTCCTTGGCTTCGGCCTCCGCCAACTCCGGATTCCGGATCAGCACCGTCTTACCGTCCCGCACCGTGACGATGCCGAAGAATATGAAGTCCCCCTCTTCAGCCGCCGGCGCGAGATTCCACACGAGCATGCACGTCAGGATGAGGAACATCGCTCGAAACATAGGGCACCTCCTCTGGATCGCACGTCTATCAACGAGACAAGGAACAGCGGCCCGAAGGTACAGGATCACAGACGTGGCGCGCAATATCCAGGTTCCGTGACGTCAGGGGCCGCCATCGGCTACTATGCGTGCACACGCAGGTGGAGGAAGAGGTATGGAGACAGTCGACAGGCAGACGGCGGTGACGCTCGCGTCGCCGTTTCCGTACGTGCTGGCAACGACGGTGAACGAGGACGGCAAGCCGAACGCCATCGGCCTGGCATGGTGGACGTTTGTCTCGGCCGAGCCCCCGATGCTGGTGATCTCGGTGGGGCCGGGGCGCTACTCGCACGCGAACCTCAAGGGGTGCGGCGAGTTCGTGCTTTGTTTCCCGTCTGTCGAGCTGGCGAAGCCGGCATGGAAAGCCGGGCGCGCCTCGGGACGAACCTACGACAAGTTCGGCCCGGGCGGTCTCGTCGCCGTGCCGGCCACGCACGTGAAGCCGCCCATCGTCGAGGGTTCGAGCGTCGCGTTCGAATGCAGGGTTGTCAACACGGTCACAGCCGGGGATCACACCATTTTCATCGCCGACGTCGTCGAGACGCACGGCTCGCCTGACAAGGTGGTTCACCTGTACTCGATCCACTACACGAAGCTCGTCGGGATCGGCAGCGACGGGACAGCCATCTTCGACCTCAAGCACGAGTAGCCCGTGCCACGGGCATCGCACGGCAGACGACGCACTCGCCGCAGCCTTGCCCCGACCGGAACACGTCCGCAAGGTCGGTACGGGCGAGTGCAGCCACACGCTCGACGAGCTCATGCTCTGCTCGTGCGAGCGCGTCGGCATCGTAGTCCCACTCGAAACGCGCGCAGGTCTCTGGCAAGACCACGGCTGCGCGCACTCGCGGCTGGCCGAGCAGCCGTGAGACGGCGAGCGCGTACGCGCGGAGCTGAAGGCCGTACGCACGCTCGAGCGAGTCCTGTGTCGTTGTCTGTGGCTCGCGCGGCAGCTTGAAATCCACGACGCGTGGCGGCGACCCGAGAACGAGGCGGTCGATGCGGCCGCGCAGAACGGCGCCATCGAGCACAAGCGCAAAGGGCAGCTCTGCCACGCCATCGGGCGCGAGGATCGTCGCGCCGAACTCAGACTCCCTGAAGCGCTGCGCGATGTCGTGCGCGCGCCGGGCGATGCGCTCAGCGTGCGCCTCGTCGAAGACGTGCCCGCGCGCGGCCGACTGCGCTGCCTCGTGAAGGTCAATGCCCGGATCGGCCGCAAGCCGCTGCAGCAACTCGTGGACCGCTGTCCCGATGATGCGCTGGTCCTCGTCGTGCTCGAACTCGCCCAAGAACGCGTCGCGCGTGTCGTCGGCTTGCATGGGGCGCGTGTCAAATCGAAAACCGAGAACGTGGCGCGCGTAGTACAGGCGCCCGCACCGGTCGAAGTCGAGCAGCTCGGTCACCGTGAACACAGGCCGGTGTGGCGCCGACTCGATCGGCGCGATCATGTCGGCCACAAGCTCGACACTCGGCTTGGCCTGGGCGGCGTTGCCGGCGGCCGGCTCTTGAACGATCCGCTCTTCGTCTTCTTGACGTGGCACACGAGCCGAAGGCGTGCCGCGCACGATGTTCAGCGTTGCCCCATCACCGAGCGCGACCACGTGCGTGTCGTCGGCCGCCGGAAGCTCGTCGGGCAGCTCAAAGGCATCGGCGATCCAACGCTGCCAGCTTGCGTCCCGCGGCTTCTTTGCGCCGTTCCCGACAAGGAATAGATGATCCTGCGCCCGCGTGCAGGCGACGTAGAGCAGCCGGCGCGTCTCCGCCAGGTTCTTGCGTTTCAGTCGATCCTCGATGAGCTTGTAGATCGCCCCCTTGCCGTTGCGGGCACGGAGCGCCGGTGGTGTGTTGACAGCAAAGCCGAGATCCGGGTCGATTCTGAGCACGGCGGACGCCCCTGTCTTGGCGAGATCGTCGTCGAGCCCAACGACGAACACGACGGGGAACTCGAGGCCTTTGGCCGCGTGGATGGTCATCACCTTTACGGCATCGTTGGTCGGGACCGTCTCGGGCTCAGTCCCTTCGCGGGGCACGTTGTGGATGTGCTCGTGGAGCATTTCGACAACCTCGCCGAGCAAGGCGCCGGGTGCCTGAAAGGCGCGGACGACGCGAACCAGCTTCTCGACGTTCCCCGCCTGGCCGGTTGCGGCATACGTGCCCCAGGCGCCGGTCCCGTCAAGAATACGCCCGAGCAGCCGGGACGGCACGACGAGGTCCACGGCGTCGAGCCACGAGGGGATCAGGAGTCGTGCACGGTCGACGACGCGCTGGTCTTCCGTCGAGAGGGTCTGGCACTTGCGCGGCGCGAGAAGCTCGTCGAGGAATGAGCTCTCGCCACGAGCCTGCCCGAGTACGAACAGGCCGTCGTCCGACAAGCCGAACAGCGGCGAGCGAAGAAGGCCCGCGAGCTCGATGTCGCCCGACGGGTCGGCAAGGAACCGCAGGCAGACGTAGAGGTCGCGCACCTCCTGCGTTTGGTAGAAGCCGGTGCCTTTGTAGATGGAGTGGGGGATATCGAGCGCGCGGAGGGCGGCGACCAGTTCCGGCAGCAGACTGCGCGTGCGCAGAAGCACGGCGACGTCGCCATAGCGTGGACGGCGTGTGTGGCTGTCTTTTCCGTTGGACTGTTCGCGCACGTGCTCGACGCCGTCGTCGACGAGCGCCTTGATGCGCGCGGCGATCGCCTCCGCCTGAGGGTTACGGCGGGGCGCGCCTGCGATATCTGTTTCGTCATCACAGGCAGGGAGCAGCAGTTCGATACGGCTCTCGATCTCACGTTCTCGAACCGCCTGCATCGGTTGATGCGTGACGTCGAAATCCTCCCCACCCGGCATCACGCGTGCGAACAGCGCGTTCGCAAAGGTCACCAGCGCAGGCCCGCTGCGGAAGTTGTCGTCGAGCATGACGCGGGATGGCGCGTCCGCGATGAGCGCGCGGCTGATCTGCTCGAAGAAGCGAACGTCCGCATTGCGGAAGCCGAAGATCGACTGCTGCGGGTCGCCGACGACGAACAGGTCAGCGCCGCCGGGTGCACGGTCTCCAAGGAGAAAGCGAATGAGCCGGAACTGCAGCAGATTGAGGTCCTGTGATTCGTCGACGAGAATGAGGCGATAGCGCGTGCGGAGCGCGTCCGCCACCGTGCCGTTGCTCGCGGACTCAAGCAGCGCAATTGCCCGAGCTTCGAGGTCGTCGAAATCGAGGAGGCGTCCGCCTCCCTTGAGCTGGCGGTAGTGGCCGTCCGCTTCCTGGACAAGCCGCCACAGTGAGTGGACGAGTCGCGCGACGAGGCGATCGTCCTCGTCGAGAGCGATCTTCCGAAACGCCCGGAGCGGCGTGACGAGGGCGGCAAGCCGGCCGAGAATGGCGCGCGCGTGCTCTCGTGCGTTTCCTGTCCAGGCGCTCTGTGCGCCTCGGCCGCCGAAGCTGCGCGGCTTCCCCTTGCTATCCAGCAGCACATCGCTGAGCGTGGCGGCAGCCGAGGGCAGGTCCTCGTCGTCAGCCGCAGTCGCTGTCTGAAACGAACCCAAGACGTTGCGGGCTAAGCAGCAAAGCTTGTCGGCGGGATCGAGACACTGCTTCGTGAGCCCGGCGAGTTCTGCGACGGCCCCGGCAACGGCGGCGTTCGCAGCAATGCCGCGCGTGACGCTGACCGTTTCTCGGTGGAGAAGACGCTGCCACTCCTGGACGAGCGCGGATGGTTCGAGGGCAAGGCCGTCGCGCGTCTCGGCCGGGAGGTAATGAAGGGAGTTGAGGAGCTGCGCAAGCATCCGTGCAAGAGTGTGGCGCGGGTAGAATGTCAGCAGCGTGTCGAGGTGCGGTCGCATCGGGTGCTTCGGGTCCTGCGCAGCGGCAGCGATGGCGGCCTCGACGGCCTGTCGATGAAGCGACTGATACTGCGACTCGTCGAGAACCTCAAACGACGGGTCAACGCCGGCCTCGACGGGGAACTCGCGCAGGATGCTGGTGCAGAAGCCGTGAATTGTCTTGATCGGCGCGTCGGTGAGCTGTTCACGCAGACGTGCCGCGCGGGCCGGATCGAGCGCCATGGCGGCAGTCGCGGCGACGATGCGCTCACGCATCTCGGCGGCGGCTTTGTCGGTAAACGTCACGGCAAGGATCTGCAACGGGTCAACGCCGTCCGCGAGCGCGCGCACGTACCTGGCGGTGAGCACGAGCGTCTTGCCGGAACCGGCGCCGGCCCGCACGCTGACGCTGCCGGAGCGCTCGATGGCCCGCCGCTGTGCGGCTGTGTACGTGAGCGCGCTCATGAGTCGCCTCGGAATGTACTGACCGTGATCCCGGCGAAGCGGCAGATGTGCTTATAGTCGCAGAAGCGGCAGCCGGCCTTTTTCTCGTCGAGAGTGGTGACGTGAAACCGGCCGGCTTCGATGGCGGTGACAGCCCGGCCGATCAGGTTCTTCTCCTCGGCGAGCCAGTCGTTGATTTCGGCGGGCTCGAAGGTCCCGTCCTTGGGCAGCTTGTAAGGCACGGTGTCCCTTGCATACGCCGTGTTGCCGAGCCAATTCTTACGTCTACAGTCTCGGGCGTCATGCGTCTGGAAGTAGCCGGCGGCAGCGAAATGGAAGGCCTCGCCGAGGATCGCATGCGCCGCCATGACGTAGAGCGGAAGCTGCAACTCTGGGCCGCCGCGCATGTCCTTCAGAGCGGGGATGGAGCTTCCCGTCTTGTAGTCAAGCACGCAGAACGTTCCTGTTGCATCATTGGTATCGACGCGGTCAATGATGCCGCGCAGCAGGATCTGGCGCTGGGCAGCGTCGATGACGACTGGTTTATCTCGCGACGCCGGGTCGAGCGTGCGCCCAGCGCGCTGGCGGCCGAAGCCGAGCTCGAGGTACTTCGGCGTGCACGCCGTCGCGAGATCGGTCGTTCTCATCTCCTCTTGGATGAAGCGTTCGAGCAAGCCCGGCGGCTCGCCGACGGCTTGGCGGCCGAGGAGACGCTCGCGCAACTTGTCCCAGATGAAACCGGCGTACGGCTGCTTGTCGAGGGAGCGGTGCGCGAGCGCCGTGAGCAAGGCGAGCGCCTCGCGGTAGTTGTCCTCCGTGATGCGTCGCGGCGTGCGATCAGGGCTCCACGCGTCGTAGAAGGCGCGGAAGATCTCGTGCAGGACCGTCCCCTTCTTGTGCGGAGGGATTTCCTCGTCCGGTTCTTCCACCGGCGCGAGCTCGAGGAGCCACGTGGCACAGAACCGGAAGGGACAACGCGCGTAGGTCTCGAGTTCCGTTGCGCTGAACTGGTGGTCGCGGTCGTAGATGCGGCGCACCTCGTCGAGCAGTCGCGGCGAGAGCTGGCCTGCGTACGGCGTTGGCGTCGTTGTTGCCGTCCGTCGCGCCGCCTCGACCGCTCGGCAGTGCATGAAGCCGGCCAGCGGTGCGTGCGCCGCGAACGCGTCGTTGTCGAGGAGGTCTTCGAGTCGGGGCATCGTTGGCTTATTCTTGCCGATGCAATAAAGCAGTTGCCGCCACGACGTCGGAAGCCGCGGCCTTGGCTCAGGATCGAGCTTGAGGGCCGTGTCGATCCGCTCGAGCATCGCCGGTCGGAGCAGCGGTGTTTCGCCTTCGGTCTGGGGACGGCACAGCGTGAGCGACTCGGAGGTGCAGGCCAGCAGGCGGTAGAGCTCGATCCAGCCGTCGGCCGCGACACGGTCCTTGTCGGGCAGCCCGAGGCGCACCCTCACGAAAGGCGGCAGGATCGCGTCGCGCGGTCGCGGCACAGGAACCGCACCCTCGACGAGCCCGGCGACGAACAGGTGCTTCGTGCCTCGCTCGACGGCGGTCCGGAAATCCATGATTTCGATGCCCCGCGCCGGCGCGTGCACCTGTACTCGGGTTGCCCCTAGCGCCGACCGGAGCGACTCGATGAACGCGTCGAGCAAGACCGCGCGAGGCTGTGCGCGCGCGTCGTCGAGAAGCGCCATCTCGGCCAGGGCCTCGTCGAGATGCTCAAGGCTTCGCATGTGGCCGGCCGCGTCGGGCACGGACGCGGCGAGCTCCGTAACGCGCCGCCTGACGCCGAAGACGTCCAAAAGGTCCTGCAACGCGGCAACGTACTGCGCGGCCGATCGAGGGGCGCGTAACGCCTCGAGCAATGCCAGGGCCGGCTCGAGCAGTTCCTGCAACGGGCGCAGCGCGCGAAGCTCCTCATGGGGCGACGGTGCACTCGTTTCGTCCTCTTCCGTCTCGGCGAGAAGGTTGCCATCCGCTGCAAGCTCGTCGAGGTAAGCGATCCGCCGCGACAGCGCATCGAGCCATGCATCCTTGCCGCGAAAGACGCGCATCGTGCGGGCAAGGCTCTCGAGCGCGGTCGCGTCGACGGCGTGGCCGTTCCGCTCGAAACGGACGAAGGGCGAGCGAAAGAGGCGCACGAGTTGGCGCCGCTCGAAGTCGCGCGCGGGCACGCCGAGAAGCAGGAGGACTGCCGCTGTGACCGGCGACTCGAGAAGCGGCGCTGGCCGAGCGACCGTGCAGGGCACGCCGTGCGCAGCGAACGTCTCGTCAACGAGCGTGCCGTACTGGTCGAGATCCGGAACGGCCAACGCGACGTCGGCCCGGGCAACCCCGTCGCGAAGGAGGGCCTTGACGTGCGAGGCGATCTGCTCGACCTCATCCTCGCGCGTCCGGCCTTCGACGAAGGTGACAGGCGAAGCAGCAACGGGCGCTGCGCTATCGGTGCCGCGCCATGCGAGCCGGGCTAGGAGGACAAACGGCCCAACACGTTCCTTGACTTCGGCAGCCGTCAGGAACGGCGGGAGCGGAGGAAACAGGTCGGCGAGCTCCGCGTCGTTGTCGAGGACAAAGGTGGTCTCGATCTGCTCGGCGACCGCTTCGACAATCGGCACTTCCGACGGGCTGAACTCAACAAACCCGTCGAACACAATCCACTCGGTATTCGGCAAGCATCGCGAGACGAAACCGCCGTCCTCGGCGAACAGCTTGCCGACCGCGGCGTATGCGTCGCGCGTGTCGGCCCAGCGTCTCTCGCTAAGAAAACGGTTGTAGCGATTGAGGAGCTCGGCGAGCTCGGTCGCTCGTCCGTCGCCTTTGGCGGCCGTGCTCACGTCCGCGGCCCCGACGCCGAATCGCTTCAGCTCCCGAATCGAGCGGACAACCGCCTGCACCAGACCGGGAAACGGCGTCGTGCGGCCGCTGAGCAGTGTGGGGAAGTCGGCCGGCGCATCGGCCAGGAGGGCGTCGATGACGAGCGCCGCGACGCGCCACGACACGAGACGTGCGCCGCCATGTTGCGCAGACAGATCGCATACGAAGCGGTCGAATGTCTCGACGCGCGGCTGGCAAATCGCCGCGCCGCCGGAGCACGAGTCGAGGATCGCAGTCTCAACCTCCAGCCGGCACCGCACCGTCGGGACGATGTAGCGCAGCCTGGCCGCGCGCCTCACGTCCGTGCACCACTCGACGACACGCGCGAAGAATCGTGCCCCGCGCAATGGGGCGGGTGGTCCTATCAGCACAGTCGGCTTCGGCATGCTCCGGTGCGTCCTTCTTGCTCGCAGCGTCTCGCCTCATTCTAGCAGAGCAAGACGGCTTGAGCACCCACCTCGCAGCTTCTCCAACCTTTCTGGGGCCGGATTGGCCGCCGCGCGTCGACGGCGCAAGGCACCTGTTGCCAACGCGGTCCAATTGTCGTATGATCTGTACCTTCCAGGCACGAGACGGAAAGGAACGCCGCATGAACGACGAGAAAGAGACGAAATCGTTTACGGACGCCATGAGCAAGGAGCACTTCACCCGTCCGCGCTCGTACGACGTCAAGCACGTCGCCCTCGACCTGCGGTTCGACTTCGACAAAAAAACCGTGAAGGGCGCCGTGACAACGACGCTCACCCCGATCGGGCGCGCACTGCGCGAGGTCGAGCTCGACTGTGCCGACACGAGAGTCGTGAAGGTATTTGACGAGAACAAGCGCGAACTGAAGTGGGAGCTCGTCGACGAAACGCTTGCGGTGAACCTCGGCCGCTCCGTGAAGCCCGGCCAGGAGGTCGCATTCACGATCCGCTACGACGCGCGGCCGACGCGCGGCCTCTACTTCGTCGGCCCGACGAAGGAGTATCCGAAGACCCCGCGCCAGATCTGGACGCAAGGCGCGATGGAGGACAACCACCACTGGTTCCCCTGCTACGATTCGCCGAACGAGAAAATGACGCAGGACGTGGTGATGACGGTGCCCGACAAATACCTGGCGATGAGCAACGGCGGGCTCGTCGACGTCAAGCACGACACGAAACGCCGGACGAAGCGCTATCACTGGCGCCAGGAGCAGCCGCACGTCACCTACTTGCTCACGATCGTTGTCGGCGAGTTCGACGTCGTCGAAGACCGGCACAAGGACATCCCCGTCATCTACTACATCCCGAAAGGCCGGCGCGACGAAGCGATGAGCTGGCTCGCCGACACGCCGAAGATGATCGCGTTTTTCGAGAAGGCGACGGGGTACGACTACCCGTACGCGAAGTACGGGCAGGTTGTTATCAGCGACTTCATGTGGGGCGGGATGGAGAACACGACGATCACGACGCTGACCGACATGGCGCTCGTCGACAAACGCGCGCGTCTCGACGTGGAAGGCGAAGGGCTCGTCGCGCACGAGCTGGCGCACATGTGGTACGGCGATCTCATCACGACGAAGAGTTGGGAGCATACGTGGATCAACGAGGGCTTCGCGAGCTACTTCCACCCGCTTTACTTCGAACACTGGCGCGGCACCGACGAGTTCCAGTACCAGATGCTCGGCGCACTCAAGGGCTACCTGCACGAGGCGTCCGATCGCTACCGCCGGCCGATCGTGACGCGCACGTTCACCGACGCGTACGACATGTTCGACGGCCACTCGTACGCCAAAGGCGCCCTCGTGCTCCACGCGTTGCGCTACGAGCTGGGCGAGGAGCTCTTCTGGCGCGGCATTGCCCACTACACGCAGAAGCACGCGTTCCGTTCGATCGAGACCGAGGAGTTCAAGCTCGCGCTCGAGGAGGGCACAGGCGCGTCACTCGACCGGTTCTTCGACCAGTGGCTCAAGCGCGCGGGGCATCCGGAGTTCGAGGTGACCTGGTCGTACGACAAGGCGCTCAAGCTCGTGACCGTCCGCGTGAAGCAAACGCAGAAGACGAACGGCGAGACACCGGTGTTTCGCACGCCCATCGATATCCATATCACGACGGCGCGCGAGACGAAGGCGTATCGCGTTGATATTGAAAAAAACGACGAGGAATTCCACTTCCCTGCGCCGACACGGCCCAAGATGGTCGAGTTCGACCGCAGCAACTGGATTCCGAAGACTCTGAAGTTCGAGAAGAAGAAGGACGAGCTGCTCTATCAGCTCGAGAAGTCCGCAACGATCATCGGCCGCATTCGCGCGTGCGAAGGACTCGGCAAGATCATGGGCGACGACAAGGTCGTCGACGCGCTCGGCAAGAAGCTCAAGAGCAAGGACTACTACGGCGGTCGGATCGCAGCGGCGGACGCGCTCGGTTCGATTGCGAGCGATCGCGCACGCGACGCGCTTCTCTTGGGGCTCAGCGACAAGAAGTCGAAGGTTCGGCGTGCCGTTGTGGCTGCTCTGGGCAACATCAAGCAGGAGGCGGTCGCCAAGCGCCTCGAGTCGGTCTTCCGTGGGGACAAGAGCTACTTCGTCGCCGGCGCGGCCGTGGGGTCGATCACCAAGATCCGCGAGGACAAGGCGTACGACTTCCTCATGCGCGCGCTCAAGGCGGAGAGCTGGCACGATCTTGTGCGCAGCGCCGTGTTTGATGCCTTCGTCGAGCTCAAGGACACGCGCGGCATCGGTCAGGTGCGCGCGTGGACGGCTGCCGCCAAGCCGCTGCCGGTCCGTACCGCCGCGATCCGTGCGCTGGGCAAGCTGGGGCGCGAGCTCGAGAAGGCGGGCGACCGCGACCGTGTGCGGCGTGAGCTCGTCGAGCTCCTGCGGCACGACCATTTCCGCGTGCGTCGTGCTGCGGTCGACGGCCTCATTGGTCTCGCCGACGAGGCGGCGATCGGGGAGCTCCAGAAGCGTGCGGAGTCCGATAGGGAAACCCACGTGCGTAGCGCGGCCCGCCGCGCGATCACCAGGATTCGCGAGGAGACGGGGAAGCAGGCGCGCGTTGGCAAGCTCGAGAAAAAGCTCGGCGAGCTCCGCGACGAGAACAAGGAGCTGAAGCGCCGCCTCGATACGCTCGAGCGAAAGGTCAGCGAGGTGTCACGAAGCGGCAGGAAGAAGGCCCGCCGGCGCGCTCGTTAGCAGCGCGCCAAGAAACGACTGCTGACGGCCCGACTTACTGCTCAGGGCCTGAGGTCAGGCGCGCCGAAGGTCCGCCTGGGAAGGTGCCAAGAAAGGCGGTTGAGCGGACTTGTGCAGGTGAAGGGCCGAAGGCCCGGCAGAGCATAGCCTGGGGCGCCTGCCCGCCGAAGCCTTGGCGAAGGCGGGTAAGCCCCAGGTTCTCGACGAGAAAGGAAACCCCTGAGCCCCGAAGGGGCGACACAGCCCTCTCACAGAGAACGATGGCCCCTTGGCGGCCCATGGGTGTTCCAGCAACCGCCGAGCGTTGTCTCACGATCCGGCTTGCGGCTCGACAATGACCTTGAGCGCACGGCGCTGCTCGACCTTCTCGATGCCGGCCAGCAGGTCGTCGAGAGGGATTACGTCGGTGACGAGATCGCGCACGTTGACCTTGCCCGCGGCAATGAGTTCGAGGGCGGCGCGATTATCGGCCGGCGCCGAGCCGTGCGTGCCCGTGACGAAGAACTCGCGGTAGTGAATGAGGTTGCTGTCGATCGTGATCGTCGGCTTGTCCTTGGGCAGGCCGCCGAAGAAGTTCACACTGCCCCGCTTCGCGACGAGCTCCAGCGCCTCGACCTGTGCCTGCGGCGCAGCGCATGCGACGATGACGCGGTCGATGCCCCGCCCGCCTGAGACCCTATCGACGGCCCCTTTGAGGGGTTCGGTCGTCGAGTCGACGTAGACGTCCGCCCCGGCGACGGCCCGGGCCATGTCGAGGCGCTCGGCCGCGACGTCGGCGAGCATGACGGCCGACGCGCCGCGCGCCCGGGCGAGCTGCGAATGAAGGCAGCCGAGCGGGCCGCTTCCGATGATAAGCACCGTGTCGCCCTCGCCGACGCGCGAGAGGTTCTGGCCGTTGATCGCGCACGCGAGCGGCTCGGCCAGCGCCGCCTCGTGATCGCTCACGTTGTCCGGCACCGTGTTGACGCAGCCCGTGCGCACCGCGACGGGCGGCACGGCCATCAGCTCGGCAAACGCGCCGTCGAACTGGTAGCCGATCGGCGCCAGGTTGTCGCACATGCCGGGGTAGCCGCGCCGACACATGTCGCACTCGCCGCATGGCACCGCCGGCGCCACCGCGACACGCTGGCCGACGGCGAACCCGTCGACGCGCGGGCCCACCTCGATGATCTCGCCGCTCAGCTCGTGGCCTGTGATACGCGGCGGGCGGATGTGCCGGTGGCCGTGGCGGTAGATCTTTACGTCGGTGCCGCAGATCGCGCACGCATGCACCTTAATGAGGAGTCCCTCGTCGGGGCAGGTAGGCTCGGGCACATCGCGAACCTCGATTCGGCCCGGCGCTTCGTATACGGCAGCTTTCACGGTGCGGTTCCTTTCGTCGCATCTCGATAGCGTGTTGCGATTTCGCCGGCGAGCCATTCGTTCTGGTCGAGGCCGCAGACCTCACCGACCACCGCTCCGATGCCACGCTGCGCGATCATGGTCTGGAGCTTGGCAGCCTCTTGGTCAGTCGGCTCGTCGTAGCGCAGCGCCGCCACGATGCCGTCGATGATTCGTGTGGGTGCAATGTCGTACTCGAGCGCGAGCAGAGCGCTGCCGATGAGGCGTCCGTCGCGGCCAAGTTTGCGGATCGGTTGCCGGGCCACGCGCGCGACCGTGTCGCCTAGGCCGCGGTTTCGGTAGCGGCCGAAAAGATCATCGACGTGCTTCTGTTGCTCGGCGGGATCGAAACCGTGTCGCATAATCAGCGCTTGGCTCGTCTCGTCCAGCGCACCGTCGACCGTCGTGCGCACGTCCGCGTCCTCGGTCGCCTGCCAGATGTACGTGTGCCTGCGCAGGTGACCCAGGTAGGCGACCATCGCATGCCCGGCGTTGTGCGTGTACGCCTTCTGATCTTCGAGCGCGTCGATGTTGTTGACGTATCGGAACCCCGGGACGACCGGCCGCTCGCCGACGAAACCCGGCGCGTCGACGGGCAGAATGCAGTACGGCTCGACGGCGATCGCCAGCGGGTCGGCGCGCCGCTGCTGGGCGGTGGGCGTCGGCACCATCCTGGAGACAACGGACGTGGCGAAGCCGACCTTACGCCGCAGCCGTGGCGCAAGCTCGTCTTCGAGATGGTCCTCAACGAGAGAAGCGAGGTGTGGGCCCGAGTGCAGCACGTTCTCGCACACGACGACGTTGAGCGCCGGGGTCGACTGCTCGAAGCGCAGTGCCAGGCCTGCGGCAATGAGCGCGGCAACCGCCGGCAGCGCCCGCGCGCCCACAGCCGTCGCCGCCACGTCCGCCGACGCAAGAGATGCGGCGACGGCCTCAGCGTCGTCTGCACGGATCGCGCGCTCGACCGGCACGTGAAACGTCGTCTCACCGTTGCCGACGATGCGGATGTCGTAGCCGCCGCGCTTGTTGAGCGCGATGACGATCGTCTCGTCGAGCTCGACAAACGTGATCGCCGCGCCGGCCTCCGCGAAAAGCTGGCCGAGGAAGCCGCGCCCGATGTTGCCGGCCCCGATGATAGTCGCGTTCATTCGGTCCTTAGTCCCTCCGTCGTGTCACCATCTTACCCGAAGAGCACGGCGCGATGGAAGGCGTTCGCGCATTGACTTGATCAGGGCGCGTGGGTAGTATGTGCGCCCAATTCAAGCGAGGTATGACGAGAATGAGCGAGGAGCGCATCGAGGCACTCGTCACAGGGCTTGTGACATTGGACATCACCCCGTCGCTCGACGACGTGAGCGGCGACCTGAAACACCTGCTACGTCCGGGCACGCTCGTGCGGACCGGTCCGGCCACGATCTGCACGGGCGGCGCCGTCACCAACGTCGGCCGGGCGCTCAGCAGGCTCGGCCTTGCGACGGGGCTTGCCGGCAAGATCGGCGACGACGAGTTCGGCCACGTCGTCATGTCCCTGCTCGCGCGGCACGGTCTCGAGGGCGGCATGATCGTCGAGGACAGCGAGGACACCTCGTACGTGCTCGTCATCTCGCCGCCCGGCGTCGACAGGATGTTCCTTTACTATCCAGGCGCGAACGACAGCTTCGGCGCCAGCGACGGCCTCGCGGCGCTGGAAGCGCTCGAGGCGGCGCCCAAGCTCGTCCACGTTGGCTACCCGACGCTCATGCGGCGCATGTACCTCGACGGCGGCAAGGAGCTCGTCAAGCTCTTGAGCGGGCTGCGTCAGGCCGGCGTGGTCGTCACGCTCGACGTGTCGTTCCCCGATCCGGCGAGCGAATCGGGCAAGCAGGACTGGCGCGAGATCTTGGCGGGCGCGCTGCCGTACGTGGACCTGTTCATGCCGAACATCGAGGAGTCGATGTTCCTGCTCGAGCGCGAGCGGTTCACAGAGCTGGGCGTCACGACGGCCGAGGAAGTCTTTGCGCGCATCGGGCCCGACGGCGTGAGCCAGGTCGCGCGGACGATCCTCGACCTCGGCGCGGCGATCGCTGCCGTCAAGTGCGGCAGTCGCGGCCTGTGCGTCCGGACGGGCACGGCCGAGGCGCTCGCGCCGGTGGCGCAGCGCCTCGGCCTCGACCTGGCGACGTGGAAGGACCGCACGCTGTGGGCCGAGGCCGTCGCCGTCGACGAGATCGCGACCGCCACGGGCGCCGGCGACTGCGCCGTCGCCGGGTTCCTCGCGGCGATGTGTCGGGGCGAGGGGATCGAGAACGCCGCGCGAATCGCGAGCACGGTCGGGGCGCAGAACCTGCGCGCCGTCGACACGGTGAGCGGTGTCCGCACGTATGAGGAGACGCTCGAGGAGCTCGCGAGCTGTTCCTACCGCGCGCTCGATCCGCTCCCATCGGGTTGGCGCCACCTGCCGACGCCGGGTCTGTGGGAGTTTGTCGGCTAGTCGGGGACGACTAGCCCGGATTCCGCACGGGCTTTGCGTGCGCGATCCGGCCCAATGAGCCGCGTCGCGGCGATTGGCAGTAGCCTGGGGCGCCAGCCCGTGGAACGCTCTGCAGCCGATTCGGATGCGCGCCCGGCACGCGGGAGCCCGCGATCTGTGTGCGACAGCCTGTTTGAACGAGGCCGCGCACGGCCGCGTTGGAACTCGTCGAGAGGTCGTTGCCGACGCCATGTCGGGGGGCCATGTTCCCGCTCTCTGTGAGGAATGCGGACTGTCCCTATTGCTTCCATTGCTTCGCCGACTCATACGCTTTCAGAATGAGCCTGAGCACGGCGATCCCCTGCTCGTAGGGCGACACGCACGTCGCCCCGTCGACGACGCAGTCGACGAAGTGCTTGACCTCCGCGGCGAACGAGTCGACCGGCTTGAACTCCCAGCGTGCCGGCTCGCCGAAGCGCGTCGGTTTCAAGAAGAGCGTCGTGTGGTTCCCGTAGAGCTCGCCGCGTTCGCCGACGACGTGGAACGGGTGCGCGCCCACCGGCAGCCGCATCGCCCAGCTTGTTCGCACCTGGCCCGTCGCCCCGCTCGGGTAGCGGACAAGGACCGTGGCCGTGTCCTCGCCGTGGAACCACCCGTGGCGGTACGTCTCGACTATGGCTGCAACCCGCTCCGGCTCCTCACCGGCGAGGAAGGTGAGCATGTAGCTCGGGTGATAGCCCGTGTCGATCAGCTCGCCCCCGCCGATCTGCTTCGCGTCGGCGCGCCACGTCCCGGGGCGGATCGGCATCACGTCCGGCCCGCCGGCGACGACGCCCGGCTTGCGCGAGCTCATCAGGAAACAGTCGTTCGTCATGATCATGTAGACGCGGCCGAGCGCACCCTCGTCGAGCAGACGCTTCGCTTCGATCAGGCTCGGCATGTGGAGCTGGTTGTGCGCGCACATGGCGACGAGACCGGGCGCGGCCTTCATGGCCGACTCGATCTGCTGCGCCTCGTCGAGCGTCAGGCACAGCGGCTTCTCGCAGAGCCAATGCTTGCCCGCCTTGATGCTCGCCAGGATTGCCCGCAGGTGCAGGTGGTGGGGCAGCGTGATGTCCACCGCATCGACGGGCGCCTCGCGGATCAGCGCGTCAAAATCGTCGTACACCTGCGCCTCCGGCACCTGTTGTTTGACGCGCTCGACGGCGCTGGCGTCGACGTCGTTAATGGCCGTGATCTGTGCGCGGCCCTTTTCCTGCTCGGGAATCCATCCGGCCAGGTGCGCCGTGGTCGCCCAGCCGCATCCGACGAGGCCGACTCGAAGTGTCATGGCTCATTCCTTTGGTGTGCTGCGCCCACGTTGCGGCGAGGTGTCCTCGTGCGCTCGACACCGGCCGAGCGCAAAGCGCGCGCATCATAGGGCGTTCGCCGTCGGCAGGGAAAGGGAAAAACGGGGCGACACGCAGAGACTGCTGGCCGAGCGTAGCCACGCACGCTATACTGCCGCCACTCGCGTGCGGGAACGCCGTCGGCGGCCGCGCTGGGGGTGCGACGCCGGCGGGACTGACCATTCCGGAAGGAGGCGGCCATGGCCCCAAGTCACGGCGAGATTACGCGCCGCCACGTCGGCCTGGTGCTCGCGCTCGTGCTGTTCGTCTTCTTTCTCGCCGTCAAGCCCATCCACAGTGAGGACCCCGCCGCAACCGCCTCGCTCAACCGGATGGCCGCCGTCGCCCTGCTGATGGCCGTGCTGTGGATCACGCAGGCGATCCCCATCCCGGCGACCGCCCTGCTGCCGCTCGCGTTGTTCCCCTTGCTTGGTCTGATGGACAGCGCGACGCTGGCGCCGATCTACATGAATGACAATATCTTCCTATTCGTCGGCGGGTTTCTCATCGCCATCGCGCTCGAGCGCTGGCAGCTCGCACGGCGCATCGCGCTGAGCATCGTGCTCGCGTTCGGCTCGAGCCCGCGCGGCCTCATCCTCGGCTTCATGGCGGCGACCGCGTTCCTGTCGATGTGGATCTCGAACACCGCCACGACGATGATGATGTTCCCCATCGGCCTCTCCGTGATCCTGCTCGCCAAGGAGCTCGGCCGGACCCGTGTCGGCCTCACGAGCGAAGGCGCCGCGCCGGCCGTCTCGCTCGGTGCGTTCCCGGCGGCGCTCATGCTGTCGATCGCCTATGCGGCCAACATCGGCGGAATCGCCACCAAGATCGGCACGCCGCCCAACGTCGCCTTCTTCGGCTTCTTCGAGAAGCAGTTCGCCGGCGCGCCGCAGCCGACGTTCACCGCCTGGATGATGCTGGGCCTGCCGTTCTCCGTGGTGTTCCTGGGTATCAGTTGGCTCGTGCTCACTCGGTTCGTCTTCCGGCTCGGCAAGCTCAACATCGGGACCGGCCGCAGCTTCATCCGCGAAGAGCTGCGCAAGATGGGGCCGATGACGCCGCCTGAGTGGCAGGTCCTCGTCGTGTTCGCCATCACCGCGCTGCTGTGGATCACGCGCGGGCCGATCAGTGAGATCGGGTTTCCCGGCTGGGTTCGTGGCCTCGGGCTCGTCAGGGCCGAGGGCGACAAGACGATCGAGCTCGTGCGCGACGGCGGCGTCTCGATCACAATGGCGCTCACGCTGTTCCTTCTCCCGTCAGGCAAACAGCGCGGCGAGCGGCTCCTCGACGCGGCCTCGTTTCAACGGGTGCCGTGGGGCATCGTGTTGTTGTTCGGCGGCGGTTTTGCGCTTGCCGAGGGGATGACCGCCTCCGGGTTATCGTCCTGGCTCGGCTATCAGCTCGAGCCGCTCGGCGGCGTGTGGCCGCCGGGCATCGTCGCGTGCGTCA
>Ga0307422_1000685_pt1 | contig 18420 bp, 13 predicted proteins | sample SalMarWE160290MG_FD_202153 | JGI IMG/M metagenome (GOLD analysis project Ga0307422, IMG submission 202153) | Salt marsh sediment microbial communities from the Plum Island Ecosystem LTER, Massachusetts, United States - WE1602-90 | ecosystem: Environmental > Aquatic > Marine > Intertidal zone >...
AAGTCAGAGCAAAAAATCGATGCCATAAGAGAAATTATAGAAACTGTAAATAATAAGGGCATTATTAAAAACTTGGATTTACTTTTAAAAGATATTATAATAAGAGAGGAGATTCATACTACGGCAGTAGGAAACGGAATCGCCTTCCCGCATCCCCGTTCTGTTTCTTATAATATAGTCAATCGTCCTTCATTATCAATGGGAATTTCAGAGAGTGGTATCGAATTTGGGGCGTATGATAGAAACCCTGTAAAAATTGTTATTGTGGCGGTTATACCTCAATTGGCAGGCCATTTACATGTTCTATCCAGATTATCCCGTATTTTTAGGGATACTGCTGTTAAGGATAAAATTCTGACAGCTGGTTCGGTAGATCGGATAATCGCTGTGATCAAGGAAAAAGAAGCTCACCTGGATGCATTGGATAATAAACTTAAAGAATAGATTATGGAAATGCCATTACCATCAGCCCCGCTGCCCCCACGTGTGTGAATCTGATATCCTCCCATGAAGCACAAATATAGTCTTTAAATAAAATAATATCCATATATTTAAAATGAGCCGGCAGGGGAGGAAGTGTAATCTCCCGCACCCGGCTGCTCCCTTCTTGCTGTACCAATACCTTTCCCGCCGGAAGCAGTGCGCATAATAGTATTTCCTGCTTTATTACCGGTATGGAGAAATAGCTGCTGTTAGGGCTTTGCTCATAACCTTTGCTCTGGTAAAAAAATCTTTCACTATGTTTATTGCCGCTGTCCGTAACTGTGAAATGAAGTAAATACTCCTCGGTATAAAGAGCTAATTCGGCAATACAGGCTTTGAAGAGTAAAAAATATTGATTGCGGGTGCTGCTGCCGAGTGCGGGTGTGAATTGATAAGTAGCCAAAAACCACTCCCGTGTCTGTTGTTCTTCTTTTTGGTCATTAAAATTAAAAGATGAATACTCGAATTTCACTTGGTCTTTACCGGTATATTTCCATTCAATGGCAATTGTTTGATCGTCAAGCGGATTGACCACTACGGCCTGCCACTCCGGATTTAACCGCTGCCAGAGCGGTGTGATAACTTCAGTATAGTCAAGATCCGATCCATTGAAAGTGAACTCGATAAAGGTCGCGGCATCCGGGTTGGATCTCATATCCTCTTCTGCTCTTAAAAAATTATCTTCATACACATGGCAGATAAGAGAGTTCTTATAGGGGTAAAAAATGGTTGAGGTGCGATTGTCAAACAGTTTTGGTTCATAGAAATAGGAAAATTCAAATATATTACCGGAAGTACTGGTTAAAGCAGCTATACCCCGGCGGTTTATAAGCAGAAAAAGCGTATCGTCCGTGCAATACATATCGGTAATTCTTATTTGCACCGGCCAGGGAAAAGGATTTACTTTTTTATAATAACTAAAATCGCCTGTTTGCAGGAATTTGCCGTTTTGTAAGATGAAAATATTTTCGCTCTGAGATTTGGCTGGGCCTGAACAGGAGAGCCAGGAGAGCGTTAGAATAAGTAAAAATAATCCTCTCTTCATTTAAGCTAATAGGCTTTAGCGAATACAGCCAAGCCCTGACTTGGCTTGCCGCAGTAGATACATTTCATATGTTCGTCTGCCTCACGACCTAACGGGAGTACTCGTATTGTTGCTTTTGTCTCTTCTTTGATTTTAGCTTCACACTCAAAACCACCGCACCAGCCCGCTTCCGCAAATCCGGGTTTTGCTTCCATTATTCGTTTAAATTCTTGGTAATCGTTAAGCTCATGGGTGTTTTCTTTTCTGAATATAAGAGCCCTGTGAAAGAGATTGTTCTGAATATCTTCAAGGAGTTTCTTTATGGTAGCGCCAGCCTCCGTATAATTAATCTGCTGCTTTTCTCCCGTGTCTCTCCTTGCCAGTTGAAGCTTTTTTTCCGTTACTTCGCGTGGACCGATTTCGATACGTATGGGAATGCCCTGCAGCTCGCTTTCGGCAAATTTCCAGCCTGGTGAGTTCCCCTCATCGTCGTCAATTTTTATTTTATAGTGTTCTTTAAGTACTTTATGCAGACGGTGCGCGTACTCCAATACCTGCTGCTTATTCTCATTTTTAAATATTGGTACTATTACAACCTCCACAGGCGCGAGTTTGGGCGGAACTATTAAACCCTTATCGTCGGAGTGGGTCATAATCAGGGCTCCGATCAGCCTGGTGGACACGCCCCAGGAGCTGGCCCAGACATGCTGCAGATTTCCGGCCTGATCCTGGAACGTAACATCAAAGGCCTTGGCAAAGTTCTGTCCCAGATCGTGGGAAGTTCCCGCCTGCAGAGCTCTGCCGTCCTGCATCATGGCTTCGATTGCGTATGTTTGTAAGGCCCCTGCAAACTTTTCCGATTCCGACTTGAGCCCTGCAAGCACAGGGATAGCCATATAGTCTTCGGCAAAGCTTTTATAGACAAAGAGCATTTTGAGGGTTTCCTCATGAGCTTCTGCCTGAGTGGCGTGGGCCGTGTGTCCTTCCTGCCATAAGAACTCCGTTGTTCTTAAGAAAAGCCGCGTTCTCTTTTCCCAGCGTACTATATTTGCCCATTGATTGATGAGAAGAGGCAGGTCGCGGTAAGATTGGATCCATTTTTTATACATACTCCAAATTATGGTTTCCGAAGTAGGACGGATTACCAACGGTTCCTCTAAGTCTTCCCCTCCGCCGATGGTTACTACGGCCAGTTCGGGAGAGAACCCCTTAATATGTTCAGCCTCTTTTTTAATAAAGCTTTCCGGAATAAGCAGAGGGAAGTAGGCGTTACAGTGTCCGGTATCTTTAAACATCTTATCCAGAGTCTGTTGAATGTTTTCCCATAAGGCATATCCGCGGGGACGGATAACCATGCAGCCCTTTACGGGCGAATAATCGGCGAGTTTTGCTTCGGTGATAATGTCTATATACCACTGAGAATAATCTTTAGCTCTTGGAGTAATTTTAGCAGCCATTAATCCTCTATTCTATTACAGATGTCGTTCGATTCTGCCTTTGTTTTCTTGAAACTTTACTGTATATGCACCGGGTTTTCTACCAAAACAATAACCGAACTGTTCATAGAAAGCCACCATATTAAGATTTACATGGCGCTGTTCGATTGCTTTTTTTGTGGGCAGATAGCGAATTTCCCCATCTTCCACATCCTGTACTGTCACACCGCTGATTCCGTTTATTAATAAAAGCACAGCGGCACCACCGGCCTGCATGCCGAAATTTACGTCGAAGGCGGACGATTTTCCCGAGCGGATAAGATGTCCGGGCATCACATCCCTAATCTCGGGCACTTCATAGAGTTTGGTAACAAACATGCCCTGTTCTTTCATAAAATCTTTAATTGAGGCGTCTTTTTTCAGACGTTCCGAAAGTTTGTTTTTTACAAACTTGCCCGCACCGGCCAATTTCTGATGGCCAAAAGCATCAACACCTGCATTTTCGTCAATAAGCTCTGCTCCCGATGCATCTTTAAGCCCTTCAGCTACAACGACAGTATAGGTGCCGGCATTTACATCACTGGCGATAATTCTCCGTGTAAATACCTTTTTCAGATGTTCGTATATAACATCAAAATCGACCGGGATTTCAGGAATTAAAATACAGTCGGCATCAGCCCCGATACCTCCGCGAAAAGCCGTATGTCCTGTATAACGGCCGAAAACCTCGATAACCAGAATGCGGTTATGACTCATGCCTGTGGTTTTTAAGTCCTGCACAAAGCCGGCAATTCTGTTAATTGCGGAATCGGCTCCCACGGAATAGGTTTGCAGGTCCAGATCCATGGTTTTAGGAGCATGAATACAATTAATTCCTTGTCCGACCAAATCAACAACTACACTGCCCGTATCGTCTCCTCCTGAGATCACGAGGGCGTTGATGTTAAACTTTTTAAGCCCCTGTTTAATGCGTTCGTATTTATTCGGGTCTTCGATTTTTGATATTTTAACACGGGAATGGCCTGCTTCGGAACCTGCCAGAGTAGTATTAATAAAATCCAAACGTTTGGCATCCAGTTTTACTATGGACTCCATATCAATAAGGTTGTATAAACCGGCATAACCGTTGGGAATAATAAAAGCACCGATGTCATGTGCATTAGCCATCATAGCGGCACCGTTTACAACGGCATTCAAACCACCGCAGTCGCCTCCGCTTGTAATAATACCGATATTTTTTATTGAGGACATAAATTTTTCTCCCTTATCTCGTAAAACCAGCACGCTTAAGCACGGGTTTGTTAATATATGCGTTTATGTATCTGCCAATATTAGAACGTAATCTGTTTAATTGTCAAGATAACAATTCTTAAACATTTTAAATTGTTGTCTTGCATTATTCACTTATTTTGTATAGTCTTGTTGATAATTATTTCTGCTACGAGAAAGGATGAGCGGTATGAAAGTCTTAATCACGGATAAAGTAGCTCAGGAGTGTATTGATGAGCTTAATAAATTCAAGGAAATTAAGGTTGATCTCCAAATTGGCATTAGTGAAGAGGAGATAGTTAAAATTATTGCTGATTACCAGGCCATTATTGTACGCTCAGCGACGAAGGTAACCAAAGCCATTATTGATGCGGGTAATAATCTCAAGGTTATCGGTAGAGCGGGTGCGGGAGTGGATAACATCGATGTGAAAGCGGCTACGGATAAAGGTGTGTGGGTCATGAATACACCCGGCGGTAATTCAAGTGCGGTAGCAGAGTTGGCATTGGGAATGATGTTTGTTTTGGCACGCCAAATTGCCAAAGCCGATGCTTCTATGAAAGCCAGTAAATGGGAAAAAAAGATCTTTTCCGGGACTGAATTGTCAAATAAAACATTGGGTTTAGTGGGTATCGGCAACGTGGGAAGTATTGTGGGCCGTAAAGCCAAAGCATTGGGTATGGATGTGCTGGCTTTTGATCCTTATATTTCCGCCGAGAAAGCAGCCGATATGGGTATAACTCTTGTAAGCCAGGATGAGCTTTACAAAAAGGCCGATTACATAAGTATTCATGTTCCCAAATCAGGGGAAACAACAGGCCTTATTAAAAAGGAAGTACTCGAAAAAATGAAAGACGGAGTCTTTCTTGTCAATTGTGCACGAGGCGGAATTGTGGTGGAAAAGGATCTTTTAGCAGCGCTTAATAGCGGAAAAGTACAAGGGGCCGCAGTGGATGTGTTTGAAAACGAACCCCCTGCCGATCTGAGTCTGGTAAAACATCCTAATGTTGTTGCCACCCCACATATCGGTGCTTCAACTGCGGAAGCTCAAGTGAATGTCGCAGTTATGATAGCACGGCAGGTTGGTGATTTGCTTACAAAGAATATTGTAGTAAATGTCGTAAACAGTATCGAGAAATAATATTTGGTGAAAGCGAATTATTGGTGATATATTAATTATGGTATGGTGTCAACATTCCGGAGGCAAAGCTTTTTGTATGTGTGGGAACACCCCCTATGGGTGTAGGGTGGAAGAAAAAGGGATGCATTATGAAGATGGATATATCACCACTTTTAAATGAGTGGGAGTATGACTCGGGAAAAAATGTAAGAGTTATAAAGTTGGAAGATAATCGAAAAGTCATACAAGTGCGCAAGCTTATAGGCATAGAGCAGTATGAACTTGAAGGCAGGCCGGACGGCAAAAAGCCTTTTGGCAAAGTGTCCGTATTAGCTGAGTTCAGCGATCGAATTCATAATTATATAAAAATCCACGGCAGCAAAAAAGGATTCATCATTAATCACGATGATTTCTTGCTTCTGCAGTATGAAGCCATATTGAATTATTACCGTTATCTCGTGCTGTTTCAAATAGGTGATTTCGAACGTACGGTACGGGATACGGACAGCAATTTGCAGATTTGTGATCTGCTTGAAAACTACGGTCTTAATGAAGAAGACAAAAACCAAATACTTCAATATAAACCTTACATCATCCGGGTGAATGCCTTAGCAAGGGCTATGATAAATATTAAGCAGAATATACCCGAGGTAGCGCAGCAGGTAATCGAATCCGCTATTATTCAAATTAAAAACCTTCCCGACTTAAAAAATATGAATTTTCAGTATGAAAAAATACGATCCATTAATTATCTTAAAGCCACACTGGCCGAGATCAATCAGAAGCCACTTTCTAAAATCGAAAAACTGCAGCTTGAGTTGGACGATGCTCTTGAAATTGAAGATTATGAGCGTGCCGCTGAAATCCGTGATAAAATACATGAGCTGTCAGAAAAAACCGATAATAAGATATAAACAATTAACTAAATGCTCCGAATCTATATCCCTTTTCCGAACCTACATGCATAAAATGCAGTTCATCCTTAATGGTAAAAAGAATTTTCCGGTTATCGGAAGCCACATGCCCTTCGAGTACAGTGGCAATAAATAGAGTATGATCACCGGTGGTAAGAGTATCCATAATTTCACACTCAAGGTTTACAACGCATTCTTTAACTAATGCTGCTTTTACATGCAGAGCTGGGAGGGGTGTCCAGCCGGTCTCTTTAAATTTGTCTACACTTCTTCCGGAAGCGGTCCCGCAGAGCATCACACCTTTTACCATATCCGGACCGGGCCAGGCGATTACACATTGTTTTTCTTTGATAAGCAGGTTGTGGGAGTGCCGTGTGGGTAGGATACTAAAGGCAAGCATCCGCGGTTTTAAACTTGTCCACATTTTCCAGCCTAAGGTAATGATGTTGGAGCGCGCATGCTTTTCATCATAGCATACGACCATGCAGACTCTTTCCGGTTTGGAACATCTTTTTAACGCTTGCTGTAAATCAGTTTTCATACTTTTTCCTTTCTATATTTTGAATATTGGAACACAGATTGCACAGATTAAGAAAAAATAAATTCTAAGTTTATGTGTAATCTTCAATTAAATCAGTGTAATCGGTGGTTACATATTTAGAATTCCTATGATATATCACAACTATATTGACATAATCCCGCAGTTAAAATACGCTAAGGATTCATGGTCATCGTCTTAGAACATAACATTAAGAATAAAGATAAGCAATACATCCGACAGTTTATAGAAAAAAGCGGATTTAAGGTACATGAGATAAGCGGCGAAGAAGAAACTATTTTCGGAGTAGTGGGGAATGTCACACTGGATGCCCGCGAGATAGAAATACTTACCGGTGTGAATCGTGTCATTCCTATCTCTTCACCATATAAGTTGGCCTCGCGGGAGTTTAAAAAAGAGGATACTCTTATTACTGTGGGACCGGTTAAAATCGGAGGACCCCGGATTGTGGTAATTGCCGGTCCTTGCGCGGTTGAATCACGGGAACAAATAATAGAAACGGCCCAGATGGTTAAAGAATCAGGAGCGGTGATCCTGCGCGGAGGTGCTTACAAACCCCGCAGTTCACCCTATGCCTTTCAGGGATTAGGGGAAAAAGGGCTTAAGTACTTAAAAGAAGCTTCCTTAAAAACAGGTATGCCCACTATTTCCGAGGTAATATCCGCGGAAACTATAGATCAAGTAAAAGAGTATGTCGATATTCTGCAGATCGGTGCCAGAAACATGTATAATTTTGATCTCTTAAAACGTGTGGGGACTGCCGGAAAAACGGTTATGCTTAAGCGGGGTTTCTCCGCTACTATCCAAGAATTTTTAATGTCTGCCGAATATCTTTTAGCGCACGGAGCACATAATATTATTCTCTGCGAGCGGGGAATTCGCACATTTGAGACATATACCAGAAACACCCTCGATATCTCGGCTATCCCCATAGTAAAAAAATTAAGCCATTTACCGATTTTTGTGGATCCCAGTCATGCAACAGGGATCAGAAATAAAGTGCTTCCTATGGCCCTGGCATCAATTGCGGCAGGCGCGCATGGAATTTCCGTAGAAGTTCATCCCGCACCTGAAAAAGCACTCTCGGACGGCCCGCAATCGCTTTATCCCGAACAGTTTGAAAAATTAATGAGGGATATCGAAGCGCTGGCACCTGTGTTCGAAAAAGAGATAGCCCGTCTGCCCAAAAGGGATGTTATTTCGATCTCAGCAAAACACACACGTGCTCCAAAACTCAAAGGCAAGAAGCGTATTGCCTTTCAGGGTGAGAGGGGCTCTTTTAGTGAAAAGGCCATAATCCTCTATTTTGAAGAAGATGTAGATACTCTGTCCTGCCGGGAGTTCCGGGAGGTGTTTAATGCTGTGCTGGAGGGTAATGCACATTACGGCATGATTCCCCTTGAAAATTCACTTTCCGGCTCGATTCATCAAAATTACGACCTCTTGTTACAGTTTCCCGATATTCAAATTGTAGGTGAGAAAAAAATAAGAATAGTGCATAATCTTATCGGCCTTCCGGAGGCCACATTGGATTCGATTAAGCGGGTATATTCTCATCCGCAGGGTCTGGCTCAATGCAGCCGTTTTTTGGAAGAGTATCCCGCATGGGAAAAGATATCATTCTATGACACTGCCGGTTCGGTTGCTCATATTGCAGATATGGGTGCAACGGATAATGCCGCTATTGCCAGCATCGAGGCTGCTAAATTTAATAAATTAAAAGTTTTAAAGGAAGGGATCGAAACAAACCCGCAGAATTATACCCGTTTTGTAATTATAGCTCGTGAAGAAAATGCCCGGATTAAAAACCCCACAAAAGCATCATTGGTTTTCTCGACATTGGATAAGCCGGGCGCCCTGTTTCAGGCACTTAAAGTGCTTGCCGGCAGAAAACTCAATATGAAGAAACTTGAATCCCGTCCCATTCCCGGAAAGCCTTGGGAGTATATGTTTTATATTGATGTTGAAATACCGTCGGAGGTCACACTTTTTACGAGTGTGTTGGAAGAACTTAAAGCATACACTGAAAATTTAAGACTGCTGGGTATGTACCGTTTTTAATTGCTTTCTTTTTTGATACCAAGTTTTTTCATCTGTTCTTCTTCTTCTTTAAATGCTACGTATTCGTGTTTCTTTTGATTAGACTTTACGATGCTGTTTTTTATTGAATTGAGCTCAAGCTTAATGCCTTTCAACTTAATGCGGTCTTCTCTTGATATTTCCGCCTTAAAGAAGGAGATAAGTCCGCTTAAACGCCTGTAAGCAATTTGAAGCTTGATCAGGTTTTTATTTAAGAATTCAAAAATTTTATCATCGGGCGAGACTTCGAGGCGTCTGAATAAATTGCTGTTTCTATTTATGATATGAGAAAATATTTGTGCAAGTTTCTGAGTTTCTTCTATAAATTCGTTATACGGAACCTTTTCTATTTTAACGGTTGAAGTTACAACATCAAAGTATTCGATTTCGTATTGCATGGCTTCCGCATTCCTGTTTATAAACTTCATCAACCAGCGTTTTATCCTTTCGCCCAGACTTCTTTTTCTGTTTTCCAGCAGCAGCTGGCCTTCGTTTATTTTATTTAATGCGTCTTCTAATTGTAAACCGCAGCTGCCTAAGAATTTGACCGCTTGAATAAGAATATCCTTATAGCTCCTGCTGGCCTGTTTTTGCTTTTTCTCTTCGATAACCGTTAAAATTTCCAATGCTTTATTGCGCAGCTCTATGCCTTGCGGAGTGTAGTCTTCGATAATAATTTCTCTTATCATATCGGAAAAGAAAGCCTCCTGCGGCATGAATTTGGCAAAAAATATCTTTACCTGCTGTATAACCTGTTCGATGCTTTCTTCTTTAACCGGGGCATCAATTTGCATCCTGGAAAATACATTTTTACGCACGTCGATCTTGTATGCTTCCTTCTGAAAAGAAATTACTTCGTTTAAACCTTTAAAGATAACTTCCAATACCTTTTCAATTTGATTAAGCGCGTCACCGATAATACCGGCTGAAAGACTATCCGAGCCCTGTCTTATTTTGGCAAAATACTCCGCCAGTACTTTGGTCGTGGGGCTGGGAGATGTAATGGATACTCTGGACCAGTTTATATATTTTAATAACTTTACGATTCTTTTAAGCCTGCCAAGTGTCAAAAAATCCAGACTGAACTGGTAATAGTTGTTTAAAAATTCTATGTTTGAATGGTAAAAAGATAACCTCTGGCTCATTTTATTCTGTTTATCGGTATCTAAAAATGCTTCATCTGAAGGCGGATTGACTTCAGAGATTTTTTCCTCATATTTATAAGGGTCCTCCTGAATGATTCCTTTTCGCAGGAGGATGTTGTAAATATTTTCAAATAAAGCTTGATAGATCTGAAAACCGTCTCGTGTCTGTTTTAAGCCTTTTTGTTCAAGATGTTCCCTCTTCTTTGCGATCAGCTCTTCAACTTTATCGATATATGTTAACACGTTCTCCATATTAGTATATTATAGAATAAATTATTTATTGTTACAACTTATGTTTTTTCAATTCTCATTTTAACAAATGAGAATTGAACTATTTTTTTAAATTTGCGCTGACGAGTCTAAATTTGCCCGATTATCAGGCAAATTTATATGTATTTGTTCATTAAATTTGATAAAATGGTGCAAATTTAGACTCGTTGTTATGTTTTTTTCATTATGGGAAATATAAATAAATATCTTAGGGAAAAATTGATTTTTAGTATTTTAATCAGCGAGCTTTCTCTTAAAGATGCTTGTATGATGCTGGTGCGGGATAAATTCGGACCTATTGATTTTGAGAGTGAGCTTTTGGATTTTAGCTTTTCCAACTACTATAACAAAGAGATGGGAAGTTCCATCAAGAAGTTTTTCGTATCTTTTGAGCAATTGATTGAGCCTGATTCGCTGGCTGCGGTTAAATTATATACCAACAGTGTTGAACAGCAATTCTTGGAACTTGGCAAAAGAAAAATAAATATTGATCCGGGTCTGCTGTGCCAAAGCCGCTTTATTCTGGCAAGTACCAAAGACAGCTCGCACCGTATCCCGCTTGGATTGGGTATTTACGCAGAGATTACACTCATGTTTGAACACGGTACGTTTCGGCCTGTGGAGTGGACCTATCCTGATTATAAAAGCCCGGGGTATATAAAAATACTTAATGAAATCCGGACCATCTATGCCGCAGAGTTAAAATCTTGATTTATGAGGAAATTGCAAAACTAAAAATATATTAAGTTAGTAAAATACTTATTCTTTATACCATAATAAGTTAGCAATTTCCATTTTAGGAGCTTCTTGCAAAAATAACATTTTTGCAAGAAGCTCTTATAATATTCTACCCACGAAGGATTTAATAAACAAGAAATTTCTCACAAAGCACATGGACAGACTGTGTAAAAACTTTTTTTGACACGGATTAACGCAGATTTTCAGGATTTTAAGGAAAAATTTATAATTTACAATCTTATAATCCACGTTAATCCTTTTAATCTGTGTCTGATAATTACTTTTTACACAGTCTGGGAGTTCACAGAGTAACCGGATATATATGCCTCGCTGAGTTTATGCAAATCCTTTGTGGTCTCTGTGTGCTCCGTGAGAGGTTTTTTATATGATCCCTGTGCAGGTGAAAAAGTAATCTATTTTTTATCACAGTTAAAAGCAGTAATCATCTTTCTATTGTAATAAAAGGCATAATGAGAGCTATTCTTAAACTAACTATTCTCTATATTTTGATATCCCTTCAAAGCTGCACGCTGCTGCAGCATCACATCAATGTTACTTTAGAACTCCCTCTGGTCCTCGATCACTGGAATGCGACATTTGAGATAGAAAAGTATAAACTGATTTATCCGGACGGAGTCGGCAGTCTTGTAAATGTGTATCTCAATCATGACTGCAAAAGCATTCAGGTGCAGTTATATAAGAGCTATAATTCCTTTGTGCTTGTGTATCCTGTTATTGATGATCAAAACACATGTCTGCCGCCGGCCGGAGCGATATTTCCCTTGCATCTCAAAACGGGAAGCGAGCATACTCTTGTTCTTTCGTGGGAAGCAGGTTTTACAGCGAGCATGTTTGAGCGTCTCTGGCAAAAGGCTGTGGATCTTTCCGCCTTCAATACGCCCCGTCTGCTGTCTAAAATAGAAGAAAAAGCTCCCGCCGATCCCTGGTCTTTAGACGCGGATCTGATTGTCGAGCGCCTGGCAGCCTGCGAATTCTCAGCCTATGATGTCAAACACTTAGCTGCGAGAGACGTATTTGCGGAGGTTCCCGCCGGAAGCTGGTTTTTAGAGAGCCCGTTTTCAGCTGTGTATACGAATGAGAGTGACGGCGGGCTTTATCTGGAGGAAATTTGTCTGGGTTTTCACAGATTATTTCAATATGAATCGGGTATGCGTTTTGATATGTTTGTTACTGAAAATGAGTGTGTGATCGTTAGTCCTTAACTACGATATTAACCAGCTTGTCGGGGATTACAATGACTTTTACAATGTGCTTTGACTGTGTGAGCTCTGTGATCCGTTTTTCTATTAAAGCTTTATCTTGCAGTTCCTGTTCGGAGAGCCCGCGTTCCACTTGCAGACGCGCTCTGACCTTTCCGTTGATCTGACAGACTACTTCTATAATATCGTCAACCGTCAAATCATCCTGCCAAGCAGGCCATTGCTGCTTTGATGCGGAAGGCTTTTCACCGCATTTTTCCCAGAGTTCTTCCGCTAAATGCGGAGCGTAGGGCGAAAGAATAAGGATAAATGTTTTCCACAAGCTAAGAAAGAGTTTTTCCTGTTTTAGACATTCACTTATGAAAATCATCATCTGCGAAATAGCGGTATTAAAAGCCAGGTTTTTTGTATCTGTTGTTACTTTTTTTATTGTCTTGTGGAGCAGTTTTTCAAGATTCCCCGGCGGAGCTTCTTTACTTATCGTCAATTCTGAAACACGCCAGATACGCTCCAGAAAGCGTTTAATACCCACAATACCTTTGGTGGACCAGGGCTTGGAGACTTCCAGTGGGCCCATGAACATCTCGTAAAGGCGCATGGAATCCGCTCCGTATGTGGTGATAATCTCATCCGGATTTATAACATTACCTAGTGATTTTGACATTTTAACGCCGCCGTCACCTAAAATCATACCCTGGTTCACCAGACGCATGAACGGTTCATCCGTATTCACATAACCCAAATCGTAGAGTACCTTATGCCAAAAACGGGCATAGAGCAGGTGCAGGACGGCGTGCTCCGCCCCGCCCACATAGAGCCCTACGGGCATCCAGTATTTTATCTTATCTTTCCCTGCAAATTCTTTACTGTTATGAGGATCCAGATAGCGCAGGTAATACCAGCATGAACCGGCCCACGTCGGCATGGTGTTGGTTTCACGCATAGCTTTAGCGCCGCACGCGGGGCAGGGGGCGTTGACCCATTCCTTTATGGCAGCTAGGGGAGATTCGCCGGTGCCGGTAGGTTTGTAGCTCTCTACATCAGGAAGCTCTAAAGGCAGCTCTTCGTAAGGCACAGGTACAATTCCGCATTTTTCGCAGTGCAATAAGGGAATAGGCTCTCCCCAGTAGCGCTGGCGTGAAAATATCCAGTCACGCAGTTTATAATTAACCGTAAAATTCCCCAGCCCTTTTTTTTCCAGCCATTGGGTTATTTTCTTTTTAAACTCAAGGGTGGCAAGTCCTGAAAATTCGCCGGAGTTAACCGCTATGCCGTCTTCAACATAAGCTTTTTTAAGCTGGTAAAGCGTACCGTCTTTGGATACAACCTGGATAATAGGCAGGTTGTATTGCTTAGCAAACTCAAAATCACGTTCATCATGAGCCGGAACGGCCATGATGGCTCCGGTACCATAGGACATCAATATATAGTCGGAAATCCACACAGGTATTTTTTCATTGTTAACCGGATTTACAGCATAGGCACCCGTAAGTACTCCCGTTTTTTCCTTAGCCAGTTCCGTGCGCTCCATATCGGATTTGCGTTTTGCCGCATTAATATAGTTCTGCACTGCTTTTTGTTGTGCAGGGGTTGTAACTTTTGCTACGAGCGGATGCTCGGGAGCTAATACCATATATGTGGCACCGTAAAGTGTATCGGGCCGGGTGGTGTAAACCTCAATTGAATCACGGTTGTTTTCCAGTTTAAAGACAACATTAGCGCCTTCGCTTTTGCCTATCCAATTTCTTTGCATGATCTTTATGGATTCGGGCCAGTCCAGTTTTTCCAGATCCTTAAGCAGGCGATCGGCATAGTCGGTGATCTTTAAAATCCACTGCCGCATGTTCCTGCGTTCTACAGGTGAATTACAGCGCTCGCATTTGCCATGCTTTACCTCTTCGTTGGCAAGGCCGGTTTTGCATGACGGGCACCAGTTAATAGGCACTTCGTCTTCATAAGCCAGCCCCTTTTCCCAGATCTTTAAGAAAATCCACTGGGTCCACTTATAGTACGATGCCTTGTGGGTGGATATCTTTCTATCCCAGTCATAGCAAAAACCCAAAGATTTAATCTGTGCTTCAAAACGCCGGATATTTTGTTCTGTAGAAGCTTTAGGATGAGTGCCGGTTTTTATGGCATAGTTTTCAGTCGGCAGACCGAACGAGTCGTACCCCATGGGGTGGAGGATATGATACCCCTGCATACGCATGAATCTACAGAATATGTCGGTAGCTGTATACCCTTCAGGGTGGCCTACATGCAGTCCCGCAGAAGAAGGGTAAGGAAACATATCAAGTACATACATGCGTTTTTCGGGAGGTACAGAAAGCTCCTCGCTTACTTTAAATGTCTTGTGCTGTTCCCAGTAGTCCTGCCATTTTTTTTCGATCTGCGTAAAGGCATAGTTACTCATAGACTGCATATTACTGATTGCCGTTTATAAAGTCAATTCGGTTTAAGCAATTTTAGAAGTGCCTGCAAAAATATTAAAATATATAAGGATTTGTAACTTTGAAAAACAGCTTAATTCCGTTATACTAAAAGTATAAAGGAACAGCAATTCTCATTTTGACAAATGAGAATTGCTGATAAAGGAACGGATTATGACCAATAATGTCAAGAAATATGCTCTCTCCAAAGAATTGTTGCATAATATGAAGTCACAAAAGATCGATATTGAACTTACTTTAGAAATTTTAGACAAGTATAACAATGGTGAGTTTAAAGACCAGAAGCCTATCAAGGTAAAACGTATACCCAAAGTCGACGGTGTAAAAATAATAAATATGATAAGAGATGTAAGCTATAGTGTTGACTACAAGCAGGCATGCCAGCTTGTAGTCAAACTCAATATGCCTTACGACCTGTCTACAATCGGTGAGGTGCACGGTAATAAAATCTGCTTTGACCGGCACGGGCTTTATGAGCTGGGATTATTTTTATTACCCCTTACCGGGTACGGTATTTTAAATGGCGGCTCGGCCAGCAGTTATATCGATTATAAAAAGAATAAAACATTTAATGAGCAGCTGTTTGCGTTATATAAAAATGAGTTCAAAAAACTGGCGCAAGTATGCCAGGGTAAAGCCAAGGGTATTACACCTGCTTTCCTGCAGCCTAACGGTAAAGCGGGCCCAAGTTTTTTAGAACTAAAAATGAGGGCTGTTCTTATCAAAGCTCTACGGTACGAGCTTGCTGCGCATAAAAAAAGTCCTCTGCTACTCCCCGTGTTTCAGATGACAAGTGTGCTCAACCACACCCAGATACAACACGCTTATAATAAGTTCCGTAAAAGTCCGCTTTTAAAGGATTTAATAAAGGAAACCGGCATCCGGATTTTTAATATGGAAACCGGCATCCAGCCCCTGCTTGCTGCCTATACAAGTTCCAAACAAGGAGAGCAAAAGCAGGTATTTGATCATGCTTTTGGAAAACCCCAGCATACGCTACCTATGCCGGGAGGGCACGGCCAGAATTTTTTTGTCTTAAAAGAAGTATACAAAGAACTTTATGCCCGCGGTGTACGCTATGCGTATTTGGGAAATGTTGATAATTTGGGATTTACCCCCAATCCTGTTTCTTTGGCCTTATTTGCTCTTTCTCAAAAACAGGCGGCATTTGAATTCTCTTTTAAAACACCGGTAGATGTAAAGGGTGGAATTCTTGTTGTGGATCAGCACAACAGATTTAACACAGCAGAGATAGGTCCGGCCATCCCCTGGCAGGAGATCGAGAAAGCAGAACGGCATGGCAAAAAAGTGCTGTTTAATTGTGCTGTAGGACTGTTTAATTTGGAATACCTGGTGAATAATATTGATTCGATTATTACTCATCTTCCTGTACGCTTTAGTGACCAAGAAAAGGATGCCGGCAGCTATTCACAGGCGGAACAGATAACCTGGGAGATTATGGGTTTGTTGGACGATGTTTTGATTTTTGCAGTGGATAAATTTAATCGGTTTTTGGCTGTAAAAATGCTGATTGAGGGTTTTATGACCAGCGGTTTAAAGATTGACAACAAAGATTTTCCCGAAGCTTTAAATCCTGCTGCGGATTTAAAGCTTATAGCGCGCAGGCTGTATGAAGGATTGAAAGATAAGTTGACTACGGTATATGGTATGGAATTATATAATAATAAGTGGGTGCCAAAAACCGTAGCTGACATCAAAGCGGAGATTATCGGCTCTCCTTTTTAAGGCTATATGTTTATATTGAAGACTGAGAAATACTTATCTCATTAAAACCTGTCCCATTATATACCTGCCGTCCGGCCGTCTTAAGTTCTGATCAATGGCAAACTCAATGGCAGGTCTGTTATTGCCGGGGTCGACCAAGGCAACCCCAAGATTATAGCTGCCGACTGTAAGGCTGTGAGGTATAGCTATATTCATTTGTACCACGTGTTTTCCGGGCAGCCAGCGTCTGATATCAATATTTTGCATGATATATGTGAATACGATTCGTGCATCTTGGCTCAAGCTAATCTCCAGAGGCCAGTTATAATACATCGGCGCCACACCTTGGTTCTCGATAACAAGGGTAACAGCGAGGGTGCCGCCGGCTCTGATCCAAGAGGAATATGTAACCTTTGTAATAGCAAACCGATAGCCAATGGTTTTAAGCAGTTGATCTATTTGCGCTTGGTAGTCCGCGGAGCCGGATATCTTGCCGGGAGAACTGGGCCCCACCCATGATGTATGTGAATCTTTGAGCTGCTGTAAGGTTATGCCGAAGTTGTCGCCTTCCAGCCAATGCTTTACTCCGTCGGGGTGACTGGCCATCTCACCGCCGGAAGGAGCGCTGTGCCACCAGTCGCAAGCCAGTGGGGGATGGGCGGCTCCGTCCCATTCGCTGGTATAACCCTGGGCAATCATCTCCAGCCACCTGGGAGTGGCCCAGGGATTATTGTCGCCGATTACATCATTATACACTCCTGCCAGAGGCGCTACAGCATGATACTGAAGCGGACGGCGAATGAGTAACAGCTTGTCGGGAAATGCTTCCGAGTAGTGTGCAATATAGAGGTTTGCTGTAGCATAAGGCGGGAACTCCCCTGTACCCTCGGGCCAGGTATGCCATTCGCCCCAATGCCCGAGCGAGCCGATTTGGATAAAGGCTATTCTGGGATCACTATTGTAACGGCTGCCCAATGCTTTGATAAGCCTTTTGTGTTCTTTGATTAATTCGGGGTGTGTGTAATCCGGTGAAAAGCCATTACCGATATCTGTGTCCCCCTGACCTTCTGTTTGGTAGAATGTGCCGCTGCCTGTCATTTGTTCAAAGAGCCAGTCGGGAATATCTTTATTCATGCCGGGCAGATGTTCTCCGGGGTTGTCCAGAACAACGCGGAGAATTATCTTGCGGTTTTCAGTTGCCATATCAAAGTGCCACTCACTCTCAAAATCCTGCCAATTAAATTGATTCTTTACAGGTTCAATCTGAGCCCAGAATACCCGCGCATAAAGCATGCTGCAGGGTTGGCTATAGCCGTCGTAATCCGGACTCTTACCCCAGGCAACCCAGCCCTTGAAAGGATTATAGGGAAAGGGCTGATCATAGGATTCGGGGATAAAGGTTATTTGTTTTCCGCTTTGATAGTATTCATCCATGACGCACGTTGAGGTAATAATAATGCATACTGCCAAGATGATAAAGCCGTTGTTCATATGGGGTCGGTATTATTAATTATAGTTAAGAGAGCTTCTTGCAAAAATAACATTTTTGCAAGAAGCTCCTAAAATGGAAATTGCTAACTTATTATGGTATAGAGAATAACTATTTTACTAACTTAATATATTTTGAGTTTTGCAATTTCCTCAAGAATCATTCATTTTTCAAAAATATGTGATAAATATTAAAGGACACTCTTTGAATGCTTGACTTTAGCCTAAAATGTAATAAATTTTTTATAGTATCAGTAAGGAGAAAAATATGTATTTTTATGGGATTAATCCGCTGTATTTTATTATGATTGCACCTGTATTTCTCTTTTCTTTGTGGGCGCAATTTAGAGTTAAATCGAGCTTTAAAAAATATGCGCGTTATAAAGCACGATCAGGTTTAACCGGTGCGGCAGCAGCTAAAATTCTTTTAGAAAAAAATGGTATTCGTGATGTACGTGTAGAAACCTCCCAAGGTATGCTTTCCGATCATTACTCTCCCA
>Ga0307422_1000690_pt1 | contig 18334 bp, 18 predicted proteins | sample SalMarWE160290MG_FD_202153 | JGI IMG/M metagenome (GOLD analysis project Ga0307422, IMG submission 202153) | Salt marsh sediment microbial communities from the Plum Island Ecosystem LTER, Massachusetts, United States - WE1602-90 | ecosystem: Environmental > Aquatic > Marine > Intertidal zone >...
TCCAGGCATCAACTAACCTTGATCTTTATTCAACAAGTTCAACCGACCAGGTACTATTTGATAAGCTTGACCCGCTCAATAAATTAAATCCGGATAAAACATCAGAGGATAACCTTTCTGAAGAAAAGGAACCCATCCCAACCGTCTTCAGCTGCATGCAAAACTATCCCAACCCTTTCATGCGCAACACAACCATCAAATACGGGTTACCGAAAAACTCCGATGTTAATCTCACTGTGTTCAACATAGCCGGACAAAAAGTAAAAACCCTGGTTAACTCACAGCAATCAGCCGGATATAAATCGGTCAGCTGGAACGGGGAAAACAGCGCGGGAGTGCAGGTGCCTCAAGGCATATACTTCTACGTCTTCAAGGCGGATGATTTTGAAAAACATCGTAAGATGGTATTGGTAAAGTAAAGAGGTTAGAGTGTTGGAGCGTAGATGCGTTAGAGTGTAAAAAAAACACGCAACTACCAAAGATCGGCTCGGAGTCCTTTTTAAGAATTCCGAGCCGGTTTGATTTTGGGAAAATCAGGTCTTTTGTCTTCAATTTTCCATCTGCGGTCAACGGTCTTTAAAACAGACTTACGCGCTAACCGACAAACACACTAACAACTTAAGATTTTTGGGATCTTTGTGTGAGATATTCTTCTTGACATTTATAACATAAAGAGTAATATTTGTTAGAGAGAATTTATAATTTGCCAGGGAGGTAAAAATGAGTAAAACGACTACGATCGAGGATGTCTTAGCAGATATTGAACATCTGGACATCGAAGACCAGAAGTATATAGTCGAGTTAATCTCTAAAAGATTAATTGATAAAAAAAGAAAAGAAATTTCCCTACGCGCTAAGGAAGCAGAGAAGAATTATAAGAAAGGTAATTTCAAAAAGGGACGTGTTGAGGATTTATGGGAAGACCTGGATGGTTGAGATAGTTTGGGATAAAAAGTTCATACAATTATTTAAAAAATGGAGTAAAAAACACCCGGATTTAGTAGAAGTCTTTAAAAACAGATTGGAACTATTTGTAAGGGATCCGTTTCACCCCCAGTTAAAAACACATTCGTTAAGTGGTATTCTTAAAGGTTTATGGGCTTTTCATATAACCTACGAGTATAGATTGGTTTTCAAATTTTTAGACAAGAAGAAAAAAGTTGTTTTACTGATCGATGTAGGGTCTCATGACGAGGTTTATTGATTGGCAATCCGAAAGACTGCTTTTGAATCGGTTAGCACTTACTTCTGTTACAAAGCTGGTTTTAAACAACACTGTTTTTTCTCCTTTTTAATCAGCGCGCATCTGTGTTCATCCGTGGCTATTTTATAGTTAGTGTGTGGGTGTGTTGGAAAGTTAGGAAGTTTAAAAGAAACAAAGAGAGAAATAATTATAGAGGTAGCGCGGAGGGTCATCCCTCGCTTACCGATTGTTGGGGATAAACCCCAACGCTTTAACAACGTATTGGCACGCAGATTTTCTCAGATGTACTCAGATTTACAAAAGAAACTAAAAAGTATCGTTTTTCTCTATGGTAAAGTACCCTTGAGATTGCTTCGCCTGAGGCAGGCGAGATGCAAAACTCTCAATGACAAATTTTTTCGTGTATTTTTTTAAACACGTAGTTTTGGTAGGGTTGAGGGTTTTATAAAAAAAAATATATATTCTGTTGTTTTCCTCCGTGCCCTCCGTGTCTCCGTGTGAGATTATTTTGGTTCGGGGGGTGGGCTTTGCGTCTTTGCGGTGCGATTTTCTTGTGATAATCTTGTGTAATCTGTGATTAATTTCGGAGGGGCGGCGGGGTACTTGATTTATTGTTCCAATTCCTTATATTGAGTTCAATAAAAAAGAGGAGTAAATGTACGACAAAAGGAAAATAATAGGATTTTCATCTGTATCAATCGTTTTAATTTCCGTATATTTATATACTATCGCTCCAACAGTATCTCTATGGGACTGCGGAGAATTCATAGCATGCGCGCACATCTTAGGAGTGCCACATCCCCCCGGAACCCCATTTTTTATTTTGCTCGGTAGAATATTCGACATCATAATCCCTTTTAATGAAACAGCAAAAAGGATAAATTTCCTCTCGGCTCTTTCTTCCGCTATAGCCGGGGGATTTCTTTATCTTATAATACTTTCGGTCTTTCAAAGATTCAGGGAAAACAGAGGAAAAAGATTGCCTTTAAGCAGTCATCTTATCGCGGTATTCGCCGCCATCGGAGCCGGGTTTTCTTACAGTATATGGGATACATCTGTCGAAACGGAGGTCTACTCCACATCGATTTTGATACTTGTAATCGGTCTATGGCTTGCGTTACACTGGGAAAGAAACCATGAAATGAGAGGCGATGATAATTATATTTTACTTCTTATTTACTTGATTTTCCTTTCTTTTGGCATCCACCTGATACCCTTACTTCTTATTCCGGGAACCATTGTCTTTGTAATAATAACCGATAAAAAGATATTCAACAATCCGAAATTAATTATTTTTTCAATCGGTCTAATCCTGTTAGGCATCACAACATATCTTTATCTGATAGTCAGAGCCAATGCTAACCCTGTAATAAACGAGGCGGATCCGAGCAATTTAAAGGCTTTGTGGAGTGTTATATCGCGAGAACAGTACGGACCGATGAAAATAATCCCCAGAAAAACTCAAATCCAGATCAATCTTTCCACTTTTGCCGCATTATTCGAACAGGTAAAAATATTTTTCAAATATTTTTCATGGCAATTTTCCCCTTATCCCAGAGAATCGGATGTAAATAACCTGCTAAAGTATACATCCATAGCCGGCACATACCTATATGTTTTAACAGGTCTCCTGGGAATACTTATTCATTATAAAAAAGATAGGAAATCCTTTTATTTATTTTTCATTCTGTACCTTCTCCTGAGTTTAGGTCTTGTTTTTTATCTCAATTTAAAATTTTCTCCATCCGACCCCAACCCCGCGCATCAGGACAGGGAAGTGAGAGAAAGAGATTACTTCTGGACTCCCGCATTCTTTCTTTTTATGTTTTATGTAGCCATTGGAGTTCACTGGATATACGAAAAAACAAGAAAGATAAAAACTTCTTACGGGAACGGTGCAATAGTACTTTCTTTTTTCATGGGTTTTATACCGCTGATTTCAAACATAAACAGCCACGTTAACAGAAGAGGAAACTGGATCGCTTCGGATTACGCCCACAACCTGCTGATAACCCCCGAGGATTATTCCATTTTGTTTACATACGGTGACAATGATACTTTTCCGGTCTGGTTTCTTCAGGAAGTGAAGAATTTCAGAAAATTCGATCCCGAAAACAAAAAAGGGGTAAAACTTTCCAATTTCTCCCTCATGAACACGAACTGGTACATTAAACAATTAAAAAAAGCCGGCATACCCATGGATTTTGCCTTTCCATTCAAAGGAACAACTCTTGAGAGAGAATACAGGATACAAAAAAGAAATAAGATAACCAACTTAGATTTTGAGGATTGGGTTATTGATAATATTATGCCTCTTAAGTCTGAAGACGGCAAGTTGTTGCGTCCCGCGGATATTTTAGTCAGAAACATTATTGTTACTTCAATGGGAAAAACACCATCTCTTAAAGATTTAATAATGCCGGGAGACCTGTTCGTAGAAAAGTATATCGACGAAGATTTTAACCCTTCGATTAATATTTATTTTTCCTTCCCCGTAGAGACGTACTCGATGAAACTATACGGCGACCATCTCAGATTGGAAGGATTTGCTTACCGTCTGGTAGAGGAAAAAGCAAAGGATATGATAAATTACAAGAAGATGTTCGACAAACTTACTGGGGAATTTAAAATAAGTTACTGCGAAAATCCTACTATTTACACGGGATCGGCGCAGAAGAAACCTCTCCTTAATCACACATATATTTACTTGAAATTTGGCGATTACGCCTTAGAAAAGTTCGATAACAAACGTAAAGAAGCCATTTCTGGAGCGGAAAAAGATACCTTAAAAATTATAGAGAATATCTTCAAAAGAGCTTTTATTTTTTCAATGGACTCTGACTTTTCCGCACCAATAACCCTGCAGGTAACAAGCAGCTTTAAAAGAATATACTCATTACTCGGAGAAGAAGAAAAAGCGACTGACTTTTACGATTCACTTCATTACATAATAAACACGCCACCGCTCAGTCTTCTGCGCGCCGAAATGTTAACTTTTAAAGCAAAATCAAAGGAAAACAACACAAAAGAAATAGAAAAAGCAATAAAAGAATTCTCATCTTTACTCGATAAAGAAAAATTCAAAGCCGCCGGGTATAGAGGGCTTATAGAACTTTACTCAATATCCGATAACTCTGAAAAAATACAAGAAATTATCCTTGAAATAATAAATGAACCGGAACTCTCAAATCAGGTTATATTTCTTTCTATCCAACTCGATCCTCAAGGGACTATAAAGCTGCTCGAAAACTGGAAAGAAATGTATCCCCACGAATCCGCAAACATTGACCCTTTAATAAAAGAACTAAAAACCCGAAAACGCTTTTGAAAAAATCACAGCTTATGTCATATTACAAAAATCTAAAAAATCTTTGTGGTCTTTGTGAACTTTGTGGTAAATAATCCACCATGGAATATTTAAAAGTTTCTTCATTTGCTAAAGTAAATCTCGGTCTTTATATCCGGGAAAAAAGAAAAGACGGCTTCCACTCCATCGAATCTATTTTTCAAACAATATCATTAAAGGACTCACTCTATTTCAAATTGGGAGGAAACGAAATAAAAATAAAGTGCAACAATCCGGAACTGCCAATAGGTCCCGACAATCTGATTTATAAAGCGGCAAATCTATTCATAAATAAAAAAACAGAAAAATTTGGAGTAGAAATAAAAATAGATAAAAAAATTCCCATAGGAGCGGGATTGGGAGGAGGCAGCTCAAACGCAGCGGTCACTTTACTCACACTAAACCGTCTGCTTAACTATCCGAAAAAACGCGAGGAACTAATGGAAAATGCGAAAAACCTCGGTTCGGACGTGCCGTTTTTCCTGAAAGGAGGAACCGCCCTTGTGATCGGTAGAGGGGAGAAAATTAAATGGTTAAAGGATCTTCCGGAACTCTATTTCCTGCTTGCAATTTCACCACTTACAATATCCACAAAAAACGCTTACAGGTGGTGGGACGATAAAGAAAAACAAGACTTGACAAATGAAGACTTAAGCTTTATACTTCGAAAAATACAAGAGGGGGAAAAAGGAATCCTACGGAAACTAAGAAATTCATTTGAGGTAATAATCCTTGAGAAGTATCCTCAATTGAAGTATATTATTGATAAGCTAAATAAATTTGAACCAATAAATGTTATGTTAAGTGGGTCTGGTCCTACTGTATTTGCAATATTCGGATCAGAAAAACACAACTACAGGATGGGAGACATAAAAGGAGAACATTACACATTAAAGCACTGCAGAAGCGTCTCCCGAGAAGAGTACTTCAACTTGTTAAAACCAAAGGAGGACTAATGGAATTCACAGAAGTGCGTGTAACACTCAGAGATGAACCCAGGTTAAAAGCATTTGTCAACGTAACTTTCGACGACGAATTTGTCGTTCGCGGCATGAAAGTTATCGAAGGCAGAAAAGGGCTTTTTGTAGCAATGCCTTCCAGAAAAGGAAAGGACGGAACTTTCAGAGACATCGCTCATCCTATAAACAACAACATGCGCAAAAAACTGGAAAAGGTTGTCCTTGACGAATACTACAGTAAATGTGAAGAAGAAGGCAAAAGCCCCAAGGGCTCAGACCTCGAACAGGAAGATTTCGAAGCACCTGACGAGAATGTCGATATGGAAGTTTTCGAAGAAGATGAAACGGAAGGAAACTTAGAAGCGGAAAGCGAAGAAGATATTGAAGATATTCAGGAATTTGAAGAAGATATAGAAGAAGATCTTTTATAAAAATTAGCCTTTATAGTAACCATTTGGGGCGTCGCCAAGCGGCAAGGCACGAGATTTTGGGTCTCGCATTCGTAGGTTCGAATCCTACCGCCCCAGGAGAGAAAGGAAGTGGAATTAAAAGTTTTTTCGGGGTCCGGAAGCTTAAAGCTTGCGGAAGGAATAAGTAAACATTTAAATAAACCTCTATCTTCTCTTGAAAAGAGGCGTTTTTCTGATGGTGAGATATTTATCCAGATAAAAGAAAACGTCAGAGGAAGAGATGTATTCGTTGTTCAATCAACAAACTCTCCGGCAGAGAATATTATCGAATTTCTCCTTATAATAGACGCTTTAAACCGTTCTTCAACCGGCAGAATAACCGCTGTCATACCATATTTCGGATATGGGAGACAGGAAAAAAAAGATAAGCCCAGGGTTCCAATCTCGGCAAAGTTATTCGCAAATTTATTCGAAAAAGCTGGCGCAAATCGAATTTTAACCATGGATTTGCACGCCCCCCAGATAACGGGTTTCTTCGATATTTCAGTCGATCATCTTTTTGCCACACCGGTAATGGTTGAACACATAAAAAAACTAAATTTGGATTATAAGAAAACCGTAATAGTTTCACCCGACGTAGGAAGAGTAGAAGCCGCGAGAGCAATAGCAAAAAAAATTAACAGAGATATACCGATAGCTATCGTAGATAAAAGAAGACCAGAACCAAATCAGTGTGAAGTTGTCAATATCATCGGCGATGTTAAGAATAAAACAGTCATCATAATAGATGATATTGTAGATACAGCAGGAACTTTAACTGAGGCCGCTAACGAATTAAAAAAGCAGGGAGCAAGCGCCATTTACGCCTATATTACTCATCCAGTATTGTCGGGAAATTCTATAAAAAAGATTGAATCTTCATCGCTCGAAAAACTAATCGTTACGGACACGATTCCACTGGACAAAGAGAAAAAAAACAAAAAAATAGAAGTGGTTTCAGTAGCCAACCTATTGAGTGAAGCTATAATAAGAATCCACGAAAACAGATCTGTATCATCACTTTTTATTTAGGAGGAAAAGTTGAAAGTAAAAGAAAGAAAAGAAACAGGAACCAGGAAAATCAAGCATCTTCGAAAAGAGGGATGGATTCCCGGTGTAATTTATGGCCACGGAGAAAAAAGTAAACTAATAATGATTCAGGAAGAAGAATTAATAAAAGTCCTGCACAATATGCATTCCGAAGCTACACTATTAAATCTCGATTACGAAGGCGAAAAAATTCGGGCCTTAATGCGCGAGGTCAGTCGAAGCCCCTTGACCGAAAAACTTCTGCACGTGGATTTCCAACACATACACGAAAATGAAGAAATTAATGTTCACGTTATACTTGAATTTCAGGGTAAACCAAAGGGCGTAGAAGAAGGCGGAATATTAAACATAGAACACAGACACTTAATAGCCAGATGTTTACCAAAAGATATACCCGAAAAAATAGTGGTGGATGTATCTAACCTTGAAATAGGAGAATCACTACACATCAAAGACCTCAATATACCGGAGGGCGTCAAAGTGGAAGAAGACCCTTCGGCCACCGTTGTAAACATCTTATCTCCAAGAAAAATTATCGAAGTTACACCGGTTGAGGAAGAAATAGCTATCGGGGAAGAGATATCTGAAGAACCGGAAGTGATTTCCAAAGCCGCGGAGGGAAAAACCGAAGAACAAAAAGAAAAGGAGAGTGGCGAATAGATTGTCGCGCCGCGATTGGGCTTGTAAATCCTTTACCGGATTACGACAGAACAAGGCATAATCTTGGAGGAAGCCTAATACAATTTATAAGTTTTAAGGAAAATTTGAGGCTCAAACCGGGGAAAGGGCACTATTATTATTGTACAACAGACGAGCTTATCTTAGCCTACAATACAACATTTATGAATAACAGCGGAATAGCCGTCCTTGAATTATATGAATATTTTTCTCTTTCTCTCGAAAATATGCTTATCATTCTCGACGATATAAATTTACCTTTTGGAAAATTAAGATTAAGAAGTAAGGGTAGCGACGGCGGTCATAAAGGGTTACATTCAGTCATATATCATCTCGATAGCGAAAACATACCCCGCCTGCGAATTGGAATCGGGAACCCGGAAAACATGGAAACTTCAAATTGGGTACTTTCCAGATTTGACGCGGAAGAAGAAAAAGAATTACCTAAAATATTAGAAAAAGCACAGGAGGCCGTCTTTATCTGGAAAAATGAAGATATTGATGCGGCTATGTCAAAAATCAATGGAAATTAAAAGGAGGTTAAATGAGAAAATACGAATGTACATTCATCATTAATCCTGAAAAGGAAGAAGAAGAACGAAAACAAATCGTGGAAGAAATAAAATCTTACCTTGAAAAAAATAAAGTAAAAGTAAAAAATATAGATGAATGGGGTATAAAACAACTTGCCTACGAAATCGACGGCCATAATAACGGATTTTATACAGTAATAAACTTTGAATCGGAGCCTAAAAAAGTAAATAGCTTTAAAGGTTTTTTGCGTAAAAATGTTAATGTTCTGCGATATATAGTCGTCGTAAAGGAGAAATAAAATATGAATGATTATAGAGTTCCAAACATAAATTTCGTGGTAATTTCCGGAAGAGCAACCGCCGATTCTATTTTAAGCTATACGGAATCAGGAGCAGCATATTTGCGTTTCCGTATAGCATCTAACCGCAACTATAGGGATAAAAACGGAGAATGGAAGGAAGAAACCACATTCACAGGTGTAACTTTATGGGGCAATCAAGCGGAAAGACTGAGTGAACGAATAAAAAAAGGGACTCCTGTTGTTGTGGAAGGTAGGCTATCCAGTTACACAAGAGAAGTGGACGGTTTTAAAAGAACTGAAGTAAGCATCAACGCTTTCAGAGTTCAGGTACTTACTAAATCCACAGCTCCTTACCCGGAAGAACAGCAAGGAGAATCAACAGAAAAAGAAATGCCGGAAAAAACACCAGACATGGAAGCACCTCCCGGAGACGACGAAGAACTTCCGTTTTAAAAACCAGTCCACACCCATTATAAACCACGAGATTACACAGAGTGGCACGAGATTTTGCACCGCAAAGGCGCAGAGACCGCAGAGAAAAACTAAAGATTATACGTCTGTTTAAAACCCACTCCACACCCCAAATTATTCTCACACAGAGCACACGGAGAACACTGAAAAACAACTAAAATTTCGTTTTTTAAAACTCCACCCACCCAAAACAAGAGGAACAACAAATAACACGAATAGTTTTTTGTTTTTGCCGTCAGCCGTCATCGGTAAACCGAGAGCGGAGTTTTGCCACGGATAAACACGGATCTTTTTGTTGTTTTTGACTCAATAAACTCAACAAACCCAAAGAACTCAATAAACTAAAAATACTATACACATGTAGGACATATGAATCCTATAAATCCATCCCAAGCTCAAACTCTTCTTATTTTTTAATATTTAGTGCTATTTGCGTAATTTGTTGTTTTTCTTTGTGTCCTTTGCGGGCTTTGTGGTTCATATTATCTGTTAGCAGTTTTACCGCGCTGGGTTCTCAGTGTCTCTGTGTGAATAATATCCAAAAATCACCGCGGAGTCGAATCGGGAAGACCTCCATCTACCGGGATTGTCGCGCCGGTCGTCGGAGTCCGGCGGGTCGCGAAGAATAATACCACCCTGGCAACGTGTTCTGCGGTTATTTTTGCTTTAAGTAAATTTCGATTTCTATAATATTCCTCGAGTTCCTTCTCGGAAAGACCTCTTGTCCTCATTCTTTCAGGTCCTACTTCAGCCCATAATCCGGATTTACGTTTACCATGAGAAAACACCGCATCCGGAGAAACCATGTTGACTCTCACATCCATATTCGCAAATTCAAGACTCGCTATTCGCGCAAGCTGGTGTGAAGCCGCTTTAGTAGCACTGTAAGCTCCGAATTTCGCACCCGGCGAAAAAACGTTCTTGGTAGATATTACTACAATATCGCCCCCTGTCCCCTGAATCTTGAAATGTTTTCCCGACTCCGACAATACATGAAGTGTACCTTCTACATTTACCTTTTCTAATCTACGAAAAATTTTTATATCCATATCCGTGAGAGATGAAACATGCGCGATGCCGGCATTTATCACCACCAGATCGATACCGCCCCAGGTTTCAATAACCGAATCAAAGCCATGCGCGACCGACCTCGGATCTGTCACATCGAGATTAACACCAATAACTCTCTCTTTATAATTTTCTTTAAGCTCATCCACAAATGAATTCAGACTATCACCCGGTAAATCCGACACGGCAACGTGACATCCATTTTTAAGAAGTTCCTGGCAAATTCCGCTTCCGATTGCTCCCGCCGCTCCGGTTACAATTGCCACATAACGTTTCAAGGGGAACACCTCTTTTTCTTGAAGCTTCGCATGCTGAAGACCGAGATATTCCATATCGAATAAATGTTCCTCACTTAAACCTTCATACTTTCCCATTGAAAAAATCTTCATCTTAGCAAACAATGTAGAGACCGTAATATCCCTTGCTATATCAGCCTCAACCACATCCCGACCCGCACATATCGCACCTAATCCGGGCATTAAAATTACTCGCGGAACTGAATCAAAACGATCCACTTTCAGTGGCTTTTTGCCGGAATAACGTTTAAAATACTCATCATATTCTTTTGAATACTTTGTTATTGATTTTCTGATTTGTTCTCTTAATTTTTTTTCATCATCATATTTTATTCCTTCTATCCATAGAGGATAAGCCTTGGTTCGTATAAGATGGTCGGCAGTCAAAGGGGGAGTCAATGCGACTGCCCTACCCTCAGATGAGTCAACGAAATTTAGAATTTCCTTTGTTATTAAAGGTCTTAAAATAAACCTCGAATAAGGGCGGTCTAAATTCCCCGCCGGCAAAGCGAGAAGACCTCTCAAAATAGGAGCAACCTTCAAATATCTTTCTTTTGCTTTCGATAGAGTTGTGGCAGCCTTACCCTTCGGACTTTTACCCGTTTTCTTCGAGAGATAGCCTTCCGCTTCCGTTACAAGTTCGATTGTCCTCCGGTAAGATTCCAGGGCACTTTCTCCCCAGGTAACCAGACCATGTTTCATCAGAACCATACCCTTACAATCAGGATTTCCATTAAATGCACGGGCTGCGGCTCTTGCCAGGTCGAACCCCGGCTTTTTGTATTCAAGGATAATTATACCATCACCCAGAGCATCCCGGATGACTTTTTCTCCATTAATTTGATTACTTAAAGCAAGTATAGAATCGGCATGAGTGTGATCTACATATTTCGCCGGTATAAAAGCGTGCATCAAGGTTTCGATTGAGGGAATTCTATCGGTTGCGTTAAAACGGTGCGTTAATACTTCATTAACCATCTCTTCATCAGAAAGCTTCTTTAAATCCTGTAGTCGTTTGATATATTCAAGATCGATCGCAATATGTCCTTCCGGAACGATATTAGAAAGATCCTGACCCGATGCTTTAATGTAAATCGCAGGTACTTCTTCACCAAGAACATTCAAGAATGTTCCTTTAACCGATGTATTCCCACCGCCGTGGAGCACAAGTTCTCTTTCCTCTCCAATAAGTCTGCTTGTGTAAGTTCGGAGAGCCAGATACTCTCCCCATCTTTTGCCGTATTTAGCGATGAATTTAGATGCCTCTTCCCCCAACCATCGATTTTTCATTTTTTATGATTTTATTTCCCTTAACATGAACTGTATGTTTCCTACCGGATCCTTTCCGTCAAATATTGCACTTCCGCTCACCAGAATATCAGCGCCTACTTTAGCTAATTCAGAAATATTATCCTTTTTCACACCTCCATCTATGCATAAAAGGATTTCTTTACCAGAATCAGTAACAAGGTCCTTTACTTCCATAAATTTATCCGCATAAGAATCAAAGAAAGGAAATCCTTTCAACTTAATATTTACAGCAAGAACTGAAATCATTTCAATATCGGCAAGTAAAGGTTTAAGATTTTCAACCGGCGTATCGGGATTTAAAGCAACACCCCTTATTAACCCTCTATCCGGGTTGTTTTTATTTTTCATTACCCCAAGTTTCCGGAAAATCGAGCGAGCGTCCTCTGAAGATTCTAAGTGAATTGTTATCATATCGGCACCCGCATCTACATATTCTTGAATTTTCTCTTCCGGATTCTGAATCATTAAATGAACATCCTTAAATAAGTGAGTTTTTACGGCTTTTACAAATCGCGGTCCTACAGTTAATCTTTCCACGAAACATCCATCCATAATATCAAAATGCATTAATTGTATATCCGTGCTTTCGAGTAACTCAACTTCTTTACCGATGTTCAAAAAATCGGCTGCGGTTATACCAACGCTGAGCGTAGGAGAAGTTCTGCGAATAATATCAAATGCTTTATTAGCAGACATAAATTATCACTACTTTTTTTTGTTCTTTAAAGTCTGATACAACTCATACGCTTCTTCGGGAGACATATTCTCATGAACAACTTTTCTTACCGCTTGAATCATTGCAATTGGCGCTTCGGATTGGAATATATTTCTTCCCATATCCACACCGCAGGCTCCCTGACTTATGGCATTATATGCCATTTTAAGGGCATCGAGTTCCGGAAGTTTTTTTCCTCCGGCAATAACTATCGGAACAGGACAGGCCGCGGTTACCGTATCGAAACCATCAGGAACATAATAAGTCTTGACATAAGACGCCCCGAGTTCGGCGCAAATTCTGGTCGCCAGACGCATATATCTGGCATCTCTCTTCATTTCCTTGCCAACAGCGGTAACTCCGAGAACAGGAATTCCATATCTGTTACCCATGTCCACGAGCCGCGTCAAATTATGTATCGACTTAGTTTCAAATTCTCCCCCTATGAAAACCTGTACCGCAAGCGCGGCAACATTAAGACGTATCGCGTCATCTACGTCCACAGCAATTTCCTCGTTTGAAAGTTCTTTAAGTATGCTCGGACCGCCGCTTGCTCTAAGAACAACTCCGTTCGTGAAAGTCGGAGGAATAATCGAGCGTAATATCCCCCGGGTACACATCAGTGTATCAGCGTAAGGTAAAAGCGGCACAATATTTACATCCACTCTTTCCAGACCGGTTGTAGGACCGAGAAAATATCCGTGATCGATGGCGAGCATTACCGTTCGATTGGTATCGGGATTAAAAATATTGGAAAGTCTATTCTTCATTCCCCAATCCAGCGAGTTTGAACCTCGAAGTGTGTAAGGCTCATTTTTCATGGGTATATCCAGGTAATAATTGTGAGTTTCTTGAATTCCATCTTTGTCTGCCATTACTTATCCTCCTTTTATTTTATAGCATTTAACCTTTATCCGGTATAATAAATATCGATTCTCCCCCTGTCAAGGTGAAGACCCCACCATCCAACCAAAATATTCTCACACCAGAGTTACATCACGGTCAAACCGTCAATATTTACCGCAAAGTCGCGGAGGTCGCAGAGAAAAAAGAGATTTTATTATTTCTTTTACCTTTCTATGGTTCAGAATAAAAGATAAATTTTATGTTAGTTATGTTATGATAATTTTAAAAGAGGAGGTTAAAACCAGATGCGTATATTTAAATCAATTTTAGGCATTGATTCCGATGATAACTAAGGGTACGGCAGGAACTCCTCTCCCTTGCCTGATAACGTTGTAAATTTCTCCTTCATAGTAAGAAACACCAGAACTCATTTGAGATTGTAAAGATTTCATAGGTAATATTTCTATCCCTACATCTATTTGATCTCCCACAAAGAAAGCAAGGTGTTTTACAAAGAGGTCGTAGGCAACAAACGGATATTTTCCAAATTGTACTTCGATTGCAACTCGTTCCCTTATATAATCCGTTTGATTATAACTATATATGGGAATTTCGCCGGATGCTTCAATTTCTTTTTTTTGTTCTTTTTCGGGCATAGAAATTGTTTTTCTAATTAATTTTTCGTTCTTCGTTACCCAGTAACTAACTCGATTTTCTTTCCAATTCCTATCATTCAGGAGTAATTTAAATTTCTTATTCATATCTATTGGACTATATAATTTTTTACCTCGCATAGTTTTTTCTTTGGAAATTTTAGTTTTACATTTTTTGGCGTCTACCGATTCAATAACATTAGATATCTCTTTCCATAGATGTTTTTTATGAACTAATAAAAACTCTAGCCCATTGAGATGTGAATATGTTTCAATTATCTTCATTTTTTAACTTTCCTTATGGATTGCCAAACAACGAAGATTGTTTGGAACTTATTATCTGTTCAGTTGGATATAAAACTTGTTGTTTTTTATTAGGGTTATAGATAGGTTTTAACATTGGTCTGGTTTTTAGCTTACCTTTTAATGCTTTTTCAATTCTGCTCTTTGAAATATTTATATATTTATCGAAAACCTCAGCACCCGCACCTCTTCTCTTATGTCTAATTGCAGCAATTATTGAAGTTCCTGTTCCTAAAAATGGATCGAGAACCCAGTCGTCCTCATCTGTCAAGGAAAGAACTAAACGTTCTATCAGTGCTACTGGAAATTGACATGGATGTTCTGTTTTTTCTACATGATTACTTTTAACATTAGGTATTTCCCAAACATCACTTGGATTTTTACCTAAAGGATTACAAGAATATTTACCTGCATTAGGTCCCTTATAATATTTTTTCTTTGGATATTTTTGAGGTATTCTAACAGGATCAAGATTAAATGTGTAATTATCGCTTTTGGTAAACCATATTATTGTTTCGTAACGACCTGAGAATCTATTAGAACAATGCAGTCCGTGTCCAAATCTCCATATAATTCTATTTCGCATTTTTAAACCAAGTTTTCGGAAAATTGGATACAATATAATGTCAAGAGGAATAATTTCTCCATTTTCAACGTAGTTACCAACCTGCCAACAAATGCTACCATCCGACGACAAAACTCTGGTAGATTCAGAAATGACTTTTTCTTGTTGTTTAACATATTCCTCGATTTTTAGAACTTTTTCGTATTCTTTTCCAAGATTATAAGGAGGTGAAGTAATAACTAATTTTATTGACTCGTCAGGTATAGTTTTTAATAAATTGAGACAATCTCCTTCGACTAAAACAATTCTTTTATTTAGATCAAACTTATTAGAAATTTCGATATTATTTTCAAACATACTAATATAATAATAATGAGAACAAAAAAATTTTCAAGCCCCATATTTTAGCTAAAAACAAGTTTTTTCCATGTTTTCTTTGATATCAACCTCGAAACCTTAAAAGACAAAAAACTTCAAAATAATCGCGGATTTCATAACGACTTCAAAATTAAAATTTGTTTTAATTTTCAGGGCTTGATGTTTAGTTAAAACAAAATTTTCCCCCGTGCTCTATGCCTGGCCCGCAGAATAAAAGAAACTACTTGTAAAATCATCTATTCTATCGGGCCTGCCCTGTAGGGAAAGATGACTGTTCAGGGTGTAATCTTGTGGTTTCTGTTTGGAGTTGTGAAATGAATTTTAAACAATAAAAATTCTTTGTTGTTTCTCTGTGATCTCTGTGTGTTTGTTTTTTCTCTGCACGCTCTGCGGTTTATTTTTCAGAGGTGGTGTGGTGGTTACAAACCCTTGAAATCGCCTATTCCAACACTGAACTTCACATACCATTGATGCAGAGGCATCTCGGGAGCATTTTGAATTTCTACATCTTTGGTCCCCTCTAAAACCAACCGTGGGGTACGTAAGCTATATAAATAACCGGCAGAAACACCTCCGGCCAGATAATCTGAAATAGCTAAGAATACACCCGAACTTGCCGAAAGAACGAAAGAAGATCCTATGTAGTTGACACTCCCTTCAGGATATAAAAGGGACTGCTGAAAATCGATTGTTTTATTATTTTTAATCGATGAAAGGTTTATCGAAGAATAGCCCCCTCCCCCGCTTAAATAAAAGATAAAACGGAAAAGATTAAACCCGTAACCCAACTCGATCAATTTAGAATCAAAAGAAAGTTCAATCAACAATGAATCTGAATTTAATTCTATTGTTTCATTGCCTCTCAACATTTTTATGTTCATTACCAGGTTTTTTTCCACAACAAGCAAACCCCCACTCCATCCCCATTCCTTTTCCTCAAATCCCGTGGTAAAACCGATTTCATCATTTAGTTTATCGATTGTGTGGTGAACTGTATAATCCCTATCCAGAGATATAATTCCGGTGGAAAGCCCAACTATCAAAAGAAGCATTTAAAAATCCTTCCCCAATCTGAATGTTACTCCTCTTGTCCATTCATTGTCATCTTCGTTACCAAAACCTTTTTCCCAATCGCTGTTTTCCGAAAAAATAAAATCCGAAAAGACCTCTCCGGAAATAACAAAGCCGGCTATTTTACCTCTCAAACCGGCGCTACCTCCAAGGGAAAGGCTAATACCTTTGAATTCGTTTCCATTAAGGCTGGTAACGATCTCACCGTCACTTACGAATTTCCAGCTTTTGAGACCCAATCGTCCTGACAAATACGGAGAAATATTATTCCTTAAAGGAATCCAACTAACAGAAAAATCTCCGCTAAAATACTCGAAATTTTCGCCTCTTACCTCCGAAAAAACTTGCCGTTGTCCCAGACTATCATAAGTAATGGCAACGGTTCGGGTCGAAGCGATATCTTTTCCCCATCCGAAAGAAATAACATAATCAAGATTAGAAGTTATGGGTACATCACAAAAAACTCCAAAATGAGGGCCGAATTCAGGAGAAACAATATCGCTTCCCTGCAGCTCAAAAATCCCTCCTTCGACCCCTATCGCGAACGAAAACAAAATGTATATTATCATGAGCAACCTCCGCATCTTTCTTTAATCTCCCTGGCTGTAAGTAAAAAACCCTCACTAATCCATGCATCTTTTTTATCTTCGATTTTCTTTCGAAAACTTTCGTACTGTTCATCCTCCAGACAGAATTTATACTGCACAAAGTATCCCGGCCAGATATGAGTATCAAGTTTGGGATCGGTACCTCTAAGTTTACCTATCACTTTAGGTACAAGAAAATATTCGTCTACTTTCTCTTCCTCTAAGATTTCCTGAAACTGATCCTGTAAACCCATGAATATAACAACCTCGATCTGTTTCATTTAGATATTCTCCTTTTTAGCTTTGATTCAAAAATCATATACAACGTTGGAATCAACAGTAATGTTATAAACGAAGAAACAATCATACCGCCTACAACCGAAATACCCAGTGATTTCCATAAAACAGCCCCGCTGCCTGCAGATAGAGCAAGGGGAAGAAGTCCAAAAACGGTGGTTAGCGTAGTCATCAGTATTGGTCTAAGCCTTCTTTTTGCGCCAGTTTTTACGGCTTCGGTTAGATCCATACCTCTTTTCCTCAAAATATTGAAATAGTCTATCATAACAATGGCGTTATTAACAACGATACCAACGAGCATCGCGATTCCGACCATTCCCATCAAACTCATGGATTGAAAACTAACCCAGTACGCGAGAGAAACTCCCACAAAAGCAAAAGGTACTGAGAACATAATTATGAAAGGATCGAAGAAAGATTCAAACTGGGCAGCCATAACAAGATAAACCAGTATTATACCAAGCATTATAGCAAATATCAAACTTCCGAAAGTCTCTCCCTGCTGTTCTACCTGACCGGCATAATTAATGGTCAATCCCTTCGGTATAACAAATGAATCAACGACTTTTTCAACCTCTTTCTGAACTTCTCCGAGAGCAGCGGAAACGTAAATACTCAATTTTAACATACGCTGTTTGTTTTTTCTCTCAATCGCGAGGGATGCTCTTTTTTCTACTGGCTCAAGAAAGTTAGAAATATGAATCGGCATACCCATCTGACTGACAAGCTGTAAATTGTCGATGGTCTCGAAAGAATTTCTGCTTTCATCATCCAATCGAACTACAATGGGATATTCTATTCCTTCTACACTGAATTTTCCGACTTCAGTACCGTAGAAAGCGGTTCTGAGCTGGTATCCAACAGTATAGGCTGAAAATCCGTATGAGTACATTTCCGAAACCCGGGGATCCAGCCATAATTCTCTGCCTCCTTTTTTTCTGGAAATTTCTATAGAAGAAATCCCTGCTACAGTTTCGAGAGTATCTTCAAGCACACGTGCTAAAGAATCCGCCTTCTCGAGATCATCTCCGATGATCTCGACTTCGATTGGCGCACCGCCGAAAATACCTTCTTCTCCTCCGCCAAACATACCACCTATAACAGAAAATTTAACTCTGCTTATTCCGGGAATTTCTCCGACTTTTTCATTAAGTTCATCGGCAATATCGAATTTAGACTTATCCGTTTTACCTATTGAAACATATAAAGAAATATAATGCGAACCCTCAGAACCTCCGAAAAAATCACCTGT
>Ga0307422_1000692_pt1 | contig 18285 bp, 14 predicted proteins | sample SalMarWE160290MG_FD_202153 | JGI IMG/M metagenome (GOLD analysis project Ga0307422, IMG submission 202153) | Salt marsh sediment microbial communities from the Plum Island Ecosystem LTER, Massachusetts, United States - WE1602-90 | ecosystem: Environmental > Aquatic > Marine > Intertidal zone >...
CGAGGTCGCCAACCGCGTGGTCATGATGGACGAGGGCCAGGTCATCGAGGAGGGCTCGCCCGACCAGGTCTTCTCGGCCCCGGCCCAGGAGCGGACGCAGGCGTTCCTCTCGAAGATCCTGTAGCGGCTCAGGCGGGCCGGGCGGCCCATTCGGGCGCGGGTGGCGCCTAGTGCCGCCCGGGGCGAGGTTGAGGGTGGGCCCCGGCTCGGGCAGCGGCCCGGGCGGCGGCTCGGGCCGCTGCGTCCGGCACCTGGTCGCGGGCGCGGTAGCTGGAGCGGACCAGCGGCCCGGATTCCACGTGGCGGAAGCCCAGCTCGAGCGCCTCTAGCTTCATCTCGGCGAATTCGGCGGGGTGATAGTAGCGCTCCACCGGCAGGTGCTCAGGCGTGGGCCGCAGGTACTGGCCCAGGGTCAGGGTGTCACAGTCGACGGCGCGCAGGTCGAGAAGAGCCTGGCGCAGCTCCGCTCGCGTCTCGCCCAGCCCGACCATGATGGAGGATTTCGTGTGCATGCCCGCAGGCCGTCCGTCGACCCCGAAGCCCAGCTCAGCCGCCAGCGTCTTCGCCCTCGTCAGCACTTCGAGCGAGCGATCGTAGCGGGCCCGCTTGCGCACGGGCTTCTGCATCCGCTCCACCGTCTCCAGGTTGTGGCTCAGGATGTCCGGACCGGCCGTCATGACGGTCCGCAGTGGCTCCGTTTCGCCGTTGAAGTCTGGGATCAGCACTTCCACGCCCATGCCCGGGCAGGCCATTCGCAACCGCCTGATCGTCTCGGCGAGGGCGCCCGCGCCCCCGTCGGCCAGATCGTCGCGTGCCACGCTCGTGACTACGACGTGGTCCAGATCAAGGTCTCGGATCGCCTCCGCTACGCGTCTCGGCTCGTCCGAGTCGACGGCCCCCGGGCGTCCGGTCGCGACGGCGCAGAAGCCGCAGGCCCGCGTACACACGTCACCCAGGATCATGACGGTGACCGTGCGTGCGGCCCAGCACTCGCCGAGATTGGGACAGCGCGCCTCCTCGCACACGGTGTTCAGGCGCAGGCCGTGCATGAGCCGGCGCACATCCTGGTACGTCTCGCCCGCCGGGATCCGGGCGCGAATCCACTTGGGGTGGCGACGGGGCGCGGGGGCGGTCTCAGTCATCGGCTCGCGGATAGTATCCGCCACCAGCAGGCGCCGCGCATCTGCCACCCCCTGAGCAGTCGTGAGCCGGAGACGACCCCATCAGGCGCTACCCGCGCCCCTTACCCTTCCGGCCAGCCCGCAGAACCGCGATGATTGGGGGCGATAGGGCCGCGCCGGAAGGCGCCAGGCCGCACAGCGGAAAGGGGACGAAGATGCAGATCGGACTCGTCGGGCTGGGCCGGATGGGGGCCAACATGTCGCGGCGCTGGCTCCGCGCCGGCCACAGCGTCGTCGGCTATGCCCGCCACTACGAGACTGTGAAAGGGCTGCTTGATCAGAAGGCCATCTCGGCCGGGGCCACCTCGCTGGAGAACCTTGTCGAGCAGCTGACCGCCCCCAGGATCCTGTGGCTGATGGTCCCGGCAGCCTCGGTGGACGACACTGTCGACCGTCTGGTGCCGCTGCTCGGCCGCGACGACGTTGTCATCGACGGCGGCAACTCCTACTACGTAGACGACCTGCGCCGCTCCGCCGCACTGGCCAAGGCCGGCATCCACTACCTCGACTGCGGCACCAGCGGCGGTGTTTTGGGTCTCGAGCGGGGCTACTGCCTGATGATCGGCGGCGATCCTGAGGCGGTGACGCGCCTGGACCCGATCTTCAAGGCCCTGGCGCCGGGAGTGGACGCAGCGCCGCGCACGCCCGGTCGGACCGGCGAACCCACGCCGGCGGAGCAGGGCTACCTGCACTGCGGGACCAGCGGCGCCGGCCACTTCGTCAAGATGGTCCACAACGGCATCGAGTACGGGGTCATGGCGGCCTATGCCGAGGGCATCAACATCCTGGCCCACGCCGCCTCGGGCTCGCGCGGCCGCGACGTCAGCGCCGAGGTCGCTCCTCTCCGCGATCCGGATCACTACAAGTACGAGTTGGACCTGCCGGCCGTGACAGAGGTCTGGCGCCGCGGCAGCGTCATCGCTTCCTGGCTGCTCGATCTGACCGCCCAGGCGTTCGTGCACAGCGCTGATCTGTCCGACTTCGAGGGCCGCGTCTCTGATTCGGGCGAAGGCCGCTGGACGAGCATCGCCGCCATCGAGGTCGACACGCCCGCGCCGGTGCTGACGACCGCCCTCTACGAGCGCTTTGCCTCGCGCGGCGAGGCCGACCTTGCCGATCGCGTGCTGTCGGCAATGCGCTTCGGCTTCGGCGGGCATGAGGAGCGAAAGGAGTAGCACATGGTGGCCGTCGGGCCCGGCCGTCCATCCAGGGATGCCCGGCAGGATCGGGCCGATGCCTTCGTCTTCTTCGGGGCCACCGGAGATCTTGCTTACAGGCAGATCTTCCCGGCCCTGGCGGGACTGATCCGCGACGAAGGCTTCGACCTGCCGATCATCGGCGTGGCCCGCCACGGCGACACGGACGCCCTGCGCCGGCGCGCTCACGAGAGCCTGGCCGAGCACGGCTTCAAGGACGGTGAGGCTACCCGGAAGCTCGTCGACGGGCTGACCTTCGTGCGGGGCTCGGATGACGATGCGGAGACGTTCTATGCCCTCCGCCGCGAGCTGGGGAAAACGCGCCACCCGCTGCACTACATGGCAATCCCGCCGGCTCTCTTCGGAGCCGTGGTGGACAACCTCCAGGCGTCCGGCTGTGCCCGGGGCGCCCGGATAATCGCCGAGAAGCCCTTCGGCCACGACCTGGACTCGGCCAGGGCACTCAACGAGGAGATCCACCGGGTCTTCGCCGAGCGCGACATCTTCCGCATCGACCACTACCTGGGCAAGGAGCCGGTCCAGAATCTGCTCTACTTCCGCTTCGCCAATTTGTTCCTGGAGCCGATCTGGAACCGGGACTACCTCTCGAGCGTGCATATCAACATGCCCGAGGCCTTCGACGTGGCCGATCGCGGCGCCTTCTACGACGCCGCCGGTGCCATCCGCGACGTCATCCAGAACCACCTGCTGCAGGTCGTCAGCCTCCTGGCAATGGAACCGCCGTCCGGCCACATGCCCGAGGCCACGCGCAACGAGCAGTTCAAGGTCGTCGATTCGATCCGCCCGCTCTCGCCAGCGGACGTGATCCGAGGCCAGTACCGAGGCTACTGCGAAGTCGAGGGCGTAGCTCCCGATTCGACAACCGAGACCTTCGTCGCCCTGCGCCTGAACGTCAATACGCGGCGCTGGGCCGGGGTGCCGTTCTACATCCGGACCGGCAAGAGCCTGCCCGTCACGGCGACAGAGGTCCGGGTCGAGATGAAGCGGCCGCCGCAATTGCCCTTCGGAGAGCGCCGGCCGCCCGACGCCGACTACTTCCGCTTCCGGCTCACGCCCGACATGTCGATCTCATTGGGTGCGCGGGCGAAGAAGCCGGGCGAGGCCATGGTCGGCGAGGCCGTTGAGCTGTACGCGGCTCACGAGAGCCCCGACGTACGCCCGCCCTACCAGCGCCTGATCGGCGACGCGATCCGCGGCGACCAGTCGCTCTTCGCGCGCGAGGATTGGGTGGAAGCGGCATGGCGGGTGGTGGACGGCGTGCTCGACGGCCGGACGCCGCTGTACGAATACGAGCCGGGAACCTGGGGACCGCAGGAGGCAGACGAGGTCCTTGTCCACGGCGACCGCTGGCTGGACCCACAAGTCGGGCCGAGCGTGCCGGTGGGCCGGGCGTCGGCTCGATCAGCCAGATGAGCGCGGATTCGAACGACCCACCCAACGGGCCTCCCGCACCCGGCGCTCCTGGACTGCCGCCGACCTGGTCGAGCAGCAACAAGGACGCGGTCGGGACGTCCCACTACTCCAGTCGGGTCTGGTTCACCATCGGCCACGGCATCCTCAACGAGGTCTACTGGCCGCACGTGGACCGGCCGCAGATCCGCGACCTGGGCTTCATCGTGGCCGACGACGCCGGCTTCTGGAGCGAGGTCAAGCGCGACGCCGAGCACCAGGTCCACGCCGAGGCGCCGGGCGTGCCGGCAATCACCGCTGTCCACGACCATCCCCGCTACCGGCTGACGCTGCGCATCTGCGCCGACGACCACGCCGACCTTGTCCGCATCGAGGCGCGTCTGGAAGACCGGCGTGACGCTTCGAGCGCCGAGCGCAAAGCCCACCCGCTGCGCCTATACCCCTTGCTGGCGCCGCATCTCGGCTTCGCCGGCACGCACAATCGAGCCTGGACAGGCGACTACAAGGGCCGCTCCGCGCTCTGCGCCCGCAACGGTCCCTGGTCCCTGGCCCTGGTATCGGATCCAGCGCCGCTGCGCCAGAGCGTGGGCTACGTGGGAGCCTCCGACGGCTGGCAGGACTTCGCAGCCAACGGCCGCATGGCCTGGACCTTCGGCTCGACCGACGCCGGCCACGTGGCCGGCATGACCGAGCTGGACCTGGACGACGGAGTGGCCCAGATCGCGCTGGCCTTCGGGACCCGCCCGGACGAGGCCGCCCTGCAGGCCTGCGCGGCGCTCGTCGGCGAGTTCGACGCGGCCTGGGACGAGTACCTGGCCAACTGGCAGGGCTTCGTGCGGACTGTCGTGAATCCTCCCGCGAACCTCAGCCAGCCCCAGCGCGATCTCTACATGACCTCGGCGTCGGTGCTGCGCTCGCTCCAGGACCGCACCGCGCCGGGCGCGACGGTGGCCAGCCTTTCAATCCCGTGGGGCAATACCCGAAACGACCTGGGCGGCTATCACCTCGTCTGGTCGCGGGATCTCGTCGAATCGGCCGGCGCCTTTGTCGCCCTGGGCGCCCACGCCTCGGCCCGGCGGACGCTGGCCTACCTGGTCGCCTCTCAGGAGGCGGACGGTCACTGGGTTCAGAACCAATGGGTCGACGGCGATCCCTACTGGACCGGCGTCCAGCTCGACGAGGCCGCCTACCCCATTCTGCTGGCGGACGCGTTGCGCGGCGGGGCAGGGCACATGCACGGCCGAACCGGACGGCATGCGACGGCCTTCCAGAAGCTCCTCACCCGCCGTGCCCTGGACGGCATGATCGCCAGGGCCGCCCGCTTCATCGCCCGCAGCGGGCCAGTCACAGGACAGGACCGCTGGGAGGAGAACGCGGGGCTGACGACCTCGACGCTGGCCCCGGTGGTGGCCGCGCTGGTGGCGGCCGCCGGATACCTCCCCGAGCCTTCGGCCGCGTACTGTCTGGAGCTGGCCGACGACTGGAACGCCTCCATCGAGGATTGGACCTACGCTCGCGGTACGGCCCTGGCCCGCCGGCACGGCGTCGACGGCTACTACGTGCGCATAGCCTCGCCCGAAGTCCTGGCCGGCGCCCCGCTATCCACGCCCGTGCCGGTCCGCAACAGGCCGCCCGAATCGAACATGGTGCGCGCCGACGAGATGGTTGGCACTGACTTCCTGGCCCTCGTCCGCTTCGGCCTTCGCCTGCCGGACGACCCCCACATCCTTTCGAGCCTGAAAGTGGCCGACGCGCTGCTTCGGACGGAAACGCCCAGCGGGCCGGTCTGGCATCGCTACGACGGCGACGGCTACGGAGAGCACGAGAACGGCGACGCGTTCGACGGCACAGGCGTCGGCCGGGGCTGGCCGCTTCTGGTGGGCGAGCGGGGCCACTACGAGCTCGATGCCGGCAGGGACGCGAGGCCCTACCTGGAGGCCATGCGGCGCATGGCCTCGGGCGGGCAGATGCTGCCCGAGCAGGTCTGGGACGCCGACCCAATTCCCGAACGTGGCCTCTTCTCCGGCCGGCCCAGCGGCTCGGCCATGCCCCTGGCCTGGGCCCACGCCGAGTACATCAAGCTCGTGCGATCGATCGCCCTGGGCCACGCCATCGACCGTCCCCAGGCAGCCTGGCGGCGTTACCAGGGCAAGCGGCCCAAGCGCGTGCGGGCGACATGGCGTTTCTCGGTGCCGCGCCCCTCCATGCCGGCCGGCCGAGTCCTCCGCCTCGAGCTGCTGGCCCCGGGCCGCGTGCACTACTCCACCGACGGCGGCGCCACGTGGGCCGACCTGGACGCGCGCGACACAGGTCTCGGCGTCTGGATCGCCGACCTCCCGGGCTCGGAGAAGCTGGGCTCCGGAGGCCGCGTCGTCTTCACCATCTGGTGGCCTGACTCCGGCACCTGGGAAGGCCGGGACGTCAGCGTGGAGGTGGCAGACGCGGCCGGCGCCTGACCGGGCCCTTCCCCTTCAAGCGTTGAGCTGGCGGCCGTCGACCGCCAGCGCCGCCTCCCCCAGGACCTCCGCCAGAGAGGGATGGGGGTGAGTGGCTCCGCCCATCTCCGCGGCGGTCGCGTCCAGGCTCATGGCCACGGCCGCCTCCGCGATGAGGTCCGTGACCCCGGGCCCAAAGAGGTGAACTCCCAGCACCTCGCCCTTCTCCGCGCCGGCGATCACCTTGGCGAAGCCCTCGGTCTCGCCCGCGATCACGGCCTTGGCGACGGCCGCGAAGGGGAAGCGCCCCACCTTGACCGCGATCCCCCGCTCCTCGCACTGCTGCTCGCTCAGGCCGATCGAGCCGATGGCAGGGTGGGTGTAGGTGGCTCGCGGCTGGCGATCGTAGTCGATCGGCTGGGGCCCCTGGCCGGCGATCTCGTGGACCGCCTCCAGACCCTCGTGAGCCGCCACGTGGGCCAGCATCAGCCCCCCTACCAGATCGCCGATGGCGTAGACGTGCGGTTCGGCCGTCCGCATCCAGCCGTCCACCTTGACGAACCCGCGCTCGAGCTCGACTTTCGTCGTCTCCAGCCCGATCTCCTCGGAGTTGGGTGCGCGGCCCGTTGCCACCAGCAGCTGCTCGACCGCCAGCTCGGCGGCTGCCCCACCCTCCGGCCCGACCGCCAGCGTCACGCCGTCGTCCGAGGCTCGCACCGCGGCCGGGTCGAAGCGGGCGTTGGTGATGACCTTGATGCCGCGCCGGACGAAGCTCTTCTCCAGGGCCGCACTGACCTCGCGGTCCTCGAGCGGCACGATCGAGGGCAGGTATTCCAGCAGGGTCACGGCTACCCCCAGATCGTGGTAGAGCGAGGCGAACTCGGAGCCGACCGCGCCCGCACCCACGATGGCGATCGAGCGGGGCAGGTCGACCTTTGTCGTCACATCATCTGACGTCACGATGCGCCGGCCGTCGGGGACCAGGCCGGGCAGGCTCTTGACCCGGCTGCCCGTGGCGAGGATGACGTCACTGCCGTGCAGGACCTGCTCGCCACCACCACCCGGCGTCCCGTCTTCGCCGTTGAGGACCACGCGCACCGCGCCGGCGCCTTCCAGCCGGCCGCTGCCGGCCACCCAGGTCACACCGTTCTTGCCGACCAGGCCGCGCAGGCCCGTCCACATCCGCTTCACGACCTGGTCCCGCCGCGCCGCAACGGCCGGGTAGTCGAGGCTCGGCTGGCCGCCGAGGGCGATGCCGAAGTCCTTCGACCTGCGCAGGCGCGCGTACAGCTCGGCCGATTCGAGCAGGGCCTTGGTGGGGATGCAACCCACGTGCAGGCACGTGCCGCCGATCCTGCCCCGGTCCACCAGGGCCACCCTCATGCCCAGCTGGGCGGCCCGGAAGGCGGCCGAGTAGCCGCCGCTGCCTGCGCCGAGGACGATCAGGTCGAATTCGGAGGATTCGGCGGCCATGGGCGGTCGGCCTCCCGCTGCGGATGGACTTGCCGAAATCCTATGCGGCCCTCCCGGCAGCGGCAACGGGGCCACGTCGGTGGTCCTGGGTACGAGACGACGGGCATCGGCCCGGGTCGTCGGTCTGGCGATTCGACCCGCTATCAGCCGCCGCGGACGATCCTGAAACAGTCGCTGCAGTAGACGGGCTTGCCATTGGTGGGCTGGAACGGCACCTCGGTTTCGTTGCCGCAGCGGCTGCACGTCGCCGGGAACATCTGCCGGGGTCCGCGATCGTAGCCACCACCGAAGCCGTGGCCTCCTTCAGGGCGAGCCGCCTTGCGGGCGGCGCGGCAGGCACCACAGCGCTTTGGCTCGGAGAATCCACGCTGGGCGTAGAAGTCCTGCTCGTTGGCGGTGAATACGAACTGCTGGCTGCAGTCGGCGCAGACCAGGATCTTGTCCGTGTACACGAGACCCGGAACTCCTCTCAGTAGCCGTTCCCTCGGTTTCCTCGCGGCTATGCGTGAGGGGCCCGGTAGTCCGCGCTACCTATTCGCTCGCGATCCGCTCGCGAGCCTGCGGCGGGATTGTACGTCCGGGCATCCGCCGTGCATAGGGTTCACATGTCGGCAGGTATGCGCATCGCCCGAAAGGACTGGCCGGGGGGCATGACCGACGGATGGTGCACGAGGGTGCCCGATCGGGTTATGGTGGTCCGACCGGCGGGCCCCCGGCTCGTTCCACCACCGCTACTCGGCCCTGGCAATCAACACGATGAGACTAAGCCGGATCCTCGTTCTCGTTCTCGCGCCCGTCCTGCTCGGCGCCATCAACGCCGGCAGGGCAGACGCTGCCGACCCGGCCGCGGCCTTCACCTCGCCTGCGCCCGGCGTCGTTTCCGTGGTCCGGACCAGTTCGTTCCACGTCGCCTGGACGCTCACTTCGGGGGCGCAGGTCACATCGTCCTCGCTGGCCGTGCAGGCCTCCCGGCCGATCGGAACTGAGGGCTGCGACCCGCGCTGGGCGCCTGTCAGCGCTCGGCCCGTCAGCGGCACTTCCTTCGACGTCCAGGGCCTGGCCCGCGATCACTGCTACCGCTTCGTGCTGATCCTGACCACGCCCGAGGGACCGCAGTCGATCGCCTCGGCGCCGGTCATCCCCACCTCGAAGGGCTGGGGGCCGAGCGTCGAGTTCACCAACCCCTACATAGACGGTGTCGTGTCGTACACGACGTCCGTTCGCGTCAGCTGGCTGGAGTGGGACGCCTTCCATTCGCCGATCGTCTCCCGGACCCTGGTCGAGCAATCGGCCCCGGCCAACGGCGAGAGCTGCTCGGGCGTGTCCTGGTCGTCCGGGACCTACGTCGCATTCACCGGCACCGCGGTCACCCGCTCCCTCGACAGGGCCCGCTGCTACCGGTACTCCCTGACCGTCCAGGATGCGGCCGGATTCCGCGGCCTGTTCACGTCGGGCGCCCTGCGCATCGCGGTCGACCTGCCGGCCTGGACCGGGACCGCCAACCTGTACCGCGAAGACGCCTATGTCACGCAGTTCAACCTGGTGCAGTGCGTGGCCGCCAGCAGCCAGATGATGCTCAACCTCACTCTCGGCCAGAGCGACGCCTCATCCGCCACGCAGTCCATCTACATGGCCTACGCCGAGGCCAACGACAGCGCTTCCTACTCCGGCGGCGGCAGCAACCCCGCCGGCTGGGCAGCCGTCCTGAACCGCTACGGGGGCATGCCCTACTCGGTCGCCCGCTACATCGACAGCGGAAGCGCGATCAAGGCCGCGGCCACCCGGCTGCGCCTCACCAACCGCCCGGTCGGGCTGCTGGTCTTCAGGGGCCGCCACGCCTGGGTTCTGAACGGGTTCGAGGCCACGGCCGACCCGGCCGTCACCAGCAACTTCGCCGTCACGGCCGTGTATGTCTCGGGCCCGCTCTACCCGCGCGATCCCAACGCCTACGGCTACGATCCGCCACCCAACACGCGGCTGACCACGTCCGAGTTCACTTCGCGCTTTTTCGGGCGCTACTACGACTCCGCCCTCACGACCTGGAACGGCTACTGGGTCATCATCCAGCCCTAGGCCGAAGACGCTAGACGCGATCGGCCTCAGGCGGGATACCGATGGGCGCAACCAGCACCCGACCCGCCACCGCCCTGCCGCGCCGAGTCAGCAGGCCCGACTTGGGCCGGTGGAAGGTCACGCTGAGGTGAGCCCTGACCACCGGGTCCGAGAGGTCCCCGCCGGTCAAGTCGACCGCTGTCGGGCAGTCGACGGCCACGACCGGGATCCCGGCCCGGCGCGCCTTGTTGACCACCTCCACCGCCGACCGGATGGGCTCGCGCAGCGGACCGGCAGTGCCGGTCCCCAGCAGGGCATCCACCACCACGGCCGCCTTCTCGATGCTCTGGCCCAGGATGGCCACGTCCCTGGCGACCGGGGTATGGATCCGCTCGACGCGGCTCTCCGCCTCGAGGCGGTCCCAGTTGCGGGCCGAATCCTTGCCGGCCGGCCGGCCCTCGGCCGCGACCAGCACGACGACGACCCGCGCCCCCTGCCGCGCCAGGTGCCGTGCCGCAACGAAGCCGTCGCCGCCGTTGTTGCCCGGGCCGCACATCACCACCGCGGGCCCCTTGTCCCAGCGCTCGGTCTGTACGGCGATCGCCCTCGTCGCAGCGGCCACGGCGCAGCCGGCGTTCTCCATCAGCACGAACCCGGGCATTCCCAGAGCCTGGGCCCGGCGGTCGGCGCCCTTCATCGCCTCGGCGCCGATGGGCGAGGCGTCCATGGCTCGCGCCCAGCGCAGCCCCAGCTCGTCCAGGGTCATGCCGAAGATGGCCGGGTCGTCGGCGGGAAGCAGCTGGTCCGGGGAGGGTTGAGAGCGGGGCACGGCCGCCCTAGCCCGTGTTCTGGAGGCCGGCCGCGACGCCGTTCACGGTCAGCTGGACCACGGCCGCGCAGCGGGCGCGATCGGGGTGGCCGGGCGGCAGGGCCCGCAGGCGGGCCAGGAAGCGAACCTGGACGTGGGACAGCGGGTCGACGTACGGCCGGCGGAGACGGATCGAGCGTTCCGTGATCGGCTCGTTGGCGAGCATCGACTTGTGCCCATTGACCCTGGCCAGCTCCGCGATCGTCAGCTCGTACTCGGAGCTGATCCGAGACCAGAGGTACTCGCCCCTGGGCGAATCGTCGAGCGCGGCGAACAGACGGGCGATCTCGGGCGCGGCGCGGTAGAGGGCCATCTCGGCGTTGTCGAGCGTGCTCGAGAAGAAGGGCCAGTCGCGGTAGAGGGTGGCCAGCTTCGTCGCACCGCGAGCGCCGTGGGCCTTGCGGAAGGCCCGCAGCGCGGATCCCAGGCCGTACCAGGCCGGCAGTGAGATGCGGGCCTGAGACCAGGCGAAGACCCAGGGGATGGCCCGCAACGACTCCACGTCCGGGGCCTGGGCCGGCGGTGCCGAGGGGCCCGTGCCCCGCGACGCTTCGGCCAGGCTGCCGCGCCTGGCGGGCCGAGACCCCAGGGCCATGGCCGAGATCTCGGCGACCGGCGTGGCCATCTGGAAGAAGGTCGGCAGGCCGGGTTCGTCGTATACGAAGTCCCGATAAGCGTGCCGGGCCAGATCCGCCAGCTCGTCGAGGGCACGTTTGCCGCGCCGGTTGACCTCGCTCACGCAGTCGTCGTGCTCGGGAGTGGAGGCGATGATAGCCGCCCCGGCGACCATCCCCAGGTGGTGCTCGGCGATGCCGATGTTGGCGTAGTGGGCCGCCACCGCCTCGCCCTGCTCGGTCATCTTCAGGCGGCCCTGAATGGATCCCGGAGCCTGGCCCAGGACGGCCCTGTTGGCCGGTCCTCCGCCGCGGCCGATGGCCCCGCCGCGGCCATGGAAGAGGGTCAGCTCCACTCCGTGGCGGCGGGCAGTCTCGGCCAGCCGCGACTGGGCTCCGTACAGGGCCCAGGCCGCGTACAGGAAGCCGGATTCCTTCGACGAATCCGAGTAGCCGAGCATCACTTCCTGGCGGTTGCCTCGGGCCTCGAGGTGACGGCGGTAGTCCGGGTTGGAGAGCAGCGCGTCCAGGATCTCAGAGCAGTTCTCCAGGGCGTCGGCCGTCTCGAAGAGAGGGACGACGTCCAGGTTGGCCTGGCCCCTGACCAGGCCCCCCGTCGCAACCGAGGGCACGACCGCACCCGCGGCCAGCTCGGCCAGCTGCAACACGGCCATCACGTCCTGAGCCGAGCGCGTGAAGCTGATCACGTAGCGGCGGCAGGCCTCCTCGCCGAAACGGCGCTGGATGCCGGCTATGGCCCGGAAGGTAGCCAGCACTTCGCCCGGAGAGACCCCAGGGACCAGCTCGCGAGCCAGGTCCGGCGAGGTCATGCCTCTCAAGTGCAGGAGAGCGCCCAGAGCCGCCTCGTGGACGCCCGAGTGCTGCCGCACCTCGAGCGAGGCCAGATGGAAGCCGAAGGTCTCGACCTGCCAGCGGAAGTCCTGCAGCTCACCGTAGGCCACCCGCGGCAGGCGGTCGACGACCAGGCATTCCTGCATCTCGGCCAGCTCTTCGATGAGTTGAGCCGGCGTTTCATAGCGGCCGACCGAGGTGCCGGCTTGCTCCGTCAGGAACCAGCGCGTACGGCGCAGGCGCTCGGCCATCGCTCCCAGGCGGCGCCGATACGGCTCCTCCGGGAAACGGTGCGTCAGGTCGCGCATCACGTCCCGTAGATCCTCGGCATCGCGGCCCAGCTGGCGTTCGAGCTCCGGATGTATGGCCTCGCGCGGAATCTCGACGGAGATGGTGTTCATAAGGCGCGTGGCCACCGCCTCGTAGCCGCGCATGACGTGGTCCGCCTGGATGCGCAGCACCTGGCGGGTCAGCTCGGCCGTGACGTTCGGGTTGCCGTCGCGGTCGCCACCGATCCATGAGCCCCATCGGATCAGGGCCGGCACGCGAGGCGGACGCGTCCCGCTCAGTCCGGAATCGCTGGCCAGCGCCCCGTCCGACCGGCCGCGCCTGGCCCTGGGGGCCAACCTGTCCATGGCCCTGTCGAAGGCCCGGTAGACGCGTGGAGTCACGCGGAAGAGAGTCTCGTCGAAGTAGGTCAGAGCGGTCCGGACCTCGTCGATGGGCGTGGGCGAAGTCCGGCGCAGCGGAGCGGTCCGCCACAGGACGGTAATCTCCTCGCGCAGCTTGCGGCGGATCTCGGAGTCGTCGGCCGGGCCCAGGCGCGGGTCGTCGAGATGCTCCAGGAGGCGGTAGCAGCGCCGCAGTGCGGTCAACGTAGTCCGCCGCCGAGCCTCGGTGGGATGGGCCGTCACCACCGGCGCGATGGACGTCCGGCGCAGCAGCTGCTGGATCCGATCGGCCGACCAGCCCCGCTCGACAAGCCAGTCGACGGTGGCGTCGGGCGTCCCCTCCTCCGGCCGGGCCGTTCTCTGGGCCAGCCGCAGGCGGCGCACCCTGTCCCGTTCCTCACACAGGTTCACCAGCTGGAAGTAGAGGCTGAAGGCCCTCACGAGCAGCTCCGCCTGGTCGATCGTCAGAGCGTCGAGATCGGAGGCCAGCTCGGCAGCCGCCTTGCCGGAGCCGGTTTCCCGAATGGCGATCGAGCTCAGCCGGCACCGCTCCACGAAGTCCAGCAGGTCGCTCCCGCCCTGCTCGGCTACCACCTGTCCCAGGAGCGAGCCGAGGAGCTTGACTTCACGGGCCAGCGGATCGCCCGCCCCCGACGTGCCGATCGACCGGGGCTCTGCTTTGACGGCTGGGTTCTCTTTTGACGTTCTCTTGGGGGCCATGCCCCGCGAGCATACATTGCCGGCGGCGATGGGCCCGTCCGGTGGCGCAGGGGTTCACTCGAACTCGTCGGCGCGCTACCATCCGCCGGTGGCCATCGAGACGCCGCTCCAACCGCCGGCCCCCCGTTCCGAGCCTTCCGGCAGACTGACTGTCGTCTACGATGCCGGCTGCGGCATCTGCCGAGAGACCGTCCGCCGCCTGGCGCGCTGGGACCGCGAAGACAGGATGGAGTTCATGCCCCTGGCGGCAGCGGCCTCGTCCGGCCGGCCCGCCCTCGAGCAGCTGGCAGCGGGAGACCGATTTCGGGAGTCGATCCAAGTAGTGGACGAATCCACCGGCCGGGTCTCGAGCGGTGGACAGGCAGCCCTGGCGTTGCTCGAGGCCCTGCCCGGCGGCTGGCTGCTACGGCCCTGGACCGCCCTGCCGCCGGCCGGTCCGGTTGCCGATACCGTCTATCGCGTCGCCAGTCGCCACCGCAACCGCCTGGCCTGGCTGATGGGTCTGCGCGACGAAGTGGCCTGCCCGCTGCAATCCGGAGGGCCGCTGGAGGCCCCGAACCGCCGCAACGGGTAGGACGAAGGGCGATTCATCTTCCACCTTATGGAACTAAGGCTGTTCCTCTATGGATTCGCAATGTGAGGGGGAGTAGGGTTAGGAAGGTCGGGCGGTGGGGACGTCGTCCGGTTCCATCCTCGAAGGAAGGAGGTTCATGTGCCCGAGCCATCCGCCATCGAGGGAATCCTGCAGGCCATAGTCGACGCCATGGAGGCTCGCGAGGCCGCTGAGCCGGACTTGCCCGCCTGGGAGTCCACAGCCCGCCTCAAGGCGGCCGAGGCAGACCTGCTGGAGTTCTATCGCAGGTCGGCCCGGGGACCGCGCCGGCTGGTCGTGATCGACATCGAGACCAGCGAGGTCCAGGCCAGCCCGCTCTCGGTGGAAGTGGCCTGATCTTCGGCCGCGCCCGCACCAGGCCGGGCTCGCGTCTCAGCGAGCGCTCACTCCGGCCGGGTGATACCTTTCGCTGCCATGGACGAAGAACGCACCTGGCGCGTCGAGAGCCTGTGGTGGCTCTCCTGCTTCCTCACCCTGATGGCGGTGCTGGTGCCGGTGTCTGCCGGTGAAGGCATATACCGCGCCTTCAGCTCGCAGGATCCCAACGTGGACCTGCTCAACGTGGCCCTGGGCTGGACGATCCTTCAGCCAGTGCAGATCGTGCTGGCCTTCTGGCCCTTCTTCGCCTCGGGCGCCTTGAGTGCTCGACTGCTGGTCGGAACCTTCGCCGGAGTCCGCCCGCGGGTGGTGACCTCCATCTTCTGCACCGGGGCCGTCGCCATGGGCGTCTGGGTGACCACCCAGGACGCACCGACCACGGTCGTCTACGCGGGCGCGGCGCTGGTATGGGCTCTGGCCATGCCTCTGCCGCTCAAGGACCTGCTGGCGGACGGGTCCCTCAAGGGCGGCCTGATCATCGGCCTGGGGTGCGCGGGGCTGCTGAACGTCTGGGACTTCGCCCTGGTCGCCATCGTCTGGTGCTGCTGGCGCCTCTACCGCGACAACTACGTGGACGTGCCGATCACCGCCGGGCTGGTCGCGGCCGAGCCGCTGCTGATGGTCGTCGACGATCCAAGTGGGGCCCTCTCGACTACCGGGGGTCTGTACACCACGCTGGAGACGGCCCTGCTGCTGATCCTGGCGATGGCCGCGATCGCGCTCGGTCAGCTCTTCCCGGGCCCGGACGAGGGCACCGAGGAGACGGACGCTCGCTAGCGAACCCGTGGCAAGCGCTCACTTCCCGGCGTAGTCGCTCCCGGTCGGGATATCGAAGTCGATGAGCTCCTGCCCCCGATACAGCCACATCGAGCCCACGGCGGCGAAGAGAGCGCCTGGGTCGCCGTTCTCCGGGCCGATCGGGAGGATGTAGCGCCGGCCGTAGCCCCCCTGGCCGGAGAGGACCTCAAAACGCTGGATGGAGCCGTCGTCGGCCAGCCGCCAGAACTCGCTGTCGAGGATCACGATCGAGCTGGCGTAGGAGCGGTCCTCCACCGCCGAGCCGCTGGCGTTGAGCAGGATCAGCCGGGTCCCGCCCGCCGAGGCGCCGTCGCGGCCGCTCATCATCCAGCACAGCCCTTCCGAGTAGACGGGCCCGTAGGTCGTCTCGGGCGGCAGGTCCGAACCTCCGACCTGGTCGCCGCTGGCTGCGTTGATCGCCCGCAGCTCAGTCTCTGCCCCCAGCTCGACCGACCAGACACCGCCGCAGCCGAGCCTGGGCTCGCCGGCCGTTCTCCAGGCGACGGCAGACCGCTCGGATCCGTCGACCGGATGCAGTACCCGCAGCCGGCCCTCCGAGGCGACGTAGACGCCGTCGTACTGGGCCCCGATCAGGAGGGTGTGTTCAAGGCTGAGCGTCACCTCGCCGCTCTCGGGATCGATGCGGTAGGTGGAGGCCTTGTCCCAGCAGGGTGGCCCGCAGAGGTCGTAGGAGGTCGGCCAGGACGAGACCCAGATGCCGCGGTCGTACACCAGGCGGCGCAAGTCCTTGGGGAAGGCCGAGCCGCTCCAGACCGTGCCGACGGTGCCTGCGGCCACGTCCACCGGCAGCGCACCGGCGTTGCCGGCCAGGTACATCCTGCTGCCGTCGTCGAAAGCGAACGCCCGGTCCGGGATGAAGACGGGGATGGGCATGGGGATGGTGACCACGACGCGGGCCAGGCGGACGGTCGGGCGCGGCGCCGTCATCAGGGGCGAGGCGGTGGGCGAGGTGTCGGCCCAGGGCGTGCGCGTCGGGGCAGGATTCGGGCCGGGGGCGGTCAGATTGACGATCGCGGCCAAGACGGCGATCACCGTCACGGCGGTCACCGCCCCCAGGAGGTTCGCCCTGCCGTGGCGTCGGGGGCGCTCCTGATCCTGCGGCGATCCCGGGCCGTTCTCGTAGCGATAGGCGGCAAACGGATCGTCGCGCAGCAGCTCCTCCGCTTCGGCATCGGCCGGCCGCTCACGGGCGCCGCCGTAGCGGGCCCAATCGTCGCCGGATTCGTATGGATCGAGACCGCCCCGATCTCCCACCAGGCGCCTCCCGTCGCGCGGATCCTATGGGCGACCGCCCGCCGGTCGCACCCGTCCAGACGTTCCACGACCTCCAGCTGTTCAGCCGCGATGCGTCGGCGGCAGCCACCGGGTGACGGGAGTCCGGTGGGGTCTGGGGTATACTGCCACCCTCAATGCAGCTACGGACCTTTCGGGGGTCCTTTCGGGTATCTGGCGCCCGTACCTTCGGGGAGCAACACAACCCGTGACCGGGGCCGACTATTCCGATAGCGGGGCTGTCCGGGCTTCGATCTGGGCTGCTCTGACTCCAGGAGGCTAGCGCGTGGTCTTCAACCGGCATCACCCCAAGGAAGTGGACGAGCACGAGGCCGATCACTCGGAGCTGGTCGAGCTGCTTCTGGGCGCCGACGAAGTCGAGCGAAAGCGGCTCCTCCTGCTGGCCCTGCAGTCGGGCGAGCTGCGCAAATCCGAGACGGCCGAGCTGCTGCGGCTCGTCGACCGTCTCGAGGCGCTCGCAGGCAAGACCGCGCCGACGAAGGAGAACGAGCTCTTCCGCTAGCGGACCTGCCGCCACCGGGCCTGCCGCCAGCAGAGCGGTACGCGCACCCTTCGCACGGGCCCGATCGAGGCGATCCGGCCGGGGTATGACTCTTGTAGCGCTTGGCCGGCGGGAGAGAGGGTCTACCATTCGCCTGGAAGCGGTGCGCTGAGCAGCGTGGACCGCGAATTGCCGTCGTGCCGTCGCCGCGTAGCGGACGGTTGGGCCTAGCGCACTGGAGTAACGGGTTTGACTTCCAGGCTGGATGTCGCCGACCTGCGCCTCACGCTTCTCAGGCTGGGGCGCCGCGCTGCGTCGCCCCGCACACTGTGGCGCGTCTACCTGGTCGGCGGCCTGGTCGGGATAGCCGCCCTGTACGCCCTCACAAGCGCCGACCTGCGGACGTGGGTCTCCCCGTCCTTCGCCCTGTACGGAGCGATAGGCCTGGCTCTTGGCGCTCATCGTTCCCGAGCGGTGCAGGCCGGATCCTGGTACGGCCTCGCGCTGGGGATTGCCCTCCTCGGCCTGGGCGACCTGGTCTGGGCCTGGGAGAGCATCGGCAAGCCTGAGCCACCGGTCCCCTCGCTGGCAGACGTGACCTACCTGGCCGGCTATGCGGCCGCCCTCGTGGGCATGGCCTCCCTGGCCTGGCCTCGGGGCAGCGGCAAGGACTTCGATTCCCTGGTCGACACCACGATAGCCTCACTGGGCGTCGGGCTGGTGGCCTGGGTCTTCCTGATCGTCCCGTCGGCCGAGCAGACGGTCGGGCTCGATGCCGTGGGCTTCGTTGTGACGCTGTGCTACCCGTTGCTCGACGTGGCCCTGGGCGTCGTCCTGATGGGCATACTGATGGGGCCGCAGCGGTCTGCCGCGATCCACATGCTGCTGCTAGCCCTGGCCGCCTTCCTGATCAGCGACCTGCTCTACGTCCGGCTGATGGCCGACGGCAGATACGTCAGCGGCGGCGTGACCGAGCTGGGCTGGCTGATCGGCTTCGTTCTCTTCGGTACCGGTGGCCTCCACCCGGCAGCTCGAACCGTGGGCGAGTACCACGGCCCTGCGGAACGCCGATCGATCCCGTTCTCCAGAGCCGCAGGGCTCCTGTGCGCTCTTCTGATCGCCCCCGCGATGCTGCTCTGGGCCTGGGCCGCCGGCCGGGTCGAGGATCTGCCGCTGATCGCCTTCGCCGGCATCGCCCTGACGATGCT
>Ga0307422_1000693_pt1 | contig 18283 bp, 15 predicted proteins | sample SalMarWE160290MG_FD_202153 | JGI IMG/M metagenome (GOLD analysis project Ga0307422, IMG submission 202153) | Salt marsh sediment microbial communities from the Plum Island Ecosystem LTER, Massachusetts, United States - WE1602-90 | ecosystem: Environmental > Aquatic > Marine > Intertidal zone >...
GCTACAAATCGATTGTATGCGAAGAGGATGCCTATTTGCTTGAACTGATACGGTATATTCATCTCAACTGCATGCGGGCAGGATTAGTGAAGGACATGCAGGAGGGAATCGGGGTCAGCCCTTGACATGGGACAGGGGTCATTGAGGATACTAAGCATGCTAGCTGGAGGGAGGAGATGAAAAGGAAGCAAAGTAATAAAAAGCTATCTCTTATTTCTCTCTGTGCAATCATCCTTCTTTCCCTACCGATCTTTGCTGCTCCTGCCCTTGCTGTGGATGATTCGGTCTGCGCGCGGGTGAAGCTTGAGATCAGACAAGAGCTGACCTTAGAGCGGCAGGGCTTTGACGCGCACATGCGCATCGGCAATGGCTTCAGCCACATCACGCTGGAGGATGTCGATGTCGATGTGAAGTTCACCGACGAGGCAGGGGACCCGGTCCTGGCGAGCTCCGACCCTGACAATACCGATGCCCTCTTCTTCTATCGCATCGACTCCATGGACAACATCGAAGACGTGGATGGTGCAGGCACGGTCGCTCCGGTCACCACAGCGGACATCCACTGGCTCATCATCCCTGCCTATGGGGCATCCAACGGCGTGCCCCAGGGGACCCTCTACTATGTAGGCGCCACCCTGACCTATACCATCGGCGGAGAGGAGCACGTGACCGAGGTCAATCCCGACTACATCTTCGTCAAGCCCATGCCCAAACTCACCATGGACTATTTCCTCCCCACCGACGTGTACGGCGACGACGCCTTTACCCCGGCGATTGAGCCACCCATCCCCTTCACCCTGGGGGTACGGGCGGCCAACAACGGGACCGGTATTGCCCGGAATGTAAAGATCAGCTCCGCCCAGCCCAAGATCATCGACAACCAGCAGGGCCTGTTGATCTCCTTTGTGATCGAGGGGAGCGAAATCAATGGCGAGCCGGCTACGAAGAGCCTCCTGGTCACCCTAGGGGATATCGAGCCGAACACCGCGTCGGTGGCCAGGTGGATCATGACCTGTACCCTATCAGGCCAATTTGTGGGGTTTACCGCGGACTGGTCACACTCAGACGAGCTCGGAGGCGAGCTGACCTCGCTCTTGGAACCGATTGGAACCCACTTCCTGGTCCGAGACGTGTTGGTGGATGTGCAGGGCAGGGACGCCATCAGGGACTTTCTGGCCAAGGACGGGGGGGTATACCGGGTCTATGAGTCGGAGAATGTCGATACCGTGGTTACTGACCAGTCGGGATCCGCCGACCTGACCGGGGGCGGGAGCACCTATACCCTCACCATCCCTGCCACTGCGGGATTTTGCTACGCGCAGGTGACTGACCCCCATAGCGGGGAGGAAGAGATCAAGGAGGTCATCCGCTCCGACGGCAAGCGCATCAAGCCGGCGAATTGCTGGCTCTCCAAGACCAGGGACGGCCAGGACTGGAATTACTTCCTCAATATCTTCGACGCCAATACCACAGGCTCCTATACCATCAGCTTTGAGCAGGCGGCAGCGCCCAATCGCGCCCCTGTGCTGGGGGCCATCCCCGATCAGACCATAATGATAGAGGAAGCGCTCTCCTTCACGGTCCAGGCCACCGACCCCGACGGCACGATCCCGGCCCTGAGCGCAGCCCCCTTGCCGACCCTGGCGGGCTTTAGCGACCAGGGGGACGGGACGGGCGTGTTCACCTGGATACCCACGGCCGCCCAGACCGGCACCTACGGCATCACGTTTAAGGCATCGGACGGCATGGCGGAGGACACGCAGTACATGACGGTGCAGGTCATTGCCATCAAGGACGTGGACAAGGACGGCATGGACGATGACTGGGAGATGGAGCACTTCAACACCCTGGATCGGGACGGGACCGGGGATTATGACGGAGACGGCATCTCCGATCTGGATGAGTACCTGAACGGCACGGACCCCTGCTCGAGCAACGCCCCCACCACCCCCCTGATCTTTGCACCGCCTGACCGCTCCGAGGTGACGGGCCTACAGCCCGAGCTGGTGATCGAGAACAGCACCGATCCGGACGACGATACCATCACCTATACCTTTGAGCTCTATGCGGATGAGGAGATGGTGGCCCTGGTGGCCAGCCAATCGGATGTAGCAGCGGGCACAGCGGGGAAGACCACCTGGGGTGTGCCCGTGGAGCTGGGGGACAATAGCTGGTATTACTGGCGTGCGCGGGCGACGGACGGCACCGGCTACAGCCTGTGGGCGTACGGGAGCTTCTTCGTGAACACGGCGAACGATCCGCCAGGGGCCTTTAACATCAGCCAGCCCACTCATGGCGCCGAGGTGGATACGCAGACGCCGCTCCTCGGGGTGACCAACAGCGTGGATGTGGATGAGGATAGCCTGGCATACACCTTCGAGGTCTTTGCGGACGAGGCCATGACCGACCGCGTGGCCTATGCAACTGATATACCCCCCGGTACGGAGGGGAACACCTCCTGGGGGGTCACGGAGACCCTGGATGACAACACCTGGTATTTCTGGCGGACTATTGTCACGGATGAGCACGGGGCGCAGACCTCGACCGCGCTCGTGTCCTTCTTCGTCAACACGGCAAATGATGCGCCGGGTGCGCCTGAGATCGTCGCCCCTGAGATAGGGAGCGAGGTGGAGACCCAGGACCTCACCCTGGTGGTTGCCAATGCCGTGGATATGGACGAGGATGACCTGAGCTACCTCTTTGAGTTGGATCTGGTGAACACCTTCGACAGCCCGGCAAAGCAGACGTCAGGGGCCATTACGGAGGGCGCGGATACCACGAGCTGGGTGGTCACCGCCCTTGCGGACAACACGGTCTACTACTGGCGAGTCAGGGCCGATGACGGGCTGGCCCACGGCCCGTGGGCGCAGGGTGAGTTCTTCGTCAACACCGCCAACGACAACCCCACGACCCCGACCTTGAAGAACCCGGGACACGGGGCGTGGGTAATTGCCTTGACCCCGGCCTTGGAGGTGCAGGCCTCTCTGGATGTGGACAGGGACGAGCTTTCTTACCGCTTTGAGGTCTACGCGGACCCCGAGCTGAATACCCTGGTCGTACAAGGCGTATCAGAGACCCCTGAATGGGTCGTTGCGCAGGAACTGGCGGACAATTGCTGGTATTACTGGCAAGCCCGGGCCGAGGACGAGCACGGGGCCCCCAGCGTATGGATGCCCCTTGCCGCCTTCTTCACCGACAGCAATGGGATCAATGATCCACCACAGATCACGGTCATCGAGCCGGCAGCGGATATCATCACGCGCATTCCTGCAATCACCATCACCTGGGAGGACGCCGATCCGGACTCCAATGCGGCCATAAGCCTCTATTATGACCTCGATGCCACTGGCGCGGACGGCGTCTTGATCGTTGAGGGCCTGACAGAAGACCCCGACGGGGCGTATGACTCATATCCATGGGATCTCAACGACGTGGCGGATGGGGTCTATTACCTCTATGCCTGGATTCAGGACGAAAACTCCCAGACCTTCAGCTATGCGCCGGGCGCGCTGATCGTCAACCTGGTGAACGAGCCACCCGTGCTGGCGCCTATTGGGAACAAGACCGTGAACGAGGGCGAAAAGCTACAGTTCGTGATTACCGCCTCAGATCCTGATCCTGGGGATGTCCTCACCTTGAGTGCCGATAATCTCCCTGAAGGCGCAAGCTTTGACCAGGCGACCGGGACCTTCACGTGGACACCGGGGTATGACCAGGCAGGGAACTACGAGAATATCGAGTTCTCCGTGATGGACAACGGCGAGCCCCTGGAGGTGGGCGTGGAGCTGATCACCATTACCGTGGGGAATGTAAACAGGCCGCCGGAATTCGATCCCCTCGGCCCACAGGAGGTATTGGAGGGCGAGCTCCTTGAGTTTACGGTGGCGGCCAATGATCCTGACGGGGATGCCATTGCCTACTCCAGCGGCGATCTCCCCCCTGAGGCGGTGTTTGACAGTGCAACCGGCCTCTTCTCGTGGCAGCCGGATCACACCATGGCCGGTGTCTATACGGTCGTCTTCTACGCAACGGATGACGGCATACCCAATCTTACCGGGCAGCTCGAGGTATCGATCACGGTGGGGGATGTGCCCACGCCGAGCGAGCTGGCAGATCTCCTCATTGAGACCGTCCTTTCGCTTGATCTGCCTAGGCATGTGGAGCGATCATACCTGGCAAATCTGAAAAAGCTCAAGCGATTTATCGAACAAGGCAAGATCACCCCGGCCATCAAGCAGTTGGAGGCTTTTATCAAGAAAGTGGAGCACGATATGGCGCACGGCGATATCAGCGCAGCAGACGGGACCATGCTCATCGAAATGGCCACCGAGCTGATCGCCCTGCTGAAGGGTGAATACGGCTGGCACCCGCACCGGCACAAACGGTTCTTGCGGTTGTGGCTCCTCTGGAAAAAATGGCTCAAACAACACCACGGTTGGAAGGGGGATCCGTGGCACTGGCAGAACAAAAAGAAGGGATGGGGGCATTGGTAGTTTAGGATCAGTTATCAGTGATCGGTGATCAGTAATCAGTGGCCCGTTGTTCGTAAGGGTAGGGCGGCTGAAAAAAAAGAGGGCGGGTCTCATACTGACCCGCCCCCTCTTTTTGGCCTCGGTGACATCCTTGCACAACGCGGGGCTGGGTACTATACTTAATCGTAAGGCTTAAGAGACGATGGCTATCGGCAGATTGAGATTAAAAAAGAGGGGGTATGATTTTCCCCCGTATAGGCCTCCGAGTGAGGCCTACAGCCTCTTGCTGCGCGTGACCAGGGGGTGTCCATGGAACAAGTGCCTCTTTTGCTCCATGTATAAGGATATCCCCTTTGAGCGCAGGCCCCTGGAGGAGATCCTGGAGGATATCGAGGCAGCTGCCGAGCTCTATGGTGGATCGACGCGCACCGCCTTTATCGGGGATTCCAATAGTCTCATAGTCAAAGCTGAAACCCTCTGCGAGGTCCTCAGCGCCCTCTATGCCGCCTTTCCGCGGCTGGAGCGTGTCACCAGTTATGCCCGAGCCCGGACTATTGCCAAAAAGGACCTGGCAGAGCTCAAACAGTTGCGCCAAGCGGGTTTGACCCGGTTGCACGTGGGGTTGGAAAGCGGCGATGGCCAGACCCTGCAGGCGATCAAAAAAGGGGCCACCCCCGAGGATATGATAGAGTCCGGTCTCAAGGCCAAGGAGGCGGGGTTCGAGTTCTCCCTCTATATCCTCCTGGGGATCGGCGGCACACAGCGGTGGCAAGAGCACGCCGACAATACGGCAACGGTCCTCAACAGGATCGATCCGCACTTTATCCGGGTGAGAAACCTGATCCCCCAACCAGGATCGCCTTTATATGCACTCAAAGAACGAGGGGAATTCACCGTGCCCCCCCCTGATCTGATTCTGGCGGAGGAGCGCAGGATCATCCAAGGTCTTGCGGTGACCTCCGAGTTCCTGAGCGATCACATCTCCAATTACCTGCCGTTACACGGGCAGATGCCCCAGGATAAGGCTCTGCTCCTGAAATCGCTGGATGGGGCGATTGCGGAAATGCGCGCGGACCCCTCTCTGATCGATGACTTCCGTCACAAGGAGCTTTTACGGCGTCTCTGAGTGGGACGCTGCTCATCCTGCCTTTTGCTTTTTTCGGAAAATTAGGAAATCAGACGGGATAAATACTTCATAAAGCATATAAAGTAAAGGCTATAACTATTTGAAACAAAAGCTTATTCAGCTGATAACATATTTCTCGCCTTATCGGCGAGTTGCATGGCGATGTGGCCGAGCTTTCTCTTTTTGTCCTCCAGGTATTCGCGGCTGATCTTTTTGCATACCTCTTCTACCTTTTCCAGATACCCCTCTCCATCTCCCATGTCTTTTATAAGGGGAAGGAGCTTGTGGAATGAGCGCAAGGTGCCGGTGTAACTGTTTTTGTAAAAACCATCCATCCCGCAGGCATAGTGATAGTAGCCCCTAAATTCTTGATGATGGGGTCGGTAGGTAAGGGCGTGTTTAAAAAATTCCGCGGCTAGATCGTAGTGTTCGCTCGCCAAGTAGCCTCTTCCCTCGCAGGCATACGCCTCGGCAAGACCTCCCGGGAACATATCGGCAAGGACTTTTAATCCCTTCCTTTTGCCGAAGGCCTGCTGCACGAGCTCTTTGTTGCGCAGCAAAAATCTCATGAGCGCGTGGTTATTCTTATACCGGGGTAAGAGATGGGCGAGTTGGGTGAGGGTGTCATCCAGGAGTAGTTTTGTTTCCTTCACGCTTTCCGCCAATCGTTTTTCGGTCCTCGCCCCGATCTTTATGAACTCCTGGAGCAGATTCCGCTCATAATCGGATGCCTCCGTGCTGTCCTGAATCTGCAGGTAACGGGGTTTGTATACCTCCAGTTGATACAGGTTCTCTCGGAGTTTCATCGCCTCGTGGAAGATAGAGCCAACGGCGAGGTCCAATAATTTTTCTTCATTACTGCAGTGCTCCTCTTCCTGATACCGGAAAAGCATATGGCATGATTCTTTCAAATTGAAGAGGGGGACCGTGGGGTCTTTGTCGGTAGCAAACTCTTCTACGTCGTCAAAAGTTAAGGTATGCGTCTTGTATTTTTCATACAGGGCCTGGAAGTGGATGTAGGAATAGAGATAATCCCTCACAATCTCCAATATAATCCAATTTCTCTTGTCCGGATTTTTCATTGCCGACACGTCACGTGTTAAAGAGATAAAGGATCACCGAGCAGTTAGCCGCCCATGTGCTCTCGCAGTTTTTGGACCTTCGATTGCAACTCAGCCGAGGCCTTTTCTCCCTTGAGCTCGGTCACCTTGTTGAAGGCCTCGAGGGCATCTTTTGCCTGTCCGCTTTCCTCAAAGGTCAGACCCAATTGATAATAGATATCTTCGTACTGTTTGGTGACGAGCGGTTTTATTCTCAGTCCTTTTTTCAAATATTCTATCGCCTCATCATAATTCCCCATTTCTCGATAGCACGTCCCCAGCATGAGGTAGCCGTCAAACTCCAAATTGACGTCCGCAAGCGCAATCTTAAATTCGTCTATGGCCTTTGGTAAAAGGCCCATTTCTTTAAAGGCGATTCCCAACTGGTAGTGTGTTTGGTAGTCGTCTTCTCTCAATTGGGCGGATAATTGTCGTTGCAGCTCCTGTAAGATGGCGTTCCAAACCGGGTCTCTCTCCCTCGTCGTATCTTCAGCGATCTTTTGTTCCGGGGTGCGGCTTTTGGCGGCCTTGCGTTCGATCATCTGGAGGCCGTCCCGCGCCTTTTTGTCTTTGGGATCGATCTCCAGGATCTTTTGATACTGCAGTTTTGCTTCTCCGAAGAGCCCTCGTTTGTAGTAGAGATCTGCGAGTTTATAATACGAATCGAGCATCCCGGGGTTCAGCACCAGTATCCTCTTGAACATAGCGATGGCCTTGAGGTCCAACTCTTCGCTAATATAGTGCTCCCCTATTTTGAAGTACTCTTTGACGGCCTTATCTAAATTCTCCCGCCGCAAATAGAGATCTCCCAGCTTAATCCTCGTCTTGACGTCATGGGGATTTTTATCTAAGATCCGCTGGTATTCCTTGATGGTCTTCTTGAGGCCCTTCTTTTGGGTGATTTTTTGAGCGAGTTCGAAAATCCTATCTTTATCCCCAACCATCAGCCCCTCCTTTGTACTTAGTTATATTCTGAAAAAATGCTCGAATTGTCAAGGAAAACCTCTTTCCCCGTTCAGTCGATTATAAGAGCAACAGGGCCTTTCAGCTGGACCACATCGGCACGTCCCATGAGTGAAACGGACGATAATTGACCATTTTTGATACGCGATGTGTGAAAAAACGTCACCCCTACGCTCGTTATCCTGCGCTACGATCAAATTTTTTTTAAAATTCAGCTAGTTATATCAGTACTGGTTTTGGTATATAAATTGCTAAAAATAAGTATGAGTGTCGACTTGGGTGATCTGAACAAAATTACCGGCGTAACGGATTCCTTTATCTACAGTAAAGGTGGTGAATTGATAGCACCTCAACTGAAATACAAGGATGAACGGATAACAGAGTTTGGGAGGGAGATAGCCCTGTGCGCCGCTATCTTGGAAGAGATGAAACTGGAGTTCGATGTCATCGAGTTAGTCTATGAAGATAGGCATCTTATGATACAGATATCTCAGAATTTTTTCATCCTGGTCATGTGTGATGATACTGCGGACACTACCTTGGTCAAGCTTACGTTGAACGTAATCAATGATGAGGCAAGGGGGGACAAAAATATCCAGCAGGCTCTTCGCAAGTCACCGAGCAAGAGTGATATTCTGGCAACGGCGCAAGGAGAAGCGGAGTGGCAGGAATTGTTTAAAAAGATGAAGATCACCGCTTAAGAGGAGGGGTGAAATGCCAGAGGCGTTTTCAGGGAACGTTACGGAGGTAAAGGTTATCGATGTGCTGAAGTTGCTGACGTCCGAGGGGAAAACGGGGGTTATGAGCATTCAAAGGGGCAAGGAAAAGGGTGAAATCTATGTGGATAAGGGTGCCCTTACCCACGCTATTTGCAAAGACGGCGTAGGTGAGGAAGCGATTTTTTCTATTCTCACCTGGACAGACGGCAGTTTTAACTTTAGCCCCAATGTGACGAGCGAGGAAAGGACTATCGATCAAGACACCCCCTCACTGCTCGAAAAAGAGATAAAGCAGCTTGCAGAATGGCAGCAGATCAAAGAGATCATTCCCTCTCAGGATCTGGTGTTTAAACTATCTTCGAAGCGCGCCCCCGACGAGGTTCAACTAAAACATGATATGTGGTCGGTATTGTCTCAGATCGACGGCAAAAAGACGGTGGGGAATATAGCTGACGAGCTAAAAATCGGGGAATATAACGCCGCACGCATCCTCTATAAACTCTTTTCATCCGGACTGATAGAAGTAGCTACGGGACCGCAACGAAAAGCAAAAAAGACCGTTGATACGGGATTTTTTGCCTTTGTGGAAAAAGAGCTGGCAGCGATCGTAGGGCCTGTGGCCTCCGTTATAGTAGACGACGATATCAGCGAAATGGGAGAGGAACGAGGCGCTTTTCCCGTGGATAAGGTGTCGTTGCTGGTGGAAAAACTAAGTGGAGAGATCGCGGACGAGACGCAACGGATCGCATTTCAAAAGTCGGTTCTCGGTGTCTTGAGGGGGTAATAACAAGGGGGTTGCTCTTTCCTCGAGAAACCGTGAAGGGCAAAATCTGCGTTCAAGCCGAAGAAACCCCCTCTCGGCATCCAGCCTAACACGCTGACTATAGTAAGCGTTTTATCCCTCTCCAAGATAATGTCTTGAATGATAGTGAAAGTGGCCGGAAAAATCGTTACGGAAGGAACCATGGGAAACTTCGTTCCTCCTCATAACCGATGGGGATGAGTATCCCCGTTTGAAAAAAAATATCAGCGATCATGAGGGGTGCAGATACTAATATAGTGACAATCAAATTGTTTTTATCACTATATTTTGTTTGACAAAGAGGGCAAAAAGATGTAATATAAGTGTATAAAGGTAAATGTATTAATGTTTTGCGAGACAGGATGCTCGGGAGATAAGTAATGACAGCAAAAGAGGCGCGTAAGGTCCTTGTCGTAGATGACGAAGAGACCTTGACATGGAGTATGACCAAGACCCTGACGAAAGACAAGGAGAAGTATGAGCTCATTATCGCCAATACGGGCACCGATGCCCTCGACGTCCTGGAAAAAGGCCCTGTCGATGTCGTCGTGACCGATATCAAGATGCCGGATATCAATGGCCTCGACCTCTTGTCGCGAATACGGGAAAAATATCCTTCGACCAAAGTGATTATCATGACCGCCTACGGATCGCCGGAGGTACATAAAGAGGCCACCAGAAGAGGCTCATATTATTATTTAGAAAAACCATTTGAGATTTCAGAGGTTAGAACCCTTATCGTGAAGGCCCTGGACGAGAAACGGGGCGGCTTTGTAGGACAGGTGGTTGATCTCCAACTTGTCGACGTTATCCAGATGGCATGTTTGGGTAAATTTACCATGTCCCTTGCCGTTTCTAAAGGTGATGAAGGAGGCTTAATCTACTTTCACAACGGCGAAATCGCTCATGCAGAAGTAGGGGATATAGAGGGGAAAGAGGCGTTGTATACGATGTTGGATTGGAAGGAGGGGCGGTTTAATTCCCAAATGGGGATATCGCCGCCCAAAGAAACCATCGCCGATCGCTGGGAGCACCTCCTGTTGGAGGGAATGAGAAGGCAAGATGAAACAGCGGTGGCGGCAGAAGAAAGAGACGGTAAGGTCTTATTGCATGAGGTGGAGCAAGCCTTTGAGGATCTTGACAAACAAGCCGCAACAAAAGATTTGTTGGAGAGATTATTAAAAATTTTAACCAACATCGAGGGTTTTCAAAGGGGCGTCTGGCTCGATGCACAAGGGAACGTCCTTACCAGCGACGATCAGGCCTTTACCGAAAAAGAAATCTCGATCCCGTTACTGATGTTTACCCTAGCTTCGAGGTTGGGTACAGGGTTAGACAACGCTCAGCCAATAAGGATAACCCTCGGCCGAAAAAATAATCAAACAACCCTTATGAAATACGATCATCTATTTCTTATGGTCGTATTGCAGGGAAGAATCACTGCCGATGAGTTCTTTTCTGAAGCACGCACTATCTTGGAAAGGAAATTATCCAAGGTCTGAATTCATGACTAAAAAGGGGGTTTAACAATGATTTTGCCAAAAGGAGAAGTCGTTCACGAAAACCTGAGAACCGCCTTTGTTGAACTCAATAGCTTTCTCCAAACATTAAAAGAGGACAATTTTACCGGCTATGTCCAGGTCTCATTTTGGGATTATGAAGGTATTCTCTTTTTAGAAGCCGGTGAGATCGTCAACGCGTTTGAGGAAGTGCAGGGGAAACGAAAAGGAGGTGAAGGGGCGGTCGAAAACATTATTCGTCAATCTCAACAAAAAGATGGAAGAATAAATGTCTATAAGTTGGTCCCGGAGATGGTGACAATCTTCGCCAGCACGTCTATGAAAGAGGCGACCTATAAGGATTTGTCGACGGAGTTCACCAGTTTGGATAAATTAATTGATAAATTGAGCAAGGAAAACCATTCAGGCTACATCGAAATCATCTTAAACGACAAAAAGGGTGGGGGCATCATTTTCTTTCAGGACGGAGAGGTCGTAGAAGCGGTGATGTCAGATGAGAAATCCGCAGGAGTATACGGTAAGGATATGTTGAATAAAATAATAGATGACGTCCAAAAGAGAGGCGCAACCTTCAATGTATATCGGGTTGTCTTGGAAGGTGGACCCAAACGGAAAGAAAGCGCCCAAACCTTAGACCTGCAAACGGTAATAGAGGTTATGCAAGAACTGATACGGAACATAGAGTCCTCGGTAGATGCATTGAGCAAACGCAAAGGGGCATTCCGTGACAATTTCAACCAGGCCTTGGTGGAAAAATCCGAGGCCTATCCCTTTTTAGATCCCTTTGCAGCCGAATTTGAATACAAACAAGGTAAGATATCGTTTAGTGGAGAGGTTCCCGCGGAGAATTTCGTCCTTGGCCTTCGGGACTGCATTGACATAACGCTGGATAAGCTCGCTCTTGATATAACTAAGGACGAATTGTATCAGGAAATTAGGTTCGCCTTCCAACCCGCCATTTCGAAGTTTGAGGAAAAGATAGATACCCTTGGTTTGAAATCGATCATGCCTGAGCTCCTCGGTTCTTAATTTTCGGCCAGTGGTTTATTTTTGAACATTCTCGCTTTACATATAATCCATAACATGTTATATGTATTGAAGAAGTATATGGACAGAAATGGGTCATTTCATAGATCGATCAGACAGGGGTAGCGATGAATATTATCCTTTCAGATCAAGATATTGTACGGATTGAGAAGTATCTGGACACAATGTTAAGTAGTTCGGGGGCCCATTGTGCCCTGCTCATCGATAGATCGGGGCAACTTATATCTTCGAGCGGTGATCCCTCGACCTTGGATGTTATTGCCCTCTCCGCCCTTACCGCAGCCAACTTCGGTGCCACCTCTGAGATAGCACGGCTCTTGGGAGAAGATGAATTTGCCCTCCTCTTCCATAAGGGAAAGAACGAGAACGTACATTTTTCTAAGATCGGCACGGAGTTTATCATGGTGACCTTATTCGACGACCGGACTACCCTGGGACTGGTAAGATTGAGGACGGAAAAAGTGGTACATGACTTACGCACAATTTTCACTGAAATCATAGAGAGAAATAAAGGGGAGTAACTCGATATCCTATGGCCTTCATAAATTTCAGCTCAGGAGAAATCCAATGTAAGATCATCTATTACGGCCCTGGTTTGGGGGGGAAGACCACGAATTTACGGTATATCTATGATACCACCAACGATAATATCAGAGGGCAATTGGTATCTATCGATACCAAAGGAGATAGAACACTTTTCTTTGATTTTTTATCACTTGATTTGGGGAAAATCAGGGACTACACAATCAGAGTGCAGCTGTACACGGTACCAGGACAGGTGCACTACGATGCGACGAGAAAACTCGTTTTACGAGGAGCGGATGGGATTGTTTTTGTAGCCGATTCTATGCGGGTGCAGCGGGAAAAGAACATAGAGAGCTTGGAGAACATGGCCATTAATCTCAAGGAAAAAGGGCTGGATATCACCAAAATCCCTGTGGTGATACAGTATAACAAGAGGGATCTTGAGGGAAGTAATATACCCGTATTAACAATCGATGAAATGGAAAGGGACCTGAACGCTCATCTCAAGGCACCCTTCTTCACCGCCAGCGCGCTCAAAGGGGACGGGGTTTTTGGGACCCTGAGGGAGATAAGCAAATTGACGGTGCGGGATGTGAGTAGGAAAGTCTTGGCAAAAGGACAACCGTGATGAACGGAAAAGACGGGGGATGGGATTTATCGGATCTCGAAAAAGAGATCGATTCAACTGTAGACTCCCTCCTCGTGGAAGAAAAGAGTCAGGCAGCACCGGCTTCCCAACCTCAAAAAACTCGTCCCCCTGCCAAGGAGGACGCCATATCAGATAGACCTTTTTCACCTCCACCAACAGCATCACAGACACCGGCACCCGCCCAGAAACCGGCTTCCGGAGAACTTCAGGCGAAGCTCGAGGAAGTAGAGGCTCAATTGTTGACCTTGGAGTGGGATATCAGTTCCAAACATATAAACAACGCCATAACTCACCTGCAAGAGTTGAGAGGGCTTTCCCATGTGGGGGATGAATTAAAACAAGTCATCATCTTGATCCAAAAAGTACTCCATCAACTGATCTTGGATGAACGTAAACTTACCCCCCCCGCCTTAAAATTCTTGCAGAAATCCTGGAAGGCCGTTAAAGGCATGACCGATGAACGATTTGCTTTGGAGATCGATAAGGTTGCCCTCGTGCGGGAATTGATGGCGGAATTTCAGAAGCTGCGGATAGAAGAAGAGCCTCAGGAGCGGGCAGAACGGTTAGAAGCTCGACAACCTCTTCAGGAACGCATTACATCGGTGGAGGAAAGAACAATACAGAAGCCACCCGTCGAAGCACACACACCCTTTGCGGAATTCGACAAATTTATGCGTAGAATGGAAAACCTCATACGGGTAGTAAACGAGGAACAAAAAAAATGGGAAGGCATACAGCAGGAAATAACCAATTTTAAGGCGGAGCTGCAAAACATGCTGGGTTCTCGGGGAACACTGCAGGAAAAATCACACGAGGAGATGGAAACGCTTGAAGAGCGTATAGCGAAAGGACCGGATCGCCCCTCGGATCTTGAGTTACCGCAGAACGTGGATACCCCTGTCCTGTCAGTCGCCCTCCTCAAGGCCTCAGGGGTTATTTTTGCTATACCCTCAAAACAGATAATAAGGAGTTTTCCGATCAAAAAATGGGTATCAGAATTTTTCATCGAGAGGGGTAAGGTCAAATTAAAAAGCAGAGAAATCCCTCTTTTCAACATCTATCAGGTGTTTAAGCTAAAATCCTCGACAGAAGAAAATCCTCACGTGCTCCTCTTGAAAGGGAGAGAAGCTCGACCTGCTGCAATTATCATAGACGACGTTATATCTCGAGAAGAAATTGAATGTCATCCCATTGAGGGGCGTCCCTATATTTTGGGTCAAGGATTATCGAGGAGCGGCAAAGTATGGATCCTCGATGCAGAACAGATATCTCCTTAAATAAATGAGGAGGCCTATCGTCTGGTTATGAAAGAGTACGAAGAAATCTCAAGAGGGGAGGGTTCAAATCCCGTTGTAAGGGAGATCTTAGACGGGATTGAGATAGGAGTGGTTCTGCTCAACAAAGAGGGGAAAATTATTTTCGCTAACAAAACATCGGAGAGAATTTTGGAACATAAGCGGGATCTCCTCATGGGCAAACGTCTTCTGAGCCTCTTTCCCCACGGAACTAAAGAGATTGGCACTAAAAAAGGTAATGGACAAATCTTTTACCATAAGAAAGGTGAAGGCGCACCTCTCAAACTACTCATCGTTCCCTATCACGACGCCCAAGGAAGAGAGAGGGGAAAGGTGGCAAATTTGCAGGATATGACACAGATCTACAAGATGCAAGAAGAGATACTCAGGATAGATCGCTTGGCATATCTCGGAGAGTTTTCTTCCACTCTGGCCCATGAGATAAGGAATCCTCTCGCAGGAATCAAAACGACCGCTCAGGCGTTAAGCGAGGAATTGGGAGAGGAGGATAGAAGAAAAGAATATCTTGATCGAATCATAAAAGAGATAGACAGACTCAATGAATTGCTGCGTACCTTCTTCTCATTTGCCAAACCTCGAAGCCTTGACTTCACCCCTTGTCGTATTGAGAATATCATCAAAGAAGTAAAGGATCTTTTGGCTAAGGAAGCAGAAAGGATGAAAGTCACCATTAAAGAGGTCTATGATGCCGATCTGCCTCCAGTCCCTCTAGATGTCAATCAGATGCAGCAGGTTTTCATGAACCTTTTCCTCAATGCAATCGATTCTATGCCAACTGGCGGAACCTTAACGGTAGAGATCGGCAAAAAGGATGCACAGAAGGGATGGATACAAGTCAAGATAAAGGATACCGGAAAGGGGATTGTATCCGAACATCTTACTAAAATTTTTAATCCATTTTTCACTACGAAGAACAAAGGGTTGGGATTAGGTCTCACTATAACCCATAAAATAATGGAAGGCCACGGAGGAACAATTGGGGTGGAAAGCGCCCCAGGAAAGGGTTCAACGTTCGTCCTCAGCTTTCCGGTTGTGACTGATGGTGGAGATTAAACCCGCTATACTAATCGTTGATGATGACGAGGTAATGTGTCAGACACTCTCTGATGTCTTAGAAAAGATGTCCTATGGCGTTACAACTGTTCAGACGGGCAAGGATGCCCTGTTCCCCCTCCGTGAAAAAATCTTTGATCTCATCTTGCTGGATATCGTCCTTCCAGATATGAATGGCTTGGAAGTTTTAGAAAAAATAAGAGAGATAGAAAAAGATTCCTTTGTCATTATGATGACCGCCTATGCCGATGTGCAAACGGCGGTAACCGCAATGAAATCAGGGGCATACGATTATATCAATAAGCCCTTTGAGATCGAAGAATTAAAATTGACGATCAAGAAGGCACTCGAAACAAAAGAGCTCAAAGGTGAAGTTCTCAGGCTTCACTCCAAACACAAGGATGAAGAAAACGACGGGGAAATTTATGGGGTTAGTCCTCAGATGGATGTGGTGCGGGAGCTTATCCGCTTGGTCGGGCAAACCCCGCGAACTCCGGTCTTGGTTCAGGGAGAAAGCGGTACCGGAAAAGAGTTGGTGACCAATGCCATCCACTATCAAAGTCAACGACAACGGAAACCACTTATAAAAATAAATTGCAGTGCCCTTCCTGAGGCATTGTTAGAATCGGAGCTTTTCGGACATGAGAAAGGTGCCTTTACCGATGCAAAAGAGAGTAGACCGGGTTTGATAGAAGTGGCCCACGGCGGAACAATCTTTTTAGATGAAATTTCGGAAATGAAACCCGCCTTGCAGCCGAAATTGTTGAGGTTTTTAGAAACATATACCCTCAGACGGGTAGGAGGTAAAAAAGACATTAAAGTAGATGTACGCGTAGTTGCCTCCACGAATAAAGATCTCACTCAATTGGTGGAGAAGGGGGAATTTCGCAAAGATCTCTATTACCGTATCAAGGTAATGGTGATCGAGTTACCACCCTTGAGCGATAGAAAAGAGGATATTCCTATTTTGACGGAGCATTTTATCGCAAAATTGGGAAGGGAGATGGGCAAGGTAATCCAGGGTGTTGACCCCCAGACCCTTGACCTCTTATTGGGTTATTCTTGGCCCGGTAATGTACGAGAGTTGAAGAACGTCATGGAAAGGGCAACGATTTTAGCAAAAGGGGCCTATATTCTTCCCAAAGATCTCCCGTTAGAATTGAGGGATAATAGTACACAAGGGGGGGATAGTGCTGTAGCAGGAGAGATGCGGACGGACAAGAATGGCCTCCTCCCTTTGGCCGAAGTAGAACGCAACTATATCTTGAAGGTGCTGAGGGAGCGGGGGGGGAATAAATCGGAATCGGCCAGGATTTTGAGAATTTCCCGCTCAACTTTGAGGGAAAAATTAAACAGATACAAAATTAGCAATATAAGCCCTAATAAGACGAATTTTTTATGAAAAAACGTCAAAAATCAATGTCGTATATAGTTGACATTGAGAAAAAAGTTTGATATTATTAACCAATAAAGTTATTTGGAAACAGGTCATGGCTATCTTCGGCGGGAAAAAAAAATTGGTGCTAGGACTGGATATCGGTACTAGTGCCGTCAAATTTGTAGATCTCAAGGATACCGGAAGAGGCTACGAGATAGAAAGTATGGGTCTCACTCCTCTTCCTCCAGAGACCATCGTGGACGGAAGCCTCATGGATGCCACCACGGTAGTGGAGGCAATGGGGGAACTGATCGCTCACTATAAGATAAAAAAACGTGAGGTCGCCATTTCTGTCTCAGGACATTCTGTGATCGTCAAGAAGATTACCCTGCCCAAGATGACTGAGTCGGAATTGGAAGAGAACATTCAGGTAGAAGCTGAGCGTTACATCTCATTTGATATTAACGATGTAAACATTGACTTTCAAATACTACCGGCTCCTGAGAAGGATATGGGAGATCATATGGAGGTCCTTCTGGTAGCCGCAAGGAAAGATTTGGTCGATGATTATATCACCATTGTGAGAGAAGCCGGGTTGAGCCCTATAGTCATTGACATAGATTCTTTTGCCCTGGAGAATGTATATGAGCTGAATTACCCATTGGAAATTGGTGACCTAGTTGCCCTCTGTGATATTGGGGCGAGCATAATGAATGTAAATATCGTCAGGGGAGGAAAATCCCTTTTCACTCGCGATATCTCAATTGGTGGCAATCTCTATACCGAGGAAATCCAAAAAGAACTCAGCGTCAATTTTGAGGAGGCAGAAGACCTGAAAGTAGGAGGATCATCGGAAAAGGGTTCCCCGCACATGATTGATAAGGTGTTTGACAAGGTTTCTTCCAACGTCGCCCTGGAGATCGCTAAATCTTTGGATTTTTTTACCGCTACCTTTCCGGAGGAAAAAGTGGCGCGTTTATATCTCAGCGGGGGATGCGCCAAGACTCTCAGATTAAAAGAAATCATTCACGAGAGGGTAAACATACCAGTCGCCCTACTCAACCCATTCGCAAACATAGCGGTCAACCCGCGGGTTATCGATTCAGAATACCTCAAAGATATAAATTCCTTAATGAGCGTGAGTGTAGGATTGGCTTCACGGAGGGTGTAGGATATGATAGAAATAAATTTACTTCCTGTGCGGGAGGCCCGAAGGAAGGAATCCCTTCGTTTTCAACTTTCTATCGCAGTCCTGAGTCTCTTTTTTGTCGTTATCATCATTGCCTATCTCAACATGAGCGCCAGTAATCGTGAGCAAAAGGTTGATAAAGAAATGAACTTAGTTGAGACAAGGCTTACCGAATTAGAAAAAATAGTGGGGGAGATAGACAAGTTAAAGCACGAAAAGGCCAAACTTGAGCAGAAACGGGCCGTTATCAGAAATTTGGATAGGGGGAGAAAAAGGGCGGCTTATATCTTGGACGAACTGAGCCAGCGGACACCGGAGAAGGTATGGATCGAGTCCCTGGAGAAAAGTGGAAAGAGCTTGAAGATTACCGGGGTGGCTTTGGATAACGAGACCATCGCTAATTATATGGATACATTAAATCGAT
>Ga0307422_1000694_pt1 | contig 18276 bp, 20 predicted proteins | sample SalMarWE160290MG_FD_202153 | JGI IMG/M metagenome (GOLD analysis project Ga0307422, IMG submission 202153) | Salt marsh sediment microbial communities from the Plum Island Ecosystem LTER, Massachusetts, United States - WE1602-90 | ecosystem: Environmental > Aquatic > Marine > Intertidal zone >...
TCTGGATACGAGGAGATTCGGCGGTAGTTGATTACAGTTTCACAACGTTGGTGGCGCTGGGACCTTTTTCGCCTTGTTCGATATCAAAACTGACGTGCGCACCCTCGGTAAGCGACTTAAAACCACCACCACTATCCTGTATGGCAGAATGGTGGACAAATACATCGTTGCCGTCTTCGACTTCGATAAAACCGTAACCTTTGGCATCATTGAACCACTTTACAGTTCCTTCTGACATTGCCGGTACCTCCTTTCTCAAGATTAAAGTCTCAGAGTCACCGTGTTGCAAAAAGGGCCACAAAGTTAAAAAAAGTCTTTGTGGCCCCTTTGTATTTCTTTTTAGTTACTCGGTTACAAAAACTCTATGACTTGAAATGAAAGATAACACTTCCCATCTCAGATGTCAAGGATTATTTTTGCAGTGTGTTAGCAAAGTGAAAAGGTCCCCTTTAACTGCGGTGTTAGAATGTCCCCATTATGAGAGAGGACATTGTAAGGATGAGTCAGAGGGAGAGGCAGAGGTATCATCTTTTGGGGATGGTATTGGAGGGGCGGATAACTTTGAAGGGGGCTAGTGAGCGCATGGGGGTTTCGTATCGGCATGCGAAGAGGTTGAAGAGGAGGTTTAGGTTGGAGGGGGCCAAGGGGCTTGTGCATGGCAACAGGGGGAGGCGCTCACCACATGCCTTGGATGATCGTCTGAGGGAGTGCATCATTGAGTTGTCTAAGGGTCGGTATGCCAAATTCAACGATACCCACTTTACAGAGAAGCTTGAGGAGGTAGAGGGTATTGTGGTGAGTCGTGAGACGGTGCGTACACTCAGACGGGCTTGTGGGATAAGGCCCAAGAGGAAGCGCAGGAGCAAGAGGCACCATAAACGAAGGCAACGCAAGGCTCAGGAGGGGATGATGGTGTTATGGGACGGAAGTCCCCACAGGTGGTTTGGCAAGGAGAGACCCTCGTGTTGTCTCATGGCCGCGATAGATGACGCTACAGGGAAGCTTCTTGAGGCCTTTTTCATCCCCTATGAGTGTTCTTTTGGGTATCTAAAGCTCTTAGAGAAGATTGTTACCCGATACGGTATTCCCCTCTCCATCTACCAGGATCGCCACTCGGCCCTGCGCAGGAATGACACTAATTGGACCCTGCAAGAGCAGCTGGCTGGAGAACAGGAGCCCACCCAGGTGGGATGGGCCTTGAAGGATTTGGGGATCACCCCCATCTTCGCCCTTACTCCCCAGGCCAAAGGACGCGTTGAACGACTCTTTGGTGTGCTGCAAGACCGGTTAATAGCAGAAATGGATCTTTGCCACATCAAAGAAATTGAAAAGGCAAACATCTTCCTGCAAGAGGTCTTCATCAAAGACTACAATCGCCGCTTTTGCGTAGAGCCTGAGGAGTCTGAAGAGGCCTGGCAGAGAGTACCTGAAGAACTGGATATTAAACGAATCATCAGCTTCCGCTACCAGGCAGTGGTAGGAAATGACAATGCGCTAAGACTGGGAGATGTAATCATAGACATCCCAGAAGGAACCGGCCAAAGAGGGTATGCTAAGACAAGGGTGAAGGTCTATCAACTTCTCGATGGCAGCTGGCACGTCTATTACAAAAATAAACCCATTGCCAAAACTAAACCAACTCCCTTGAGGGAACCAATACGGGCCAGACCCAGAAGAAGATCCAAATACAAAGCCGCCACTGAAGAACAATGGATCTATCTTGCCTCAGCGCCACAAAGGGGACATATTGACTTTGCTCTTAAGGGGACATATTGACTTTGCTTAAACAGGATTATTTTTGCAGAGCAATGAATAGGTCCTGTCCCTGTCTTTGTCGCCAAAAGCCCCCCTACCCATCCTCACCCCTAAAAAAGCCGAAATATGTCAAAAGAAAAGCAAGATAGATTAAAAAATTTAAAGGATGAAGACTCAAGTCTTTGATTGATGATTAGTCAATCTAATCCAAATTTGTTCCGGTCCAGGATGAGGAGGATGAGGGGTCAAGTCTTTAATTGATGATGAGTCAATCTGAACTCAATTCGTTCCTGATCGGAATTCGGGAAACAGGCGAGATGGATATGCCTTTGTAGACGTAAGTCAATCTAAAAACTGAAGCATTTCACCCTAGCAAGACCATCCCTGCCAACAATCCCATGGGGGTATCATGAGGAGTGGTGTCTGTGGTGATTTTTGTTATCTGCCAGCCCAGCGCATTGGACAGCGCAAAGAAGTTGATGCCCACACCGGACATAGACGGCCTGGCCACTGCGGGAAAGCGGCAATCGCCCTCCCCCGTTAATACGCTGCACGTGTCATGTTCATGACAGAAGAGACGCCTGCAAGATCCCCCTCAGAACACCCAAGGGAAGGATCGTGATGAAGCCGTCGGTGTTTTTCGCGCTGGATCAGGACACGGGTGGAGCGATCCGCGCCGCGGGCCACTGTGACATATTCATGGGCACGGGCGACGAAGCAGGTGAGCTTGCCGGCCGCCAGTTCTGCATCGGAACCCTCGGCTACCTGTTCCTGAAAAAATAGCTGCCGACCGGCGGTGGTTCTACCCGTTCTTAAAAGAAGTTGCAGGCGACATCTGATCATTAAACGCACTTACTCATAACATTGCCTTCTCTTCTAGTTGAGAGCAAGATTATCAGGAGTACTGACGCAAGTCCTGCCAGTAACGCTCCAATTCTGAATGCCGTTTCAGGCCCGAGTACAAACCAGAACACGCCAAAGAGGAGACTGGCTGGCAGGGCGGCCAGGCCCTCTTCTTTTAAGGTTTTCTGCACTGTATCGGGAGACGCCTTTACAAAGAACATGCGGCGCAGAATTTGCGAAATACGCTTTTTGCCGTATTCCGGATTGGCTTTTTTGATATCGGTTATTTTGGCTTTTACAGCGGGAGACGTTTTCTGCCTGTTCTTGGCTGCGTATGGAGTTCTCAGCCCCTTCTCCCCACACTGCTGGTATTTTTCAACCCATCTGCGCAGTGTCTCAGGCGAGATTTGGACTTCTTCCGCTACCAGGTTAAGATCAAAACCCTCCTCTAAATGCAGTTTTACTGCCTTCAGCCTCAGATCAAACGGATAGCAGCCTCCGCCTTTTCGGCGTTTTTCTCCCCTAGGGGAGGAATCCTTCTTCTTCCTTCTGCTGAATATGCGCTTTACACCTTGCATAGGTTACACTCCTTGCTCTATAATCAACTAAAACCACTTAAGGAGTGTTACCTGATTTCTTCAAATATGACGTCTCATGATCTGGTCACTAGGACAGATCACGAACAGCAAGCGTGACCTTTTAGGAGCATAAAAATGATAGTTACCTTAACCATGAATCCAAGTGTTGATGCCAGTTCAAGAGTGGATCACGTTGTCCCTGACAATAAATTACGGTGCCAAGAACCTTCTTTTGAACCAGGTGGCGGGGGAATCAATGTTTCGCGCGCTATTAAAAGATTAGGAGGAGAGTCATTAGCTTTGAACGTCTCTGGAGGATTATATGGGCAGACGGTTCAACAATTGCTTGATAGGGAAGGGGTAAAACATCAACCCATCCCGATTGAGGGGTTAACCAGAGAAAATCTTATCGTTGAAGAAACAACAAGCGGGCAGCAGTTCCGTTTTGATATGCCTGGTCCGCATCTGGAAGAAAAAGAATGGAATGCGTGTTTGGATAAATTATCGACAGTGACACCTATGCCCGAATATATCGTCGCCAGCGGCAGTTTGCCGCCGGGAGTTCCGAGCGATTTTTATGCCCGAGTAGCAAAGATTGCGCAAAGACAGAACGCGCGGCTTATTGTCGACACTTCTGGAGAGGCCCTTCGTTTAGCGGTTCGTTCCGGAGTCTATTTACTTAAGCCTAATGTCCGAGAGCTTCAAGAATTGACAAAACAAGAAATCAAAAATGAGTCCCAATTAGAAGAAGCCGCCAGGAAATTTATTAAAGAAGAACAAAGCGAGGTCGTTGTTATTTCGCTTGGCGCAGCAGGTGCTTTAATGGTCTCACGAAAGCGTTGTGAGCATTTTCGCTCTCCAACGGTTCCCATTAAAAGCAGGGTAGGAGCTGGTGATAGTATGGTCGGGGGTATGGTACTTTCTTTATCGCGAGGAAAGTCATTACGTGAAGCGGTTCAATACGGTATAGCCGCTGGCGCTGCTGCGGTCATGAATCCGAGAAGAGAACTGTGTCGCTTGAAGGACACGGAAGATTTATTTAAGCGGATATCAACAGAACCAGAGAAGAGAATATCAAACATGTCAAAAGATCTCTTGTATAGTACACACAAACATGAAAGATAAAATTCATTTATCAAATCTTGGAGCGGTCCTTTCGGTACGCGGTAGTGTCGTGGATATACGGTTCGATGTCCATTTACCACCGATTTACTCGTTGTTGCACGCGAGGGAAGGAAAAATTGCGATCGAGGTTTTAGCTCAACTTGACACGCATAGCGTTCGTGGGATTGCGTTGACCCCAACGCAAGGTCTTGCTCGCGGCATGACGGTTGAGGATACAGGTGGTCCATTAAAAGCGCCGGTGGGCAAGGGGATACTCTCACGTATGTTTGACGTATTTGGCAACGCCATCGACCGTGAGGCGACATTGTCAGATGTAAAATGGCGTTCCGTGCATCAGGCTCCTCCTCCATTGGCACGACGTTCCACCAAATCGGAAATATTTGAAACAGGCATCAAGGTTATCGATGTACTAATGCCGCTAGAGCGCGGAGGTAAGGCGGGACTCTTTGGAGGGGCGGGCGTGGGGAAAACGGTGTTGCTCACCGAAATGATTCATAACATGATTGGACACCAGAAGGGCATAAGTATTTTTTGCGGCATCGGCGAACGTTGCCGCGAAGGTGAGGAGCTTTACCGTGAGATGAAGGAAGCTGGCGTGTTGCCGAACATGGTGATGATATTCGGACAGATGAACGAGCCTCCGGGCAGCCGTTTTCGCGTGGGCCATGCGGCGCTCACGATGGCCGAGTATTTTCGGGATGACGAACAGCGCGACGTGCTGCTCTTGATCGACAATATTTTTCGCTTCATCCAGGCAGGCATGGAAGTATCCGGATTGATGGGACAAATGCCGTCACGCTTGGGCTATCAGCCGACGATGGGTACTGAGTTGTCGCAGCTGGAAGAACGCATTGCCAACACCGATACCGGCGCCATCACCTCTATTCAGGCAGTGTATGTACCGGCGGATGATTTGACAGACCCGGCAGCGGTGCATACATTCTCACATCTTTCTGCCTCTATTGTGCTCTCACGAAAACGGGCGAGCGAAGGCCTATATCCGGCTATCGACCCACTCCAATCCAGCTCAAAAATGGCCACGCCTGGCATCATCGGTGAACGACATTATCACCTAGCGCAGGAAATCCGGCGTACACTTTCGCAATATGCTGAACTCAAAGATATTATCGCTATGCTCGGACTGGAGCAGCTGTCTCCAGATGACCGTAATGTTGTCGCCCGCGCCCGACGGCTGGAAAGATTCCTTACGCAGCCGTTTTTCGCCACCGAACACTTTAGCGACATCAAAGGAAAACTCGTCAGTCTCAAAGATTCTCTCGATGGTTGTGAACGAATCCTTCGCGATGAATTCAAAGACTACCCAGAGCGCGCGCTCTATATGATCGGGGCGATTGACGAAGCGAAGGAGAAAGCAAAAATTGCCAAGCCTGAAGCTAAAACCGAATCTGAGTCTAAAACTGAGAACAATGGTGATTCGAAGCCCCAAGCTAAATCCGAGCCGCAAATGAAACCCGAACCAAAACTTAAAGCGGAGGTCGAACATGAAGCATCCGACACTCATGAATCTTAAAATACTTTTACCGTTTCGAATTTTTGCTGAGAAAAACGGCGTTTCTCGTATCGTTGCGGAGGCCCGCGATGGTTCGTTTGGACTCTTACCACGCCGGCTCGATTGTGTTGCGGCGATTGTGCCGGGGATTCTGATCTACGAAAACGAAACGGAGGGCGAGGTTTTCGTTGCCGTTGATGAAGGGGTATTGGTCAAGACCGGCTTGGACGTGATCGTCTCTGCGCGCAACGCAATTGGCGGAACAGACTTAGACCTTCTGCGTGAGGCAGTGGAGCGGGAGTTTCTTAACCTGAACGAACGGCAGCGTAGCGTCCGCTCGGTGATGGCGAAAATGGAGAGCGGGTTCATCCGCCGCTTAGTGGAGTTTCATCATGAATGAAAAATCAGAAATCAAGAGCGCGGAAAGCCGGACCACGTTTAGTCGTGAGATCGGCGTGAAAGCGGCGCGTAAACTCAAGGCGCGTCATAAATCCAGACAAGGTGTCTGGTTTGGCTTGGGCATGATGGGGCTTATCGGTTGGTCGGTTGTAGTCCCGACACTCCTTGGCGCGGCGTTAGGAATCTGGCTGGACAATCGACATTCAGGAAGCTATTCCTGGACGTTGATGTTGCTGCTGATCGGTTTGATTATAGGATGTTTGAATGCATGGCACTGGGTGCTTAAGGAAGATAAGGAAATGAAAGATGATCAGGAGAATAATGATGAATGAAACATTGTCTTTGGTATTTGCTTGGTTGGCAGGCGTTTTACTCGGAGCGATATTTTTCGGGGGCCTTTGGTGGACAGTTCGTAAGGGTGTTTCCTCCAAACAGCCGGCGCTTTGGTTTTTCGGCAGTCTGTTCCTGAGAACGAGCATTATTCTTTCTGGTTTTTATTTTATCGGGCGCGATCATTGGGAGAGGCTGCTGATGTGCTTGCTTGGATTTGTCATGGCGCGCTTTATCGTGATAAAGATAACGCGGCTGTCGGAAAGAATGCAAATCCGACAGAAGAAGGGGGTCAGCCTTGCGCCTTAGTCCTGATGAGATAATTTTTTGGCAACATGGGTTTTTCAAACTCAACGCCACCATTGTGTTCACGTGGGGACTGATGCTTGTGCTGGCCGTCGGTTCAAAGCTCATCACGCGCAAACTTTCCACAGGGCTGAAACGTTCCCGCTGGCAGAACCTTCTAGAAATTATTGTTACCGCGATTGAGAAACAAATTGAAGATGTAGGCTTAAGTCAGCCGCGGAAATATCTCGATTTTTTGGGCACACTTTTCCTGTTTGTCGCCGCAGCCAGCCTTTGCACCGTTATCCCAGGCTATGAGCCGCCGACGGGCTCGCTTTCAACTACGGCGGCACTTGCGCTGTGTGTGTTTGTGGCCGTGCCGATTTTCGGCATCGAAGAACAAGGGGTGGGCAGCTACCTGAAATCCTATGTGAAGCCGACGTTTATCATGCTGCCTTTTAATATCATCAGTGAACTGTCGCGCACACTGGCTCTGGCCGTACGGTTGTTTGGAAACATGATGAGCGGGGCTATGATTGTCGGTATCTTACTGACTATTACGCCCTTAATCTTCCCCATCATTATGACCGTGCTCGGCCTATTAACCGGTATGGTTCAGGCCTATATTTTTAGCATTTTAGCCGCGGTTTACATTGCCGCCGCTACACGAGTTCGTAAGCCTAAGCCAGCACCTGAGCAAAAAAACATTGAAGCATAAACTAAGATAAGAAAAGGAGAGATTATGGATACAATGACGATCGTCGCGGTGGCATCAATTGTCACCGCAGGTATTACTACCGCTTTCGGCACAATGGCCCCGGCTCTGGGCGAAGGAAGGGCGGTCGCAACCGCGCTAAGTTCGCTGGCCCAGCAGCCTGATGCCTCCGCAACCATCACCAGGACGCTGTTCGTTGGCCTGGCGATGATCGAGTCAACGGCTATCTACTGCTTCGTGGTCTCGATGATACTCATATTCGCAAATCCGTTCTGGAACCACGTCATCGCCCAGATTGCAGTAGGAAAATAAACCTATGATAATCGATTGGTTCACCATCTTCGCGCAGGCGCTTAACTTTCTTATCCTGGTGTGGTTGATGAAGCGCTTTCTTTACAAGCCGATCCTCCATGCCATCGACGCGCGGGAGAAACGGATTACCACAGAACTCGCGAATGCCGATAAGAAAAAAGCTGACGCACAAAAAGAGAGTGACGAGTTTAAGCGCAAAAACAAGGAGTTTGAGCAACAGCGCGCCGCGCTCTTGAGCAAAGCGACAGACGAAGTGCAAGCCGAGCGTGAGCGGCTTCTCGGCGAAGCACGGGAGGCGGCCGTGGCTTTGAGTTTAAAACGGCAGGAAACGTTGAGAAACGAAGAATATACCTTACATCAAGCGATCAGAAATAGGACACAGCAGGAAGTATTCGCTATCGCGCGAAAAGCGCTGGCAGATCTGGCCGGGATAAATTTGGAAGAACGTATGACCGAGGTGTTCACCCGCCGTTTGCAAGAAATGAACAACGAGGCTAAAGAAAGTCTAGTTGAGGCCCAGAGAAAATCATCCGACCCTGTACTTGTACGCAGCGCTTTTGATATGTCTGCGGAGCAACACACGACGATACAAAATGCGATCAACAAGATATTCTCCGCTGAGATCCAGGTGCGGTTTGAGACTGCGCCAGACTTGATCAGCGGCATTGAACTCACTACGAATGGACAAAAGGTGGCATGGAGCATCGCGGATTATCTGGCGTCACTGGAAAAAGTCGTCGATGAACTTCTGAAAGAAAAGGATAAATCCGAAGCTAAAGTCGGGCCTGGATCTAAAGCCAAAGAGGAATCTAAACCAGAAGTCAAAAAGGATCCTAAAGCAAAAGCTGAACTTAAACATAAAGCAGAAGAACCTAAGCCCAAAACAAGAAACCAATGAACAAAGAATCTGAGAGCCTGCAAAACATTTTTGACAGCACGTTTGCCGGAATAAGTCGAGCGAGGGAAACATTCACACCGAACCTGAGGCCGCGGGAGGTGGGCACGATTACTAGTATCGCTACCGGCATCGCCAAGGTCTCCGGTCTTCCGGGGGTGGGCTTTGAGGAGTTGGTAAGGTTTCCCGGAGATGTGCTCGGTATTGCGTTCAATGTAGACGCGGATGAGATCGGCGTCGTTCTGCTCGGTGAATACTGGCATCTAAATACAGGAGATGAAGTCGAGCGTACAGGCCGGGTTATGGACGTGCTCGTAGGCGATGGATTGCTCGGGCGCGTCATTGACCCGCTTGGTCAGCCGCTCGATGGCAGCGGACCAGTGGCTTCCAGCAAGCATCTGCCTGTCGAACGTCCCGCAGCCCGCATCATGGATCGTGCGCCTGTCACGGTGCCTCTCCAAACTGGACTTAAAGTTATTGATGCTATTATCCCTGTTGGGCGAGGCCAGCGTGAGTTGATTCTCGGTGACCGCCAAACAGGCAAGACCGCCATTGCGATCGATACCATTCTCAACCAGAGGGATCAGAATGTTGTGTGCGTCTATTGTGCTATTGGTCAGCGTGCATCCACTGTGGCGAAGACCGTGGCAATCTTGAAAGAAAAGGGCGCTATGGATTATACCGTTGTCATTGTGACTGAGGGTAATAATCCACCGGGACTTACTTACATCGCTCCTTATGCCGCGACCAGCATTGCGGAATTTTTCATGGAAACAGGCCGAGATGTGCTGATCGTTTACGACGACCTTACTCATCACGCACGGGCCTATCGCGAACTTTCTCTCTTGCTGCGCCGTCCGCCTGGACGCGAAGCTTTTCCGGGAGACATTTTTTATATTCACTCGCGCTTGCTGGAACGTGCGACTCACTTGAGTAAGGAACTTGGCGGCGGATCCCTCACCGCGCTGCCTATCATCGAAACTGAAGCGCAGGACATTTCCGCTTATATCCCAACCAACTTGATTTCCATAACGGATGGGCAGATTTACCTCTCGCCGTCGCTATTTGAATTGGGCGTACTGCCAGCGGTCGATGTCGGAAAATCTGTTTCACGCGTTGGCGGTAAAGCGCAACGCGCGGCCTACCGCGCAGTGGCGGGTGATCTCAAACTCGCTTATGCGCAATTTGAAGAACTCGAAACCTTTTCCCGTTTTGGGGCCCGTCTGGATAAGGATACTCACAAGATTATCGAGCATGGACGGCGGATTCGCGCCTGCCTCAAACAGCCTGAATTCACCCCAGTATCCGTGCCCGCTCAAATCGCGGTACTGCTGGCGTTGACCGCTGAACTCTTCGACAACGTGCCGCTTGACCAGATGACGGATGCAGAGCAGGCTGTCCGCGAGTCTGCGGCGAAGATTCCAGCTGAGGTGAGTGAACGACTGGGTACTGCCGACAAGTTGAGCGATGAGGATCGTGAAACGATTATCGAAATTGCCCGTCAAGCGCTCGAAAAATATCAGCCAAAGCCAGAACAGATTCAAGAGGCCAAAGAGAAGCCGCAGCCTAACCGCGAAGACAAATTAGATAAGCCTGCGCCGGATTCCCAAACGGAAAAAGACATACAACCCAAAGACCAGACTGAGCTGAATGTGAAGCCCGAGGCCAAGCTGGAGAATGAGGCTAAGTCTGAAATAAAGCCCAAGGCGATCCCCGAGGAGAAGTCATGATCGACACCACGGCTTGGTCGGATCTGGAAGATCGACGACGGCGGCGATCTTCCGCTTGTGTTTGGCGATTAGTTAGTTCTTGACGTGATTGAATCACAAAACAGGAGAAATGAAAATGACACAGAAGAAGACTTTGCTCACCATCGAATCACATTCACAAAAGGAGAACACCATGCAGATCAAAATAAACACCGGTCACAACATCGAAGTTCATGAGGCGCTGGCTGCTGAGGTCAGAGGCATCGTGGAGAGCGCCCTGAGCCGATTCAGCGATCACATCACGTGAGTGGAGGTCCATCTGAGCGACGAGAACAGCGACAAAAAGGTCGGCCATGACGCCATGCGTTGCGTGCTGGAAGCCCGCCTCGAAGGCAGCCAGCCCATCGCGGTCACGCACCAGGCAACGACCTTGGACGAAGCCGTCGATGGCGCTGCAGATAAGTTGGCCAGATTGATCCAGCACACCCTCGGGCGGCAGCGCGAGCAACAGAGGCACAGGACAGACCCTGACCCGTCCCCACCTGAACCGGAACTCGAGGAGGAGTCATGAGCGACACCACGGGGAGCCTGCGCCGAAAGATCGACAGTGCTGGAGATCTCCAATCTGTCGTACGCACCATGAAGAGCCTGGCCGCTTCGAGTATAAGTCAATACGAGCAATCGGTGCGTGCTTTGGGCGATTACTATCGCATTGTGGAGCTGGGGTTAGGTGTATGTTTCCGGGGTACCGGTTCAACAGCTTTGATGGCTGAAGAGACAAGACAAACGGATACAAGTACAATTGGAGCGGTCGTGTTTGGTTCCGATCAGGGATTGGTAGGACAGTTTAATGATGTAGTCGCTGATTACGCGGTCAAAACGCTGGCAACTCTACCGGTCAAAGCCGAGATCTGGGCTGTCGGTGAGCGCGTTCATGCACGCCTGGCGGACGCGGGACTGCCAATGATGGGACTTTTCACCGTGCCCAACTCCGTCAAGGCCATTAGCCCGCTCGTCGGGCAAATTCTCATCGAAAGTGAGAACCGCCATAGCCAGGGGGAAATCACTAAATTTTACCTTTTCTACAACCGTCCCGCTTCGGGAGCTGTTTATGCGCCCGTCCGTCAACGACTACTACCGTTGGATGAAAACTGGCGTAGTAAGCTGGTCGAACATCCCTGGCCGACAGGAAATCTGCCTGAGATTATGGGTGGCGGCAACACGACCTTGAGGGCGCTTATCCGTGAATATCTTTTCATTTCACTCTTCCGGGCATGCGCCGAATCCCTCGCGAGCGAGAACGCCAGCCGCCTGGCGGCGATGCAGCGCGCCGATAAAAACATCGACGAATTATTGGAGGATCTCAATAGGACATTTCATCGTTTGCGCCAGAGCAGCATCGACGAGGAATTGTTTGACGTGATCTCCGGATTCGAAGCACTGAGCGTAGAAGAGAAATGATGCGTATTGGCATACCTGCAGACCATGGGAGGTTTGAGTTAAAAGTAAAGCTGACCGCGCTTTTTAAAGGACGCTGATTATGAAGCGGCGAATTTATCGCCCATAAGTTTTCTAAAGAAAATTCTCACCCGTGATCGTTTCATATTTCTTAGCCGAATCGGGATAGGGGGGCGCCTCACGGCACCACCCCTCCCACACCACCTGGCATACGGATCACGTACCTCGGCGGTTCCGCCAGCATACCGGACAACGTCCGGCTGGACTTTCGAATTTTACCACACCAGCGCGGGTTTCACCCGGTCGGGTGCAATACCAACGCTCCACGGCAAAGTCTACTCATCCGCTGTGCAGTTCAGGCCTTCTCCGCTTATTGCGGGTACTATGCCCTCTGCTGACTTCTCTTCCGCGGTCAGCGCCGATCTCTCGACGCTCAGCCATTTTCACCCGCACGCGGGTTCCCGTGGCACAGAAGAGACCTCCCGGGGTAAGACGCACGGCCTTCAATGCGTAGACGCCGGATTTATAAAGCACACCCAAACCGTGGATATGGGACTTCGCGGTCACGTGCCCGCTCGTCCGGGGTGTACCACACCTCATATCCGGTTCCTGTTCGTCGCCCAGCATTTTCGGATACAGCTTCCTCCGGACCCCACCTCACGATGACGCCCTTGCCGTTCTCCTTGCCTTGCCTCCACAGTAGTTGGCTGGCCCGAGGACTTGCACCTCGGAAGTCGTGCACCATGCCCGGCACACACACCTAAGCTCACCTGCCGCTATGGAGCGTAGCGGAATAGCGGTCAGGTGTAGCGCCTTGATACCGCATCGTGCGGCGATAGATATATCTGCCCGCTCAGCTATGACGTTTCTCCGTTTTTACGTAGCGGAGCAGCACCGGACGCCCGAACAAGGCGATGAGCACCAGTAGGCCAAGGAAAACGAGCGCCAGGGGGTCGGTTCGGATCAAGCGAACAATAAGGGCAACTGAAGCAGTGGCCCCGGCCAGCGCACCAAATCCTGTCACGACCCGCACGCCTGCGCGCTGAAGAAAAGCGAGCCCGCACACAACGGCAAACGTGAATAGAAATGCGAGGCTGGCGGCCTCAACGAGGGTGGTGAGCGTTCCAACAGCGGCAAGGACCGCTGCCGCCATACCTAGCCCGATCACAGCCCGATCCGGTATGCCCGCCGTATTCTTGTGATCCAGTGCGGCCGGTAACTCCCCATCCTCGGCCACCCTGTACGCGAGACGTGCTGTGGCAAAGAGCGTGGCGTTGATGGCCGACCCGGTGGAGAACGCCGCGGCAATCGTGACGACAACGAGGCCAACGGTTCCGAACGCCTTCCGCCCCGCGATGGCCAGCGCGACCTCCATGTGCTGCACTACTTGGTCCGCTCCAATCAGCATGGCCGTACCAAGAGCAACGACAACATAGACGACGATCACAACGACGATCGCCGACAGCACCGCGCGGGGCAGCGTCTTCTGCGGGGTGTCGATATCCTTGTAGTCGTAGGTCAGCAGTTGAAATCCCTCGTAGGCCATGAACACTGACGCCGCACCCAACAACGATGCGCAGATTCCGGTATCCGGCGTACCCCGCGAGAGCATCGGGAGATCCCACTGTGAAAGCCCCCAGCCGGCCAGCCCCACAAGTACGACCAGCTTGAACCACACGAGAAACACCTCGACGCCGCCAGCCTCACCGACACCCCGCAGGTTTAGCCCAATAAACAAAGCCACGATGGCAATGCCAGCCACACGCGGGAACCATGGCCCGAGACCCACGACATGCCCGAGGTATTGCCCGAAGGTGAAAGCATACACCGCATTTGTGAGCACGTACCCGACGATGAGCACCCACGAGAGGCTACCAGCGAACCCCTCTGCATTTATCTCGCGGAGAAAAGTGAACGCTCCGCCCCCTTCGTCGTAATGGGCGGCCAGTTTCACATAGCTATACCCTGCGGCCAGCGCGATGAGACCCGCGGCTGCGAAGCTGAACCACGCCCATGCACCGGCGATTCCGACAACCACACCGAGTGTCGAGAAGATACCGCCGCCGATCATGCCGCCAACGGCCATAGACCATGTCCCGTTGAAGCCAAGCTTGGATTTAGACTGATTCATGTTAACGGTCTTCCACGTAGCAAAGTGCGGTATAACAGGGCTTATACTGATCCGTATAAAACCCCTTCCTGCTTATGCGACAATTTCACCTTTTTTCTTAGCAACCCCGCCTACTGCTCTTACTACCCCCCATGAGGGGTGTCAAGGAGTTTTGCAAGGCAAAACTACGGGTAGCTATTAACTGGTAGCCACAAAAAATTCATTACAATGCCCGCAGCGGGGCAAGGATGGGAAGAATTTTGGAAACAGCCGAGATCGATATGCCTGTGCAGAGGTCTCATTCAAAAACTCAAGGGTAAAGATTCGACCCCTAAAGGTTATTTGTCCTATGTCAAGACCTGACCCCAAGTCTTTCCCATTTCATTCTTTAGTTGTAGTTGAATAGGTTTTATCAATCCCTTTAATAATCCTGATAATTTCCTCTTCGGTTTGGATATCTTCGAAATATTTATATTGTCTTGAATAATATAGAGCCCTTCGAATATGCTCTCGGTATTTATTGTGATTGTTTAGCTCAAGATATTTTAAACTTAACCTTCCGTGAGCAAGCACTAAATCGCCAATTATTGTAGACTTGTTGATAAATCTCCATTTATTAGGTTCGTCGAAATTTTCAAGCTCATACTCCAATTTTTCAACAAATCTATTTAGTGCTTCAATTGCTTTTTCTGGCGTTGCGTTTCTATATGCTTGGTAAGATATATCAGATTCAGTTGCTAGGGTTATTAAGATTCTTGCATTTTCACTTGCTTTGTAAACCTCATATATATCATCCTTATAAATCCAAATAAATATCCCAACCAGAATTATTACCAAGAATAAAAACGCAGCGGCAATTTTGAAGAATTTTCTTTTATTCATTGATATATCTAACGTCGCAAATCAGCCGCGCGGTTTTTGCGTCGGCTGGTTTGCCTGGTTAGGCTAGCTACGCTTAAATTCACAACAAATGCCGGTAATAAGATCAGCACCCAAATAACTGTATCCAATAGCTCTGATGTAGGTTCGGTGAATAACAGGTAGCACTCTCCTACAACAGCACCAACAAATAGCACTCGCCACCAACTAAATTGGTAGCGCCTGACATACAAAATTACGCCGGCAATTAGCGTTATATCAACCGCTAGCTCTAAGGCTAGAATGGGTGTGGCATCCTTCGCATAAACGATAAAACTGCTGCCAATGGCTAAAATCACCAAGAACAAAGAATAAACGATCAGGATGATATTCGTTATCATTTCATTCTTCATTTGGCCTAACAGGGCTTATACTGATCCGTATAAAACCCCTTCTCCCCAAGGGGGACCTTTCGGCTGTTTATGCGACAATTTCACCTACAGCGGTCTCATTCGAAAACTCAAGAATAAAAATTCGAGCCCTATCTCCGCCCTCGATACCTTACAGCGCTTTATATACTGTGAGTAATGCAAGGGTTACTATAAGTACTGAAAGCCCAATTTCTAACCAAAAGGATTTTGTCTTCAGCGAAAGTTTACTTCCTACTCTTGCGCCAATCATTGACCCAATGAGTACGAATAAGGCGGGCAACCAGAATATATTGCCACGATGCCAGTAAATGATTATAGCAGCGAGGGCTGTAAAAATTGTCACGAATAATGATGTGGCAATTGCCTTATGAATATCAAGGTGCATAGCCTTTAGAAATGGCGGAAACAAAGAGCCGCCACTTCCACCACGCATACCTGTTATCAGGTTTAAGCAAAATGAACCAACAACAATATTGCTTAAACTTGGAACTAATTTCTTAGAGAACTCTGGGGCAATTCTATCGAGATAAATCCCGACCATTGTTATGATAGATATAACGACAAAGATGATTGCTAAAACTAATGTTGGAATCAAGCCGGCAAGAAAAGCCCCTAGTACTGACCCTAAAGTGCCGCCGATTATCACATGCAACGCAATCTTATTATCTATATTTTCTCTGTGACTAATAGCTCCTACACCCGAAGAAAAAGGAATGACTAATAGATTAATTGCAAAAGCAGTTAATAATGGCAATCCAGCCAGATTAAGTAAAGGTATTCTGACAGAACCTCCACCGATTCCGAACATGCCACTCATAAAACCCGCGACAAGTCCAATGAGGCTGAAAATTATTATTTGTGCAGGGGACATAAAATCTGATCTTTTAACGCTCTAACTTCTTTGCTAACAATTCATGAAAGCGAACTTTTCGCTGCATAACAGGGCTTATAATGATCCGTATAAACCCCTTCTCCCCAAGGGGGACCTTTCGGCTGGTTATGCGACAATTTCACCTTTTTTCTTAGCAACCCCGCCTGCTACTCTTACTACCCAGCGTGACAAGTGTCAACCATAAACTCATTGCTCGGAATGTTGGAAACAGCCGAGACCGACAACTTTTTGTTGGTATGTGTCAATCAAAGACTTGACCCCTTTTCTTTTATTCTTTTTATTTTTCAAGAATAAAGATTCGACCCCATAAGATCTGCCCATTTACTAATTAGCAAGCAAACTTTGTAGTTGTACCCTTATATCCTGTGGCATACGAAGAGACACTGCATTTGATACAGCCAATAAAATTTTTGCAATTTTCTGTGCTCCGCCTACTTCGCTTTTACATGCTGCCTCTATTTCTGGAACAGTGAAACGAGGCGAAATTAGTACTGCTTGAAGTTTTGCCTTCGTTAACCAGTGTCTTGATAGTAGCATAGCTAAGTAGTCAGCGACCATTTCTTTCCAGGGGCCTTGTAGTAAATAACTAGCTATTAGAGTATGAGCATAGAACATGGTATTCGGTGTTATGTCTTCTGCGGTACCTACTTTAAAAGCAGCTAATAAACGATTATCTGTGTTTTGTCCTGTATCGGACATGATCGCGTATGCTTCCTTTGTTTCTTTTGAAAGCATCGATTCCGCAAGATCTATCCATTCTGTTAAAGTTTTACTTCGAGGAATGCTTTTCATTTTTTTGCGCCACTTTTTAAATAGAGTTGGTTCAATTTTATCAGCACCTGCTAAAGCAACTAAGGCAGAAAGAAATAATCCTGTTTCGCCCATTTGAAAATTAGGAAAATGACTATCCTCAATACTCAGTGGAGACTTTCCGAATACATCTTTCCCCTGCGCATGGTGCGCCCGCATTGCCTGATAGGCGGCATCTAAGATATCAATCTGGACGGGGAGAAGGTCAAATTTTAAACGACGGAAACTATGTTCAATGTCTAAGTGCGCCATGAAGAACATGACAGTGGGGAAGCGTGACTTTATGAGTCGTTGATACGTTCTTTTAAAAATTGACGACCCAAGCTTTAAGTGATACTCAATCTGGGATAGTTGCATCCAGAAGAAATCCAATGGGGTGTCTGGAAGTTCTCGAATTTTTTCAGTATGTTCAGGATTACTACACATACCCGGCATCGGCTCTGTTATATCCGTGGTTGATTTTTCATCCAAAGAATGTTTGATCCATAGGAGCACATGTCCAACCATTTTTTTTAAAGTAAAGGATGCCAGATTTTTTTCTGGATCGGGAAGCTTTTCGAGACCTTTTGCGGTCTCAACAAGCAGGCTTATTGATTCTTGATATTCACCTGCCTTCCATAGTGCGAATCCGGCATCAGCAATAAACGCTATAGTATATACTTGATTCTTTAATTGCTGCGAACGCTTGGAGCCCTTCCTGAAGAAATAAGCAGCCTTTCGCCAGCCATCACCATCAATTTGTGCGGCGGAAATACCTGCATAACGACATGCAAACATCGGCATCATATCATGGTGCTCAGTTGGAGGATGCCATTCAGGCAAAATCTTCTCCCAAATTTCTAAGGCATCTTCATAACGTTTCTGATGAAAATAAATTTTGGCCTTTTCATCATCCAAAATAACCGAGGGCTTGGCAATTGATACCCCAAATTTGTCCAGGGTAATAATCGCTTTTGCTGGATCATCAAGGTATTCATCATACACAATTGCGAGTCCGCGTGTAGCAGCGATTACAAGCGCTGGAGTATTCCATTGCATTGCTAGTCTTATCGTTCTTTCAAAGACCCTAATAGATGCTTTCCAATCTTTTTTATCACTATTTGCTACACTCAACCAAGCCGCATCAATTAAAAGCGAAGCTTGTAACTCCATGGTCTGGAAAACAGCTAACATTCGGTTTCGCACTAATTCTGGTGTTTCTTCGAGAGCGTCCAATAACTCGTCCAAAAATGCAACACTCGAACATCGAGGCACAACAAAA
>Ga0307422_1000696_pt1 | contig 18235 bp, 13 predicted proteins | sample SalMarWE160290MG_FD_202153 | JGI IMG/M metagenome (GOLD analysis project Ga0307422, IMG submission 202153) | Salt marsh sediment microbial communities from the Plum Island Ecosystem LTER, Massachusetts, United States - WE1602-90 | ecosystem: Environmental > Aquatic > Marine > Intertidal zone >...
CGCCCAGACGTCGAGGGCATCGTCGACCTTGAGCCGCTCGCGCAGCAGGATCGCCCCGTAGCAGACGACGCCCGCGGCGAAGCCGATGATGATCGCCGCGCTGGCGTCCACGAAGCCAGAGGCGGGGGTGATGGCGACCAGCCCGGCAACGCCGCCGGCGGCGGCGCCGATGACGCTGGGCGAACCCTTGTGCAGCCAGCTCATGGTGACCCAGGTGATGGCAGCCATGCCGGCCGCGGTGTTGGTGACGACGAAGGCGTTCGCGGCCAGGCCGTTGGCGCCGAGCGCCGACCCGCCGTTGAAGCCGAACCAGCCGAACCACAGGAGCCCGGCGCCCAGGACGACGAGGCGGATGTCGTGCGGATCGAACCGATCCGACTCGCGCTTGACCCGGGGCCCCAGGACGAGCGCCGCAACCAGGGCAGCCACGCCGGAGCTGATGTGGACGACCGTGCCGCCGGCGAAGTCGAGGGCGCCGAGCTGGAGGAGCCAGCCGTTGTCGCCCCAGACCCAGTGGCAGATCGGCGAGTAGACGAAGAGGCTCCACAGGAGCGTGAACAGGACGAAGGCCTTGAAGCGCTTCCGTTCCGCGAACGCTCCGGTGATGAGGGCGGGGGTGATGATGGCGAACATCATCTGGAAGGCCATGAAGACGGTATGGGGGATCGTGTCCGCGTAGGGCCCGGGATCCTTGCCCACGCCTTGCAGGCCGATGTAGTCGAGCCCGCCGATGATGCCCAGGCCGTTGACGTCCTTGCCGAAGGCCAGCGTGTACCCGAAGAGAACCCAGGTCACGCTGACCAGACCAAGGATGAACATGCTGTGCATGATCGTGCTGAGCACGTTCTTGCGGCGGACCAGGCCGCCATAGAAGAGAGCCAGACCCGGCGTCATCAACATGACGAGGGCCGTCGAGGTCAACACCCAGGCGGTATCGCCCGTGTCGATGGCACTTGGCACTGGAGCCTCCTGTCCCTTATGCGGGAATGCCGTACGGCGGGATGCCGTGCGGTCCATCGCAGCCTAGGGAGGTGGCAGCCCGCAATCAGTAGCACCCGAGTGAAGGTTGGCTGGCGCGGCGGTGGCGGCACGGTTGCTGTTGGGGACAGGGACAGCGGGTTTTCATCCTCTAGCCGGCGAGCGAACACGGCCACAATGAGGATGAAAGAGGTGTCCTGTGGAACTCCTGCTCATCGTCTTGATCGTTCTCCTCCTGTTCGGCGGCCTTCGGTTCAGCCACCGCTAGGGCGGAGAACTAGCGATCCCCCTCGATCCAGCCCTGCCGTTGGGCGACGTGTACCAGCGAGGTCCGGCTCGTCACGTCGTACCGATCGAACATTCGCCGGAGTTGGCTCTCGACCGTCTTGACCCGGAGCGTAAGCAGTTCGGCAATCTGGGCGTTGGAGTGGCCCTCGGCCACGAGCGACAGGATCTGCGCCTCGCGCGGCGTGGGCGGACGTAGCGCCGCGCGAGCGGCTCGACGGACGTCGTTCGGGAATGCCGTGCCACCCGCGGCGACGGCTCGCACTGCCGTGATGATCTGCTCGATCGTCGCCATCTTCGAGAGGTAGCCCCTGGCTCCATGCTCCACCGCGGCCGCGTAGTAACTCGGGTAGGAGTACGCGCTCAGCATGATGAATGCCGGACCCGGCGTATGGTTGGCCAGGACCTCCAGACCATCCACCGACCCGGCCAGGCGGATGTCGCACAGGATGACGTCGGGGGATTGGGCTTCGATGAGACGGTCGGCCCCGACGCTGTCAGGCGCCGTCCCCACGATGGTCAGGTCGGGCTCTCCCCTCAGGAGCGCCGCGAGCCCTTCGGCGATGGCGGGATGGTCCTCTACGATCGCCAGCCGGATCACCGTCTTGCCTCCGCCTCCGGCCCGGCGCTCCGACCCTTCGGTTTGCCGAGCGGGAGTCGAACGATGATGGTCGTTCCCTCACCGGGGCGGGACTCGGCCTCGATCGTTCCGCCATGCGCGGTCACGATCTCGCGCGCCAGATAGAGCCCAAGACCCAGCCCGGCCGACCGCTTCTCCGCCAGCCGCGTATACGGTTGGAAGAGCAGAGGCAGCGCGTCGTCAGCGATCCCCGGCCCGTGATCGACGACGTTCACCACCGCGACCGAGCCGGATCGGCGAATCGTCACGTCGATGGACGGCGAAGTCGCCGCGTATTCTGCGGCGTTGGCGAGGAGATTGACGAAGACCTGCTCCAGGCGACCGGCATCCCCCCTAAGCAGGACCGGCCCGCGAACTGCCGAGACCCGTATCGTCGGCGCCGTCGGCAGCACACCCACGACAACGGCCGCATCACGCACGATCGCCGCAAGATCCACCGGCGCGAGGATGAGATCGAGTCGACCGGCCTGGATGCGGCTCACGTCGAAGAGGCGCTCGACCAGCTCCCCAACCTGTCGGGTCTGCACGAGCGCCCGGGATACGTACGTGCGAGCGTGCGCGGAGCTCTCGGGGCCGAGGTGCCGCTCCACGAGCTGCAGGTACCCGTGCAGGGCGGCCACTGGCGTCTTCAGCTCGTGACCCGCGGCGGCCATCAACCGCTCCAGGCTCAGGCGCATGGTGCGCTCGGACAGATCCCGGATCGCAATCACCCCGCCCCATGACCGATCGCCGGCAGTGAGGGGCTCGGCTACCGCCTCGAACCAGCGCCGAGTCCCGTCAGGCTGGGCCAGGGCGAATTCCATGCGGAATCGCTCGCCCCGGGCTGCACGTTGCTGCGGCCGGTCCGCCGGCGGAATGGGGAGGCCGGCCGCATCCTCGGGCTCCATGTCGGCCGGGGCGGTACCGAAGATCCGGTCGTAATTGTCGTTGGTCATCACGATCCGGCCCTCGTGGTCGACCGCGACGATCGCATCACCGAGGCTGGCCAGGACCGACCGCAGGCGATCGCGCTCCTCGCCGAGGCTCAGCTTCTCCTGCTCGAGCGCGACCGTCTGGGCACCGAGCTCCGCAGTGCGGGTCGCGAGATCCTCGTTCGCGACCCTTAGCTCCTCGACGCTCGCGGTCAGCTCCTCGTTGAGAGTTTCGAGCTCCTCGTTGGTGGCCTGGAACTCCTCGTTGACCGTCTCCACTTCCTCGCGATTGGCCTGCGCGTCCTCGCTGGCCACGAGCATCGCTTCGTTGGCCGCCCGAAGCTGCGCGACCAGAGCGGTCAGCTCCTCGTTTGCTCGAAGGAGGCGCCCGTTTGTGGCAACTGCCTTCTCGAGTCGCTCTCGTGTCCGGGCGCTCGCATGACGCTCCTGCTCGAGCCCCGTCACGTCCGTCAGCTCGATGACGGCACCCTCGATGGGCTGCGTGCCGACGCGATAGGGGCGGACGGTGGCCTCCACGAAATGGGGCGTCTGGCTCGTGGCATCCGTAGGCTCCACCTCGAACACGGCCGAGGTTGTCTTGCCGGCCAGGGCGGCGTCGATGGCGGCTCGAATGAGGCTGGGCGGCAGGACCTCCGCCAGGTGGACGAAGTCCTGGTCGAAGGCCGTGCCGTGGATCCCGAGCATCTGGCGTGCCGCCGAGTTGATGCGCAGTATGTAGTAGCGCGGGTCGACGACAACGACGCCCACGGTCAGGTTGAGGAGCAGGCCGTCCGCCGAGGCTGACGATTCCGACACGCGCCGGACGTCACGGTGCGTGCCCCGGATGGCCTGGTCGAGCCGAGATTCCTCGCTCCGACGCGGGCGGAGCACCGCGGGCCGCATCGGCGGGATCGCGTAGCTCCCAGGCAGCCTCCGATAGACGCGCAGGTACGCCTGCTCCTCGTCGAATGGCTCCGGCAAGGCCGAGACGGTCTCGGAGGTGCCCAGGACCAGCCGGCCGCCGGGGCGCAACGAGAACGCGAAAGTCTCGAGGGCGACCCTCTGCATCGGCGCGGTGAAGTAGATCAGCACGTTCCGGCAGAGGAGGAGATCGATCCGCGGGAAGGGCGCGCGCTCGCCGAGATCGTGCTCGCCGAAGACCATGAGGGCGCGCAGGCGCTTCCCGACCTCGTAGCCGCCGTCCGACCGCTCGAAGTATCGGTCTCGGGCGCGTGCGGGCAGGCCCTTGAACGCAGCCGGCGGATAGAGTCCCCGCCGCGCGAAGGCGATCGCCTCGCGGTCGATGTCCGTCGCGAAGATCCGGATCTCCGGCCACGGGAGCTCCTCTCCGAGGGCCTCAGCCACGATGATGGCCAGGGAGTAGGCCTCCTCGCCGGTCGAGCAGCCGGCCGACCAGATGCGGAGCTCCCGCCGCTCCCGCCGGGCCTCCGCGATCAACTCGGGCAGGAGGTTGACGCGCAGGTAGTCGAAGAGCTTCGGATCCCGGAAGAACTCCGTGACCTTGATCAGGAGGCTGTTGACGAGCCGGGCGTACTCCTCGGGATCGGACTCCAGGTAGGCTGCGTAGTCGGCGAACGTGGGGCGCGACGTGGCACTCATCCGGCTGCGCAGCCGCCGCAGAATAGTGGCGGGCTTGTAGCTGCCGAAGTCGATGCCGCTTCGCTCGTGGATCCGCTTCACGAGATCGCGGAGCTCGTCGTGGTCGGGTCCCTCCGCCGGAGGGTTGCCGGCCGCCAGGAGATCGCACACGATCGATCCGATCGAGTCCAAGCTGGCCGTCGCATCGACCAGGGACGGGGGAATCGAGCTGGGCATCGAGGGGAACATCGCCGTTGCGGGATCCTCGATGACGACCGCTCCGCCGGCGTTCTTCACGTGCCAGGCACCGGCGGCTCCGTCGGAGCCGCTGCCGGTGAGGATCACGGCGATGAGCCCGGGACCGAAGACACCGGCCGCGCTCTCTAGCAGCACATCGATGGATGGCGCGACCGAGCCGGGCTTCGCCGGGCGAAGCCGCAGCGCGCCGTGGCTGATCTCCACCAGCCGGCTGGAGGGGACGACGAAGATCACGCCGTCCTCCAGGGCCTCCCGCTCCTCGACCACCCGGACGGGTAACGTCGCGTGGCGGGCGAGGATCTCGTGCAGGTGACTTGGGCGGCGGGGATCGAGATGCTGCGCGATCACGATCGGCGCAGGAAAGTCGGCCGGCAGGCTCGCCACGACGCGCGAGAGCGCCTCGATGCCGCCCGCCGATGATCCGATCACCACGAGCTGCGATTCCTGGGCGACCGTCGGCCGTGCCACCACGTCCACATTATGGTGGCCAATCGACGGCCGCGGGGCAGGGTTTCCATCCTCGCAGTGGGCATCTGCCGGCGCCTACCTTGTGAGATCAGGGCGAGCGTATCGCCCCGCAGGCGTTCTCCAGGCTCTCGCTGTGGCTCGCGCGGCGCGGCTCGTGAAATGCCGACCAAGACGGAGGTCACGATGGACACACGCACCAGGATGGCGCGGGCCCGCACGAATGCATCCGAGGCCATCGAGCGCCTGCCGGGACTCGCCGGCAAGACTCGCGACGGGGCCGAGCAGATGGCTGAGCGGCTCCCAGAGGCATACACCCAGGCCAGCCACGGAGCGCAGGGCGCCATCACCAGACTCCAGAAGGTGCCCGACTCCGGGCTCCGGCTGCTGGCGGCCGCCTCGATCGGGTTTGGCACCGGGCTTCGCCTCGCGGGCGCACCGCGGCTGGCTACGCTGGCCGGCTTCGCACCCGCGCCGATCCTCGGCTTCGCGATCCTGTCGCGCCCGCACCCGGCTCGGACTCAGAGCTGAGAGCCGCCGATTCCGCGTCCCGGGGTTTTCATCCTCGCGCGACGACCGCCCTCAACGTCAGTATCGAGCATCGACCACGGATCGACGCCCCCACCGGCCGAACAATCGGGCGAAGGTAGTCGACCGCCGCCGGGAAGGAGAACACCGGTTACCCCCTCCAGTAGCACAGGTCGCCGGCCGAGTGTCGACTGAGCCTGCAACGAAAGAAGGATCTCCATGGATATTCCCCAGATGACACTCCTCACCTGGATCGCCGTCGGCGCGATCGCCGGCTTCCTCGCCTCCTACCTCGTTGGGTCCCGTGAAGGGCTGATCATGATGGTCATTCTCGGAATCGTGGGTGCCCTCGTCGGCGGCTGGGTCGCCGGAACCTGGCTCAACATCGCCAACGTCACCGGCTTCAACCTCACGAGCGTCATCGTGGCAGTGGTCGGGGCGCTCATCGTCATCTTCGTCGTCAGCGCCTTCGGTGGCGGCCGCCGGCGCTCATTCGGCTGGCGCTGATTCGAAGGCGCCACAAGGGCGTCTGCATCGATCCGCAACCACCCGGCAGGATCGGCCCCAGACAAGGGCCGATCCTGCTTCCTTCGCGATCCAGCCCAGTCACCTAGAGGGCCACCATGGCCACAGTCATATGGTTCTTCGATCAGCTGTACGTGCCCAACGAACTCAGGTTTGACGAGTTCGTCGTTCTTCCGTTGAGTGCCGAAGACGCCGCCTTGCACGAAGCCGCAAAGTCGTTCGCAGCTTCGTTCGGACGCGAGTTCACGTTCGCCACCTGGCAGACTCCCATCGTCGACATGGTGGCCATCGTCCAGAGGGGAGTCCAGGCCTCGGCGATCGACGAGGCCCTGTCGGCCACGGCGCCCAGAGCCATGGCCATCGCGTCGGCCCTGATCTACAGCCAGTTTGGGCGCGGCAGGCCGCTCGGCGCATTCGTGGACCTTGGAAACGGGGAATACGAGGCAAGGTACGTCGTCGCGGACTACCGAAAGACCACCGATGTTCCCATCGTGGCGGAGGAGGAGGAGTTGCTCAGAATGCTCCGCGCCTTCGCCGACCATCCGCAAGCGAAGTTACTCGCCGATCTCTTCTCCGAAGCATGCCGGGACACCAACCCCTCCGCGGCGGTAGCTCGCCTGTGGGCGATTCTCGAGACGCTCGCGGAGCGCTTCCCCGGGCGAAAGCACCAGAAGGTGGCGAGAGCCCTGGCTCATCTGCGCATCGCCAATCCCGCGGCCAGAGGCGGGACGCTGACCCAGCGGGCCTACAGAGCCCGCAACAAGCTGATGCACGACGGAACCCTCGGCACCCACGGCGCGACCCTGGAACTGCAGGCGGAGGTCGCGGGTCTGGTGTGGCTCGCGCTCCGTCGCTCGGGTCTACGGGAGATCGATCCAACCGCTACCTACCTGTCCTGAGCGGCCCGATGCCCGTAGAGCAAGCACCCAGTCGCCGGCAGGATGCCGGCGACTGCGACTGTGGAGTGGAGACGATGACGCGAGCGAGAGGTTCAGGCGCACGATGACGTCTGTCGAGGTGGTCCTGCTCGCCGCAGCCGCGATTCTCGTTGTGGGCTGCATCGGTGAACGGATCTTCGTGCTCACCAACTTGCCGGATGCCCTGTGGCTGCTTGCGGCGGGCGTCGCGATCGGGCCAATCTTCGGCCTGGTCCAGCCGGACCAGCTCACCACGGTCGCGCCCTACCTCGGCGCCGTGACCATCGTCGTGGTCATCTTCGATGGGGCGGCCCGCCTCGACGTCTCCAGCGCGGTCCGAACCGCCCCGCGGGCCATCCTGCTGGCGGTCATGGGGTTCGCCGTCGCGATCCTCATCGTCAGCCTCGCCAGCGTGGCCGCGGCAGCGGTCGGCGTGCTACCCCAGCAATGGTCGTGGGAGCACGGCCTGCTTCTGGGGACGATTCTCGGCGGTTCCAGCTCAGTGGTCGTGATGCCGGCTGTGTTCCGCGCCCACGTCAGCCCGCGGATCAGCGGGCTCGTGTCCATCGAGTCCGCGCTCACCGACGTGCTGTGCATCGTGGGCGCCACCGCGATCATCGACCTTATGGCTATCCATGCCGCGGGCGTGGTCGTAGACCCTGTCGACGGAGTCATCCGGACCTTCGGGCTGGGGGTCGTGGGCGGTGCCGCCGGAGGCGCCCTGGGGCTCGTCGCGCTGCGTTCGCTGAAGGGCAGCGAGTACACCTATCCGCTGCTGCTCGCCGGCCTGCTGAGCCTGTACGCTGTTGTCGAGGCCAATGGCGGGAGCGCGCCCCTCGCCGTCCTGGTCTTCGCCCTCATCGTGGCCAACGTGCATCTCCCTGGCTTCGCCGACGCGGCCGAGTGGTCAGGCTCGCTCGGGCCCACAGTTCGTGGGCTGCACGGCGTGATCGTCTTCATGGTCAAAGCGTTCTTCTTCGTCTTCATGGGAGCGATGCTCGGCTCGCTCTCTCCAAGCCTGATCCTCGGTGTCCTGCTTGGCGGTCTGCTCCTGCTCGGGCGGGTCGGGGCCGTCCGGATCGCAACAGCCGGCTCCGGGATGGCGCCATCAGACCGGCGACTGGTCTCGATCCTGCTGCCGCGCGGCCTTGCTGCCGGAGTCCTGGCCGGCCTGCCTGGCTATGCCGGCATCCCGGGCTCGGCCCCGATCCCGAGCGTCACGTACGCCGCCGTCCTCACCACTATCCTCCTCTTCGCCGTTGCCTTCCCGCTGGCTCGTCGGGGTCAGAGCAACGCGGCCACCGACGACATGGCGCTGGATCCCCTGGGGTCGTCGCCCGCGACCGATTCCTAGACACCCCGCCCCGCTCGCGTCGGTCGACGGCTTAACTAGGCGGGCATGCGGTGAGGCAGGTCCGCCCAGGCAACCGGGTGGCCCCGCGCGTCGCGATCCCAGGAGTTGCCCTCGAAGTGCCGCCAGGCGGCGTCCGGCCCGTAGCCGCCGCCGTCGGCGACCGACTCGCGGGCGGTCAGCCGCCAACTGCAGGCCGCGCAGGTGAGCACCGCCGAGTCCTCGCGCCGGTAGGCGGTGGGTCGCAGGGCGTCCGGGGCCTGGTCGAAATCGTGCCTCATGGCGGCATGTTGCGCCTGCGCGGCGCTCGGGCCGAGGGCGCCGGAGTCGCGATTGGGTTGCCCCGAGGCTCGGCTACAGCCCCAGGCGCGATCTGGCGGCGGCCACGGCCTTCGCGACACGAGCCGGGGCCGTGCCGCCGATGACGTCGCAGCCGGCCAGGGCGCCGTCCAGGGCCGCTGCCGAGCGCAGCTGGGCCGGCAGGTCCGCCTCACCGGCGAGGGTCAGGGCAACCGAATCGTCGGTCTCCGCCAGGGCGGCCATGATCGTGGCGTCGTCCACGTCCGCCAGCCCCACGCCGTCCCTCTCCGCTTCGGCGACGAGCTTGCCCACGATGTGGTGAGCGGCCCGGAACGCGACTCCCCGCCGGACGAGGGCGTCGGCGACGGCCGTGGCGGTGATGCAGCCCTCCTCCGCCGCGGCCGCCATCCGGGCGCGGTCCACGGTCAGCGTCGAGACCATGCCGGCCATCACGGCCAGCGAGGCCTCGAGAGTGGCCGCAGCCTCGAAGAGCGGCGGCTTGTCCTCCTGCATGTCCTTCTGATAGGCCAGCGGCAGGCCCTTCATCAACGCCAGCAGACCGGTCAGCGAGCCGATCACCCGGGCCGCTTTGGCGCGCACCAGCTCGGCTGGATCGGGGTTCTTCTTGTTGGGCATCATCGACGAGCCGGTAGAGTAAGCGTCGGACGGGCTAACGAAGCCCAGGCGCGGGTTCGACCACCAGACGATCTCCTCGGCCAGGCGGCTGAGGTGGACCATGCACAGGGCGAAGGCAGCCAGCGCCTCCGCCGCGAAGTCGCGATCGCTGACGGCGTCGAGGGAATTGGCCGTCACGCCGTCGAAGCCCAGCTCCTTCGCCGTCTCCTCGCGGTCGAGCGGGTAGCCGGCCCCGGCCAGCGCGCCCGAGCCGAGCGGGCAGACGTTCGCCCGCCGCCGGCAGTCGGCCATCCGGCCCCGGTCCCTCTCGAGCATCTCGACGTAGGCCAGCAGGTGGTGAGCCAGCAGCACCGGCTGGGCCGGCTGGACATGGGTCATGCCCGGCATGACCGCGCTGCCTTCGCGATCGGCCAGCCCGACCAGGGCCCGCTCCATCTCCAGGACCGAACCGTCGAGCGCGTCCAGCGTCCGGCGCAGCCAGAGGCGCACGTCGGTGGCCACCTGGTCGTTGCGCGAGCGGCCAGTGTGCAGCTTGCCGGCCAGGGGCCCGATGCGCTCCTTGAGGGCAACCTCGAGGTTGAGGTGGATGTCCTCCAGCTCGGTGTTCCACTCTAGGGTCCCGGCATCCAGCTCGGCTCTCAGGCCCTCCAGCCCGGCGACGAGCTTCTCGACCTCGTCGGAAGCCAGCAGCCCGGCCCGCCCCAGACCGTGGACGTGGGCGATCGAGCCGGCGATGTCGTCTGCGGCCAGGGCACAGTCGAAATCGATCGAGCGGCTGAACTCCGCCATCCGCTCGTCATTGCCGCCTTCGAATCGACCTCCCCAGAGCCGCATGGATCCTCCTCCAACGCGCCGCTGCCGGCATGGTACCGGGTCCGGGTGAATCGACGCTCAGCGGCGCCGCCTGCAGGACATCGAATCCCTCGGCCAGGCCGAAGGCCGGCGCCACTGCCGGCTCCTCGACGGCGGCCGGCTCGAGGGCTCCGCCCAGGGCCAGGAACCCGACCGCAGCTCCCACGAAACCGCAGACCGCGCCGCTGCCGAAGATGCCTGCCGGCCCCGTGTTCTGGTAGAGGACCCCGCCGGCGAAGCCGGCCAGGACGGCCGCGACGCCCCATGCCGTGGCCTGGAAGAGCGTCTGGCCCGTGGCCTGGAGGCGGAACGGGAGGAGCCGGGACATGGCCAGGACGAAGGCCACGATCACCCCGCCGAAGAAGATGCCCGAGATGAAGCGAGTGACCAGGATGAGGCCCGTGTCCTCGATGAAGACCCAGCTGCCCAGGCAGGTGGCGAAACCGGCGGCGGAGGCCAGCAACACAAACCGCAGGCCGAATCGCCCGGCCAGCCAGCCGGCCAGCATCAGACCGGGGACCTCGGCGACCGAACCCAGACCGTTGGACAGGCCGACTTCGATCGGGCCACCGCCCAGGTCCGAGATGCGCAGCGAGATGAACATCGCCGCCGCGGCGACGCCCAGGTGAACGAGCAGGATCGAGATGAGGACGGCGACCAGGCGCGGTCGCCCGGACAGTGCCTCCCCTACCGAACCGAACCGGTGGCCCGTCGCGGACGAGTCCTGGCCGGCGTCCGGTTCGCGGCCCGCGGCAGCCGCCTGGGCCCTCCGGCTGCGATCGCTCTCGCGCCCCAGCGGCACCATCTGGGCGCAGGCCAGGGCCATAGCCATCGTCGCGGCGAAGAGCACCGGCGCGGCCAGGTACCCGGTGTGGCTGTAGATGAAGCCGCAGACGACGGCCCCGCCCGCGGCCCCTACGCTGGCGATGAGCCGCAGCCGCGAGTACTCGCGCGAGGCGTCCGCCAGGGCGGGCACGGTCATGGCGTCGGTGAGAGCCATCGTCGGCCCGCCGCCGGCGCTGACGACCACCATGCAGACGATGATCGCCAGGACAGGCAGCGGAGCGCTCAGGCCCAGGGCGAAGACACCGGCCGGGATGACGGCCATCTGCAGAGCTCGGCGCGGGCCGCTGACGATGTCGCCCAGGTGGCCCCAGGCCGGCAGCGCCAGGGTGTAGCCCAGCGACCCCAGGCCGACCGTGAAGCCGATGAGCTCCGGGTCGAAGCCCTTGGAGGCCAGCAGGACCGGGGCGAAACCGAACAGCGCCCCGATCGAGAGCCCGTTGGCGAGATAGAGGAGTCGCACCCACACCATGGGGCGAATGTTATTGGCCGACGGCGGCCGGCGCTCTCCGGCCGCTCCACGCGGCGTGCCACCGGCCCGCCACAGGCGTACCATCCGCGCGTGCCCGATCAGCTGTCTCTGAGCCTCACGGGCGACGTCGCCCGGCTGCCGCGATCGATGCGGCCCATGATGCCACGAAGCCCGGAGCCGCCGTTCAACTCAGACGAGCACGTCTTCGAGCCGTGCTGGGGCGGCAAGCGGGCGCTGGCCTTCGTCGAGCCGGAGAGGCGCGGCAAGCCGGCCCTGCGGCTGCTGGACGAGCTCGGGCGAGACCTGGCCCCTCATCTTCCGGAGCTGGCCGCCATCGCCGCCCTGGTAGCCGAGGTCCCGGCGATCCTCGACGGCGAGGTGGTCGTGCCGGATCGAGCCGGCCGGATGGATTCCGAGGCCCTGTCGGGCCGCATGGCCGACGGGCAGGCCACCGGGCTGGCCCCCGTGTATCTGGCCTTCGACCTGCTGTGGGCGGGCGGGCGGCCGCTCGTGGCCCAGCCGCTGCTCAAGCGTCGGGAGCGGCTGGCGAAGTCGGTCAAGCCCGGGCCCGAGCTGGTGATCGTGCCCGGCGTCGTCCGGGACGGAGTCGACCTGCACGACGCCGTCGCCCAGCAGGGCCTGGCCGGGGTCATGGGCCGGCACCTGCGTAGCCCGTACCTGCCAGGCCGTCACAGCGACCTGTGGCGCTGGCTGCCGATCGTGCCGGGAGCCGTACCCGTCCGGGCCCCGGCCCCGGTCGGGCTGGCGCCCTCGCCCAGGCCGGTCCTGGCGCTGATCCAGCGCCTGCCGTTCGAGGACTAGCCGGCCCGTCCAGCCGGCTTCGATCGTCCGCTGTCAGGCGACCCAGGGGCGGCGCCGGACGGCTCGATAGCCCTCGGCGAAGAGCGCCGGCGCCAGGGCGACGGCGGCCACCAGCAGCCAGTCCAGGGCGTCGAGCGTAGTGGCCTGGAAGGCCTCGGACAGGGCCGGCACGTACGGGATGGCAACCTGGATGGCGACGCACAGGATCGCCCCGGCCAGCAGCATCGGGTTGGGCCGCCGCAACAGCACCGGGTAGGCGAGGCTGCGGTTGGCGTTGGCGCGCACGACCTGGCCTACGACCAGGGCCGTGTAGGCCAGCCAGCGCGCGTGCTGGAACTCGCCGCCGTGCTGGGAGATCAGGAGCAGAGCGGCCAGGGCGCTGAAGCCACCCGCCCCCCCGATGCGAGTCAGGATTGTCCAGTCGAGCAACGGCCTGGAGCGCGGGCGCGGCGGCCTGGCCATGGCGCCCGGCTCCTCGGCTTCGCTTTCGAAGGAGACGGCCGTCAGCAGGTCGATGAAGATCTCCAGCCACAGGATCTGGATCGGCAGCAGGGGCTGGCTGAAGCCGGCGACGGTCGCCATCAGGATGAAGCCCAGCATCGCCACATGGGTGGAGACGAGGAAGACGAGACCCTTCTGGACGTTGGCCACCAGGCGCCGGCCTTCACGCAGGCCGTGCATGAGGGTGGTGAACGAGTCGTCCTCCAGCACCAGGTCGGAGGCCTCGCGAGCCACGGCCGTGCCGCTGCCCATGGCCACCGCAACGTCGGCGTGATGCAGCGCCGGGGCGTCGTTGACGCCGTCGCCGGTCACGGCCACGGTTCGGCCGGCGGCCCGAGCGGCATCCACTATCCGCAGCTTCTGCTCCGGGGCCGCCCGGGCCACGATGTTCAGGCGGGGCAGCTCGCGGGCCAGCCGCTCGTCGTCCCACCGGCCGAGTTCGCCGCCCGTCACCACCCGCTCCGCGGCGAGGCCGGCGTCGGCCGCGATCGCCGCCGCGGTCGCCGGGTGATCACCCGTCACCATCAGGGGCTGGATGCCGGCCGCCACGGCCAGGGCCATCGACTCGCGGATGCCGGACCGGATGCGATCGGCGAAGGCCAGCACCGCCAGGGGCAGCCAGCGGCCGCCGTCCAACCGGCGAGCCAGCAGCAGCAGCCGCTCGCCGGCCTCGGCGCCGCTCTCGATCAGATCGCGCCAGGCCGCCTGCTCGGCCGGGCGAAGGGTCCGGCACACGGCCAGGACCCGCTCTGGCGCCCCGAGGGCCAGCTCCTCTTCGGCCTCGCTCCCGTCGAGGTCTCGCTTGCGCGCCCGGGTGCGCGAGTACGGGTTCTCGTCGCTGACCGGGTGCGCCTCGAGAAGGTCCCCCGGGTCCAGGTCCAGGACTATCGCCTGCTCCGAAAGGAAGTCCAGCAGGGAGCGGCTGAACGAGCCAGGCTTGCTGCCGGTGGCGACGCTCCAGGCGTCTTCCTCGGCTCGCAGGGCCAGCGTCGCCAGCTCCGCGACGCGGTTTCGGTCCTCCACCACTCCAGCCGGCGTCCTGATGGCGGTCAGCGCCAGCCGATTCTCGGTCAGCGTGCCCGTCTTGTCGGTGACGATCAGGTCCACGGAACCCAGCGTCTCCTGGGCCGAAAGCCGCCGCACCAGGACCTTCATCCGCAGCAGCCGATAGGCGCCCAGGCCCAGGATCACCGCCACCAGGGCGGGCGGCTCCTCCGGGATAGCGGCGATCGCGGCCGAGACGCCGGCCAGCAGGTTCGCGCCGGGCGGGTTGCCGCGCATGAAGCCGATCGAGACGACGGTGGCGATGAGGGCGACGGCCACCACCAACAGGATCCGCACCAGGCGATCCATCTCGCGCTGCAGCGGCGAGCGGCGCCGCTCACGCTCGGCCAGGGCCTGTGAGATCCGGCCGAACTCGGTGGCCAGGCCGGTGCTCACGACCACGCCTTCTCCCCGACCGCCCACGACGGCAGTGCCCGCGTAGGCCATGCTGCGGCAGTCGGCAACGGCCGCACCCTCCGAATCGGGCTCCAGTGAGGCGGCCTCCGGCAGCGACTCGCCCGTCAGCGCGCTCCGATCGAAGAAGACGGCGTCGGCCCGAACGAGCCGCAGGTCGGCCGGGACGACGTCTCCGGTGCGCAGCAGGACGATGTCGCCCGGAACCAACTCGCGGGCCGCTATGTCGTCCACCTGCCCGGCACGCCGGACGCGGGCCGTCGGCGCGGACGCCTCCCGCAGCGCCTCCAGGGCCCGCTCTCCCCGGTACTCGGTGATCACCCCCGCGCCCACGATCGGGGCCAGGATGACCAGCACCAGCAGGCCGTCGCGGACCTCGCCCAGGGCCACGGCCAGACAGCCGGCGATGAAGAGCAGGACGACGAACGGCTCGCGCGCCCCGTCCCAGATGAGCCGCGCCAGCGACGCCCCACCCTTTTGCTCCAGCTCGTTGGGACCGAACTCACGCAGGCGCGCCGAAGTCTGATCTGGTGAGAGCCCGGCCGAGGCGTCGCTTCCCAGTTGCCGCAGCACGGCCTCGGCGGGCATCTGGGCAGCGGCAGCCGGCACTTCGACCGGGGGAACAGCTGAATCGGACGGGATGGAGCGGTCGCGGCTCGACCGGCGAACGCCGAGGTTCATCGCACCTTGACGGTCGAGCCGGGTCCGCTGCTCGGATGTGTTTCTCCCTGGGCGTCCGCCCCAACGCCGTGTCCTAGGATGAGGCAAAGGGCGGCGGGCTGCAACGAGCGCCGAGCGGCGCGGCGCCGGTCCGGAACGTCACTCCGACGAGAGCCACGGTCGCGCCCTGTTGCCGGACAATAGGAACCGCAATCGGAAGGAGATCAGATGATCGTCGTCACCACCCCATACCTGAGCGGCCATCGCGTCACCGAGATGAAGGGCCAGGTCTTCGGCCTGGTGGTACGCAGCCGGGGCTTCAGCGGCAACCTGTTGGCCGGTCTGCGGTCGCTCGTGGGCGGCGAGATCCACGAGTACACCCAGCTGCTGGAGGACACACGGCGCCAGGCCCTGGATCGCATGATTCAGAACGCCACTCTCATGGGCGCCAACGCCATCATCTCGATGCGCTTCGACTCGTCGGGAACGGGCAACACCATGTCGGAGATCGTGGCCTACGGCACGGCCGTGGTCGTCGTTCCCGACTCGAGCGCCCAGCCCGTCATGGACTAGGCAGCCGGCAAGGGTCTCTCCCCGGTTCGACAGAGATGGCTATGCCTGACATCAACTCGCTGCTCACCCTGGCGCTGGCCGGTCTGGCCATCGTCGTCGGCGCAGGCATGCTGGGGATCGGAGGCCTGGTCGTCGTCGTCTTCCTCCTCCTGGTCGCCTCGATCCTGCGGGGCTCGCTGGCGACCAGGCGGATGGTCGCGAAGACCCTCCGCGACCCGCGTTTCCAGCCCACCGACGAGGTCTTCCTCGACCACCGCAGCGGCAGGGTCCTGCGCGTCTACGCCGATCCCGAGACGGGCGAACGGCGCTACGTGCCGGAGTAGGGCGATGCTCGATCTCTCGCTCCAAGCGGTGCGCGTCCGCGTCGATTCGCGCAGCGGCGAGCGCTATCACAGGGCCGAGGGCCGAGATGGCGACGGGAGGCCGCCCGGATGGTGACCCACTTGCGCTACCGGGAAGTGGGGGGACAATGGTCCGATACCGCGTGGCCTGGGGGATGACGTGACGACGATCGCCCACAACAACCGCCTGCCAGTGGACGCCTCCTCCGAGGCTGCCCAGGCGGAAGCTGTGTCCCAGGAAGGCTCGCCGCAATACCCGTACATCGATCGCGAGCTCAGCTCGCTCGAGTTCAACAGGCGCGTCCTGTTCGAGGCCCGCGACAAGCGCAACCCGCTCCTGGAGCGAGTCAAGTTCCTGGCAATCTTCGCCAGCAACCTGGACGAGTTCTTCCAGATCCGCGTCGCCGGCCTGCTCGACCAGCAGGAGCCCGGCGCGGCGGCACAGCTGGCTGCCATTCGGGCCTGCTACCGGGGGTTGCTGGCCGAGCAGAGCGAAGCCCGACGAGAGGTCTTCTCCGCCCTGGGCCGGTCCGGCATCAAGATCGTCGACTACGCCGCCGTGCCGGAGGAGCAGGAGCGGCTGCGGCAGCGCTTCATCGGCGAGGTCCTGCCGCTGCTGACGCCGCTGGCCGTCGACCCGGGCCACCCCTTCCCGTACATCAGCACTCTCAGCCTCTCCCTGGCGATCCGGATGCGGGACCCGGAGCAGAAGCCGGAGGAGGGCAAGGAGCCTGCCCCCCTGTTCGCGCGGGTCAAGGTGCCGCCGAACGTGCAGCGCCTCATAGGCCTGGGTGACAACAGATTCGTGCCGGCGGAACAGGTCATCGCCGCCAACCTGGACCTGCTCTTCAGCGGCATGGAGATCCAGCAGACGCACTTCTTCCGCATCACCCGTGACGCCGACCTGGAGCTGAAGGAGGACGAGGCGGACGACCTGGCGCTGGCCCTGGAGGAGGAGCTGCGCCGCCGCCGCTTCGGCGGGGTGATCCGCGTCGAAGTCGACCGCGCCATGCCGGCCGAGATGCGCCGCATCCTGGAGAAGGGCCTGAGTGTGGAGCCCGAGGACTGCTACGAGATCCCCGGCCTGATCGATCACACCTGCCTGTGGGAGATAGCCGCCCTCGACCGCCCCCGTCTCAAGCTCGCCCCCTACGCGCCGGTCGTGCCGCCGCGCCTGGCCCGCCAGGGCAAGGATGAGCCGGCCGACGTCTTCACGGCCCTTTCCTCGGGCGGCGACATCCTGGTCCATCACCCTTACGAGAGCTTCGCCGCCTCCACCCAGCGCTTCATCTCGCAGGCCGCCTCGGACCCGGACGTGCAGATGATCAAGATGACCCTCTACCGCACCAGCGGCGACTCGCCGATCGTGACCGACCTCATCCAGGCAGCCGAAGCGGGCAAGCAGGTCGCCGTGCTGGTGGAGATCAAGGCCCGCTTCGACGAGCAGGCCAACATCACCTGGGGTCGCCGGCTGGAGCAAGCCGGCGCCCACGTCGTCTACGGGATGGTCGGCCTCAAGACGCATTCCAAGACGGCGCTGGTAGTGCGGCGAGAGCGCAACGGCCTGCGCCGCTACGTCCACATCGGCACCGGCAACTACAACCCCGGCACAGCCCGCCTCTACACGGACCTGGGCCTCCTGTCGTGCAGCCCGGAGCTGGGCGACGACGTCCAGGAGCTGTTCAACATCCTGACCGGCCTGTCGCGGCAACGCCACTTCCGGCGGCTGATCGTGGCCCCCTGGAACCTCCGCCCGTGGATCCTGTCGATGATCGAGCGGGAGACGGTCAACGCCCGCAAGGGGCGGGAGGCTCGCATCGTCCTGAAGCTGAACTCCCTGGTCGATCGCGAGTGCATCGACGCCCTGTACGAGGCCTCGCAGGCAGGCGTTCGCGTGGATCTCGTGATCCGCGGCATCTGCTCCCTCTGGCCCGGGCTGGAGGGCATCAGCAGCGGCATCCGGGTGCGGTCGATCGTCGGCAAGTACCTGGAGCACTCCCGCGTCCTGGGCTTCCACAATAACGGCCGGCCGGAGTGGTACATCGGCTCGGCGGACCTCATGGAGCGCAACCTGGATCGCCGGGTCGAGGCCATCGTGCCGATCGAAGACCCGGAGGCGAAGGCCCGGATCGCGGCTCTCATCGACGTGCTCCTGGCCGACGACAGGCGCTCCTGGCAGCTCTGTTCGGACGGCCGGTACCGGCGTACCGAAGACCTGAACAAGGCTCCGGGCAAGATCGATGCCTTCCAGACGCTGGAAGCCCAGGCCACCGTCTCCGCCGCCGAGACTCGACCTCCGGGCGATGGCCACTCGACGCGG
>Ga0307422_1000698_pt1 | contig 18212 bp, 14 predicted proteins | sample SalMarWE160290MG_FD_202153 | JGI IMG/M metagenome (GOLD analysis project Ga0307422, IMG submission 202153) | Salt marsh sediment microbial communities from the Plum Island Ecosystem LTER, Massachusetts, United States - WE1602-90 | ecosystem: Environmental > Aquatic > Marine > Intertidal zone >...
CTGGGCACCGATCAGGTAAAAGAAATGCAGAAAACATGGAACAATCTGGAAGGGAAAATTGATCCGGAACGTTTTAAACATGTACAGTCGCTGCTAAAAATTCAGGTACGTGATGCCATTGAATGGCGCAATGCCTGCCTGTTGTATTTTCAGACATTTTCCAATATGGCCATACCTGCTGAATATGAACAACCCGATAAAAGCCTTGATTACTATATGAATGTCGACCGGAAGTATTTACCAGGGAGTTAACTTCTGGTTATTTCCAGTTTAAAAAAGTTAACAACTATATTTTATTGATTCCATTCCCTGTCTATTATTCTAATTTTATCCCAATCAATATTATCTGCATCATAAATTTCATTATCCATGAACACAATTCTTTGATCCAACCAATTACTGATATAGGCAATTTCCAGTTCAATATCCAGATCCATCTCTGGCCAACAAAATTTTTCACGTTTAAAAGCACCCGATTCCATTAATAAAACACTATAACCAGCAAACCTATCAATAAGACTAGCGTGAGTCAATAAGTTTCTTCTTAATTCTCCCCACCTTACTTGTAAAAGATCTAATGATGTCTCGACATTTAGCTCAAAAAGTCTATTATAACATTTATTGCTAAGCCAATGCTCTGCGCAAAGAAATGTTGAATCCCAATTTCTCCCCCATGAAGCGTCCAAATCCCATGGGTATATAATAAATTGAGAATCTTTTTTAGATCGGGCATAGATCATATTCATTCCCATATTATCAAAAGCGGTGCAGGTATTAATAAAAAGAAAGTAATCGATCAGGTTATCGAAATTAAGGTAATTTGATACTTGTTGTTCAAATTCAATATCGCTGGAATTGATCACAAAGCTTGTAAAATCATAGAGTGGCCGCCAGCAAGTATATTCATCAGGATCAGGATATTTCTGTTCCCAGCCATCCCAATATTCCGAAGTATTTGTATCAGCCAGACTTATAAATTTAATAGTATTTGACCATGATTCAGATTTATATTGAACACCCTGTAAAGATCCATTGAATGCCTCTAAATCCAGCTGTTTCCGATCGAAACGCTCAGTAAGGCAGTATATACCCTTATATTCTAAATTTACAAATAGCTCAATATATCTACTCTCGGTATATGGTTTTCCAGATACGTTAACATTCCTCGATGATTTGCAGATATCTCGCCAAATTTCCATGGACACTTTATTTCGCATGCGTGCTTTATCAATGTACATTGCATCAAGTATCCAATCATCATCGTTACGCATCCCTAATAAAGATTCTTTTCTTGTATCATTTCCAGAATTATTTTCCCAGAGTTCTATTCCATATGATTTTTTTGGGCGATTTTTTGCAGATCGCCCGCGTAATTCCACTCCAGCTTTACTTACTATTGAATAACCAGTTTCACCTGAACTATAGCTTAATATAAAATCACAAAATACTTTAGGTTCATCTGGAATATTTTCTCTGCAATAAATTTGAATTATCGGTAAATTTGTAAAGTATAGAAAACCATCGAATTGCCTTCCTGATTCACTCTGAAACGAAATACACAGACTATCTCCAACTCTTACTTCCGCTAAATCAATCCAATCTCCTTCCGAATACTCAGCGCCATCAATATATAATTCAGATAGGTTTGTACTCAATATAGATGGAAATCTAAGATTGTTTTCCAAAGTTATAGGCATCAGAATCCAAGCCTTTTCAAAATCGATTCCTGCATAAATATCATCAAACATGAGATAGGGATCGTTTTCGAATGAATGAATTTCAATTTCCTCATAACAAGATGTCATAAGAACAAAAACATATTGTATAAATACTACTTTTGAATATTTATTAATTTTCAATAACATCGAGTATAAAGTATAAATTAAAATTCATAGGAATAACCAATTCCAATGTTATAGAATGTATAGGGATAAAAAGAATTTAATTCCCTGTCGATTCTGTAGTATACCTTTATTTTTCCAAATTTTTTAAGATTGTACCTGACCCCAAGTGCAAATTTTATTTTCGTTGCAAAATTTTCATTTCTCTTCAGCAATCCATACATTTCAACATAAGTAAAAGGTTCAATTGGTAATTTCCGGATATTATATGTAAGTTGAATCCGGTTACGTAATATATTTTTTGAAGGTTGATACTGTTCGTACTGAAAAAAGTCATCATCGATATTTTGGTACCGAATTCTGTAATCGAGTTTAAATCGTTTTAAATCCTGGTCAAATTCCAATTCAGCAAAATACCTGTACTTCTTTTCGAAAGTGCTATTGCGTTTTTGATTAAAAGCTAAGCGATATCCCGCACCAAGACTGAGAAACTTAAAAGGAGAATAACCCACATTCAGATCGAGGTCAAGTTCATCAATGCGCGAAGCATTTTTTTCCAATTTTAACGTAGTTTCAGCACCGACTACCCAATTACTGAAAAGCGATTTTTCTAAACCAAGTTCTCCAATAATTCTAAAGTCACTAATCACTTTCATCTCCTGTGCAACAGAATAGTTCAGTGGGAATAGTAGAAGAAATAGAAAAAGAAAATTTTTCATGCCTTTATTATTCAATTGCCAATCACCTCCAGATCAAAATATTGTTCAACAAATGATGATACCTGTACATTCTCGAAATGCATATGCTGCAGTCGGGGAGCCCATAAATTTCTCACCATATTCCAGACATCCTTGCCATTATAAAGACTTTGCGAATTCCTGATATACATGTGTCCCGATACTGATGGCCAGTTATAGTTATCCCCATATCGAATCCCGATATAGTTGCTGATGAACCTACAGTTTTCTGCAGTGACAGAATGATTTGGCGAACTGAATCCGAGTTCCAGACCCTGTCCGCAATTGAAAAAAGTACAATTCCGAAAAACGTGGTTTTTAACTACCTCTCCCTGACTTGAAAGCGCCGCACCTTCATGGAAACAAGCTTCAAATCTTGTATCCGTTACAGTCACCGTACCTCCTTCGTTTCCTCCTGAATCCATACCATCGTCCTTGGCAAACATGAAAATGCATTTATCAATAGTAACATCTGAAGCATTAATATATAATGCGTCATTATCCTCATCTCTGTATACCTGTGAATCATCAGGAAAATCGGTGAAAATACTATTCGTGATGGTAGCATGCGTATAATTCAACTGGCCGCTTGTTTTGGCACGCTGAACCAGAATCGATTCTAAATTAAGCCTGGCGCTTATAGGATAGAATATCTGACCCACATGATCGAGCATATAACAATGATCGAGGTTTAACTCAGAGTTTTGAGTAAAAAAAAGAGCCTGCCTATGTGCATGACCCCATGATGAATAATCGCCCGTGTTATGGTATCCACTCTGGCAAAAGATAGTATAACTGGCACTGATCACACTGTTTTCACCTTCCGAGATAAATCCACCCCAAAACTTCCTATATTGCGAACATGTAATAAGTACAGGATTACTTTCAGTCCCATTTATGCTAACAGAACCATCGTTTCGTATGTTAACGGCTTCATCGATAAGAATAATTGCACCGGCATTTACTATTAAGGAAGCATTGCTGGTTATGGTAAGATCGTCTGTAATTTTTACAATGGTATTTTCATCGATTGTTGTATTCTCAGTGATCTCCCCACTCATACTTTGAGGTGTTTCATTTACTTTGGTAATCGTTATATTCAATGATTCTTCCCCAATAGTAAAGCTTTGTGTTTCATCGATTTCATCCTGCGAAAGCATAATGGAACCCACTCCGTGTTTTATATAAAATTCTTTCTCCTCACTTATGGAACTAGCCAGATAATAGCCTTCTACCGGCATATTGTTTTGTATTAAATAAAAGATGAAGGGTATTCCCATACCTTCAATAAATTGCCGGGGATATATTTTTACCATTTCGCAGGAAGGAACAGGACCTGTAATAATAGGGGCAGGAACCCAGGCTTCAATTCCCCATTCGGCAGGTTCACGTTCTTCGGTAATGAGTGTAAAGAGTACCGTATCACTATCTTTACCAGTATCCTTATAGTCGAGAATGAGTTCAAAAAAACCTGATTTTTCAATTTCTAACTGTTCCCCAAAGTTCAAATCGATTTCTTCCTTATTCAGGTAAATTTGTTCAAACTGATCATCAATATCGTTACATAATGCGAATGGAAGATAATGATTGGTCCTTGTATTTAACTCGCTCAATAATCTGCTATCTCTGTCACATCCTTTCGGCCTTTTTTTAAATTTTTCACAACCGGATGCGATAAATACTAATAATAGAATAAATGAGATATATTTCATTGTCTTACTTTTTTTGATTTGAAAGTTGATTCAGTATCCATGTCCGCCTGTCAAGTAAAAACTGTCGCTTATCGGCCAGGTTACTATCAAAAAGTTGCTGATTTGTCTCATCCCTATCGTATTGCGATTGCGCGATGAGTTCATTATTATTATAAAACGGTTGTAACTGCTTTTTCGTGTCAGCTATAATATCTTCCACTGCATTTTCATTAATAAGGGTAAAAACTTCTTCCAATACTTCAAGATATCGTTGATACAAATAATCATCAATGGCAATTTTATAATCCAGATCATCTTCAATCGAAAAGATGAGTTTAAATCCGACATTATTAATTATATCCTCCATCGAATTATAGGAACGATTCCCGAAAATCGTTCCGGGGCCCCAGCTTCTGCCTATCTCATGAGGCAATTCTGCAAATATGTCATCGTAATCCCAGGGATGTACGCCATAGATTTCCTTACCGCCGGAATGTTTAATATAAAAAAAAATTTCATCGGTATAATCGCCATTTTTAACCAGCAGATCGATCGCTATTTTGGCAAAATACTGGTTTAGATCAACCCGGTTCATAAGACTATCGTAAAGTGCCTGGCCTGAATAGTTGGCAATACAATAATAAATTGAATTAAACTGATCAATATAGTATTGTTCGGACTTATCAGCCTCTAAAGTATTTATCTGGTAATTTTCAATCCAATGATTGTAATTTCGCCTAAGAATAAAATCAGCATTCTGCTGATAGAGATAATATTCCTCCGGATCTTCAATAAAAAGATAGAGGCCCTGAGTATTGTTGTTGAGTTTAACTTCGGTATAGAAACTATGTGTTGGCCATAGATTAATTTTATGGAATAGCCCAATGGCGATACAATTCTCGATATAGGTATAATCAAATACAAGTGAAATAAGTTTGAATTCTTCAAATTCTCTGGCCCGATCCTCCTCTTCTACAAAAAACATAATATTATCATCCAGGTTCACAGAGAAACTCTTCCTCCTGAAATTTAAAGTAGTCTCACCCCTGATCCGAAAACGATCGACAGCATAGGCTTTGTTTTCAAAATAAAGTATAGGCAATGGATCAAGGATGGAATGCCTGGTACCCCTGGAATCATTTATTAATTCTTCCTGTTCGATAGTAACCAGAAAATTAAAATCACCTGTACTTGGATCGGGATAAATAGTATATTCTTTATAACAGGCCGATAGAAAAAAAATAGTACATAATGCTATGTAAACTGATAGCCTCATCCTTACTTTCATTCTCCATTTTATGCAAATTTTCAAGGACAAAGATAAATAATAGCCTGATATAACAATGTTTTCAACATCCTCATATTAGCAAATGCACCTAGCTAATTTTTTTTATTTCAGACTACTATGAATTTCTTTATGTTATTAGTGTGAATTATACTTAATAATTTAGGTATCCTACTCAAGGGTTTGTAATAATTTCGATATCTGGTTTTAGCAAGAATGTTAACTTTGCTGCATTAAATCAAGTATTCAAATGAATAGTAACACACGAATTGCGATATTGGGAGGTGGCAGTTGGGCAACAGCCCTGGCTAAATTATTGCTCAATAATGTAACTCACCTGAACTGGTTTATGCGTCACGAGGAGGACATAAAGTTTATTAGTAAATACAAGCATAATCCCAAGTACCTCACTTCTGTTCTATTCGATACCGCCAAGATTACATTTTATGCCGATATTCAAAAAATTATTGAAGATTCCGATCTGCTCATAATTGCAATTCCTGCTCCATTTTTAGAAGAATCTTTAAATTATTATAAAGATACTTACCAGGATAAATTTATTGTCTCTGCCGTGAAAGGCATTATCCCTGATCATAACCTGACCGTTGCTGAATATTTTAATCAGGTCCATAAAGTGCCCTTCAGTTCAGTGGCAATTATCTCAGGGCCATGTCATGCCGAGGAAATAGCTCTGGAAAGACTGTCTTATCTAACTATTTCATCAAAAAATAAAAAAGATGCCAAATACATCGCTGAAATATTAAGTTGTTACTATGTAAGGACTAAGATCTCATCCGATATTTATGGAACCGAATATGCTGCTGTATTAAAAAACATTGTAGCAATTGGTGCGGGAATCTGTCATGGACTAGGTTATGGCGATAATTTTCAGGCAGTACTTGTTTCAAATGCGCATCAGGAAATCAAGCGTTTTCTCGATAAAACTTATAAAAGTAAAAGAAGGATAAACAGTTCACCTTACCTGGGCGATTTACTGGTTACAGCTTACTCTCAATTCAGCCGGAATCGGACCCTGGGAACTATGATTGGTAAAGGTTATTCGGTTCAATCGGCTCAAATGGAAATGAATATGGTTGCAGAAGGATCGTATGCTGTAAGTTGTATCAAGCAGATAAATGAAAAAAATAAAGTTAACATGCCCATAGTTAATGCGGTATATAATATTTTACATGAAAAAATATCACCCGCAATTGAAATAAAATTACTTGAACAAAATTTAAAATAGAACAACAATAACTGAATTAAGGTATGAACGAACTTAGGGTTGATATTAGTAAAATATACAACTATATTGGAAAAGAGAAAATATACGGCCTGAAAACTAAAGCTGAAGCTGCCAATGAGGCACTGCATAAAAAAACGGGCAAAGGAAATGAATTTCTCGGATGGATAAATCTTCAGTCCTCGATATCGGAAGCTGAATTTAATCAGATTGAAGAGACTGCCAGAAAAATACAAAAAGAGGTCGATATAGTTGTGGTAATTGGTATAGGAGGTTCATATCTGGGTACAAGAGCTGTGGTTGAAGCAACTTCCGATACTTTCATTCATCTGAAAGAGAATACGGATTTACCCTATGTGATTTTTGCAGGTCAGAATATCGGCGAGGATTATCTGAGCGAATTAATTGAACTGCTCAATCAAAAGCGATATGCCATTGTTGTAATCTCTAAATCGGGTACAACAACCGAACCTGCAATTGCATTTCGGATTTTAAAAACTCATCTTGAAAAAAAGGTTGGCGAAGACAAAGCAAAAGAATTAATTGTAGCAGTTACTGATAAATCGAAAGGTGCTTTACGGAAACTAGCCAGTCAAAAAGGATATAAAACCTATGTTATTCCCGATGATGTCGGGGGTCGTTTTTCTGTTTTAACTCCTGTAGGGCTTGTTCCACTAGCTATTGGAGGGGTTGATATCAGGGCTCTTGTAAATGGAGCCGTTCAAATGGAACAACGGTGTTCCGGTAAATCTGCGTTCGAAAATAATCCTTCCGCATTATATGCTGCAGCGCGCTATTCACTGTATCAGAAAGGGAAAAAAATCGAGATTCTGGCTAATTTCGACAACAAGCTACATTACCTTGCCGAATGGTGGAAACAGCTTTATGGTGAAAGCGAAGGAAAAGAAGGTTTGGGAATTTTTCCTGCAAGTGTCGATCTAACAGCCGATCTTCATTCCATGGGTCAGTATATTCAGGAAGGCGAACGTATACTTTTCGAAACAGTTGTGTCAGTAGCCAAACCTGGTTATAACCTTATAATACCAACCGACAAAGAAGACCTTGACGGATTGAATTTTCTTGCTGGCAAAAATATTGATTCAGTGAACAAGATGGCCGAACTGGGAACTATTCTCGCACATATCGATGGTGGTGTACCAAACATTCATATTGAAATACCTGAAATCAATGAATATTACCTCGGGCAACTACTCTACTTTTTTGAAAAAGCTTGCGGCATCAGTGGGTATTTGCTAGGAGTCAATCCCTTCAATCAGCCCGGAGTTGAAGCTTATAAGAAAAATATGTTTGCCCTTCTTGAAAAACCAGGTTTTGAAGCGGAAACAAAAAATATTAAGAATAGATTGAAATAATATAACGGCAGCCTGTATCTTTATATAGTTAAGTAAAGGCAGGCTTCATAATGAATTATCTCGCTCACATATTTCTTTCAGGTAATGATGATGATGTTATTATTGGAAATTTCATAGGTGATTATGTAAAAGGAAGAGACTATAATTTATATTCTCCCTCTATCAAAAAGGGTATTTTACTCCACCGGCGAATTGACTCATACACTGACAAACACAAAATAGTCCATCAGAGTAAAAGTTATTTTGTCCCCAAATATCACAAATATGCCGGGATTATAATTGATATACTTTACGATCATTTTTTAGTAGTAAACTGGGATCGCTTTTCGCCGCAGACACTTGATGAACTCAAAGACAACCTCTTTGATCGCCTGAAATATAACTACAATATACTACCGGAACGAGTTCAGTTTATCATGCCTTCCTTTATAAAAAACGACTGGATTGAGATCTACCGTTCTACAGAAGGAATTATTAATGTGCTAATTAATATGTCGATGCGAACCACACTACCTGACTATACTGAATTTGCCCGTGAAGTGTTACGAAAGTATTATATACAACTTCAGAGCGAATTTCTTACCTATTTCCCCGATATTATCCGATACGTAGTATTGAATCAGAAAATAAGTATTCCTCTTAAAGACAACTCCATTTTAAATGAGTAATGCTCCCGAAAATTAATTCTTACGAATCCTTTATCAACATTAAAAACTCGGTTTATTTAGTAGTACCCTATTTATTTAATGAAGCTGGAAAGGTCAAAGGTCATTAAATAATCATTTTCATTTTCATGATGTATAATAAACCCTTCGCGTCGGTATAAATTGACACAAGGATTTTCCTTGCTTACGCTTAGCGATACTTTTTTAAAGCCAGCAGTAAAATATTCTTCAAGAATTGTCCGGATAAGACTAGTCCCAATTCCTTTGTTTTTATAACCTGGTATCACTGCAATTGAAATTTCCGGAATACTTTCGCTTAAAAAACCATACCCCTTTCTATCAGCGGTAAATAATCGTCCCCAGGTACAAGCTAAAAGTTCCACGCTGAGAGCATGTTCTGCAACAAAGGCAATATCTCCTCTGCGCCCCCAGTTTTCGTAATAAATAATTAAATCGGGATTTAAAAGTATGTCTTTTGATAGCTTTTTCTTCAAAGGCAGCGGAAGATAGATGGCCTCAAACAGCATTTCTTTCAGGAATTCTTCTTCATCCTGTCGAAGAGGTCTTAGCTTAAAATAATTGGCCTGTGGGACTTTGCTATTCATGATAAGAAAAAAATAACCGTGAAAATTTTAAGAAATTAGAGAAGATAGGTTTTCCGACTGGCATCGAGCCGGATAAATATAAACAACATGATGGTGAATGCTAGTAACGATGAGCCACCATAACTTAAAAAAGGCAGGGGAATACCAATAACCGGAAATAATCCAATTGTCATCCCAACATTCACAGCAAAATGAAATAAGAGGATAGAAACTACGCCATAACCATAAATCCGGCTAAATTTCGAGCGCTGTCTTTCTCCAAGTAATATAAGCCGGATAAGTAATCCTATATAAACAAGTATGAATGCTGCTGATCCGAGAAAACCCCATTCCTCTCCAACCGTACAAAAAATAAAATCAGTGCTTTGTTCAGGAACAAACCGGAATTTAGTTTGTGTTCCTTGCATAAATCCCTTTCCGACAAATCCCCCCGAGCCGATTGCAATTTTCGATTGCCTGACGTTATATTCATATCCATAGGGATCCGATTCCAGTCCCAGAATAACATTAATCCGGTTTCGCTGATGTTCCTTCATAATATTGTTAAAAACATAATCGACAGAATAAGTAAACCCGATAGCAGCTATTAAAATAAATACTATCAGGAATAATTCTCTTGCCTTCGTTATAAATGCATAAATAAGCGAGGCAATACAACATATACCTGTAATAAGAAGAAGTATTAAATATTTATCATGCGGAAATAGATCATGTGCCACCAACACAGAAAAAATAGCTGTTAATATACCAGCAAATAAAATGATTGTAAGCAATATGGCTACCCTTTTCTTCAGAACTGTATAAGCTATGGCTACAGCACAAAGCAAAATCAGTATCAATGTGAACTGTGAAATAATTAATGTTAGCAGAAAAATTATAGCCATAATTAAAATGAAAAGTAAAATACCCCCATGCAATCCTTCCCGATATAAAACAATCAGTAAAGCACCATAGACTATTGTAGATCCGAAATCGGGTTGAAGCATAATAAGGCCGGCAGGAATAAAAACAATAAGAAGCGCAACTAAAATGTTTTTTGCTCTGTTCATTTTAAAATTGTATCCTGATAAATATTTCGCTAAAACCAATATGGTTACCAACTTTGTAAATTCCGAAGGTTGTATGTTGACCGGTCCAAGAACAATCCACGATTTGGAACTGTGAATAGCTGTACCAATAATTAATACAGCCACAAGTAATAATATTCCAAGACCGTATGCAGGATAAGCCACAAAAGAAAAAAAACGACTATCGATGACAAAAATTAAGAGTACGAAAAACCATGAGACTAAAATCCAGACAAACTGCATAGTATATCTGTGTTCAAGACTAAAGAATGTAGAATTATTGGGACTATAGTTAACAGCAAATATGTTAAGCCATCCGAATGTAATCAGAATCACATACAGAATAACAGAGAGCCAGTCGATATTTGATAAAAGGCTAATTTGTCGTTTCACTTTTCGTTCAATAAATTACTATTAAGCATTCTTGTTTCAATCCATTTGCGGGAAGGGTCAATTGTACCGGTAAGATATTTTTCAATCATTAGGCTGGCAATTGGAGCAGCGTATGTTGCACCCCATTTCCCATGCTCAACATACACGGAGATGGCTATCTGCGGATCGTTTTTCGGGGCAAAAGCCATAAAAACCGAGTGATCCTTTCCATGCGGATTCTCAGCAGTGCCGGTCTTACCACATATAATTATATCCCCGTGCCTGATCCATGTTGCTGTGCCACCGGGCGAATTGACTGCCAGTTCCATTCCTTCAATAATCAGGTTAAAATACGTAGTATCAATTCCTGTCTGGTGAGAAATCATTAATTTCTGATTAAGTGTATCTATACCCTCAATGGATTTCACAACATGTGGTGTAAAAAAAAAGCCTTTATTAGCAATTGTTGCGGCATAGTTGGCAAGCTGTAAAGGAGTTGTCAGTACTTCGCCTTGTCCTATTGCCATGGATATTATTGTCAAAGCTTTCCAACGACCCGAGCCGTAATACCTGTCGTAATAGGAAGGTTTTGGAATAAATCCTCCTTTTTCATACGGTAGATCGATACCCAATGGATCGCTAAATCCAAAATCGATTAAATGATTTCTCCATGCCGAATAAGCTTCTTCAACCGAACCGAAGTCTTTGTCTTCGATTGTAAGTTTAAACAAGTTGCAAAAATAGGCGTTGCACGAATGTTGAATGGCATGCACTAGATCGAGGGGTGAGACATGATTATGACAGGCAATATTGACTCCCCTGGCATGGTACCCCATATCGCAATAATACGTAGTATTTTTGGTAACTGAATTCTCCTGAAGCGCAATCAATGCATTTACCGGTTTAAAAGTTGAACCCGGAGGATACAATGCCTGAATCGCATGGTTAAAAAGTGGCATCAGGGTATCGTTTTTCAGTTCGTTATAATTTTCATCCCGCTCCCGACCAACTAAAAGTGAGGGATTATAAAACGGAGCAGATACGAGTACCAGTACCTCACCTGTTTTAGGTTCAATGGCCACAATGCTACCCGTAAAATTTTGCATTAGTAGTTCACCATATTCTTGTAAGTCGGCATCGAGTGTAACGGTTAAATTTCTTCCTGATTCAGCATCAGTATCAAATTTCCCTTCTTTATAGGATCCCCGTTCGCGTCCGTGAACATCGATAAGTTTATATTTTCTTCCTTTTTCACCCCGAAGGTATTTCTCATAAGTATACTCAATACCGCTAACTCCATAATAGTCGCCCAATTCATAGTAAGGTTGCTGAATAATAATACTTGAATCTACTTCTCCCACGTATCCCAAAAGATGGCCTGCAATCTCTCTTTCATATTTTCGTAAGGTACGGGTACTGAAATAAAAACCAGGGAACATGAATTGTTTTTCTTTAAGTATACCGAAGATTTCAGGCGACAATTGCTTAATTAACGGATTAAACCGCTCTGCCGGATTTCGTAATACCCTTTGAATAGCATCTCGCAGAGTTTGAATATCAATGCCAAGAATTCTACACAACTCCGTCGAATCGAAAGCTTCCAGCTCGTAGGGCGCAATTTTCAGGTCGTAGGAAGGGAGGTTGTGTGCAATTAGTAAACCGTTCCGGTCGTAAATCAATCCGCGAGCCGGATAGACAATCTCCATCCTGCGCGTATTACTTTCTGCCGATAACTTATACGATGAATTTATTACCTGAAGGGAAAATAACTTTATCGTGAATATTAATCCAAGCAACAAGATAATACCCCCAATAATATACTTTCTGTTTGTATATTGCTCCATGAATCATTTTCTGAAAACAAAATACTGACTGATTATAATAAGTGCCGATGAAAAAAGGGTACTTAGAATCACCCGAAGTAAGGTAGTAAAAAAATCCTGGAATTTAAACATCTCAACATAGAAGAGAAAAAGATGGTGTGATAGTACCATAATCGAGGCATACTTAATAAACCATGGTAACCCATAGTAAAATACCCGGGGGTAGGAGCCTGATTCATAACCATCGCGAGGAGCAAAATAGGAAAGAATATAGGGTCTTAAAAAAGCCATAAAAACAGTAGCCGTTGTATGCATCCCCAATGTTTCGGAAAAAACATCAACCAACAAACCAAGAAGAAATGCCAGCATGAGAGTAATCCATGCAGGTGTTTCGAAAGGCAGCAGGATAATAAAAAGAATATAGATGTAGGGATTGATATAACCACCTATCTCGATATTGTTAAATATCAAAACCTGCACTAATAAAAGTGCAAGAAAACGAATAATATTCCTGGGTAGCAGGTCAATCATTATCTATCTTCGATTCAAGTTCAATTTGTTCCTCCCGCATTAAGTTCTTTATAACAGTGACGTTTGACAGCCTTTTGAAATCAGTTGATAAATTAACTGTGATCCTGTAAAAGATACCCTCTTCAGGTTCAAATTTCTCAACAGTTCCAATAAGGATTCCTTTTGGAAATATTGAAGAATAGCCACTGGTAATAATAGTATCCCCTACTCTAACATCGACATGAAGGGGAATTTCATTTAAGATTACTTTCTTAAAGTGCCGCCCTGTCCACTCAATATATCCAAAGTACCCATTACGCTTAATCATTGCATTCGGATAAAATTCGCGATTTAACAGTGATATAACCGATGAAAAGTTTTCTGTTGTTTCTTTTACCATCCCAACAAGTCCATTATTGCAAATTACAGCCATATTCGGTTCAATGCCATGCTTGCTTCCTTTATCCAGAATAATGAAATTGAATTGTTTGTTAGTTGAATTATTGATCACTTTTGTACCCATAAAAATGTACCGTTTATCGGAAGAAGTGTCAGAGAAACCTGTTGAGAAGGGATTGTAATAGAATGCAGGCAGCTGGTTATATAGATATGTATTCTCTTCAGCCAACGATTTATTTTCTTCAGCCAGAGAAAAATAAGCTGAAATATTTTCATAGCGTTCCTCTATGTTCCCGATCAGTGCATGCTTGAGGCGAAAAATCTGAGCTCTCTGGTAACTGCTGAATTTTGCCAACAGCATAAAAGCTATCACTTCGAGAATGATGAATAAAATTACGTTGTGGTACCTGATTATTAATCGTAGCAGGTTCCTCATATAATATATTGATTATTTAGCGTAGTAAGAATGAAAACTTACCTATGTTTTTCAGTCCTATTCCAGTACCTCTGGCAATAGCATGAAGCGGATCTTCTGCAATATGGAAAGGAATATTGATTTTATCGGTTAATCTTTTATCGAGACCGCGAAGCAATGCTCCTCCTCCTGCCAGGTATATTCCCCGATTTACTACATCGGCATATAGCTCGGGAGGTGTCTGTTCAAGAACAGAAATGATGGCTGATTCCACTTTTGACAGCGATTTATCAAGACAATGGGAAATTTCCTGATACGAAATGGGAATATCAATGGGCATAGCAGTCATCAGGTTAGGTCCTCGAACATTATAATCGGGTGGCGGATTGTCCAGATCGGGAAGTGCCGAACCAACCTGGATCTTAATTTCTTCTGCTGTCCGATCACCAATTTTTACATTATGCTGATGACGCATATAGGCCTGGATATCGGCAGTGAAACCGTCACCTGCAATCCGGATCGACTGGTTACAAACAATACCTCCGAGAGCAATTACAGCAATTTCGGTGGTACCACCTCCAATATCAACCACCATGCTTCCTTCGGGCGCTTCAACGTCGATTCCGATACCTATAGCTGCCGCCATAGGCTCATAAATCATATACACATCGCGTCCTCCCGCATGCTCCGATGAATCGCGGACAGCACGCATTTCCACTTCAGTACTCCCCGATGGAATACAAACCACCATACGTAGAGTAGGTGTAAAAAATGTCTGTCGTGGATTTATCATTTTAATCATTCCGCGAATCATCAATTCAGCTGCATTAAAATCGGCAATTACTCCATCACGCAACGGACGAATAGTCTTAATATTTTCGTGCGTTTTTCCGTGCATTTGCCTTGCCTTTTCACCAATAGCAATAAGTTTACCTGTGGCCTGATCGATTGCCACGATCGAAGGTTCATCTACAACAACTTTGTCGTTGTGGATAATTATAGTATTCGCAGTTCCAAGATCAATTGCAATTTCCTGCGTTAAAAATGAAAACAATCCCATTTACTAGTATTAAGTATATTAGAACACTTCAGGGTATAAAACTAAGAAGAAAATAATTAAGTAGTTTACCCTTCTCAACAAGAAATTAACATTTCTTGAGAAAATTTATTCTAACCCATATTGCATAATTCAAACAAACTGTAATTTCCTACTCAATAGAATTTTCTGAAGGCTAAAGAAAATATCAATGTTTAAAATGTCGAACTCCTGTTAACACCATAGCCATGCTATGAGCATCGCAATAATCGATTGATTCTTTATCGCGAATTGAGCCTCCGGGTTGCACAACCGCCTTAATACCTGCCTCGTGTGCTATTTCAACACAATCAGGGAAGGGGAAAAATGCATCGGACGACATTACTCCACCTTCCAGCTTAAAGCCAAAATTCTTTGCCTTATCAATAGCCTGCCGTAGCGCATCGACCCTTGATGTTTGTCCAACACCACTTGCCATGAGCTGTTTGTTTTTTGCCAGCACAATAGTATTCGATTTGGAATGCTTTACAAGCTTGTTAGCAAATTCCAGATCGGTCAACTCACTTTCGGTAGCTAATCTTTTAGTCGCAGGCTTCATCACTTTTCGGCTCTCCATTGAAAGATCACGATCCTGCTCCAGAATCCCATTGAGCAAAGAACGGAATTGTCGAGTAGGTAGTTCACATTCTTTCCGTATAAGGATTATCCGGTTTTTCCTGGACTTTAATATCTCCAGTGCTTCTTTGGCATAAGAAGGTGCAATAACTACTTCACAGAAAAGTTTGTCTATTTCATCGGCCGTAGGCTTATCGATGGTTTGATTTGTAATCAGTATTCCGCCAAAAGCTGATACGGGATCACCTGCCAATGCATCGAGGTAAGCATCGACAAGCTTTGGACGTGAGGCTATTCCACAGGCATTATTATGTTTAAGTATCGCAAATGTGGTTTCTTCAAATTCATCGATCAGGTAAATAGCAGCTTCTATATCCAGCAAATTATTGTACGATATTTCCTTGCCATGAAGCTGATCGAAAAGCTGATCGAAATTACCATAAAAAATTCCCTGCTGATGCGGATTCTCTCCATAACGCAAAACTTTAGCCGGATAAACACTTTGCTTGAAAGCCTTGAATTCCGAATTCCTATTAAAGTATCTGAAAATTGCCATATCGTAATGCGATGATATATGGAAAGCTCTCATGGCGAGTTCCTTTCTTTCCTCCAGAGATGTTTCCCCTCCGTTTTTCAGTATTTCAAGTAACTGGGAATATTGTTCCTGCGAAGAAACAATAACGACATCTTTATAATTCTTCGCTGCTGCCCTTATCAATGAAATGCCGCCTATATCAATCTTTTCAATAACGTCAGTTTCACTTGCTCCTGAGGCAACTGTCGACTCAAAAGGATAAAGATCGACAACAACCAGATCGATTTCAGGAATTGAATATTGTTTCATCTGTTCAATATCTGAAGTCTCATCCCTGCGTGCCAGTATACCGCCAAATATCTTCGGATGCAGTGTTTTTACCCTACCTCCGAGAATTGAAGGATACGATGTCATTTCTTCGACAGCTGTTACGGCAATTCCAAGTTCTTCAATAAATGATTTTGTGCCTCCGGTTGATAAAATTCTGACGCCTGATTCACTCAATTTTGTGCATATTTCATCCACGCGATCTTTATGATATACAGAAATAAGTGCAGTGTTGATTTTTTTCTTTGTGCTCATGGATAAATAATTTTAAAATTCAGATTTTGAACGTGACAGGTACGAATATATCAACTTTTTAAGTACCGGAATTTGTACAACTCCGATTTGTTAAAATCTACTAGCGATAGTTAATAACTTCCTGCTTTCAGGAAAAGAATCCATAAAGTAGCCTGCCAATGCCGAAATAAATAAACAAGCCCAGAACATCATTGGTAGTAGTGATAAATGGTCCGGTGGCCACGGCAGGATCAATTTTATAACGATCGAGAATTAAGGGTATAAAGGTGCCAAAAACAGAAGCAAACATGATTACACTGAATAATGATGTGCTAACTGTTAGAGTAAGCTCGAGTGTACTTGAAAATAACAGGTTATATAAAAGAATAAGAGAAGAAAAAGTGCCGGCAATAATCAATGCTACCGACAATTCCTTGAGTAGTTTCTTCCAGGTAGTATCGAAATTAATGGATTTATTGGCCAGCCCCTGAACAACGATCGACGATGATTGCACCCCCACATTACCCCCCATGGCAGCAATCAACGGAACAAACATCGCGAGTTTCGGATCTATTTTTATTTCGGCTTCATAAATACCAATTATCTGGGCCCCTAGAATTCCTCCGATCAATCCTATAAACAGCCAGGGGATACGCGCCCTGGTGAGAATGAACACATTATCGGAGGGTTCAACATCTTCAGTGATACCGGAGATCATCTGGTAGTCCTTTTCTGCTTCTTCCCTGATTACATCCACTACATCGTCGATAGTAATTCTTCCCATTAAACGCCCGATAGAATCGATAACCGGAAGAGCTACAATGTCGTATTTTTCCATAATGTTGGCTACTTCCTCCGAGGAAGTATCGGTTTTTACCGAGATAATATCCGGTTTAAACAGGTTTTTAATTTTTGCATTGGAACGGGCTATCATTATTCGCTTTAATGACACTGTACCTCTTAGTATATCATTATCGTCCACTACATAAACGTAATAGACATCATCAACCTCTTCGGCCTGTTTTCTGATCTCCCTGATACAAGTCTCTACATCCCAGTTTTCGTTGACTTTAATAAGCTCTTTGGCCATCAGTCCGCCAGCACTATCCTCGTCGTAACCCAGTAAATCAACAATTTCGCCGGCTTGTTCCAGGTCATCGATATGCTGAAGAATTTCTTCTTTTTTATCGTCCGAAAGTTCGCCAAGTATATCGGCAGCATCGTCGGAATCCATCTCATCAATAAACTGCCGGGCAATAACATCACCAGGCAATACTGCCAGAAATTGCTCGCGGTCGTCCTCTTCAAGTTCTTTCAGAACATCGGCTGCAGTTTCACTGTCGAGAAGCAGATAAACAAATTTTGCTTCTTCAATATTCAATCCGGAATATAGTTCCGCTATATCAGCGGCATGCATATCCTTTATCAGATTATGAACT